>Ga0123353_10007569_pt1 | contig 14715 bp, 9 predicted proteins | sample TergutLab28metaG_3_FD_92763 | JGI IMG/M metagenome (GOLD analysis project Ga0123353, IMG submission 92763) | Labiotermes labralis P3 segment gut microbial communities from Petit-Saut dam, French Guiana - Lab288 P3 | ecosystem: Host-associated > Arthropoda: Insects > Digestive system > Gut ... | reverse complement strand
TGGAGTTGACAGCCGCCCAGTGCGAAGTAGGTTTTGAAGGCGGCCTCGTAGTGGTCGCGATGGTGTTGGGTTTTCCAGGTGGTTTTGTCGAATCGGACGTTGAGGTTGATGCTGGTGAACGGGGCGGTGTCGGTTGGGAGTTTGGCGCAGGAGCGGAGCAGGGCGGTCAGGCCTTGCGTGTCGGTGGACTGGGCGGCGCCGGCCGAGTCGGCCAGCGGTTGGCCCGCGAGTTTGCCGTCCGGCAGCGCGCCGACGTGCCCCGCCTGCGACATGTGGTAAATGAAAATCACCTCGCCAGGCCAATGCACACCGCCCAGAGCCGTGCGGTGCGACGCGAGTTCGCTGTAGAACTCCCGCGTGACCCGCACGCGCAGGGCGTCGGTGTCCGAGTGGCCGTTGCCGAATTTCGGCACGGCTTGGCAGCGGCGGCGGAGTTGTTCGTCGCCTTCACCTTCGAAATTTCGATCCAACGCGGCCACCAGTTCCGGTAGCGTGACAACGCCCTTCTCGTACACCAGTTGCTTCGTGGCCAGCAGCGCGTTAGCGGTATTGGTCAGTCCGATGACCTCGCCCTGGATGCCGTTGTACTCCGCGCCGCCCTCGAAGATGCCCAGACCCCGCTCCAGGCAGGATTGCGTCAGCAGCGTCCGCACGCAGGAAAGGTGGCTGCGGCGGGCGGCCATGTCCTGGTCGTTCAAGGCTACGCCTTTTGCGACGCAATGTTTCACCTGGGCGGTGTAGGCGGCGTAGAGGGCGTCGAAGGTGTCGAGTTCGCCGGCGGCGCCGGTTCGCGGGCCGACCTGTTTGCCCAGCCGCGTGTCAAAGCCGTTGTGCAACGCCAGGTCGAGCATTTTGGCGGGCGTGTACAGGCCCACGTCGCAGGCGTAGTTCGAGCGGGCGGGGATGATCGCCTGACTGCACCCGGCCAGCGTGTACTCGTTGGCGTGGGCCTCGGCGACACCGTGGCGGCGGAGCATGGGAATAAACACGTCGTCGTTGTACAGCGCGGGCAGCGCCTGGCCGGTGGAGAGGCTGAGCATGGCTTCACGCCACAACCGGGCATCCGATTTGGCCGTCAGACGCAGACACAGGTTCGGGTGACGATACCCCGCCTCGCGCACGGTCTCCAGCACGACGTACGTGAATTCGTTCACCGCGCAATCGCCCTCGCCCGTCAGGCCGCCGATGGTCATGTTGATGATGGCGCCAGGCAGTTCGTCGATCCGGGTGAGCATGTCCCGCAGCAGCAATTTGGCCTGGTCGCGCGTGAGGCGGCCCGCGGCGAGGTCGGCGTCGTAGAACGGCGCCATGTACTGATCGTACCGGCCGAAGGAATCGTAGTCGCCAAACGTCATCAAAAACCACTGCAACTGCACGGCCTGATGAAACGTCTCCGGCGGTCGAGTGGCGATATGACGACACACCGACGCGACCTCGCGTAGCCGCTGGCTGTCGTAGCGAAGCCGCCCCACCAAGCCTTCGGCCAGTTCGGCGTGCCGACGGATATGCGCCTGCATCCCCTCGACAGTCAGCCGCAGGGCGTCATAAAACGGAGGTCTCGCCTCGGCCCGCGCGGCGGCGTGATGTGCGATGTCCTGCAACATCCCATCCAACCCGCGACGCAACGCGTACGCGTAGTTCAGCACCATGTGCCCGTTGAACCACTGTGCCAGCGCCGCCCCGCTGGCCGCCACCAGCCGCTCGGACTCGTCGGCCAACTCGTGCAGATTTTCGTAGAGGGCATGCGTCTTCATGCGCTCATACCGCTCGCGGACGGCCCGCTTGATCTCCTCATCCACGCCACCATCGGCCATCAGCCGTTCGAACCGGTCCGTCATCCGATGATGCGTGTTAATCTGATTGAGAACAATTTCCGTCGCCAACCCCCGAGCCAACTGCCCGACGATCCGATGTGACGGTTCGACGAACACGGCCACGTTTTCGTACAACGTCTTGCGGCCAAACCCTTCGCGCAAAAACAGATCCTCGCCCGCCTCCGGTGAGAAGAATCCGTCCAGGTAATAATGGGTCATCGACGTCATGATTCGTCCATTCTATACGGTGGTGGTCCCGGCGGCCAGGTGGGGCGTTTGGCGCGGTCGGATTCGATGTCGCTCCAGCAGGCGGCGCCACGCCAGATCCGTCGGGCCGGTGTGTCGTTCAGAACGGCGAACGAGGCGCTGTCGGTGGCGGGGTCGGTCAGCAGGCCGTACGTCATGTTGAAGGCGAGCAGCCGTTCGAGCAGGGCGGTTTTCGTTTCACTGTATGCCGGGTCGGTATAGAGGTTCCGCGTTTCGCCGGGGTCGGTTTGATGATCGTAGAGTTCGCCTTCGCCCGTGGCGGCGGAGTAATTGAGGCGGTAACGCTCCGTGCGGACCGAACTGATCCGCCCCGCCGGAGCGAAATTGCACCATTCACAGAACACGGCCTCCTTGGTGGGTTGTGTTACCGTGCCGTCCGCGGTCAGGCGTTGTCCGTCCAGCGGGCCCGGCGGCGGGACGTCGCAGAGGTCGCACACCGTCGGGAACCAGTCGACCGACTCGACCAGTCTGTCGTCGCGGATGCCCCGCGGGCCGCCCGGCCAGGAGAGCAGGAATGGGATGCGCTGCACCGCGTCGTAGATCCCGAGGTTTTTGTGGAACAGTCCGTGTTCGCCCGCGAAGTCGCCGTGGTCGGCGGTGAAGAGGACGATCGTGTTGTCCAGTTCGCCTTCCTGCTCCAGCCGCTCCAGCGCGCGACCGATCTCGCCGTCGATGGCGGTGATGAGGCCGTAGTAACTCGCCAGACATCGCCGCAACGTTTTTTCGTCCCCGGCCAGCGGGTAGCGCAGGCCGTTACCAAGGATGCGGGCCTGTGTGGCGTGTTTGGTTTTGAAATTCCCCGACAGGAATTCGCCCGCCGTCGGTGGAAGCGTGAGTTTGTCCGGGTCGTAGAGGTCGAAAAACTCCCGCGCGGGCAGGATCGGCGAGTGCGGTCTGTAAAAACTCATCTGGAGGAAAAACGGCCTTCGCCGGTCGCGGCCCCGCAAAAACGCCAGCGTTTCGTTGCCCGTGTAATGCTCGTTGCTGTCCTCGTATTTCAGGATGGACGGTCGGCTGCCGTCGAGGGCGGCTTCGTTTCCGGCGATGTTGTCGGCGTCTTCGAGGAAATTGCCCAGGCCTTTTTGGCAGAGGTAGTCGAAGTAATGGCACGTTCGCGGATCGCTCGGGCAGGCGTCGAAGATGTCGGTGTAGCGGATGTGTTCGAACATTTCGGCGTCCCAGGAGGGGACCATGTGGCTTTTACCGACGATGGCGGTTTGATAGCCGCGACGCCGGCAGGCGGCCGCGAGCGTGGCGGAATGGCCGTCGTCGGCGTGCAGGAAGTTGTCGTTTCCGGCCCGGCGGTGGTTTTTGATATAACGCCCTGTCATGAAGCAGACGCGCGAGGGGGCGCAGATCGGGTTGTTGGCGAACGCGTTGGTGAAGTTCACGCCCCGCGCGGCCAGGCGGTCGAGGGCGGGAGTCTTCACGTCGGGATGACCGTTATACCCGGCGCAGCCGGCGTGGTGCTGGTCGGTCATGATCCACAGAACGTTGGGGCGTTGTTGCATATGTTGTCCTTTTCATCGTGCAGGGCTGACGTGGTGGTAGGCTTGCCATTTTGCGCTGTTCAACAGCGCAAAACGGCAAGCCTATCCGCGTCACGGTTCCCGAAAAAGGCATGTGAAGGTTTTGTCGGTGTTGCGTCTGAAAATTGTCCTTGTGGAGGCCAATATAAAAGGCCCTGTAAATCGTTGATGTACAGGGCCTTGCGACTACGCCGTCCAGGATTTGAACCTGGGACCCGCTGATTAAGAGTCAGCTGCTCTAGCCAGGCTGAGCTAACGGCGCCTGTTGAAGCTACGTAACTGTAGCGAGTCTCGCGTCGCGGTCAAGAAAAAAGTGAAAATTCGACCACACGCGGGTGCACCCGTTTGTCCTACGCTTATTCCGATTCTCTACGCAGGTTTCGTTTGGCCGCGAGGATCATGGCCGTGGCGACGGTGAGGTAGAAGGCGGACCATCCGGCGGTGATGAGGGCCGACGCGGCGAAGGAGGTGGCGGCGTGGCCTTGCCAAAGGAATTGGAGCATCGGCGTGGTGTTCCAACTGGCGCCGGTGACGGCGACGTAGATCTGCACGAACGGATTGGAATCCAGCAGCATGTCCCATCCGTTCCAGGGCAGGATGCGGTTGAGCACGGCGATTACGCCCGGAAGTCCCGCCCAGAGCGTCACGGCCAGCAGTCCGTTTCCCATCAGGACGGCGGCGGGGCGTTTGAGTTTCGACCCCAGCCAGAGTCCCGCGCCCAGATGCAGGCCGACCACGCTGAGCATCGCCAGTGTCGCCAGCGCCAGCCCGGCAGGATGCAGCACGCCCAGCAGGAGGAAGATCAGCAGGTGGGCCGCCAGCAGTCCCCAGGCCGGCCAGGCGTTCAGGAACGCGGCGGCGGATTTGTCTCGGAGGATTCTCCAGTCGCTCATCGGGGTGGTGAGCAGGGCGGTGAGGGATCGGCTTTCGCGTTCCCCGGCGAGCGTGCCGGCCAGCAGCAGCACCAGGGTGGCGACGGCGAGGCCCAGCAGCACGTCAATCATGACGGCCTGCGTGATCCGCGACGTGATGGTGTCGGCGGCGGTGAGCAGGGCGTACACCAGGCCGAGCACGACCAGCCAACTCGATATGTGACGGAGCGGCTGGCGGCGGAGTTCCTTCCAGAGGATGGGTGACCCGCGCACGGAGCGGATGGTGTCGTGCCGTTTGGTCCGTCGTGTGGGCGGCGTGGTGTTGTCGGGCCTGGGGACTTCGGCGGAGAACTCCGGCAGCGGCGGCCTGGGGATTGGCGGCGGCGTGGCCAGCGGCGGTGGGGGCATCCAGGCCGGCAGCGGGGGTGGAACGGCCGGCAGCGGTGGCGGTGTGCTGGCCGAGGCGGGCAGACCGACCCTCGGGCTGGCCATGTCGGCCAACGACGTCTGGATACTCAGCAGGTCGCGCTCGCGCTGGAGTCCCCGCAGGACTCGCGCGTGCGTGGCCGCGTCGAAGAGCGGGACCTGAACGAGGCGTTCGTCACCGAAGAGCCGCTTGGCCGCGACGACGCGGAGTTTTCGCCCGGTCAGGTAGATGCACAGGACCGTCGGGCCGAGCATGAGGGCGCACGAGAGCGGCCAAAGCGCCGTGCCGGTGAAGGCGAACCATCCGCCGCCTCCGCTCAGCAGTTTGACGGTCAGCGTCGTCAACACGTAGAACGGATTGGTCAGGAACAGCACGAACCCCGGCCCGGAGAGTGTCAGCAGGATATAGGCCCCGATCAGTCCCAGTGACGTCATGACGGTGGTGAACGGTCCGCGGCAGAACAGGGAGACGTACATCGTGAACGCGCCCGCCAGCGCGGACCAGCAGAACGTCAGGCAGGTGGCGGCGAGGATGTAGAGAAACTCCACGCCGCCGAAAACGCGCACCACACCCAGCAGCGGTAGAATCAGCAGGATCAGCGACAGCAGCATTGCCAGACGCCCGATGAATTTTCCGACGACGATCTGCCAGTCGCTCAGGGGCGTCACCAGAAGGGCCGTCAGGGTTCGGCGCTGGATTTCCTCGTGAAGGGCGGTACTCATCAGGGCGACGGAGACGAGGGTCGCTCCGGTCAATTGAAAGAAAACAATGTACGCGGTGACTTTTTTGCCCAGATCGGACAACTGGTAGCTGCCGGCGTCGTCCACGGCGCCGCCGGGCGCGAGCGAGAGGTAGACGCCGATCACGTAGATCGCCAGCGCGGCCAGGTAGGCGGTGCGCAACACGTAACTCCGTCCGCGCCGGCTGGTGACGAGCAGTTCCTTCAGCAGCATGCCACGCAAGGCCGACCCGGCCCGCGAGCGCGCGTCCACAACGGGCCCCGGAGTGGCAGGGGGCAGCGGTGGGGCGACAGGTTCCGCAACGTCGGGCATGGCGGCCGATTGTACCCGGCAGGGCGAGGAAATACCAGAACACCGACAACCGCCGGAGATGGAGTAGAAAATTTCCCAGTTTTTCTTTGACAAGTCTTTTGAGGGGAGGGTATCATCATGCAGGTACAATAACCCAATTCGTTCCTGGGGTAGTGGTGTTCACGTATCGAAATCGTGTAATGGATAGAAGGAGCCACGGAATGAAACATTTTGGATTATTGTTCGCCCTCGTGTATTGCACGTTTAGTTTCGTTCCGTTTTCCGCAAAGGCCGATAGCCCGCGGAAAGGGTTTTGTTCTTGCGACTGGTATCGAGAGAGTTACCTAATTCCTACGGCAGAGTGGTACTCGAGCACGATGTTGGATCAAAGCCACGGCATGTCCACAGGAGCCAACCCTACGGTAACTATAACAGTTGCCAACGTGAAATCGACCAAGGCAAGCGGAAATGTCACCATATGGATTGCCGGAGACATTTGCCAGATGAGCCTTGGAGTAGCATCGGGGTCGTCGACAACAATAACGACAGCCGTTCCGTTCTTTTTTCCCGCCGGCACAGTGTACACTGCAATCCTCTATGAAGTATGCTACAATATCAAGGGCTATGCTGTCACGCGTGACTACGTGGACTGTATTAACGATTGCGCGACCTACGAGCACAACCATGTCGGCGAGTACTCGGCGAAGAAATACTGGGGGACCGCCAGTGGATATATCATACACTAATAAATGCCGAAAGTTCCGCTCGTTGACAAGCCGCAACGTGAAAATACAATACGGCAAGCGATATGTTGTCTCGCACCGTGGAGGCCGACGTAATGAAACGCCCAATTGTGCTGCTGCCCGCTATTGGCCTGGCAATCGCCGTGATGTTGTTTGCTTGTTATGTATGGTATCACAGATGGCCAGGTCGTAGCCCGGCAACGGGAGGACGGCCAACCGGAGCAGGTTCGTTACCATCGAAGCCAGCATCGTCGCTGCCGTACGGAGGACATGATTCGCACGAACATACGATTTCGTTTGATGAGCCCGGACTAGAAGAGATGGCCTCGATTCGGCAGGAGGAATTCGATAGAGTGACGGCGATGTTAGAGGGTGGCCCTCCCGCTTATCGGTCGTTTCAGCAACTTGTATCGCCAGAGGCGACAACGAGGAGAGCTTCGGAATTTGAAGTTGTGCGCGTGAAGTGTAAAGCGGGCAGGGAGTTATTCGACGAGTTTGCCATTTCCGCGGATGAAATCAAATATCTCGCGGACGCAAGCCCCCTCATCCGGAGCAGGCAGGCGTTTCGCAGCAGTACGTCTGCCGACGGCACTCGTATCGATACTCCAGTCGGTGAACCCGAACGGCAGATTGTAATCCCCTCTACGGAGATGCATGCCGGGCGCATGCCGCTCAAACTGTATGACAATGCCCTACTGGCTGCGCAGGAACGACTGATCGATAATAAGTTAATTCAATCATTTCTGGAAAAGAATAAGTTGGCCCCAGCATTGAAATCATTTCAGGCAGAGCTGAAATGGGTTCATGATGGTTTACATGTTCGCGTCTCCAGCTCAGACGCCGGTTGGAATGTTGGTGTCATGGAATTGACGCTGCCTGTTACCCCTCAAGACTATGCGGCCAGGCAGCAGCAGATTGATGATGAGATCAATCTGAGGGTCACGTCCTGGTTTTACCACGTCGGCATCACAGCATTTGAGACGCAAATTGATCAGTATGTTCCGGGCGGGGACCGAAAAACATTTACCGGCAACATAGATCGTCCCGTGTCACCTCCCGACCTGATGAAATTTCTCAGGGCCAATGCGGAGATCGAACGGAACTTCCCCGATGAAGTAAAAAACGATATCTGGCTGCAAGAGCAAATTCGCAACCGATAGAATTTACAACGGCTGGCCCATTCTGTCGTGCACACGCATCGTCGTGAACCGGTCGATCATGCCATGCTCCTTTGAGGCTGGAAGCTCGAAACGTTTTCAGAATGGCGCGCCCAAAATGTCCATCGTGCCGACCGGGGCGCGGTCGGCGGGATAGACCATGACGTACGGAACCAACAGCGGCCTGGCGGCTGGATCGTCGGCGAGGCGGTAATGGATCGGGTTATCCAGCACGGTTGCGCCAAGTTTGCGGTAAAAATCCGGCACGCCCGTCTGGAGTAGCGCCCACGCGTACCGTCCGTCGTCCACCATGCCAAACGCCCGGCGGACCATCGCCGCCCCCCAGCCGCCGCCACGGAATTCCGGCAAAACCGCCACGCCCGCCAACGCCAGAACGGTCTCGTCACCGCGTTCGGTTCGGACACGCCGCGGCAACGCCCACGCCTTTCCGACGGCCCGCCCCGAACCATCAAACGTCACAAACGCCATGGGCGGCGGATAGGGCGCCTCCGGCAGCGGCCAATCATCGGGCGGCCACTGGAACAGCCACAGCGGATCATTTGTCCGCTCAGCCGGTGGCGGCCAGACCACACGGTCAATCCGCGCCAACTCCATCGCCAGATCGGCCGGCAACGCGACAGCTTCGAACGATTTCACTTCCATGTAATCACCTCACGCGAACAACGGGTTAGGGTGGTGAACATTGTACAGCCACACGATTGAACGACGCAACAGTCGGGGCTTCCTCTTCAGGGCGAACGCATTCTCGTGGCGATGGCGTCTCGCCCGCGTGTCGCGAGGGCGTCGGGCCCTCGCAAACGCCGCCATCTGTGCAGCACGGCCACCTATGTGGCAGGGCCGTCATTTGCGCGCACCATTGGCACGCAGCCATTGCCTTGCCTCTTCGCTGTATATGGCCACCGACAAGGGCGTTTGGCCGTCGTTGTCCTTCGCGTTGACGTCCGCGCCTCGCTCCCTCAACCATTTCATACCGGCGATCTGGCTGTTCCTGGCCGCCGCGTGCATCGGCGTTTGGCCCTCGTCGTCGCGGGCGTTGATGTCCGCGCCCTGCTCCACCAGCCACGTCATCACGCCGAGCTGGCTCCATGTGGCCGCCCGAAACATCGGCGTCTGGCCGTCCTCGTCCCGAGCATCAACATCCGCACCACGCTCCTTCAGCCCCTTCTCCTTCGCCCATTTCACCATCATGCGGTCCCCGCTTTGCGACTCAATTGCCCACCAGACAACCCCCGCCCCGCCCCCCGCGACGATCATGGCAAGAACAAGAAAAACGAGCCACCGGCTCCGTTTCTCGCCGCGTCCACAACCATGCTGACTTGGGTCGATGTTGCCGTGCATCGTCGTCTCCTTTCCCACAGCGTCTACCATGCACAATTACAACGACCATACCCTATATCGTGCCACCGAAGATGTCCATGCGAAAGCGGTGAACTGTTCGTGTGGCGCGGGTGTGACAAATTCCTCTTGTGATATCCGAAAAACCAGCCATTTTCTCTATATTAACGTGAATTAGAGGAGATTGTGATGGGCGTGAATCGGGACAAGGACGTCAGGATTGAGGCGGATGAATTGCGGGCGGCGGTCGCGGCGGATTTTGAGGTGATGTTGAAGCAGATGGCTGACCGGGTTGAAGGGCTATGTGGGCAAGCGTGTGGACATGATGGACTACCCGCGATTCGTGGCCGAGGGCTACGACACCGGCAGCGGCCCGACCGAAGCCAAGTGCAAAACAGTTCCGCATCGCTTGAAAGGCAGCGGCATGTGATGGAATCAACCCAACGCCGAAACCATGGCCGCCCTGGCCTGCACCGAACAAAGCAACATGCTACCCACCTACTGGGCCCTACAACGACAACAACTTACATACCGCCAGAAATTTTGGGCACGCCCGAACGAAAAATCGTGACAGAAATCGCTTGACTCCATACTCGCCGACGATATGATCAATCGTCCAGTTGCCACAGGGCCGCCCGAAAAGCAGCCCCACGGGCCACAGAACTGCGGGCGTAGCTCAGTGGTAGAGCGTCACGTTGCCAACGTGAATGTCGTGAGTTCAAGTCTCATCGCCCGCTTAACACAAAAACCCTTGTAACCAAACAAGTTACAAGGGTTTCTTGTTTTTCCAATAGCCACACTTCCGCCGCACTACGCTCCTGTATACGCTCCTGAATGTACGTTATAATGCGCGAATGGCCAGCAGCAAGGTTCCGTACCAACGCATCAGTCCGATGCACACCTACCCGTCCGTTGTCCCGTCGATCACCTCAAACGACATTTTTCCGGGTGCGAGGTCGCCAAGGTGGCCACCTTTTGCAGGGCGAAAGACATGGAATCGCCCGTACCGGCGTGGCGGGAGAAGCCGCCCTCACTGCGGAATCCCGATACGAAACCGGGTTATTTGCTCACGATGGGTTGAGAAACCAGGAACAACTCGACGTTTAAGTCCGCCATCAATGTAACCCGAGGGATTCCCGAGAGGCATATTCCTCGGAAAACATTCTTGTAGCCTTTACGGGACCAAACGCGATACATTACCCCACACTGGCCACCGGCAATTGAAGCTACTCGATGAATTATGAGGTGCTGGCTAACAGGATACCGACTAGCCCGTGAGCGCCACACCTGTGTTTCCTTGATACCCGCTTCCTCGGGTCGGGGCGAGCCGATCCTTTGGTAGCCGGAGACGGCCTAGAAACAGACATAAATCCGAAAAGAGGAGATCGGATGATGGGAAAACGGTTTTTGTTTATAACAGCGAATGATCACGAGACGAAAGCCTTATTGGCAGATAAAAACTTCTTTCGTTACACGCCTGATCATCGGTCTGATATTTCAGACGATGACTCATTTTATAATGTTGGTTTTTTTGGCAAATACGAAGTTGTCCATTTGCAATTACAGGATCAGGGTTCAGTCAAGACAGGAGCTTCACTTCTATCCATAGCTGCTGCTATCGATTTCTGGAAGCCAGATGCTGTCATTCTTGTGGGAATTGCGTTTGGTAAGGACAATGAACAAGCTGTAGAACCTCGCCAACATATCGGCGATGTACTTATATCGGAAAGAGTCGCAGATTATGAAAGTGGAAAGATTAAGGATAGCGAATTTCAATCAGATGCGCCGATTCTCAACAATGGAAAAACGCTACTATCAGTTTTCAAGAATTTTCACAAATCGTGGCATCATCCAGTCAATGATCGCCAATCGCAGTGCCATTTTGGCCTAGTCTTATCCGGCGATAAGGTGATCGACGACGCTGGATTCAAGGAGAAATTATTTGCCGCCTATCCTCGTGCCAAAGGAGGAGAGATGGAGGGACGAGGAGCAGCCAGTGCGTGCCGTGTAAAGAGGCTCGAAGAATGGATTATTGTCAAGGCAATATGCGATTGGGGTGAAAATAAAGGGAACCCCGATAAAGACCGAGATCAGCGCATCGCCGCAGAAGCGGCTGTGTCGTTACTCAAACATGTTTTTTCCAATGATGCCGCATTTAACAAATTACCAAAAAGAAATACAGGGGATGCGCCACCAATCATACCATCGAAAGATGGGGAGAATCCACCACGCCCTGGAATCAATGGGACACAGCTATTTCCGGCGTCAGCCCCGACATGTGTACCATCGGAGTCCACAGAACGAAAGCGTGAGTCAAATACTTCTGCCACAGCGTTCGATCTGTGGGATCGTACCCGAAGCAGTCGCCAACCAATGTATATCGACTGTCGGCATCCATTATCCTTCTACGGGATCATGGAAGCTCTGTCTCAAGGAACAAAAGCAGAGCGGGTGTTACATCGCATTCGCGATTTGCTTCGGAAATACGAACAGACTGAAAGCGGTACGCGCCTCACCGCCCATATCGAATGGCATGCCGAGGGGCTTCCGTCCTTCGCGCTGGAGGACAAACATCTTTCCATGGTCACCGGAACGCGGGTAATCAGTGAGTGTGTGATCCTCACAGTTTTCGACGCGGAGGTGAATGAATCGAATCTTCATGAGATTTCTTCTCACAATCTGCTTGTCCATTGTGTCATCAAACGCAATCATGGAGTTAAGGATGCACCTGGAAATGTGTGGGAAGCCATCGTTCACCCACATCTATTATTGAATCACCATGTCAATGGCATCAGGAACTATGGGATAACAGTCGGTGGCCGAAACTTTGACATCAAGGGCATCTACTTTTGTCAACAGAATGGATCTTCGGGCATGTGCGCTGAATCAGCATTGGCGATGGCGCTTCGGGCGATGGGAAAGAAAATGCCAAATGGCAAGGAACCAACGCCAGCCGAAGTTGCAGAGATGATGCCGTCCACTATTGGGAAGGGGCGTACACTCAATGAAATGGTACGAGTGTTACGCGCCTATGACCTGGAACCCATGGCCATCGCCTTTAGAGAATCCACCGCGCGTGATGTGGACTATCGTAGTCTTGTGCATATGGGAGTAGAATCTGGCTTACCCGTTTTGCTTGCCTTTATCACCCGCGACAGGAAGACCGGGGACCTTAGAGGACATGTCGTCACGGTTCTGGGCTACACGCTTAATACAGACGCGTGGGCCGTTGAGACGGATTTCGATTACGGAGCCGAACTGAACCGCCATACACGCTACGGACATTCCAGCCCCTCCGACCCCTTGGAACACGTTAAGCCCCTCCCATGCAAGTATCATCCGAGTTACGACTGGTGTACACACTGGATCATTAACGATGACGACCGCGGCATGGCATATCACCTTCCGACCAATCGACTGACGTTGCCCTCTGATGACTATTACCATGCAATATCATACCGAGATAATCGGGCTGAGGACCACCTCAAAGAGTTCAATGTTATCGGCATCATTGTGCCATTTCCGTCTCAGGGGCCTAACGATATCAGAGGCGCGGAGATCAAAACCATCGCTTATTTGCGCGGAATTTTCGGTCAGTTTAGCCAGTCCATCCAACAGGTCCTTTCCCAAAATCAGGTACAGTGGCTGTCTCGTCTGGAACGTCAGCTTAATCCCAAGTATTCTGGACCAGGACCGGTCCTGCAAAGCCGGATGCTGGATCGCGATACATATACTGCTCACTTGGCTGGTGGTAAGGACTGGGACGAAAACCGTATCGATGCCGCTGATGTCAATAAGGTGGCAGAAGCCCTACCGCAGCAATTCTGGATGACCGAGTATACGCTGGTGGACCTATTCACCACCGAACAAAGAAAGCTCGGGGAAATTCTCTGGACGCCGGCATGGACAGACAGCATGGATTTTCATCACGGGTTGCTGCTCACCCGGGCACCCGGTATGATTTTCCTGCCCCAAAAAAACGGTCACGCCACAACGATTGTGACCCCGTGCTGGAGCCCTGTGCCGTTGCTCTCCCCGCTCTCTACGGCCCCACTTCGAAGTAAAGCCGGAAAAGCCCCATTAAATACGCATAACCATCCCACTGAGAAACACTCAGCAGCCAAACAGGCAGAAGATCAGAGACCAGAAGCAAGCAGATATGTTTCGGGAAAGGTGCTGGGTGAGCGACCGAATGAACCAAAGAAATTCAAAATAGGCGTGACCTTCACGGGAACGCATCGATCAAGGGTGTGTTCAATCGTCAACGCTTTGCGGGATTACGATCTTAGCAAAAACGAAATTTTTTATGATAGCTGGCATGACTCCTTCATTAATGGAAAAAATGCCGACAAAAAACTTGCGAATGTTTACACGAATTGTTGCGAATGCGTTGTCGTATTCCTTTCGAAGGATTACAACCAAAAGCATTGGACGCGTTATGTTGAATGGGAAGCCATCGCAAAAAATATTGCCACAGATCAAGGTGAAAAAATTTTCCTTTTGAATGTTGATGGAGTGGACATCGATAAAATAGACGAATTGTCCTATTTTACAGACATCGCAAAAAATATTGAAAAATACACCGATGATGAGGTCGCAAAAATCATTTGGAACAAATACAGGTCGATAGCTAATTGTGGCTGACGAGTTATGCGGAGTAGGGCTTGCATTTTCGGCATGATGCGATAGAGACAGGGCATCTGGCAAATAGAGACGCAGAAACGGATAAGTTTGCCTACTTGTTACCGCGTCCAGATAGAGCTGCCATCGCTTACCGTTTTTCTGGCTTGGTAGCATACTGTACGCGTTCAGATGGAACGCGCGACAAATACTTGGCTATTACTTACCATTCTTTACGATTTTTTCCAATGAGTCGGCGAACTGGACGAACTCCCCGTTGACCTTGCGAAGGTCGTCGACCAACTCGTCGTACTTGGCATAGAGCCGCTGAATTTCTTGTGGTGGTTTGTCCTTGTTATCGCTGTCGGTGAGGGCAGCATCATACCATCGACGGAATTTGGCCTGCCACTTGGTGAGGTGCGGACGGAGCCCTTCGTTGAGTGCCCGCATCAGCAAGGCAACGAGATTTCGGGTGTCTTCACAATCGTGTAGCTTGTCTGCCGGAATGCTCTTGGCCAAATCACGCAGGACGCCAAATAGCTGATACCAAGAATTATAGACTTCGACAATGATATCAAATCCTTCTTCAAACGGCTTCGGCGGATTATCTATATTGAGAACTTCGTAAAACCTGATATCAATGGACCAGATATCGTTATCTTCTTCTATACTCCATTTAAGATCAAAACTGCCGTTAAGAAAACTCCGGATATCCACCGGGTTTCTCCGTGCAGCTACATCTCCATCATCAATGTCATGCCGTCTGGAAAGTTCGGTGGGACGGGGGCCTGTCTGCAGAAGCAAGGGAGAAATAATTCTGACCGAAGGATCATTTTCATATGCGATTACAAAGCGGGATTGGGTTGAGCGCGGATCTGTTGTTCCGGCAGCATTCTTTG
>Ga0123353_10007568_pt1 | contig 14715 bp, 10 predicted proteins | sample TergutLab28metaG_3_FD_92763 | JGI IMG/M metagenome (GOLD analysis project Ga0123353, IMG submission 92763) | Labiotermes labralis P3 segment gut microbial communities from Petit-Saut dam, French Guiana - Lab288 P3 | ecosystem: Host-associated > Arthropoda: Insects > Digestive system > Gut ... | reverse complement strand
GAGCGATTACCGCTTCAATCTTGCTGTCATCAATCGCTGTAATATCATTTACTGTATCCAAGTTGATGTCCATAAACTCGTTGCCTATCAAATCTATTATTCCTTGGCATATTTCCTCGGGTATATTCACTTCCGGAAGTTTGCATTCATCGCACTGTTGAATATGATCGGTAATATCTCCAAATACAAATGTAAATCCGGCACATATTTCGACCGGTGTTGCATTCTGTTCCATTTCTTCAAACGTCAAACAGTCATCACAGTTTAAAACAATATCTATTACCGCTTCAATTAACTCCTCATCAATAGCATAGCCCTCATAGTTCGACAAAAAGCCCTCTACTTTAGCCGCTGTTGATCCTGAAGAAGAACTTCCGCTGCCGCTGATAGCACTGGTAACGGCACCGATAATTGCTCCGGTAACGACGCCTTGAATCAGTCCCCCGCCAATACCTTGGCCACCCATAATTGACCCAAGTAATCCGCCAAGGAATCCGCCCAAGCCATCGGGAACAAGTTGCATAATCGTTGCAAGCAAGCCGCCCGGTATTTTAGTGCTAAACGACAATACCTGGGAAAGTGCCCCAAGCCTGCTCATATTATTAGATTCAGTACTGAATTGAAAAAACGGAAGCGAAGGCAGCAGACCAAATCCCAGCACGCCACCATTATGCATTCCCCATGAAGTGCTTGCTGAGAATGAATAACTGTTTGCCCCATTATCAAGTTGTTGCCCAGCAGAGTTACTTGCAAGCATCGGACCGGAAAGGGATTTGGGACCGGAACCGGAAGCAGAACCGGGAGTTGCAATGAAACTTGGGCCGCCTTGCATACTTGGGAAACCGTATGCGTTTAACAGTGCGTTAAATATTTGCATAATCTGTTCATCAAGAGAAAGAGGCGTTGTGTTTACAGGCACATCCCGCACCGCAAGATTATTTTGCATCGAACAGGCAACGGTGGTACAGACAATGCACGGAATTGCCAAAACCATTACCACAAAACAAACAAAGAACCTCTTTATTTTGACCACGGTATATTATCTACATAGATTGGCGGAATATGTCAACCGATTTCACGGAAAACCCAAACCGTAGGGGCGCATGATTGCGCCCTCATTACACGCGAAACAGGGCGCAATCATGCGCCCCTACGTTTAATCAACCTACGTTATTCGTCATTCGTCATTCGTTATTCGTTAATACGGGTCAATCGGCACGCCTGGCTTGCCGTCTTCAAATGCCAGCCATTGCCCGCCTATGGGATAGTAATACTCCGAGCCCTTATCACGTATTACCGAGGTTGGTGCTATAACCGTTGTCGGTTTATCGGTTTCGTCTCGGCTGATGTTTGTAAGGAACTGCGACAGCCGCTGGGCGTATGAATCGACTCCCCGGCCCGTAGAGTCTGCTTGTAATATTATCGTCGTGCCCGGTTTCCAGCCCATCTCTCGCAGCATCATTTCCGTTTTCACAGGGTTGCTCATAGTATGCCTGCCCATCCACTTGTCGCTGCTTATAGTAATACCGCTTGGGCTGCCGATGCATTTTAGTATTATCGGCGGCGGATCGGTTGTGTTAGTAAACTTTAGCGCCGGCGTAGGACCATCTTTATCGTCATCACCGCCTCCGCCTCCGCCACCGCCGCCACCGCCACCGGCGCCGGCGCCGCTTGCAAGGCTGACAATACCGTTCGCCAGTTCTGTAGCCCAGACAAAGTGATCAAATGCCGACTCTCCCACTGAAAGATCTCCTCGGACATCTTTGGTAGTGTTACGCACTATACTTGTTAACTCGTCGGACGATATCACTACTGAAACTTCTGTTGAAAGACCTGTTGTTCCTCTTAAGTTATCCTCCGGCATCGATCTGCAACACGGTCCCGGCTGAAACGGAAGAGGTCCGACAGTAGCAAGCCTTGCTTGGTAAGCTGCGGCACATTCCATGGCCGCCAAATTATGCTCAATAGCTGCCTCTTCGTCACACATACCACCCATTCCCCACCATGGTCCACCTAAAAGCCAAGGAAGCGCACCGAAAGGGTTGGGTCCCAAATACTCTCCGGGCGGCGCAGGCCATACACATGCACATCTGCATTCAACCAAGTGCCAAGCAAGGCAATGCTTTTCGCTTGCAGGATTAAGGATACTGCACAAAGTATCGACACATGCTGGCGAAGGGAACAAAGCACCTGCCTGAAAAGTCGTTCCAGCGATTAGCGGAACAGCCGCTCTGCCGCCTAATGTCCATACTACATCAAGTATTTCCGCTTCCAGAGGCTCAGGAAGACATCTGTGCGGGTATACTGTGCCCGTGCTGCCCACATTGGGCACCATTGAACACCACGCAGGATATTCTCTTCGAACTTCATATTTGATACCGCCAAACTGAATTCGTTCGCCGTTTCGGGTGATTGTTACCGGCATGATGTTATCCATTATTGTGCCAATTGATAAACCGTCTCCGTTCATTAGGCTTAAAATATTATTCCACGCAATATTTGCTCCTTGCGCTATTGGGTCATTTACAAACCCGCTCAAGCCGCTGCTTCCGGCAAAAGATGGCATTCCGGCCGATAAAGCGGCATTCACTATCCCTGATACAAAATCGCCACCACCGGAGGCGCCGCTGTTGTTATTGTTGTTATCGTTGTCGTTTACAAATCTGGGTAATGACGAACCTGACGAGTTAGCACTTACCGTACCGGCACCGCCGGCATTGGCGTATGAATGTGCTGCACTTTCTTGGAATGTTGCGTCGTTATGTTTCATCATTTTTACAACTTCATCAAAGAACTTGTCAATATCTCCGCCCTCATCGACAGAGGTTTGGGAAAATGCTTTCATTACATCCGGAATCAAGCCCGAATATTTTTGGACAGTCAAGCAGCCGGTGTCACCACCGCACATGCCGCCTGTCGGTGTTGCGCCTATACAACCATCGGTACACTTGTTTTCATGTTCAGGATCTAAATGATTTACCAGGTCATCCATTAGGGTTTTATAGCCGTCACAGAAATTCATAAATCCGTTGGGTGCCGGATTGCTGTCGGCGCAAATACTACATTCCTTTACATGAGCGGCTGCCGCTGCGGTAGTTTTGGCATCAAAAGCTTTACCGATTCCCTTTGGGTCGCCGCTAAGAAGATCCTTATTACCCGTTACCTCCATAAGTACGGGACATGTGTCTCTTTTTATGTTTAGGTAATTGTCGTAAGCTTCTTGTGTTTCCGGTTTTCCTGACGGATATTCCGGTATTTTTATGTCCACCCGCGTGCAGTCTTTGCAGGTCGAATAATGATTGGTTAATGCCGTTGTTTTTGCCGCAAAGGCTGCGCACATTCCGGATTGTACCGGTGCGCAGTCTGGACACGCCAATAAAAGATCTATCATCTCTTCCGCCATTTCCGCGGTGATTTCTTTTCCCATTTGGGTTCCCAGGTAATTTTCAATTTTAGCGGCCAGCGCATTTAATTCCGTTTGAGTAACAGTTTTTGACACAGCAGCTCGGCTGGGATTTGATCCCGAAGAGTTATTGCCGCCGCTGCTAATAGCGCCCGAGACTGCGCTCATTACACCTGCTGTAATCGCGCCTGCCAGCGAGCCGCCGCTGCCGCCCATAGCTTGTCCAAGTATCCCGCCAAGGAAGCCGCCCCCGGCGCCACCGGAAACAAGTTGCATAATGCTGGCAATAAGGCCACCGCCCGGTTTTGTGCTGAATGAAAATATTTGCGCCAACCCGCCAAGCAGACTGCTCCAATTACTTGTCTCGGAACTGAAGGCAAACAAAAGTGGCAGCAATTCCTTTAAAAACCCCTTTTCTATACCAAACTTGCTTGCCATGCGTGATCCCTGACCGCCTGCCGGCGCGGATCCCATACTGAATGCAGGGTCAATACCGGATAAACCCTGTTGGGTTAGAAGCCGATTAATTAGCTTGATAGCCTCTTGCTGCTGAGCCTCGGCGCTGACAGGCACGTACCGCACAACAGGATTTCGGTTCATTGAACCCGCAATGGTTGCTCCGACAATGCACGGAATCGCCAAACACAGCACAACAAAACAAACAAAGAATCTCTTTTGTTTTTTCAATATTTTGACCATAGTATATTATCTACATAGAATGTTGAAATATGTCAAATGATTTCATGCCAAATCTAACCCCGTAGGGGCGCATGATTGCGCCCTATTATTGAGTATTCCCTTACTGATGTTTCAGGAGTTCGATAAAAGACGGCTTCGTATGGGATACATTGCCTTTCTTCGGTTGCAATCCAAGGGATATCCTTGTGCGAGTAATCAGAAAGTTCTGATGCGTTTTTGTCCGAATGTTTTCTTAGAACTACGTCAATATGAGTAATCTCGCTATCTGATAAGACTTGGATATTTGCCCGACGCCTGGGCAAATACTTTGTTTGGTCATAATTGAAATGCTTGGTTTTTATTACCTCTAATTCATTACTTTCGATCATTTGTTCCACAATTCTTGTAAAATCAACTGGAGTTGGGCCATGGTGATTTTTTATATATTTTGCGCCGATAAGTTGCTTTTCATATAATTCATAATAATCAAAATCAATAAAATAAAGCAACTTGTATAAAACTGTTTGCCCAACATTAGATTTTGCTCCAACTTTTTCAAGTACATACAGCAGTACCTCTTTGAATTTATTTACGTTTTCCTGTGGTATATCTATTCGCAGTTCGCCTTCCAATTTTTCCACAGTTTGAGGAAGGATATTATAGGCAGGAGTCGCAGGAATTTTTCCATTTGTAAAAGTTTCTATTGGCACGTCAAAAATTTCCGAAAGCTGCCTAATAGTATGCATGGGCACAGATGCACAATTGCGCTCGTACTTAATAATCGTTTGTCGAGAAACACCCAATCGTTTGGCTAGTTCGTCTTGAGAACAGCCATCTTTTTCACGTAAAAGTTTAAGAACATCCATTTCCCTGCGCCTCCTTAAATATTTAAGTATATGCTGAAAAGGACTCCGTGTCAACTATTTTTGACATGGATGATGTTAAAACTTTTTAACAAGCCCCTGTAGGGGCAGATCCCCTGATCTGCCTATAGCGTGTCATTGCGAGCACTAGCGAAGCAATCCCAAAGTGTGGTGCGGTTTGCCATGTGCTTCGACGTGCATTCTTGTTCTATCCATGGGATTGCTTCGCTATGCTCGCAATGACAGCCAGCACAGGGCAGACGAGGGCGTCTGCCCCTACGAATGGCGTTTCAATGTTGGGTGGGCGCAAGCATGCGCCCCTACAATCGTTTTTCGTTTTTCGTTTTTCGTTTTTCGTTTTTCGTTATTTATATGGGTCAATTGGTACGCCGGGGTTGCCGGCGGTGAAGGCAAGCCATTGGCCGGCGACGGGATAGTATATCTCGCCTTTTTTGCGTAAGGTCGAGGTTGGTGCAATAACCGTGGTTGGGATTAGTTCATCTGTTTCGGGGTCGCGGTTGATGTTGGTTAGGAATGCGGACAGTCGTTGGGCGTACGAGTTATCGCCGCGACCCGTGGAGTCTGCTTGCAGCCAAATGGTCTTGCTGGGTTGCCAACCCATTTCATACAGCAATGCTTCCGTTTCCAGTGGATTATGCATGCCGTGGCGGCCAGACCAAAAGCCGTCTGCTATTGTAATGCCGCTTGGACTGCCGAAGGCGGTGAGGGTTATCATGTTGGAATTGGAAGTGCTAACACGGTTGGGGCCGCCGCCGGTGCCGGTTGAACTCATAGGCGATACTGAAATCCCATGGTCAATACCGGAAATTGTGGCGTTTGTGGTGGTCGTGGAGTGCTGGAACAGACCGGGCGCAGCACCGCCGGTTGTATCGCTGTATAGGTCAATAATAGAAGTGCCCTTGTATGTAAATGCCCCGGTACCCGGAAGATCGGGAAGGTGGCTATTGGAGACTGATACTTCTTCAACTGTTGTTATTGTGCCCACCGTTGGATGTCCGTTTTTTTCTATTGACTTACAACATGGGCTCGGTTGACTAAGATTCACTAAACAATCGTTTGCCGCTTTTAAATGTTTCGCAGCTACTTCGGGTGTACAATCGATGTTAATAGTAGAAGTTTTGAATGGCGAACTTTTTCTGTCAACACAACTACATTCACATTCTATAATATGCCAAGCACGGCAATGCTTTTCACTTTCCTCATTAAGAATACTGCATCTCCCTCCGCCGCAATTACCCTCGCCTGGCAGCAAAGCCTTAAGTAGAGGTATGGATTTTTCTCCACCATACAATGCAACTGATTGCTTTAATTGCTTTTCTGAGTCCCCGGGAAGGCATCTCTTCTCCGGGTCAGTATCCACACCTTTATACTTTGGTATAGAACATATTGCTGTATAGAATCGCTGTTCGGTTTCTACTGTGACTCCGCCATTGCCGTTTGGCGTTGCTGTTGTTGAGCTCGTCGGGGTTTCCACTCGGGCTCCGGGAGGTGCACCGGGCGTAGCCGGTGGTGTTGATGTAGCGTTAAGATTACCAGTGACACTCGCCGCTGTCTGAGCCGCAGCATTAGCCTGTGTCGCAAGGTTGCCTCCGGTAGCGGCTGCTTGACTAGCCGGTGCTTGTGTGCCTTGATTTGTTGGTGTGTTGGTAACCGGTTGGGCGTTGGGGGGGCAGCCGCCTGGGGGCATCATGCTGCCGGCGCCGGCACCGCCGCCGCCGCCTGGTGCTCCGGGTGCCCCCGGTGCGCCGCCGCCGCCACCGCCGCCTTGATTGCCTTGATTGCCGCCTTGATTGCCGCCTTGATTGCCGCCGTTGTTGCCATTATTGTTGCTGCTGTTTTGGGCCTGGATTTTGGCAATTTCCTCTTGCCACCTTGCGTCACGGTCTTTGAACATCTTTTCGATTTCCGATAAAAATTTATCCACACTGCTTATTTCGCTTGCCGGTTTTGGTGTTTGGGTAAGTGCCGTGATTACCGCCGGAATTAGTACCAGGTTTCGCTCGGCTACCAAACATTTATCGCCGCCACACAAACTGGCTTCCTCCAGCTCACCGTCTTCATCCAGTTGTGCCGGTACACAAGTGTGGCATTGTGAAAGAATCTCGACCACTGTGGTAACCAGTGCAACATCAATGGTTTTGCCGTTACCAAGTTCAGCTTGAACAGCTGCGGCATATTCCGCCGGAGTTTTTGGTTGAGTAGCATTGGTTGTCACAATACCGGTAGTTGAAGGATTGCCTATGGCAAATGTTTTTATTATATCGTCAACATTGTTTTTGACATCGTTGTTGACGGTATTTTGCAAAAAGTTGCCGCCCGAACCATCGGCCGTCCATTGCTCAAGCAGTCCGCCCCAATAGTTTCCATCGTCACCTTGCCAAAGCTGATTAAGGCTCATTAAAAAGCCGCCGTCCACCCTGCTGCTGTATGACATTGTTTGACTCAAACCGCCAAGTTTGTTCCACTGCGCTGTTTCCAGCGTTCTTTCCTGGTACGGAAATCCACCGTTAGCACCAGGCCAAAATCCGCTTCCTACTGTGCTGGTCGTTGACCTTATCATGGGGTGTGAATTTGGATCGGTGCCCGGCGAGTTTAAAAGCGCTAAAGCACGATTAATGTTTTGCAGTGTCTGCTCCAAAGAAGGGGTCGTGCTTGCAGGTACGGCTCTGACCACCGGGTTTCGGCTGAGCGAGCCTGCAACGGATGCTGCGGCTATGCATGGTATTGCTAGGCACAGCACCAAGAGCCCGGCGAAGAGTTTCTTTTGCTTTTTGAGTGTTTTAATCATGTTATAGTATGTATATATATTTGTGTAATATGTCAAATGAATTCGTGCGAAATAATTGCACGGACACCACCCACGTAGGGGCATACCCCCTGGTCTGCCCTGTACTGTGCCAAATTACCGTGCATTAAGGGCAGACCAGGAGGTCTGCCCCTACGGATGGCATTTCAATGTTGGGTGGGCGCAAGCATGCGCCCCTACCCAGTCACCTTGCGTAATATTTCGTTTGCCAGTTTTTCGTCTTCTACCATTATAACGCTTTCTTCGTCGGTGGGGTCGATACGGAAAACTACTGCTTCATCTTCGGGTGCGTCCAGTGGATGCAGTACGGCGTAGACGTTGTCTTCGTGATTGATTGCGGCGATTTGTTCAAATTCGATTTCGTTGCCGTCTTCGTCGAACAAAAAAAGATTGTCGTCATTATCGCCGTCGAACAGTTTTTCTAATATGGACACATCCGTTTCCGCCATTATTCCCCCGGTTTTATTGCATCAACCGGACAAACGCCCAGGCAGCTGCCGCATTGGATGCATTTGTCGTCAATTTCGTGCTTGGTACCTTTGTCTTCGATTGCTCCCACAGGACAAGTATCGGCACATACACCGCAATTGATACATTCGTCCGAAATATAAAATTTACCGCTCATTTTATTTCCTCCAGATAAGATTGTAATATCATGGTAGCCGCCACCGCGTCAACAAGTTCTTTGAGTTTTCTTTCACGGATATATTCTTGCGCCTCAAGAGAGGAATAGCGTTCATTGTGATAGACTGCCCCCAACTTGTCTCCGAAGCGGCGTATCTCTTTGCATATGTCGGTTTCTTTGCCATCGGCGTGTAGTGGTAAACCGCAAACAATATATTTGATGTTGTGCTTTGTGCTTATTTCTTTAATCGCAGCCAAATTTCTCGCATCGCCTTTGTTTTTTATAACACCCAGTGGTCGCGCCAATTGCCCTGTTTCGCTGATTGCAAGGCCGATGCGTGCCTTGCCGAAATCGATTCCAAGATACATTTTAACCTCTTTTTGGGCGGACCAGGGGGTCCGCCCCTACGTCAATTATTTTTCTTGCGCCGGTGTATGAACCCTGCTTGCACTTTTGTGCCTTTTTCTAGGCCGGGCATTGCTTTCCATTTGGCGGTGCGGTCGGTCAGCGGGATATTTGTAACCGGCACAAAGTGAATTGCGCCTTTGTCGGATTGTATCACCAAATCTTCGTCGCCTTTGACCCATGAGCCGTACACAACGTGTTCGCCGCTATCAAGTGCGCCGCCGAATTGCAAGCCTTTACGATATCGCACCATCTTGTCAATCTTTTTGGATTCCACCCGTTTGACATTACCTTTATTAGTAACGGCGACAACAAATCCCGTAGGTTTGGCGGCACTGTTACAGGCTGCAAAGTCTTCATCGCCCATGCTGATTCCTTTGACGCCGCTTGCAATACGCCCTTGCAGTGGTACATCGCCTGTCGTAGCATTCAAAATGTAGCCGCTGGAGCTCATAAGCATAATCGTTTGCCCTGCTTTGAACTCGTCCACACGCAATACCTTGTCCGGTCTATCATCACGCAGCTTGTAGCATTGGAAGGTGCTTTTTTGCACGCCGCAGCCCTCTGCCCATGAGGAGCGTTTTATCATGCCAAGACGGGATAACCACACAAGCTCGCCGGTAAGCGGTGTTTCCGGTACAGTTTCGTACACGCCAATTGCGCGTTCGCCGTCGGGGCTGTCTTTGAACATTTGTTTCAATGTTGCGCCCTTATCGCGAAGTTTGCATTCCGGTATATCACCGACATCAAGTTTATAACAGTTACCCAGTTGCGTGAAAACATAGAGCAGCTTGTCTGTTTGCGTTTGGATTACTACGGTATTAATATCATGGATTCCAAGAGTAGAATTGAACTCGGTTTTGGACATCGAGAAATTTTTAACCGACATACGCTTGATTGTCTTTGCTGCCGTCAGCGTAACAATAACTTCTTCAACGGGTTTGGCGTCGTCATCGGCGGTCACATATGCCTCTTCAAGACTTCCAATAATACGGCTGCGCCGTTCGATTTTGAATTGGCGCTTGATTTCCAGCAGTTCAGTTTTAACAACTTCAAATTGCAATTGTTTGCTTGCAATAATCTTTTCAAGTTTTGCGATAAGAATCTTTAATTCCGCAAGTTCCTGTTCAAGTTTATATACTTCAAGGCTTGTAAGGCGGGCAAGGCGTAAATCCAAAATAGCCTGTGCTTGCTTTTCACTAAGATTAAAAGTATCACGCAAACGCTGACGCGCTTCGGTAACATGTTTACTTGTCTTTATAATACGGACAACTTCGTCTATGGCCTTGATTGCTATCAGAAGTCCTTCCAGAATATGTGCGCGGTCCTTTGCGTTTTCCAAATCAAAGACACTGCGTTTATAAATGACTTCACGCTGATATTCGACATAGTATTTAATCAATTCCAGCAAGCCCATCAGCTTTGGCTTGCCAGCCGCGATCGCTACCATGTTAATATTAAAGTTACATTGCATGCTTGTGGATTTAAACAGCACATCACAAATGGCGCGCGCATCAAACTCGCGCTTTACTTTTATAACAATGCGCATACCTTTGCGGTCGGACTCGTCGCGGATTTCACTTATGCCCTGCCAAATGCCTTTCTTTTGCTCGCGCAGGTTGGCGATATTTTGCTGCAGCGTTACTTTGTTTACTTGGTACGGAAGCTCCGTGATGACTATGTTGCGCCGCTCGTTGCCTTCGATTTCGATGTGTACTTTGGCGCGCATTATTACTTTGCCTTTACCGTTTTTATAGGCATTAACCAGATCCTCGCCTACCACTATAAAGCCGCCCGTTGGAAAGTCCGGGCCCCTTATTATCTTCATGACTTGCTGCAATGTGATTTTTGGGTTATCGATAAAAGCAATATGTGCGTCAATTACTTCCGCCAAATTATGCGGCGGAATATTAGTTGCAAGCCCCACCGCAATACCTGTTGCACCGTTGGTGAGTAAGTTAGGATATCTGCCCGGCAGAATATCGGGTTCAGTATTTCGGTCATCAAATGTGAGTGAAAAGGGGACAGTTTCCTTGTCGATATCACGCAGCAGTTCCAGCGCAAGCGGCGAGAGTTTTGCTTCGGTATAACGCATGGCAGCCGGCGGATCGCCGTCGTCGGATCCAAAGTTTCCTTGACCCTGTACAAGCGGCATATTCATATTAAAAGGCTGTGCAAGCCTTACCATGGCGTCATATACGCTGGTGTCACCGTGCGGGTGGTATTTACCAAGACATTCACCGACTATACCGGCGCTTTTTCGGAATGGTCTGTCGGGCAGTAAACCCATGTCATGCATAGCATAAAGAATGCGCCTCTGAACGGGTTTCAGTCCGTCTTCAACACGCGGTAATGCCCGGTCCATGATAACGAATTCAGAGTACGGAATCATTGACTCGTGCATGACGCGGTCGATGTTTTTAATTATGATACCACTTGCTCCGCCGTTTGAGTTTTGTGTTTCTTGCACTGCATTGTGTTGTGCGGGTGCGGGTTTTTTGCGGTCGCGGGTGACGCGGTCTTTAACTTCGGATATGACGTTTTCTGTCACGTCTTCTTCTGTTGGTTCTTCTTCTTTCACAGGGGATTGTATCACAGGTTCCACCTCTGGTTCAAGTTCTGTTTCTGCGGATGGTTCTTCTTCCGGCTCTTCTTTAATTCCTTCATTGTTCATTGATTCGCCCTCAGGCGAATCGTACCCGTCTGCATTGTCATCCAGCAAATCGTCAAAATCATCCTTCGCCATCATGCACCCTCCCCCGAGTGCGTGACTTTTGCCTTCACAGTTTTTGCCGCAATGCTTTCAGCTTTGTTAAAGTTGGCGTGTTTACTTATGTAGTCTTTTCGTGCTTCGATATTGTCGCCCATAAGCGTTGAAATCAGCATTTCTGCCTCTGCTGCATCGTCGATGCTGACACGGCAAAGTTTTCGGGTCTTTGGGTTCATGGTGGTATCCCAAAGTTGGTCTGCGTTCATTTCACCCAAACCTTTATAACGTTGGATTGTGCCCTTTTGTTTCGAGGTAAGTACCCGCAGTTCCTCGTCGTCATATGCGTAAGCCGCAAAATCTTTTCGATGTAACTTGTAAAGAGGCGCCATACCGATGTATACGTGGCCTTCGGTGATAAGTTCTTTCATGTATCGGAAAAAGAATGTCAGCAAAATTGCACGAATATGTGCGCCATCTTGGTCGGCGTCGGCCATAATCACGACTTTGTGATACTTCAGGTCATCCAGGCAAAAGTCCTCGCCGATACTTGTGCCCAGTGCACTTATAATCGTTCGGAATTCCTCGTTGTCCAAAACCTGGTCAAGCCGTTTCTTTTCTGCATTAAGCGGTTTACCCCGAAGCGGCAAAATGGCTTGAATAGACCGATCACGAGCCTGCTTTGCCGTTCCGCCCGCACTGTCTCCCTCGACAATAAATAATTCGTTAAGCTCGGGACGCCTGCCTGTGCAACTTGAAAGTTTTCCTATCAGTACTTGACCGTCGATTGCATTTTTTTGCCGTGTTATGTCTTTGGCTCGTTTAGCGGCCTCCCGCACGCGTGCAGCGCCTTTTGCTTTGGTCATTATGGCGTCAAACAAATTGTATTTTTTCTTGTCTTTTTCGACGTTGAAATAGTTTATCAGTTCCGCATAAACAAAGCCCTCGACATCAGTTTTCGCCTCGGGGTTGCCAAGTTTTGCTTTGGTCTGCCCTTCAAATTGAACATCGCGCATTTTAATTGCCAACACAGCGGTCATACCTTCACGGTAATCTTCGCCCATAAGGGTTGCCTCTTTTTCTTTCAGAAATCCGTGCGTTTTTGCTATTTGGTTAAATGCGCGCGTAATTGCCATCTTGAAGCCCGTTTCATGCGTGCCGCCTTCACTTGTTGGAATGTTGTTTACGTAACTGAATACCGATTCGGTATAACTGTCGGTGTGCTGGATTGAAAAGCTGACCAGCGTTCCCCTTTGACCGGATTCACCTTTGGAATCCGCTTTACCCTCGACCAAGAATGGATCGTTATAGATTGGACTTTTGTTTTCATTAAGGTACCTTACAAAGTCACTCAGTCCCCCATCGAACTTGTAATCCCTGACACGGTCTTCGTTGTCTTGGTTTACCCTTTCGTCAATGAATATAATCTGGATGCCTTTGTTAAGGAATGCCAGCTCTTTTAAGCGTTTTCGAATCGTTTCATTCGAGAATTCACATCCTTTGAACATTACGCGGTCGGGCATGAATTTGACATATGTGCCCTTTTGATCGGATTTACCAATAACCTTTAACGGGGCTTCGGCCGAGCCGTATTTAATTTTAGCCTTGCCGTCAACCACTGATTCTTGCGGCCTGAACCGTATGAAATATGCCTTACCATCTTTGTGCACCGTTACTTCGCACCATTCACTTAACGCATTGGTAACCGAAGCACCCACACCATGCAAGCCGCCGGAGTAACTGTAGTTTTCTTTGTCAAACTTGCCGCCTGCGTGCAGCTGCGTAAAGACAACTTCTACACCGCTGATTTTAAGCTGCGGATGAATGTCTACCGGAATACCGCGCCCGTTGTCTTCAACACTGACACTGCCGTCTTTGTATATTATTACGGTCATCTTGTTGCCGTAACCGTTGGCAAGCTCGTCGATACTGTTATCGACAATTTCCCACAAAAGGTGGTGCATACCCTTGGTGCCAGTGCCGCCGATATACATACCGGGACGCATACGCACCGCATTTAATCCTTCAAGAACCTGGATTTTAGAACTGTCGTATTCATTATTTTTGTTTTCGTTAGCCATGATTGTTTATCATAACATACTATTTTTCCTTTGTAAAATGGTTATTTTAAAGTCTTATTTACAAAAACATATGTGCTTTTGGCTATTGACGTTAATGAAGTATGGTATGATATACTCCTGAATATGGAAAAGATTTACAACAAACTTGTGCGCGATAAAGTGCCGGATATTATTAACACAAATGAAAACGGAATTGCAACTTCGCGCACTTTGAATGACATCGAATATGCCAAAGAGTTGAATTTAAAACTTCAAGAAGAAGTAAACGAATACCTTGCCAGCGAAAATTTGGAAGAGTTAGCCGACATTTTGGAAGTGATACATTCTATGCTTTCGGTCAAGGGTAAGTCTTTTGGTGAACTTGACACAATGCGAATAGAAAAAGCGAATAGCCGCGGCGGCTTTGGCGGCAGAATTTTCCTTGAAAAGGTAAAGGCGGTGAAATAATGCTGCAAGCAAGTAACCCAGAAGATTTTGAGAAAATGGAAAAGTACGGCAGAGCGCGCGAGATTTTGGCGTTGCTTAAATACTTTCCGGAGATTTCCCCTGTGAAAAATCTTACTATTGTCGAATCCGTTGAGGATTACGAAAAAAACGCCGAGTACCTGAATAAGATTTCATGGAAACGACCCGACACTCCGCTTGGAGATGCCACAATTATCGGAAGCAAGCAGAAAGGAACAGCGGACGAAAGCCCTGCTGACGTACTTAAACGTGCAAAGTCGCAAAACCCGAATGCTGTTTTAACCATGTACAATACAGCGCATTGTGCTAATCGTTTGCAGGCCGATGGCGGACTGTCTATTAATATTGCCCTTGGGCAACAAGTTTTCATAGACTGTGTCGGAAAGGGCTTTGACGGTCGCGAAACTTCGTATGGATTCGCAAGGCACGAATCATACGTATTTGATTGGAAAGACTTGCCCGGATTGAACTTGGAGAACATAAAAGATTACCGCAAATACCTGGTTGACGACGCAACATATCAACAAAGTGTAAAAGAGCGCAAAGTGTTTTTGGAGTCCGTCGGCTATGACCACTTTATGTCCAAAAACTCTTGATTTTTCGAGAGTTTTTTTGTTTATGCAGCTCTTTTGAGGTTAATTTTAGTTAAAAATGTGACATT
>Ga0123353_10007567_pt1 | contig 14716 bp, 6 predicted proteins | sample TergutLab28metaG_3_FD_92763 | JGI IMG/M metagenome (GOLD analysis project Ga0123353, IMG submission 92763) | Labiotermes labralis P3 segment gut microbial communities from Petit-Saut dam, French Guiana - Lab288 P3 | ecosystem: Host-associated > Arthropoda: Insects > Digestive system > Gut ... | reverse complement strand
TCGGGGTTGGACTGTAATGGGCTGGTGTTCCCCTTCCCCCCTAAGGGTTTTGCACGGGATTTTTTTGTGTTGGGGGGTAGCCCCCATTGGGGGGCATTGGGTGTTGGGGGGGGGGGGGGGGAGCAGCGAACGGCTGCTGACCGTGACAACAGCGCCGCCGAAAACCGCTCGTGGAAAAGCAATATAAGAGTTCACCTTGAATCTGCGATTTCTCCTGGTGCTCCAACCCCTTCATGTATCCTTACAAGCCGAAATCAAGGGACTTAACGTCTGACGGACGGGGAGCCTAGGCATGCGGACGTCCACAACTAGTCTACGGACTACCATAGCACCGATTTTACTGTGCGAACCGCATAAGTAATCTGTCATGGAGAGGGGCGCCTTCTTTAGGAATTTATAGGTCGTACTGCAGGAAATGTACGTAGTAGTCTGTTATTCCTTTCGTCAGAACAAGTGGCCAGATTAGTCATTCGTGGGTAAAACCGCACCCACGTTCACTGAAAAGCGACGTTGGAAAACTACGTGCGGTGGAGATGTGATGTGACGACTGGTGGTTGAAGGTACTTATGTGCTGTGGTAGGTGGTTACCATATCTCGCGTTAAATGGGCCACAAAACAACTTGTGTTTCACAAGCAGACACTGTTACGCTGGCCAAAAACCTTCAACGGGTTAGCAGCGGCATGCAGAACTCTAGATCTCCATAACCTGCATTTGAAGGGCATTTAGCCGTACATCATTTCTCTGACTGCGTTGGATGCTTCGCGGTCACTTTTTGTGGCCATGCAGGCCTAGACTAACGCTACGCTCCTTGGTACTAGCGAAAACGATTTCGTCTCGCAGCCACTGGTGCCAGCTTCTGAATATCGTATTGCGTGGGCGGTGACTGTCTCTGCACTACTACCAGCACTGTTCACTGCATTCCCTTCACACAACCCGTAAACGACGTGAATCGGTGCTGTCGCTTTAGGCGGTCTGTATTCGTTTACCAGCATTTCGGCCCGATTTGTTCAACACAGCGGGTCTGAGGACCCGAACCCTCTCTTGCCCTTTGTTCTTTATGTTAAGCTGAAGAAGCTATGGCCTGTCTCCTCCACGTCACCACGTCATCACGCCACTGTGTGTCCTAGCCATGCAGCTAAATTTGTTTGAAGCTGACCAGTGACTCTGACCTGGAAATCTCTTTGAGCCTGCAGTTGCAGCTGCCAATTCGAAGTCACGTGCGATTATTTTGCATCAGGTGTACGTTTAGGTTTGGCTGCTTTTGTGCCGTGCTGGTTTTTATTAACAGTGGAAACTAATATTTGAATATTTAATCCTTAAATATCGTATTTGACCACACAAACTCTTTTATACAAAATGATGAATGGTACGATGGGGTTTTAATAAGTTCGCTGGTGATTAACCTCTAGGGAGGTCTAATTGAAAGCAAGTTTCATGTAATTACAGGTTATATGAAAACGAGGTTCAGGCCTTACATCATAATGACCATATTAAAGAAAGGAGAGCAAGTGACATTGAAATCCATTGTTTATTGAAACATGGACGGGCCCACATATTGGCACAGTTTTAAAATTGTGAAAGTTTAGTTGTGTTGTTTCGACCAAAGCGTGAATTATGAACCAGAAGTTGCTGGACATTTCTGGCAGAAACGTGCAGCTGACTGCTTATCTTCGCCTAGCGCCGCGGTGCCTCCCCTGCGCACTTTTGGCGCTGTTATTACGAAGAGCGGCATGTGTTACTAATTCAGTGGTGCAGCTCTAGAAGCCGGTCAGAAATTCTCCATCTTTTATAACTGTCGAAACTTCATTGCCGCGTACCGAGGAGTAGGTTACTGGGACCATCCTGAGCTTATTGCATGCATCTCTCTCTCTCTCTCCCTCACACACACACACACACATACAACTGTTTAAATAAGTGAAAGTTCATCCTAGAAGAGGCCTTGAAGGCCCAGAGGCGGAGTAGAGGTATAGCTCTTCTCTTTCTTTAACGTCGGCCTTGGATTGGGGTGGTTGGTGACGGCCGCGCCCCTGCCGTTTTACCCCAGGCAAAGAGACACGGTACACATTGTGCAGGAGGCTGGGTGGTTGTGTTATTGTACCTACATTTTGGGTTCAAAGGCGAAAGTTTCCTTGAAGATTCGCGACTAAAATGTTGTGCTAGTTTCTCTTACTTATGCATATCTGGTTGGTCTCGTAGCCTGATTTTCTCATCCTCACGGCATTTTGTGAAGAACAGAATTATGGTGATCTTCTTTACTTGGTTTTTCTGTTAATTGTCGCGCTCCCTTGTCCATATAAAAGATTTGTTCTCAAATTATTGTTTCAAGCGAGTGTTTTTGTGCTCATAGGAAGCCTCCTCCCCGAACCCCGCACAGAATTGCTGGTGTAAACGCGTATGAGTCAGGACATGTCGGTGTATCGGTGAGTGTGTAGTGTGTATATCGTAGCAGCGCATTTCGGCATTGACTGAGGTGGTGTGGTAACGTAACACCAACACACATCGAACCAGAACAATACAACCCATGAAATAACTCATCAAATAAGTCGCAAGCTCCCGAGGATGGATGTTTTAACATCCGAAACACGTTGAGCAGTAAATAATGAAATAATAAAGCAAGTGACATCAAGTTGGTCTCTCTTTATTCAACTATCAAGATGATGCACTGTCCAATGAACATAAGTTAAGGAAATGGTACACGTTGGAGACCTAAACTTAGATGAAGTGTCTTAAAAACAACACCTTGCAAGTTTTAAGGCAGTGGACTACGTCGACCATTCTCAGCATAGTGCGTTTGTCGACTTCTGAAGGACGCTGCCGCGGTGACGCGTCGTTTCCGATATTAGTTTCGGACGATACGCTTTTTGTTACAAGAAATCGTAGTGTGTTGCAACTAGCTTAGTCGGTACAGTGACTATACTGCAGGTTGGACACCGGCGAATCGGGACTCACTTCCCGGCGTTGGTACTGGTTGTACAATTGCCCACATTGTGCGAACCCACCCATCCTCGTATGTGATAGGTACCGGATAGGCCATTTGGTAAGCTAATTATCGCTCGGATAGTCGAGAAGCTTGAGGAATCCGAATGTTTATTATAAGTACGCTGCTAGGTATATTTCCACAAGGGCTGCTAGTCCTACCAATAGTATCGCTACTAAATTTGTTTTTTTCAAACAAATGTCTCTGTAAACTTCATGACACAGTAATGTGTTCAGTCATTCAATTTAGGTGTGTCTTAATGAAGTCATTTATTATCATTGATCTTCCTTCACAAAGCGGACTTAATAATATCAGCTGAAATTTAAAATTATGTTTAAAATAGTCTGCTCATGTAACCTTTATGTTCTGACAGACTTTTACCATAATCGGGAGGCATCATTAGGGTAAAGAATTGTAAAATTTTACGTTTAAAAGTGACCCTTATTTCAGTTTGTTAAGATATTATTTCTTCTGGTTCTTGGTGTGTTTGTGTACATAAGAGGATATGAATCAGTGTAACATGCGAAGCGCTCAAACTCTGGTTGCCATGTTAAACTGTGACGAGTTCTGAGTGTATTTCTTGTCTGTTTTGTATAGTTTATTATGTTGCTTCCTGATGGCCGCCGTGCTGTATATCAGTGCTGCTGTTGTGATATGTGATTGAGTGCTTTCCGCCGAAACATGTGTTGCATGAGCAGTGTAATTAATAAATCTGGAATATCGTTGCATTGAGATGGTTTTATGGTGTTCGGCTGGTCAGTGTGGAAGCTTACTGGTTTGGATCTAATACGAACAAGGAACAGACGAGGGAGGTACATCAAATTGACCGGTGTTTTCATATTTTGTGCACTTCACCGGGTATTGATAGGGCGGTTGCAGTGAGCAGGTTGTTATGATCGGGAATGTAACCGGCATGATCGTAAGAAGAATGGGTGCAGGAATTTTGAAGTTAACGGACTCCTGTGGAGAAATGGACGTACATCAGAGGACAGTATTAAGGTAGATTTTTGAGGAATAACGAACGGATATGTGAAATCAATTCGATTGTCGCAGAAAAATCCCAAAGATGGCATTTCCTGGACGCGGTTCGGGTTCCAAAAAAGGGGGCTGAATTGTTTAATATCACTGGATTTGTGGACTTTGCTCGTTGATCTACATCGGGTTGAAACTTCTAACACGTCGACACTTTGTTATGAAAACGTAGGACTACCGGTGCATGTGAAAGGGATTATTTTTGTTGTGTGAGACTTTGATATATAGTTCTGTTGATGGGAAGTGCGATGGAGTACATAATATGAACAAAGCAGTAAGAGTACATATCAGTAAGAGTATATTCCGTATCGAATGTCTTCCGAGTGTGTGAACCTGGCTTTGTGATGTGTACTTGCAGTAGGCTCAACACATTATTTGTGCTGCTGATGACGCGTCAGTGGGGAGTCTGTTCTTCATGAGGGTACTGATGAGTTATAAATGCATGAGTACTAACATTGCAAGCCGTTGCACTTCACTTTGGTAACTTTGAACGAAAACATTTTGGCTCGGTCGCTAAAGTGCGAAAAGCGACTGTTAGCTTCGTCATGTCAGTCAGTCTGTCTGTCCTTCCGTCCGTCCGTCTGCATGTAACACCTCGGCTTCTACGGGACGGATTTTCATGAAATTTGATGTTTGTGTATTTTTCGAAAATCTGTTGAAAAATTCAGGTTCCATTAAAATCTGACAAGAATATACATTTTTGATCATACTCCGCTCAGCTCTTAGAATGAGAAATGTTTCAGACAAAAGTTGTAAACAAAATCAAAACACATATTTCATATTCAGTATTTTTTTTAAGTCGTCCTGTTTGTGAGATGATGTGGAGAAATATAGCAGAGCCGGGCAAGCCACAGATGACTATGGCGCATGCGCATTGCATGCTGGCTACAAATGTGTTCTCGGGGTTTGTAATAATTACTGCTCTTACACAGCAACAATGGTTGCACGAGCGCGCCTCAATGTTACGTTATACGTACATTGTCTGTCTGGTTGTTGCTAGAGTTTTAATGCATCGCCATCATTAAATGAAGACACGTTTGTAAAATGGTGACGTGTCTGGTGATTTAGTGTGTATCTTGATCATTCGCTTTCGCGTTTCGTGTCAAGGTGCTGTGCTGGTGTCTTGAAATTTAACATAGCCATTATCTGCAGTAATGGAAAGTGCATCTGTTATTACGTATTTCATTGCTGGTCAGTTTACTTGACGGCCCTGTCAGTTAGGAGCTGAGATCAGTCACTCTCTTGTTCACCCGCTGCCAGCCTGGGGAGGGTGAAAATGAAAAGTACGTAGGCCTTCAGAACTTAGAAAATTGCACCAATTCGTACGTGCCAAATTCGGAATTGATTTGCTTCCCGGAAGCATTTGATTGGTTTTTTTGGGGGGGCTGTACATAAAGTTTCGATTTAAATTATACCAACTTACCAACTTGTGACACCGCTTTTGTCGTAGGAAACGTGAATGGGTTTTAACTGTATAATTCTTGAGCTTTGAATGTTATCAGTTTTTAAAAGTCCGTGGAACCTATTTTTATGTTACTTTTTTTTTTATTTACCAGGATGTGTAAGTAGAGATGTGGGACAAAAGGGAATAGAATATTCGGGTGGTCTGGGATGTGACGCTGAGACGTTAGTCGAGTAGTTTCCGATGTTGCTAAGGACGGTAATGTCTATCATCTGAACCAAGCAACATACAGTCGCTGCGCAGAGGACTTGAATCATCAACAACGTCACTGCGAGAATCTCACATTAGCAAAAGGAGTAGATTATAGCCGGAATAGGTTATAACCATACAGTGCTTTGTAATATTATATAGGTATTACGTATATTCATCGATGGTTTCAGTGTTTTATGCATGCTCCTATACACCTTCATCAAATAAATATATTCTATGTATAGTTGCATATTCAGCATAGTTTCGTCCAGCTACCCGATACAAGAAATATTACTACATTTCTGCACAATACAATAAAGGTACTCCATATACTCCCGTTGCAGCGAATAGTGTTCAGCGAACTAGACTTTTAATTCCAGTTTTGGGAACAAAATGTCCTCAGCATAATAAGATGGCAAAATTATGCATCTTGTGGCTAGTCTTCGCAGGCGTGTAAGGGAGGAAGATACTCTAAAGCCGATACTTCTCATATTAAAGGTAAAGGTAAAGTGATCCCGTTACAGGCCCGGTGTGGCCCAGAGGGTGGGTAGAGGTATAGCTCTACTCTTCCATGACCGCGTTACTAGTTGGGGGTGAGTGGTCAGCAGCACGCCACGGCCGCACTTTACCCCCGGGAAAGATCCGGTACCCATTTTACAGGAGGCTGGGTGGGCCCCAGGGCCGGTCTGGACGGGCGGAAAATCTCGTCCCCACTGGCATTTTTTTTAAGTACACATTTTTTGATCCTTCAGTACACAAATACAACTGTTGCATGGAAGATCTCAGTAATGTATTGTTAACGGACTATTGTCCGTGTGTTTCGGATTGCATTGTTCGTTGTGTTACTCTAGGCCCTTAGGAAAAACGCCGTTATTGTGGTGACGTCATCGGTCGGTGGTATCCTTGTAGGTATGGTACTGTGGCTCAAGTATCCGGCAGTCAGGTGGATCACAGTTTCTCCAGTTGATATGTGTCGGAGATTATGGTATCTCCAAGTAGTTTCCAACCTTTTCCCGCCTGCGAGCCGTTTGATATCCTTACCATCTGGCACGCCTCATGAAGTCAGCACAGCCGATGTTCGATGCTTGATTACGGCAATGCACCATGTGGGCGAGGATCCACAAAATTGCCCTATGCCTCTGTGGTGGCCAAAAGTGAAAACTCGGACGGACAGTCTATTCCGGTAGAATATATTTCGGGTCCATGCGCAGGATGCTCGCTATTTTGGAATGGGTCCACCTCCAAATGTCGGCCCCTTCGCTACACTCAGTCAGCCTGTGAATCAGAGTGTCTGTTTGACCGCAGTGTTGGCAATTGTTCGTGGCACTTCGGTGTACACGTACAGGTAAGCTAGTTTAGTGGGGCACTTTGTGCCATGCGGTGGGTTTGCCTGCCTGCCACTGAGGTTCCAGGTCTGTAACCATGCTGCAGTCACCGTTCCATTCCGTTGGCCTTGCAGGTACATACGGTATAGGAGTAGCGCCGTACACTTCGCCTCAATATCCGGCGTCTCCCATCCTTCCATTTGTTTTGGTCGTTGTAGTGTTGATACAGACATTCGGAAGACTGTTCCTCTCCAGATATACCATGTAATGGCGGTTGTCAGTTGTTGTATATGTGTTTGGGACCGGCAAGATCTGCGCGGTATACGAGATTTTGGTCAGGAGAAAAGTGTTGACATAACGCATCCGTGTTGCCAGGCAAAGGACCCGAGTGTAAGCTCGCTTTGTCTGCGCACGCACCTTCCTTGTTAATCTTGCCCAGGCGTCTTTCATTGTTTGCTCGATTGTGCCCCAGAAAGTAACGCCTAATATGGTCACATGGGGATGATATGCGATCCCCGAGACGGTCTCTTATGTACATCAGCTTCCTACCTCAAGGGCCTTAGATTTTCGCGGGTTGAGGCGGGCACCTGATGCTCGTTCATATAGGCGGTTGGCTTCCTCTATAATGGCGAAGTCAGCAGCAGAGGTCACAAAAATGGTCACGTCATTGGCATAAGCCACCACCGATGTGGGGGATGTTGGTCCCGGACCGACCAGCCCGTAGTCAGTCGCTATAGTGACTGAGCTACCGGGCCCACACTTCTCATATTACTCATAAGACATTACGAAATGAGATGTGAGAAAGAGAACTGATAATCTGTAACTGACATCAAACCTTGTCGCATCGCAATAATCCGTCGTAATTAGAGCTGTTCAGCATACTAAATGACATCATTGAGACCTTTTTTTGGTACAGAAGACGAATTCACACTCCACTGTTGGCTGTTAATAGATACTTTGGCAGGGGTGGAATCGGGGTTTTCAGAACGAGACAGACGTTCAAACAACTGCTGAAAAGCCATCGGAATGATGAACACTTTTGTAACGGGAAAATTACATTGCAGGTTCGCGAGAAGTGCGTAGTCATTCAGATGCACACGTCGTTGTGTGGGGCGGCTCTTAATTTGGAAATACATAGCTTCCTCTTCTTCTTCTTCTTTTCTTCTTTTTTTTCTTCTGCTTAACAAAAAGGCGTTTATCTCCATTTCCAGCCCTTTGCATAGGCCGCTTTAAATTATTGAGAGTCAAAACTATGTACTGAATGATTAAACACGTGAACATAAAGATCTCGACTGTTGGTACAAACATTAAAGGAAAATTAAGCGTGTGTGTATGTATCTTGTAGTATGTGCTTAAAGATTCATAGTCTAATGGAGCATTGCTTTCGGAAGAGTGAAATGAAAAGAAACTTGTTATAGTCCGTTACAAACACAAACAAGTATTTATTTTGTTTTTCACGTGAGAGACTGGATGTATTTGGAAGACAGCTGTTAACTGTGCATTACACACGTTCAAAATTGTACGCAGAGCGTATCCGGATACCACACCACCCCAGCCAAACCACAACGTAACACCAACACACATCGAACCACAGCAATACAACCCATGAAATAACTCAACAAATAAGTCGCAAGCTCGTGAGGATGGATGTATTAACATCCGAAACATGTTGAGCATTAAATAATGAAATAATACAGCAAGTGACATCAAGTTGGTCTCTCTTTATTCAACTATTAAGATGATGCACGGTCCAATAAACATAAGATACAGGTGGTTATTCTGATAGGCGCACCGGCGGGATATGAACACGAACATCCGTAGCCAACTCTCAAACCCGTTGCGTGGTTTGTGTACAGTTCTTACATTGCTGTGGCCATTACATCTACAAATCTTGTAAAAACATTGAAAGCAAAAGCAGTGTTGTAAACTGAAAATTTTTACCTGAAACCAAGCAGTGAGCTTCAACACAGCATATTTTGCATATATTTTCCGTTGTGAGTCCAGTGAAAGCGTTCATACATGCCACTGGCAATCCAAACCCACGTTCTACCAAGCCTTCTGTCTAGTATATATTGCGAGTTCTTTCTTCAAGGATAAAGCGCCTGGAGCTCACCTGCAAATACAGAAGTTTATAACACATGGAGGTCATGAATTCATGGCTCTTGAATACCATCACGATTTGGCGCTTAAAACCAGGGGAAAATTGTGTTTGAATGCCTTATTTATTGGTAGTTTATTTAACAACGCTGTCAGTTACTCGGCGATTCGGATGATGATCTGTCAATAATGAATTGCATAGGATATGCAAGGCCTGCATTTTGCCTAGGTGTACTGTGGAAGCCTATGAAAATCCTTAGCATAGTCAGTATCCTGACGGATATTCGAAACTCACTTTCCGAATACGTGTCATAGATTTTACCGTTGGTCCAGGTTGCTTGGTATATTTACGTACTGAGGCAAAGTTCGCGATAATCCAGGCATTTGATACTAATGTCTGAATTGACAACAGCGCAGTGAAATAAGCGTAATCATTCAATACATCTTAGTTTATGGGAAGATAAGTGTATTGTTCTCTTTGTTTCAGGTAACAACACGAATGCAGATGCGGGTGCAGGTTTACCACATGACAAGACCCTAACCGTAAGTTCAGCAAAATGTTTTCGAGATAAATTGCACGCAGGCATTAAAATCGGTAAAGTAATAAACTGGACTAACAGTGTTGCAGTAGAGGCACTTAGCTGTCTTCATAACAATGATTGTTACTTTTCTTACTTGTCATCCTGAATTTTGTTACTTTTTTGCTCATTGTATTCCGACTTTCCACTTGCGCGATGTACATTGTCCTTACGCACAATTAAGAGAGGATCTAGAGAACCTGCTGTTTGAGATACCTAGTTGTAGATGCGAGGATAATATTAAAGTGTTTGCCACCTTGCTGGCACGATGCTACGGATTTTGGTTAGGGAGGGATAAGTTGCGCTTCGGCAACCGGATGTTTATCTCGAAGGATTGTTTACGGAGGACGGTGTCGAATTGCCACTAACGAACCTCTTTGCAACGGGATATAATGCTTGATGAAGCAAATGCGAAGTTTGTTTAAGCGGGTTACATTATTCACTGGAGTCGCTTGAGAGATTAATGGCCGATGTCAATGAATGCCGCCCGTGTATGTTAGTTCACTCACAGATGTTCCATTGATTTGAGCACTGAACAGTGGTTTAACAAAGAAAAGCTCGATGAGGACTGAATAAAGAAATCGTAACTGTAAACGGAAAATCTGAAGTCTGAATGTCGAATGCTTTGTGCAGAATAACACGGCCCAGTAAGAATGCTGACACAGAACAGAACGGTGCAGGATAGAGGGAATGGGTGAAGAATGCCTGAATGCCCCTCCGCCACGCTCAGGCGGGTATCAAAGTTCGACGCAGAGGTTTGCAGTTGGCTCTTCGCATCATGGCCGCAGAACGCCGAATTGGCGGGAAGAAGCCCATTAAAATCTGGCCTTTTCACTGATGCAGCAGACTGTGTTTCCTCGCCGGAACCTAAGCATATTTTTTAGATGACAAACAAGAAGTTGCGGTCACGGCCTAATAATCTAAGTCACATACTGTTTCCCCAGTCACTTGCCTAGAAGACCGTAATTTCCAAGCTTTCTCCGCACATAGGAGTCCAAAATATTGCGCATATTTTTCGGATTGTCACTTATGCTGGGAGATGCTGCCCAGTCAGATGTCCCATTTGCACCTTTATCTTAATTAACACAAACCGGATTAATTGGAGAAATCTGCAGTTTAATATTTCCGTCTCTAGAAACTGATTATGAGGTTCGAACTGCGGACTGTGACCAGTTGTAAGTCGATCTTAAGGAAATACTATACGAGTGTGTGAAATGGATATATCTGGTTCAGGATAGGTGACGTGGCAAGCTGTTCTGAACACAGTGATGAGTGTTCAGGTTCCAAAGAAGACGAGGAGTTTGTGGATCACCGAAGCGACTCCGAGCATATAAAGGTTTCTGTTTCATTTAGTTATGTTAATGGTTAAGAAATGCTTCCAAATACAGTCACAGTCGCGTGTTGGTTACAGTTACAACAATTGGTGGGATTAAGCTACCAGTAAATTGCTTGCGGCATAAGCAACACTCGTTGTTTTGCTTAATTTAATCGTTTCTTGATTTTTTTCGCTTATTTACCTTCATTACAGTTATATTAGTACAGACTTACGTATCTTATGTATTATGCGCGTTGGTGATGAAAAATAAGTTGTATTCTACCTGTGGCAACTGTCCGACGTTGGGTTACTTTCTGAAGACCAGCGGACATTGTTTCTTGTACAAGGAATTGCGTCCTATACTTCGTGCCATGTACGTATTACTTGGCTGTATGAGATGAGTCAGGGAGGCCTTTCTACTTTCCCTCTTTACAACCAAGTAAGTGGTTTAGATGCGTGGAGGGAAACAATGGATGTTTTAGAGTGGAACATAACTAGGGCGAGGGGAATGAAGCAGTTGCCCTGGGCCCAGATAATGAGGTGGCGCATTGACCAGTCATGAAATGTTCTTAAATTAAGACCTTCGCTGAATATTGCCATGATGACGTACCGTACGTACAGCGAAAGAAGACAGCGATGGATGAATGTGTAAATCATGTTTGATGTAAGTATTTTACGAAGTGGATTGTGCGACTAATTTTGTATTTTAGAGTGGTTTAAAAATGCGTTGTGCAACATTACGCTGCACACCTCACAGCAGTACGTAATGTGCCCCGCAGATTCCGGTCCTTTACACGTTAATTCGCCTTCAATTGTTACAGACGCTGCTTGACATGTGTATGGAACGGCATGGCTAGAATATTCATGGAAACCGACACATCTTAGTAGTTTTAATTCCTTACAAAATTCCAGCTTACCGATTTTGACTTTGGAGGTGAAAGTTTGTCGTCGTTCCGTGTGCTCTATGGCGTTATATGGATCCACAGTACGAAGACGTACTCACTGATAGTATTAGAGGTTATAAACTTTGTTTATTCAGAGCATCAAATGGCAACCGGTAAATTTTACAGTTTGGTACGTGTTTGTAATATGACGCTTAATACTTAATCGAAAATTTTCCACAAACATACTGAAGTTGGAATCAAGTATTATGACGGGTGGGTGACGGATTTTCTCGTACAGCCAGACGGCGAGAGAACGAGATATTGCGAACATCTTTCCACACCAACCTACTTGAATTGTAATAAAAAAATAATCGTATATCCGATTGTGTTGGTGAACACTATATATGTTGTTACTGTTACCGTATTTAGTACAGCGTGTTAATCACAGTTACTGTATGTAGTGTCATGCACCCTGAGGTCACCGGCCGATAAAATGACCGTTTGTTGTGCCCAGCACGTCACCCGACAGCTGGACGCGTGGAGTGATGGCCTGGCATAGTAGAGAGAAATGCATGCATGATGTTTTTGAGGTGATTATGGTAAGAACAGATTTAATATGAGTATGGGTAACGATTCCGTTGAGAGCACTTGGTGAGGTTCACGAACTGAGGTGCTGGTGTGGATCCGAAGTGTGTAAATAAGGATGCCGACAGACGTGTCTGGAGGACTGCTTGTGACTGCTTCGGTGTTCGCGTCCAGCAGTGGGTTCCCATGATGTGAGCAGACATGTATATTTTTTGGAGGGATTAGAAGCTATATGGGTTGCAATGAGAAAGCTGTAGCTTTCCGTTTGTAGGTTCCGGTGCTCTGGGGGAACTGACAGTGTTAGTAAGGTTTGTGTTATATGGTAATTGGTTAGTTAGATCTGCGATTCAGTCAGAAATGATTCTCATTACATGGTGGTTGTAAGTGAACGGTAGTTTATAGGTTCTCAGCTGTTTGATTGCGTCCGTCGTTATCTAGGTTGAATCGTAGCGAGTGTACTTTTCCCCTCCTAACCCCCCCTTCCGGAGAGGGTTAAAAACCAAAACAAAACTCCCCCCCCCCCCCAAAAAAAAGAAAACACACAACCGGACACAACTAGCTTACCCACGGTACTATATCGTAATTACAATAACATAACAATAAGAAGTGGCTGGTGGCACATCTTCCAACACCGTGCACAGCTGACGTCCCGTTTCCGACTTGACGGAGAGCCCGGAATTGTGGGATGGTTGTGCAGGGAGTAAAAAGCTATACCACACGACTGAGGGTACTCGATGTGAGAAGCGCGCCGTGACATGTGTAACACTGTACTTATTTCGTCATTTGTAACGTCTCACTCTATCCCAAGTCCAGCAACACATCCTTCGGCAGTGTGACGTGGCAGCTTCGTCCGCTGTCTACAAGCCTGCTCAGCCTATTTTATCTGGCGCCGTCGGCTTCGGCAAAGTTTGGTCAGCATTCATACATATAATTATACAGGTTTATTCATAACTCCCTCCGGAATTTCCGAACTCGACTGCGCAACAACCAAGACAGACACGGCAGAAAGGAGCATATCAACAGAGAGAGAGAGACACTCCAAGTTTCTGTCCTACCTTACAGGTTCTTGATATGTCCTTTCTGCTGTGTCTGTCTTGGTTGTTGCGCAGCCGATTTCGGAAGTTCCGGAGTGACTTATGAATAACGCTGTATGTATAATCTTACCTGTTTGTATATTCATCATGTGCAATATAATTGTACTGTTAGCAATAGGAAAAATTTATTGAAATACGGTTCACAGCCTAGTCCAATGTGTTGCTATTTTAGCGTATGTTGACAAAACGAAGTAGAAATGTAATAGATTACTCCATGCGGCATGTCTGATCTGTAGTGCGAAAGTACGACGTATAGTTGGATTCAAAAACGACGGATGAGTGACGGTTGGTCTCGCAGTGAGGCTGGCGATGTTGCGAGATCGTAGCTCCAACATGCCTGACGTAGTATGCGGTAAAGCTGCAAGGCTGCAGTGCACCGTTGCACTTTGATACACCGTGCGCTGTCGAGTGTAATTAATATTCGTCTCTCGCTCAAAAGTTAAGTTCCTGTCTTGTGCCTGCGAATTTTACGATTATGCCCCTGGTGTTTTAATCAAAACACAGTTGAACCTCGAAACGAAACAGTCAACTAAGACCTATATTTGTACCGCCACGATAAAATACGACGATAGCGTCGAGACTGGTGTTCAATTAGAAAGCAAAATGCATCGGGACGAAAGGAAGTACATTAGTATTTATTATTTATGTCCTTGATGTAATTTTAACATTAGTGTCATAATGTACTGAAGGAATTTGTTATGTAGTATTGACTGGTGTTAGGAACTACAAAGAAGTTTGCAATTCTAGTTTTGTAACCGATAGGAATTGTACGTATCTTTTTGTGTATGAACCTAGAACGTACTGACTTGTTTGAACAATGAACGAGTGGAATATGTGTGTGTGCGAGTAGGGCTGTGGTAGAGCGCGGTTAACCTCATCATTCTGTACTGGAAATCCGCCCAGCATCTGCCGCAAAGAAGTACTGCATTTCACGTAACATTTTAGTGTAAGACTGTCGACTGTAGCAATGTGCACTGCGACGGAAGGAATTTTTCGTAAATCTTATGCGTATTGGACCGTGCATCATCTTGACATTTGAATAACGGTTGACCAGCTAGATGACACTTGCTTTATTATCTACTGCTCAACATGTTTCAGACGTTAATACGTCCATCTTCAGGAGCTATCGACTACTTGTTGCGTTGTGTAGGCTGACTTGAGGCGTGCTGGTGTTATG
>Ga0123353_10007565_pt1 | contig 14716 bp, 9 predicted proteins | sample TergutLab28metaG_3_FD_92763 | JGI IMG/M metagenome (GOLD analysis project Ga0123353, IMG submission 92763) | Labiotermes labralis P3 segment gut microbial communities from Petit-Saut dam, French Guiana - Lab288 P3 | ecosystem: Host-associated > Arthropoda: Insects > Digestive system > Gut ... | reverse complement strand
TGGTGTTGGTGGTGGTGGTGGTGGTGGTGTTGGTGGTGGTGGTGGTGGTGGTGCTACGTCCTCATGCCACTCCAAAGATAGGAGAAAACTAGTTAAAAATTTCACAACCAAAAATGATCTAACGTAAGCAACAGGATATAAAACCACGTACATTAGGAGGCAGCAATTCCAGCTAGACAGAAAGATCCATCAAGCGCTATCATTAAAAGGGGGAATTAATGGGTACGTTAAATGTTTTATGTAAAAGAACAGAGCTCTGGAGGGCTGTAAAGCATAGAAACAATCAGCTATTCTGTCTCTTATTTCCTTCTTTCTCTCATAGATTTCACGGAAAATGAGAAATCATTCCGTCATAACTTTCAATTATTCAGCTCTGTCGGATGTCCGATGTATAGTACATGGCAAATCACTACAGAACGTTGCGTCATTTTTAGGCTTCCACACCGGAGGTGCACGTGTTCCTCTCGCTGATCCACTCCAAGAGCAGCCTGATGACCAAAAATATATAGCCCTTTTACTTACTGAACCATGATACTACACAAAAATTCGACTAATCTTAAGTAATCAGTTAATGGCTTTATTCTTCCTGTGGCGTCTCGACCCGATTCCGGAACATGGACTCTCCTGACGCGGATTCTCGAGAGACCAGCCCGACGCAGCGACGTCTACCAGGCAACACACAACACTCACAACAGACAGACATCCACGCATCAGGCGGGATTCGAAACCACAATCCTAGCAATCGAGCGCAGATTCACGCCGTAGACCGCACGGCCATTCGGCTCGGCAATCAATTAACTAGCCTAATTATTTTAATACATCACAGATAATATTATTAACAGGTAGTGTCGATAAATAACACGCTTATGAATATCAAGGAGACCCTGAAAACCGGTTGCAGGATCTTTCGCGATCGTCTGACGTCACATCCAGCGCGTACTATAAGCCTAGTTACAGCAGAAGGCGACACAGCGAATACTCACAACACACACCAAGGCTGGTTTCAACACCAAGAATGAACCGCTCTACTGACGGTTTGGGCCTGTCGATGGTCTCTTCCCCGTACAAGTATAACTACGCGTTGCCAAGGCATACAAATACGGATACAGATAAACTCTACAACTGAGCAGGCCGAGACAAACGCAGAGAAAAGGAACACATTAGCGTCCTTGAAGAGTTAGGAGGCAGTCGGTTGCGCCGCTCTTGCTGGGCGAAGTACTGGTTTCCCACACAACATGTAATCTCAGCATTACATCGCCAGTGATGTGCTCCCGTGCTTTTCAAGTGATTATTTACTGCACGTCAGAACATAATCAATGCTGGCTCGGCCATAATTCACAAGTGTTTAAACCCCTATAAACGGTTACAGCCAAGTGTAAACGTATCCCAGGTATACCACGTAACACGTGAGAGGGTGCTAGATTATTATCAGCGGTTCTGATACGAAAAGGGCTTGCATTGTGTGTTGGGCTTCATATATATATATATATATATATATATATATATACCAGACCCTTTACTGTTTATTTTACTTTGAGCGTCGCGGTCCGGTGATTGGCACCTTACATGGCATCGTGGCCTTGTCGAAGTTTCTTGTGATTTCCCGCACGCCATGAAGTAAAATGCTGGTATATCATAAACAGGCCATGAAAGTTCCCTTAACTATTTAAAGCCTAATGATTTCTCTATTTACCACCACGCTTAACATGGAAAAACTCTACATTCGGCACATAGAGTGTATTTAGGTGTGTGTTTTGTTATGGATATCAGAAAAGAAAGCGATATGCTTTACAACATCAACTGTTTGGTTTTTTATAACCTAGAAGGCGCGTGTTTACTGCGCGGTACGAGCTGAAACTTTAAATTGAAACCAGTTCAGTTTTCGTCCTTACGTATTTGGTCAAAACTTCCTTCCCGGATCACAACTAAAAACCAACACGGCTCGGTATTTGAGCAATCTTTTTTTCACATTCACGAAGATCGCCCCTATTAGAAGAACAGTTGTACTGACAACGCTTTATCGTGTTCCCTTGACTCCCTAGAAAATAATCGGTTACAACATGCCGACTGATACTGCGTCAAATCGACAGTAAGTGACCATGCATTTGATAAATCGTTCATAAATACTGATATCTGTGAATCATGTTGCATCTATGCGTGTCACAATATATCCCAGTCGCACACAACAGTAGTACCGTGCGTTCGGAGAGTCGCTGTGCACTTAGGCTACGGCAGAGTCCAGTTGAACTGTGATGGCACACGGTGACGCACGGTGAGAAAGTGACGGGGAAAGTGGTGAATTGAGTGGGTAACCAGTCAAAGTCAGTCTACGTAGATTTGGTTGTCAGTATCCCGTGCGTCACCGTATGCCGTCACATTTCAATTGGACTCTACCGTAGCCTAAGTGTACAGCACTGTATATCTCTTGTATACTTACGTCATTACGCATTTTGACACGGCCGTACCATCATCGGGCATGAGTGTACTAAGGCACTTAGACAATTGTTGAATGCAGCAGATAAGCAGCAAGAAGTCATTCAACTCTGCATAAAATGGAAATCAGGGAGTCTTCTTCTCCAATTCAATGGCTTCGTTATTAACTAAACGTATATTACAGTGCATTCCCTAGCGGTACAAAGTAACAGAAAATGAAAAAGTTACACAGATGTTGTCTCTTCGCAATAGCCTTTCTTACATGGGATACTTTTTTTTTTTTGCTATACCAACAGCGTTCTCAGTCTAACATACCTACTCATGTTTTAATAGGTTTTAACTAGACATTGTATGTTTCACATTTTATCTAGTGTCAGATTTTATGTACATTCGCGACTGTAAAAATATTGGGATCCCAATATCTAAACAGCACCTGAGACTTATTCTGCTAGAGACCTGATGATATACCTGTTAACAGGTCGAAACATGTAGCCTACATACTCCAATAAATATTTGTTGTGCTGACGTGTATTAGTCAATTTGTTATTTATTTCGTTAGAGCAGCACTTCGTGATGCCTTCTTTAAAAAAAAAAATTTTTCGAGAAACATCTGTTTTCTTAATCAGGGAATTGAATACCTGGAATTCCAGTCTGGGTCATCATCTACATACCTGCCAGAACCCCAAGTGGGTCTGAGGAAGTTTTACCGAATTCCTTTGCAAACATCCGCATGGCCTTAAGATGTTGTAAATTATTGTACAGGTCCCTTTATTTCACTTGGTCATCGACAGCTAGTTCCCAGTTACACACTTATGGTCATCTGTAATATGTGGCCTCAAAATATTCCCCCTTTTGTTGCTGTAATCTGACTCATGAACATATTTAAGCACTTTTATTGCATAAAATGGGTAATGTATGTGTTTTGTGTCCACACAGGGACATTTAAATCAGAGGTGATGTGTTATGGGTCGCCATAACAGCAGAATTAGGCATCTCTATTGCAGCATTGGGATGAATTTGTTTCATAACTGTTTGTCTATCTCATGCCATGGGTACCAAGACCCAGTCATAAAATGTAATACATACCATCCTCTTTTCTCCGAAGTACTTGCATTATGTTACAGGTTTCACTTTCAATTTTGGTGCATTAAACATTGGAAGAGGCAATGTCAATGATGTAGCTGAGAAGGGAAAACCCAATGATGGATTTCAGTTCAACTTTAATAAGAAGACATCTTCTGGAAGTTTTTTCAAATTGTTTTAAATGTTATCATTACATTATTGTGGATTATTACTATTCCTCTTATTATTGTTCTGGCTGCTGTTACTGTTGTTGTTGCTGTTAATGTTAAAATGTTTTGGGTTCAAACTTGGAAGTTTCTGGTTGTCTGGCACACATTACTGGAGTCAAATGTTCATTTACAGTTGAAGAAATCAACATTCGAGAGGATGATAAGTGTGTATGCAACTGAATACTTGACTTCCATCTGTATTTATCAAGAACTTAAGTGGTAGTGATTTTTCGCCATTTCTGTTTCATTAACATGTTATTCTCATATTATTATTAGACAACAAATGTTCAGTGTTATACTTTCATTTCAGCATTGATTAGATTATAGTGGGTTATGTAAGGCTAATAAAAGAATCAGCCACTTTTTCTTGTATCTTTAATAAATTGTGACATTCATTATTTTGACTCATAGCTGATTCAAAAAGTAAACTGTGCAGCTCAGTACATGCAGTGACTAGGCTACAGGCTGAACAGTTGGTGCTCCATTTCCCACATGAAAAGTACTTCTTCATTATGGCAACATGACTAGAAATGCAGCCCAACCAGTTGGGTACTGGGAGAGTCTTTCCCACAGGCGAGGAGAATTGGGCATAAAACTGACCACTCACCTCCATATAGTAAAAAGAATTATGAATACACGGAATTATGCATCCACTGCCCCATACATCTCATTTCTTTGGTACATCAAATATGATAGCTAGTTTTTGTTTTCTCTGGTCACAGAGTTCCCCAAGCCCCTTGATAATCTTTCATAGAAGAATGAGACACACTTAAATAATTTAATTCAGTCAAATACAAAGTTGTGGGTTTAATTCTGTCATTTTACTCTTAGTCAAGTAATTCTGAACCACGTGTCCCTTGCAACTGATCTTATGTTATGACTGCCATTAACATCATTTTCACCAAACTTCATGACTGACTAACATTCCCATTTTGTATTTTGAGGCCCCAGATTCAAATCTCAGCCCAGATACAGACTATCCAGAGGACTTCGTGGTTTTAGTTACTCCTTCCATGCAAATACCAAGATATGCCTCTAATTAGAACATTACTGCTTACTTTCACATATTCTCCAACTCATTCTTCATTAATCACCTTATCAGCTGGCACTATGCAATTTAAGATACTGTGTCACTAAATAAACTTCAAATAAATAAAATAACAATGATTCTTTCATTGCCAAAAGCTCCATGTTTTGCTAGCAGTTTAAAAATTGAAGAACTATGCACAGGATTTAACTTTAATGGATAAAATCCAGCAGTTAAGATCAGGATTAATTATTAAAATCTGCATGTCAGTGTTGTATGCACACATGGGTTTTTGGGCTCTTCCATAAAAAACATGTATTTTGTAATAAAGTTTGGTCACTGACCACTTTAAGCCATTCTCCATATACAGCTTGTGACCACTAGGCTGATGCTTAATGGTAAATTCAATGCTCATGTGTCAATGAATGAACAAAGACATAGTAAATATCAAAATAAACAAGATGGCCGATATTTATTGACAAAAAATTATTTTTAACACAACTCTCACCCCAAGATCTGGTTCAGTGAGAAGTTAAGAGGCAGGATCTCTCTCTGAACAGGTAGATATTTAAAAATTACACATAAAACCTGACACATAGCATAGGACAAAGACACTGTACCCAATGTATAAGGCTTATATTGTGCACACTGCATGCAAAATGTTCACCTATGCTTGAGCATGACAGTATGCAGCAGTGTAGCAGTTCAATTACAGGTCTAATCTTATGAAGCCTTTTGTACCTGCCCAGCAGTGTCATGGCATTATTATTAAAATGAAGGAAGCACAACTGTTTAAAAATGATTCAGTAATATTCCAATAATTTATGTCATCATTCCCACCACTGATGTTAGAACACTTACACTGATACATTTATATACATCTTCTTGACTCAAGATGAAGGGGCAGTCTGAATTATTTAGTGTATAGTACAGTCTATTTTCTTACACTGTTCTCTACATCATCTTTCACTAGTCTGATACAGAATTTGTCTCAGGTGAAGGTCAATTATATATACAGTAGGGTCTTGTTGTATTATCCACCACATTTCATGATGAGCACAGGAAAAACTTCATTTTTACCTTCATACACCAAAACAGTGAACAAAGTCAGATTATTAAAATAAATTTTCTGCTGCAAGACATCTAAGAGGTATCAGGTTATTCACCCATTTCCCTCATGATTCTATCAATTTGCATAAACAGTAGTGTATCGAATCTCTCAGCTTACATTCTTGTACCAAATGGATCCTAAGGACTTTACACCTTTATTTTGAATAAGAGGAAGACATTGTTACTGCATTAATGAAACCCATGACCCAACCAAACAGAAACAATTGAAAAAATAAAACAAAATAAAATAAAAAAGGAATCAAGTGGAAGTCACAGTCAGCATTAAATGCACTTTATTCAAAACACTGGCAATGTGCGTGTCAATGAAACATTTTAGCATGTTGGCAAAACCAATATTGCCATGGAAAAACAGTAAGTATTACATATTCTGAGTGTGTGTCTGTAGCCTTAGTTAACCAGCATGCAAAGTGCATGCCCCATATTATATAGTCATCTGTGGCCCTGTCTGGCTCTACAGTATTTTTCCACATTATCTCCTAAATGGCATGATTTTCAGAAAAAAGTTACTGAATATAAAATGGGTGTTTTGATTGTCCCTAAAACTCTGTCAGAAACATTTCTCATTCTAAAAAGAAATTGGCCATATATTATCATAAATGTAAATAGACCTTCATGTGAAGTGCCCATTATTCCTGTCAGATTTTAATCACCAGGTTTTTGAAGAATATTCAAATATCACATTTCATGAAAATGTATATATTTGGAGCCAAGTTGTTCCATGTGGACGGACAGATGTACAGACAGACATGACAACGCCGACAGTCACCTTTTGCAATTTGCAAATGTACCTAAAAATTTCTCACAGAATCATAATAAATGTGAACATACCATTATGAAGGAACACATCCAGTTCTTCCAATAAGCTTGTCTGCAACTCTGCCAAAGGTTTTTCCCTGCTCACTGAAGCAAACAAATAGTCAGCTAAGAGAAGTGGATCTGCGTTGCACCTACAACAATGACATCTGTAGCAGAAACTCAACATTAAGTTAGCAAAAGAATTACATGATACCCGTTTACATCGTTGACAAGACACCAAAAAGCCTGGTAAGTTATCAATATTTAAAAAAAAAAACAATGCCTCCATTGATTTGGGTGTATAAGTAGGGGGATAGAACATGTTACAGAAGACAGAAGTGGCCCATTAGAGCCCAGGATGTGAAAGAGGAGACTAAACCCCACGTGGACAAATGGGAACTGCAGATCATGAAAATGGCTACAATACGACAGAAAACCTTACAGGGGCAACCATGAAAACACTTGAAACCCCAAAACTGTGCACATACACAAGGAGAGTGTGCAGAGGAAAATAAACCCGGGCTAGAAATGACAAAGAAATGTTATAAGAATGAAGTACACCATACTAAATTAGCTCAGGATAGGATCTAAGTCAAGTTTTTATGGCTATATATGAATTTTGGTTACATCAACAACTCGGACATAAAATGAACTTAAAAATTTAAACAATCTTCTCTATTTACTGCATTTCAATTTCAATTTATTTCATCCTTTTGACAACAGTGTGTATAGGATACATCCATCATCTCTTATGCTAAGTTTTTATAATTCTATTTAGCTAGTACAGTAGTATTAAGTACACAGCAAATAAATGAGGTGTTATACTGTGCTTTCATGGGTCAGTTAAAATAGTGTGATGTACAAGGCTCATCACAATCTATACAGAACCAGGTGCAACACCCATATCTTGAAAAATCATTCAACATACACAAATATCTTATGTACTGCTTAAAGGGTTTTTAAATGCAACTGTTAACAGCTCTGATTATATGGAAGAATGGCAGGAAAACTGGTGAATGGTAAATCAGAAAGTATTCAGAAGGAAGGAATGGTAAACTAACATGAATTACTGTCACAAAAACTGACTGGACAAACTAGAAAAACCATAAAACCTAAGACATGACAGCTGATCTCTGGGTCAAGATTTTAACCTCAGACATACAAAATATGAAGCAGGAGTGCCACACACTGGATCATGTTGTTAGGTAAGGTTGGATATAAAACAAATATGGCAATATACTTCAGTGGTCACTGGTTATGAAATACGCAACGTTTTCACACACATTTTATATAACAATTAAAATCTGCAAGCCGCTCTCCCCATACAAAATTAAAATCACGCCATTACTGAACGTGATAATGGTCAAAAAGAAGTTCCATGAAACATAATATTGAAAGGGGGTGGCTGGTGTTCAAAGGGTTATTTGATCATGATGAATAACCCCAATTATACAAACCTTGAACCAATTCTCATTTACCATAATTACAGGAAACAAACTAAACTAATATATGAAGACATGGCTAATGAACAGAAAACTCATTTATGGAAAACTGGGAATTAGTATTTTTCAACCATGGTACTGATTTCAAGTTTAACATACTTCTAAACATGCCTCTAGATGAAATACTTGTGGTCTAACAGCAGCCCGGAATGTACAGACCATGAAGATGGAGGCAGCAATTCCTCCTACACACTGGTAACTATTTACCAATTGACATAATACCATATCCCAGAAAACAATGACATTAAAAAAACAACAAAGACTCTCCAATTGAGAAATTCATGTAGTTATGATGAAATACTAACTAAATTACTGACAAGTTACACAGATTATATCAGTGCTGCAGTAATCAGTCAATGACAGTGGGAGCTTTGAAACATACATATGAAAGGCTAAAAAAAACCTCCATATCCAAATGGAGGCCAATTTGAAAATATATGGAAGAAAGTAATTTATTAAAACAATACAACATTCTAGCAGATGAATAACTTGGATTGCAAATGTAATTCTCAATAAAAAAAAAATGTTTAAATCATGTCTTCATGACAGAAAACAAGTAGTGCCAAAAACGCACCCTTATCAAATTAAAGCATACACTCAAACTGGAGCATTATAAAATAATGACTCCCTGAAATTTTAATACATGGGCCCTCCATATACATTCACTCCCAATCCAAAACATGAGAATGCTTTCATCGAGAAATTAACTACTTTCAAAATTGCCTGAACAGTGTATTCCCTGGCTTCAAAATATGGCCAAAACCAATGAACTAAAATTAAATTATGCAGAAACAATTTCTTGAAATTTTGTCCCAACAACAAAATCTTTACAAGTTCGCTGGCTGGCAAAACGGTGCAGTTAAGAACTCCCTTCTTCTGGAATGAAGCACAATGTCACAGCATGTTGAAACATGCAGTAACAGAACACAATATCCCAGAAAAACGGAGTTCTCAATAAATCTTGTGTTCACCACGATGTTGGACATTATGAAACAACTGAAGAGGTGGGAACAATTAAATTTCTTGGACAGCAAGTTGACTATTAAATGAAAACATATATTGCAAACAGTACTCTGCAGTAACATGTGGAATGCTCTGTTGTGAGGACAGACACATCAATCACGGAAGTAGAAAAATATCAGTTTCAAATTTATTTCCGTTCCATCATCTCAAAAGGAATAACACTCACCATCAATTGCACCAATAAAAAAATTATGCCTAACGAAATAACCAAAAGAAACAATTGGTGGAGGTATCAGTCAATAACACAACAATATTTAAAAAGATGTTTAATAAAGGATGATAATAACTACATGTTTCGGCCTATTGGGGCCATCATCAGGTTTTCGTCCGAAATGAAAACCTAATGATGGCCGCAATAGGCCGAAACATGTACTTACTATCATCCTTTATTAAACATCTTTTTATATATTGTTGTGTTATTGGCTGATACCTACACCTATTGTTTATACATACACAACGGGGATGGCTCATTTTAGAACCAAAAGAAACCACATTCTTATTTGTGACCTAAAGTTTTTCAATTAACAGCACTGATGTTATAAGTCCTTAAGACTAAAATATATCTGGCCTACTTACAAAGGTTCCAATACTGTTATTAGCCATGACTTAAAAGCCGTTGGGTCACCAATAATCATTATTTTACCACAATATCTAACCGATACAACCGCCACTAAATGAAATCTGGATCAGAGATATTTCGACACTACCATCGAATACTACCTGATCTATGTTCTGTGGCCGACCGTAACCCACAGATGTCAAGCTGGTGGAGAAGTCAATTCACGGTGTCAGAGATGCATTACAATATCACGAGCATTGTATGTTACGGAGGATACCTTTTATCTACGGATACAGTTGAACTGAGATGTAACGCTGTGTCGGTGTCGGTGTCGGTGCTTCCACAACGTTTCAAGGGCTGCCTTCATCTTCAATGTTGAAAGAGTCCCATACAGTCCTTGGCCTTTGAACTCAACGACATGGCTCACATTTCAATATCCAAATGCTGTAAAACATTGCTTTTAGGAACTAATCTCGCATTTTACGCCAAACATTGCAGTTTAACGTTAGTTAACAGGTAGAATACACCTGAAACGATTTCGATTTTGAGGTTGGTGTAAATACCGTAGTGATATCAAGGCATAAATTTGTATTCTATCCACTTCGTACATACTAAGAATGAGCGCTGAGGTTGTACTATGTGTTTCGGACTTCTTGGCGCTTATTTCTAGGTAATAGAAATTTGCGTTTGAAGTAATAGATAAGTATTTATAGTACGCTAAATTGAATTCGTACATATTCATTGTAGTTAGACTTGGAGGTTGAATGTTACTGAACGGAATGTTATGATCTCACTTTTCTCGACATTTCATTGTAGCAACAAACCTTTGAGTTTGATGTTGAAAATAAATATTTATAGCTCTGTGGTTAAAGTTTCTAATGTTGCATTTTATAACATATAATCATGGAGATTAGCTTTGAAGTTTCATTTTAGTGAAAGAAACTTAAAGTTTTAATGTTTCTTTTTACCATTTCAGGCTTGATTTGTCACATTTTACGCTAGGAGATATTTTAACATTTCAGTGGACTGACGAACTTATACTCGAGCGTACGAACCAATATTTGCGGCACCGATATACCATTTTATATGTCCACACATAATCAAGCATTTGAGATTTTATTTTAGTCACAGAAACTCTACGCTACCAATTCCTTGAAATTTAACTTCAATACCAGAAATTTTAGAATATGATGTAAAGATTTGTAGCACCACAGTGCTTAGAAGCTGCATTTTATTTTCACGCTCGCAGAGTCTGTGCTTGGAGGTCTACAGCGAAGACCCATTACACTTTCAGGTTTCTTGACATTTCATTTTAGTGATTGGGGTTAAGGTTTTAAGGTTGAAAATTAATATTTATAGTACCAAAATTCAGAGTTTGAGTTTATTTATTCACACATTCGACGAAGTTGGAAGTGGAGACTTTCGTTTAGTGACAAACTATGCCTGCGTGTTCTTTTTAACCCTTATCCTGCTAACGAGGAGAATAGGGTGAGCTCCTAACAATGCTAGAAATTGGCAGATAGGATTTAAATCGGCGTTTAAAGGGTTAATGACGAAACTGTAGACGTTCAGGTATACTTTTATTATGAAAATATACGTAAATAACAGTTTTCCGTTAATGCCGTCTTATCTTATGAAGGTGTGTCCACATGAAACGTTTAGGATATCGGAAAGCTGCTGCTACTTCTGGAACGTTGCGGAAACTGTCTGTGCAGTATTTCATAATGTTACTTTCCACGCTATCGACACACTGCTTACTTCACTTCGCTTGTAGAATACGGTCCACTATTTGTTCCTTATTACCTACTTTGCAGAAATTCCAGATTTACAATGCTAACAAATGCCAAAATTTCGCCTCGTGGATGCAAAAAAAAGACACGTAATTTCAATTCTGCCAACAGATGGCGTATAAGCCGTGGGCCTGTAATGCCATCTACAGAAGAGTGTATGAACTAATGTCACGGCTATGTGGGTCGCTCCAATGCCCTTCCCATTGTGTGTGGATTTTTTAATTTACTGCAACAAGAGAACATGCAACAACGTGCCAAACGGTGTCACGCTCCCTTATGAGTGATTCGAGATGCCACCACAGCAATTCGAACTCACGGCCTTCGCTGTGGCAAGCTGTCGCCGAAATGAGTCATGGATGAAAGGGTTATTTTTGTATTCTATTTTTTTCTTTTGATATGGAGAGCGCCCGGTTAAAATGTTGAAATTAGCGTTAAATACGCAGGCGGATTTCATGAATACACATAACATACATCACAAGGAATGCAGAGACCCAGAGAAGCGTTCCTTCTGAACTGCAAGTCCAAAACACGTCTTCATTGTGGTAATAGGCATAATACTAGACAGTCTGTTTAAGTATGTCTTCCATACGCAGCTTATATAGTTTTTCAGACACAAATATTTTCCTTTGTGTTCTCATACAGAGTCCTAACATTCCAAGTGCCACTCCGAGGCCCTGTACACAATTTCGCAACGTTCTTACGCTGTATTATAGAATGGGGTTGTTTACTGCGCCGTCCAAGGCTGGTACTGGCCCCAAGGGTTATTATCGATGCCGACAGATAATAGCCACAAATTTTGGGAAACACCGTCTGACAAGATATCGGTCAGCTCTGTCAGCAAATCCGACTTCCTCACGTCCTCCATCGTGATCCCTGGGCAATGAAACGTTAGTTGTAGCAGAGAAGGGTGGACGAAGGCGAGTCCTCTTCGCCTCAAAACCGAGACCTTCGGCTAAGGGTGCACAACCCCTACAGAAAACGGGCATGTTTGGAGGCCCTGAGGTTAGCTACCACCAACCTTACTCGGCGAGGGACTGGTTATCCATCCTGTGGACACCCTACCCAACTCAGAATCTCCAGAGGAAGCACAGAACTGATTCACAAACGACAACTAAAGCAAGAAAGAGGACAACGAAACCAGGTTTAATGAAAATAGGCGTTTTGAATGTCAGAGGTTTATATGGCAAAGAGAAACTCGTGCAGGAAGAATTAAAAAAAGCAAATATAGATATAGCAGTGATACCAGAAACAAAAAAGAAATGAAAGGTTTCGCAAGATTTGGACGACTATATTTTATTGCACAGTGGTGTGCCAACGAATAAAAGAGCAGCCGCAGGTATAGCAATAATGATTAAAGCCAAATTTAAAAAGAGAATACATAGTTATATATTTGTAAATGAAAGAATTCTACAATTATGATACAAATTGCAAAGAGGATATTTAACATTACTAGCTGTGTATGTCCCCAAAGAAGGGAAACCAGAACAAAGAGAAGAATTCTATTAAACCCTCCAAGATCAGATAGACAAAATAAGTATAAATGATTACATTGTCGTTGCTGGAGATTATAATGAAGGAATTGGAAATATTCCTATTGACGGAATTTTGGGTACAAATGGTGAAATTACTACTAACAGTAATTGAAAAAAACTAAAAGAATTTGCATTAATAAACGAATTAAAAATAACGAACACATTTTTCAGACATAAAGAGACGCATAAAATGACGTGGAGTGCCCGAGGTTACAGATCCATTATAGATTTCATTCTAACAAACAAGAAAGTCTCACCTTTAGTAAATGACACTAAAGTTTTTAGTTGATACGATGTTACAACAGACCATTACTTATTAATTTCCAAAATTAGTTTACCTCAAAAATGGTATATATTTACTAAAAGATTTCTACGGCAAGAAGAAATTTTTAGGGTACATTTGTTGGAGGACTCAAGTATAAAATTACTTTATCAGAGGAGATTAGAACAAAATCTGATGCACTCACCATGCAGCCTTACTATTGATGTAGAATGGCAAACTTTAAAGAACACACTGCAACAAGCAGCGAATGAAGCTCTAGGCAAAAGAAAAAAGAGAAGACACAAAAGGCGTTTAATTTTATGGAATGAGGATATTAAAAACTTGATTGAAAACAAGAAGAAGGTTTATTTATGGTATCTAACAACACGTTCTGAATCTGACAAACTAGAATACAAATGGTTAGTGGCAATTGTGAAAAGAGAAACAGGAAAAATTAAAAGGCAATGTTGGGAAACATTTGTATTGAGAATTGAGCATGATTTACATGGACGCCAGATAAATGCATATAAAATTATTAGAAATTTAAAAAGAACTGAAAAAGATAATTTGCGACTTAAACCAATAGTTGAACACATGGCTAGATTACTATCAAAAACTTTGGACTAAACAATTTAATGATAACACCACAGAAGGGAAACGTGCAAAATTAACAGAAAATTGTGTTGATTTAATTACAATGGAAGAATTGGAAACAAGTATAAAATCATCAAACGCCACAAAATCTCCAGGATCAGAAGGGATTAATAATAAATTGTACAAACACGCACCTTAAAGTTTTTTACATAAATCTTTTAATTTCCTAAATGTTTGCTGGATTTACGGAGACATTCCTGAAGAATGGAGGACAGCCATTGTTATAGCAATACACGAAAAAGGAGACAGAAATAACCCAGATAATTATAGAGATATTAGTTTATTAAATATTGGATATAAAATCTATTCAAAAATTGCAAAGAGATTAACAGCAATTGCAAAGGTCCTACTATTAGAAGAGCAGAACGGATTTAGGAAACGCAGATCCTGCGTGGACTGCTTATTCTCAGCTTCACAAATAATTGAAAAAAAAAAAGAGAATTTAACATCCCCACGTATATTGCTTTCATTGATTTTAAAAAAGCCATTGTCTCTGTGGACAGAGACAAATTATGGACTATTATGTTAATTAAAGGAATTCCAACTCATCTAATTACAATAATTCAGAAAATATATATGGAAAGCATTGTAAGAGTCAATGCAGGTAATGAAATATCTGAAGATTCTAGAGCTATTACCCAAGGGGTGAGACAAGGATGCCCACTACCACCTGTTTTATTCAATTTATATTTGGACGAAGTTATTAGGATTTGGCT
>Ga0123353_10007562_pt1 | contig 14719 bp, 16 predicted proteins | sample TergutLab28metaG_3_FD_92763 | JGI IMG/M metagenome (GOLD analysis project Ga0123353, IMG submission 92763) | Labiotermes labralis P3 segment gut microbial communities from Petit-Saut dam, French Guiana - Lab288 P3 | ecosystem: Host-associated > Arthropoda: Insects > Digestive system > Gut ... | reverse complement strand
CCGGCCCCCTCGCCCACGCCGCCCCCAGGCCGCGACTCCCAATCGAACGCCCAGAAACCCCCCGGCCTCGCCGCCACAATCACCACCAGCCTCCGCACCCACTACTACGCCTGGCTGGCAGGCCTCGCCGCGGTTGTTATTGCCGTGGGCATTGTGCGGCACGCGCGAAAACGGCGAACGTAATTGCGATATCGTTTACGGCGGTGTTCCTACAAATCCTGTCTCGTATGGCGGGGGATCGTTGTACCGGTCTTCCGTATCATCCCGTTTGAAATGGGGCGGGCGTTCAATTCTTATCCCTGGCACGGTTGTTGCATAACCTCGATGAACTCATAGTGCGCATTGAGGACGTCGTTGGCAGAAGCGAATAACAACTCGAACCCGCCGCCGCTGGGCAATCCCGCGCTGGGAGGCTCCGCACCGGGCAATCCGCCTCCGTCGGCGCCACTGGACAAGGCGGCGCAGGCGTCGATTCAGGCGGCGGTGGCGGCCTTGATGGCCAAACCGCCGACCAAGAAATCTCCACTGCCGCCGACTGTGGAGGACAAGCCCGCCACGTCCCACGTCGCTCCGGTCCGCGATCGCAATGAGGCCGCTCCGCTCCGCGACGCGGAATTCTCAGTCGACGGCCGGGATGTTCCCGTGGCCGAGACGGTGCGGCGTGATTCGGAAGCCGTTTCTAAACAAGAGTTTATGGAAGCGACGACCACGCGGAGCCGCCTGCCCGCCCTCTCGGTCGTTTTCGGGGCCAACGTCGTGTTTCTTCTGGCGGCGGTGTTTATTGTCATGAAAATCGTGACCATGCCCGTGCCCGCCCAGAGCAGCACGGCGTCGCAATCTGCGAATACGACGTATCTTGCGCAAATTTCCACGCTGATAGATGCCCCCGGGTCGCCCACCCCCTGGCCGTCCGCGTATGGTCTGTCGGTTCCGCCGGCCGTTCGGGTTTCCGCGCCCTCGACGGTCTCCTGGGAGCAGGCGGAGAAGGACTACCGCGCCGGCCATTACGGTTTGGCGTTGGCCCATTACGTCTCGCTGGTGGAGCAGTGGGAGAAGCTCCCGGGCGACCAGCTCGTGTGCGATTTTTTACGGCTTCGACTGGCCAACTGCCTGGTGCAGTTGAACGATCTGTCCGGTGGCCGGGAGTGGTATCAGCTCACGTCGCAAAGCCGTTCTCCGGCGGTCCGGGCGTCGTCGTTGTATCAGTTGGCGGCGCTGGAGTTGCTGGAGGGGCAGCATCTCCGGGCGCGGGCGTTGGCGATGCAGGCGTTGGTTTCCGCCGCGACGGCGGAGTCTTCGGCCTTGACGAACTTCCAGGCCCAGTGCGACGCGCTCGGCGCCCGCGCCTTGACGGAAAAGGCCGTGCGGTTGTGGGGCGGGCAGTGGGCGTCGCCGTGGCGGGACGTTCCGCAGGTTGACCCGTTCGCCGGCCTGGCGGAGAAACCGTTGCGGTTGTTGTTGACGCTGGGGTCGGCTGTTGAGTTGCCGCTGGCGGTCCGCGTGACGCCCGTTTCCACCGGTGGGACGACGTTGTATGCGGTGCGTTGCTCGCGGGCGCCGCTGGAGGATGTTTTGGCCAGGGTGGCGTCGGCGTCGGGAATGGACGTGCACTGGGTAAATGTGCCGCCGGCGGTGCGTCAGCGGGCGGTGACGTTGGCGTTGCCGGCCGTGAATCCGTCGCGGGCGGTGGAACTGTCCTGCGGTGTGGCGGGGCTGATCGGACGCTGTGTCGGGGACCGGATCGAGGTGCTCGACACCGACGCGTTTGCGGAGCAGTCGCGACAGCGGCAGTCGCTGGCCAACGAGGCCCAGTCGGCTTGGCGACGCTACGTGCTCCGCTATCCCGAGGACCGGCACGTGGGCGAGGCGCTCTACGCGGTGGGGGGGATGATGGAGGCGCTGGACGAGCCGGTCTCGGCGGTGAACGAGTACCAGTTGCTTGTAACCAATCACCGTCGCAGTCCGATGGCGCCCAAGGCGTTGTATCGGTGCGCGACCCTGCGGCTGGGGCTCAAACAGTACGCGCAGGCCCGTCGGGATTTGACGGAACTGCTGGACTTGTTCCCGGATTACGCGGCTTTGGACGAGGTGGAACTGTCGCTGGGCGAGGCGACGCTGGCGGAAGGGCTGCCGCGCGAGGCGTTGAAGATTTTCGAGCGGGTTGTGGTTCGGCAGACGTCCCCGGCCGCGACGGCGACCGCGACGCTGTCGTCGGGATTGTGCCATCAGCGGCTGGGGCAGCACGAACAGGCGTTGACCTGGATCGGACGATTTTTGCGGATGGATTCCCGTCCGTCCCCGGCGATGTTGGCGTTGGCGGACATGGCGATGGCGCGGAGTTACCTGGCGTTGGACAAACCGACCGAGGCCGTGGGGTGCTTGCAATCGCTGCTGCGGATTGGCGGGGTGGAGATGATGGTGGAGGTGGAGGCGGCGCTGCTGCTGGCGGAGGTTCAGTTGGAGCGAGGGCGCTACGGTGGGGCGTTGTCGGCGTTGGCGAGGTTGTCGAATTACGAGTTGATGGAATCGCAGAACATCCGGTACGTGCTGACGACGGTGTCGGCGTACAGCCGGAGCGGGCTGACGGACAAGGCGGTGACGTTCGCACGGTCGCGGACGGGGGCGATTCGCGATACGCGGCAGGTCGCCCGCGTGCAGGTGGAACTAGCCAGGGGGCACCGGCTTTCGGGGGAACTGGAGCAGGCCCAGCGGTTGTTGTCGACGTGGCTGCCGAAATTGCCGCCGGAACAGGCGGCCGACGCGTCGGTGGACCTGGCGGAAATCTGCCTGCTGCTCGACAAACCGCTTCAGACGGTGGCGTTGCTGAAGGATCAGGTGGCGGACCTGCCGGACGCGGCCTTGCGGGCCAGGGCGGTCGGTGTGCTGGGTCGGGCGTACATGGCGCTGGGGCACCCGGAGCAAGCGGCGACGGTCTACGCGAAACTGGGCAAGCCCGCCGGTTCGCTGGCGGCGGCGGGGGGTGGATCATGAGAAAATTCGAAATCCGAAATTCGAAATTCGAAGCAAATTCCAAACGACAAAACTCCAAATCCCAAACGGCGACGCCATGCGCCTTGACGCTCAGGAGGCGTTTCCGTTTGGAATTTTCCTCTTTGGGTTTTGGAATTTGTTTCGGATTTCGAATTTCGGATTTCGAATTTTTTGCGACAGGGGGTGGATCATGACGCGAAACTATGTATGGATGCTGCTGAGCGTGCTGGTGTTGGCGTTGGCGATGTCGGCCGTGGCGGCGTGGGGGGCGGGTCCGACCAGCGCTCCGGCCGGTGGTGCGCGCGACGTGGTTCGCCAGAGCCGAGCCCCGCTGGAGGGCGACAGCGAGAAGGATGGTCAGCGGCTTCGTGAGGCGGTCGAGCGGCTGCGGGCGACGACGATCGAACCGCGTCCCGCCCGTCCGGCGGTCGATTCGCCTCCGGCCCGGCATGCGGAACCCGATCTGTCGGAACACGCGTTGACGACGCGCCCGGCGGCGGTTTCACCGCCCGGCGAAATCACTACCGAGCATCTGTCCGTCTTGCGGACGCTCAAGGACCTTCCCGCCGACGAGGCCGCCCTGGTGGGCGCCGCCCTGCAACAGGCGGGGCATCTGGAGGAGGCGTTCGGGTTCTTCGAGCAGGCGTTTGGGGCGGGTCCGGCGGCCGATCAGGCGTATTTGTTGCTACAGATGGCCCATTGCAAGCGGGCGGCCGATCCGGTGGCGGCGCAGGCGTTGTATCGTCGCGTGGTGGCGGAGCACGCGGGAACGCCCTGGGCGACGCTGGCGGAGGCGTACGATTCGATCCTGGAATTCGCGCGGATGCACAAACCTGCCGAGACGATTCGCGACGCGACGAAAGGGGCGCCATGAGTGACGCCCGGAAAAATGTGTTGATGGTCAGCCGCGACGGGGCGGCGTGCCGGATGCTGCTGTCGATGCTGGCGTCGCGCGGGGTTCGGGCGTGCGCCGTTCGCGACGAGTCCGCCGCGCGGGCCCGGCTGGGCAACGATCCGTGCGGGCTGGTCATCGTGGACGCGTGCGACGACGGCGGATTGGACCTGCTGGCCGAGGTCAGTCGGCAGGCGCCAGAACGTCCGCTGCTGGCGCTGGGGTTGGCCAACGACGTGGAACTCGCCGTCGCGGCGATCCGGCGGGGGGCGGTCGATCTCCTGCCCAAACCGCTCGATCCCGACACGGTGCGGCGCTGCCTCGATCGGCTGTTGCCGGTGCACGAGGTGGCGATGCCCGACCGGGCCGGTGAGGTGGAAATTGTCGGCGCAAGCCCGGCGCTGATGGACGTACTGGCCGTCGCCAGGCGGGTCGCGCCGACCTCCTCGCCCGTGCTGATTACCGGTGAAAGCGGAACAGGCAAGGAATTGGTCGCGGCGTTTATTCATCGTCACAGTCGCCGCAGCCGCGGGCCGTACGTGCGGGTGAATTGTGCCGCCGTGAACGAGTCGCTCCAGGAGAGCGAATGGTTCGGACACGAGCGGGGCGCGTTCACCGGAGCGGTCTCGCAGCGTAAGGGCCGGTTCGAGCAGGCCGACGGTGGGACGTTGCTGCTGGACGAAATCAGCGAAACCAGTCCGCGGTTACAGTCGCAGTTGCTTCGCGTGCTGGAGCAGCAGGAGTTCGAGCGTGTGGGCGGGTGCGACAATGTGAGCGTGAACGTCCGCGTGGTGGCCACGAGCAATCGGGATTTGGCCGCCGACGTCGCGGCCGGTCGGTTCCGTCGCGATTTGTATTATCGGCTTGGCGGCGTGTGTCTGACGATTCCGCCGTTGCGCGAGCGTCCCGAGGACCTCTTGCCGCTGGTGTGGCACTTCGTGAATCTGTACGCGCACGAGGCGGGGCGGTCGGTGCGGCAGGTGGACGAGTCGATGATGCGGTTGCTGACGGAGTGCGCCTGGCCCGGAAATGTTCGGCAGCTTCGCAACGTGGTTCGGACGGCGCTGATGATGGGCGTGGGCGAACGGTTGAGCCTGGAGCGCCTTCCGGCGCTGGCGGCGGAGTTGCGCGACGATATGCCCGCGAAGCCTGGCGCGGTGACGGGGTCTGACGCGGCGGTGCTGTCGCTGGTCGAGATCGAGCGTCGAGCGATTTTCGAGGCGCTGCGTCGCACGCGGAGCCACCAGGCGCGGGCGGCGAAACTGCTGGGAATCACCGACCGCACGCTGCGCGAGAAATTGCGGCGGTATCGCCAGGCGGAAGAATTGGCCGCCACGGTGGAGGCTGAAACCAGTAGCACGGGCGTTTCGCTGGATCAGCCTGTAGGCAAGACGTTCCGTAATGGCCAGTTCAGCGCGGGCGAGACGCCCGCGTCACATGGAGAGGCGACATGGATAAGTCGATGACCGTGACGTTGCTGGAGTCGGCCTTGCGGGGCACGTCGTTTCGCGGGAAGGCGATCGCCAACAACATCGCCAACGTGGAGACGCCCCACTACAAGCGGCGGGAGGTCGAGTTCGGCCACCTGCTGGAGAAGGCGCTGGAGAACGGAAAGGCCGCGGTGGCCGACGTCGAACCGCTGCTGTTCGCGCCGCGCGACACACCGGCCGACTCGGCGGGAAACGACGTCGATCTCGACACGGAGATCGGAAACATGATCGAAAACGGAACGCTGCACAAAACGTATCTGCGGTTGATGACCAAGATGTACAAGCAGATGGATATGGCGATTCGAGGAGAGGGCGTGTAATGGACAACACCATAACAGCGAGCACGATGAACATCGCGATGTCCGGCATGCGGGCGCAGACGGTGGGCATGCGGGTGATCGCGAACAATATCGCCAACGCGATGACGTCGCGGACGGCGGCGGGTGTTCCGTATCAGCGGCAGATGACGGTGACCGAGACCGGGCGCGGGCTGGTCGGCGTGGAGGCCACGCGGACGGTGCGGGACACGTCGGCGTTCAAGGACGTCTACATGCCCGGACATCCCGACGCCGACGCGGCCGGGTATGTCAAGATGCCCAACGTGGATTTACCGGTGGAAATGATGAGCCTGGTGACGGCCAGCCGCGTGTATCAAGCCAACGCCGCCGTGATGAAACGGCACATCGAAGGGCTCGATCAGACGCTGGAATTGCTGAAATAATCGTACGGGAGAGCAACATGACGGACATTAACGGAATCAACGGGCTACATGCGGCGATGTGGAACGGGATAGCCAAACCCGCGTCCAATCCCGTGACCGACTCCAACGCGGGCGCGTTTGTGAACCTGGTCAAGGACGGTGTGCAGAAGGTCGAGCTGGATCAGACCCGCCAGGCCGTCGCGATCGAGGACCTGGTCACGGGGCGCACGCAGGACGTGCTTCCGGTCGTGCAGGCGGTGGCGGACGCGGACCTGAGCTTCAAACTGCTGCTGGGCGTCCGCAACAAGATGGTCGATGCGTATAAGCAGACGATGACGATGCAGGTGTGACGAAGGTTCGTTGATTCGTTAACTCGTTGACTCGTTACCTTGTAAGTCGAATCAACGAATTAACGAGTTAACGACTCAACGAAGCGAAAGACTTTTCGATGGCGGAAGGATTGGCCCAACTTCGCGGATTCTGGCAGAAGCTCACGCTGGTGCAGCGTGTGGCGCTGATGGGCGTCGCGCTGGTGGTGATCGGCGTGGGGCTGTACCTGGCCAACTGGATCCGCCAGCCGACGATGACGCTGCTCAAGGGCAATCTTCCGATGGACGAAGCGGCTGCCATCGAGGGCAAGCTCAAGGAAACGGGCGTCGCGTACCAGGTTCAGGGCACACGGATTTACGTGGATGAGCGCCGTAAGGACGAGATGGTGCTGCTGCTGGCGCGGGAGAACCTCATCGGCGGAGACCGCGGCGGGTACGAGTTGCTCGACAAGGAAAAAATCGGCGCGCCGCCCTCTTCCACGGCCATGCTTCAGAAACGGGCCCAGGAAGGCGAGATCGAGAAACTGCTCAAGCAGATCGACGGTGTGGTGACGGCCCGCGTGATGATCGCTCCGGGCGAGGCGAGCGTGTTCGCCAACCGCGGTCGCGAAAGCTCCGCCAGCGTGATGGTGACGCTCGACACGGGCGTGGTCGCCAACGCGGCCATGATCCGCACGATCGTCAACACCGTCAGTGGGGCTATCAATATCTCGCCGAACCGCGTCTCGGTCAGCGACAGTCGCGGTCAGCCGCTCGCGGGGCAGACCGCCTCGTCCGACGGGTCGCCCCTGGGAAGCGGAAACAGCTACCACGATTACAAGGCCCGCGTGGACGACTCCGACGCGAAGAAAATTCAGGACATGCTCGATTCGGTGCTCGGACACGGGCGCTCCAGCGTGAAGGTTTCCAACGTGATCGCGACGACGGCCATCGTGCGGACCACGAAAACGCCCACGGACATCAAGGCGCCGATCCAGGAGGAGATCACCACCCGCGACCGCAACGGAAACCGCGTGCCCGACGCGGCTGGCAATATCGAAAGCGAGACGGAAGAGGTCACCAAGTTCACCTATGTGGTGGGCGAAACGGTGCAAACCGAACAAGAGTTGCCCGGTGTGGTCGAGAGCAAGAGCGTGGCCGTGTTCGTGGATTTGTTGCCGGCGGCCAGGCCCGGTGAGACGCCCGAGCCGGTGATGACGATTCAGGACGTCGAGGAGATCGTGCGGGCCGCGGTGGGCATCGGTGTGAAGGACACGATCAAGGTGGTGAGCGTGGTGTTCCCCCGGCCTCTGGAGCAGGGCCTGCCGGACGCGCCGGAGGTCGTCGGGACTCCCGAGTACGTGGTGGATCTGGTCAAGCAAGGTTCGATGGGTTTGCTGGCGGTGGCGGCGGTCGTGGTGGTGTGGCTGCTCAGTCGCAAACCGCGCGTGCGCGTGGCCAAACCCGTCCCGACGGCCTCGCCGGCGACATCTGTGGCGGCGGCGCTGCCCGGCGGGCCGGACCTGCTCGGTGGCGGTTCCATGGCGGCCCTGTCCGACGACACGGCCGGTCTGCTGCCGGGTCTGACCGAGGTCGACCTTAACGCCGAACGTCTCCGGGCGCACATCACCAAGGCGCTCCAGGACAATCCCGAGGAAGTCAAACGGCTGTTTTTGTCGTGGGTGGATAGTGATAAAGAGCTTGTATAGGACGAACAATGGGTCAGGGTACACGAAAAGCCGCGATGTTGTTGTTGAGCATGGATCCGTCCGCCGCGACGGAGCTGCTCAAGGCCGCCCGACCCGACCAGGTGACGGAAATTGCCGCCGAACTGGCGTTTCTTCGTTCCTCCGGGTCCGTGGACTCGCACAAGGCGGTGCTCGAATTCGCGCAGATGCTCCAGAACGCCCGGCGCTCGTCGGTGGACAGCGACCTGCGGTTCATGCTCGAAAGCGCGCTGGGAAAGGACCAGTGCCAGCTCGTGCTCGCGCAGGTCAAGAGGCTGTTGCAGGCGAAGGACCCGTTCCTGGCCGTTCGCAATCGCGAGGTGGGCGAACTGGCGGCGGCGCTGGCGGGCGAGAGCGGTCCGGTGGCGGCGCTGGTGTTGAGCGAGCTGCCGCCGGGCAAGGCGTCGCGGCTGCTGGCGCTGCTGGACGAGTCGGTCCGCCTGGCGGCGATCAAGGGAATGACCAGCGGGGCCGATGTCTCGCCCGAGGCCAAGGTGCGCGTCGCGGAGGTTGTGCTTAAGCGGTTGTCGGCGCAGGCGGGACGGCAGGCCGTCAGCGCCGAGGAACGGAGACTGCGGCAGTTGCGGAATGTGGCCTTATCGATCCGCGGGTTGGCGCCCGAACCCCGCGCCCGCCTGCTTGAGGCGCTGGCCCAGCAGGACGAAGCCACCGCCAAACAGGTCCAGGACATGATGGTGACCTGGGACGACATGCCCCTGGTCTCCGACCGCACGATGCAGGAAGTCCTGCGGACCGTGGACGCCAAAACGCTCGCCCTGAGCCTCAACGGAAGCGACGAGTCCGTGGTGGCCAAGGTGCGCGACAACGTGTCCGAACGGGCGGCCGAGATGCTCGACGAGGAGATCTCGCTGCTGGCGGCGCCCCGGCACATCGAGATTCAGAACGCCCGCGCCGAGATACTGAAAACCCTGCGAAGCCTCAACGACCGCGGTGAACTGACCATGGTCGAAACCGACGTGTAAACCCGATAGAGATTCCCATGACGAAACGGTTGGCAGTAATTCTGAAGAAACCGGCCTCCGGTGTCCGCGTCGCCGACGGCGCGGTGTTGGCGGACCTGTCGCGACGGTCCGGCGCGGCGACGGGGACGTCGACCGCGTTTGCGCCGATCGCGCCGACCGAACCTTCGGCCGAGATGCTCGAAACGCTGGTGCAGGACCGGTTGGCGACGCATCTGGCCGACGCGCGGCGTCAGCAGGCCCAGCAATTGCAGCAGGCCGAGGCGACGTGGCGTCAACAGGCCGACGCCGCGCACACGGCCGTCGAAGCCGAACGGGCGGCCCTGGCGTCGTCGGCCGCCGCCCTCGAACGGGCGGTCGGCGAACTGGCGGACCTGCGAAAACGCGTGCTCGCCGAGGCGGAACGGCAGGTGCTCGACCTGGCCGTCGACATGGCCCGGACCGTGCTGCGGCAGGAAGTGGACGGACAACGCTACGATCCCGCGCCGATCGTGCAGGCCGCCCTGGACCAACTGCCCGCCCACGCGGAGGTGACGGTCACGCTCAACCCGGCCGACTTCGCGCGATACAACGCGACCGCCCAGGCCGGCGACACCCGGATGCGCGTGCGCTCCGACGGGTCCGTCCCGCCCGCGGGCTGCCGCGTCGAATGCGGACAGGGCGTCGTCGAAGCCGACCCCGCGCGACAACTGGACCATATTCACCACACGCTCCTGTCCGACCTGGCGGAGGCGGGGTGAGGAGACGAAAAGCGGCTGTAGGCTGTGGGCCGTAGGCTATAGGCGCGGGCTCATGAGAGTTTAGGCCTAATTGCACATAAGCCTCTCCCTAACAGTCTAATAACCTAACAGTCTAAAACGATATGACGACGGTGAACCTGAACAAATTGCACGCCCGTTTAGCGGACATGAACCTGCTGCCCTGCCGCGGGCGCGTGGTGCGCGTGGCGGGACTGACCATCGAAAGTCAGGGTCCGCCCGTGGGCGTCGGGCAACTGTGCGACATCGTGCTGGCCGATAAACGCCGCGTGCCGGCCGAGGTCGTGGGGTTCCACCACAACGACCGCGTGCTGCTCCCGCTGGAGCACATCGACGGCATCGCGCCGGGCGACGCGGTGGAAATCCGCACCGGGCCGCGCTACGTTCCTGTCGGTGACGGCCTGCTCGGTCGCGTGATCGACGGCCTGGGACGGCCCATCGACGACCGCGGCCCGCTCGTCTGCACCGAGCGCCGCACCCTGGAAAACACCGCGCCCCCGCCCCTGCGGCGCGCGAAGATCACCCAGCCGCTTGAGTTCGGCATCCGCGTGTTCGATGGCCTGCTCACCTGCGGCAAGGGGCAGCGGATCGGCATTTTCGCCGGGAGCGGCGTGGGCAAAAGCACGCTGCTGGGCGAGATCGCGCGGTCGTCCAAGGCCGACGTGAACGTGCTGGCGTTGGTCGGAGAGCGGGGCAGGGAGGTGCGGGCGTTTCTCGAGGAATCGCTCGGCGCCGAAGGGCTGTCGCGTAGCGTGGTGGCCGTCGCCACCGGTGACGCCTCGCCCATCCAGCGTGTCAAGGTCGCGTTCCTGGCCACCGCCGTCGCGGAGTACTTCCGCGACCAGGGTCGCCACGTCCTGCTGATGATGGACAGCTTGACGCGGTTCGCGCAGGCGCAGCGCGAGATCGGCTTGGCCGCCGGCGAGCCGCCCACCACCAAGGGCTACTGCCCGAGCGTCTTCGCGCTGCTGCCCAAGCTCACCGAACGCCTCGGCTGCGGCGAGCGGGGGAGCATCACGGGCATTTACACGATCCTCGTCGAGGGCGACGACATGAACGATCCCGTCGCCGATAGCGTGCGAAGCCTGCTCGACGGACACATCGTGCTCAGTCGCAAACTGGCCGAACGCGGGCATTACCCCGCCGTGGATATTCTCGCCAGCGTCAGCCGTTTGGCGAATACGGTCGTCAGCCACGAGCACGCCCTGGCGGCCCGGCGGCTGCGGGCGATCTATTCGACGTTCCTGGGCGCCGAGGACCTGATCAACATCGGCGCGCTCGCCGACGGGGCCAATCCCCGCATCGACCGCGCGGTCTCGCTCATCGACCGGGTGAACGAGTTCCTGGTCCAACCCACAGGCCGCCGGACCGACTTCACCGAAACCGTCCGCGCGATGATCGAAATTACACAGGGATGGGAGTTTTTGGCCGATGAAGATAAAAGCAGTGACTAGCGACAAGTGACAAGAGAAGGCGACGTTTGCCGACTCTTGATGTTCGGATACATGGTGAGATCAACATGCAACGATACCATAGAACTATTCGACGACGGCAAAGTCGCGCAACGCTTGTCGTTAGTCACTGGTATCCGATGCAATGTGTGCTTGAATGTTTAGACTAGCCGTCAAGGCGGCCTGCGTGAGTTTCCTCGTCTTCGCGGGTTTCGCGTGGAATTGCGGGCTTTCGCCCGTGGAGTGTTCCATGCGGGCCGTGTGGGCGGCGGGTGTGTTTGGCGCGGCGGTGCTGCTGGGCGCGTGGGTGTTCCGGCGCGTCGCGGTGAAAATTGTTGTGAGTTCTGAAAATACCGAATCTTCAGTGAGCGGCTCGGAGCCGCCGATGGACGAATCTCGTGGGACCGACCAATCTACGCCATAACCCAGCCACGCGGTCGCTGCAGGCCAAGGCCTCCAAGGCCTACGCCAGTGCCGGCCAGGGGACGCTCCAGGAAAAATACATCCTGGAACATCTGGCGTTGGTGCGCCACGTCGTGAACAAAACCACCGCGCACCTGACGCGCGTGGAGGACAAGGACGACCTGATCTCCGCCGGAACGCTGGGGCTGGTCAAGGCGGCCCATTCGTTCGACCCGTCGCGCGACGTGAATTTCAAGACGTACGCGTACATCCGCATCCGCGGGGCCGTGCTGGACGAACTTCGCGGGCGGTCGTTTTCACCGTCGATGCTGCACGGCCACATCCGCCGCGTGCGGACCGTGTACGCCCGGTTGCAAACACGGTTGGGGCGTCCGCCGGCGGACGAGGAAATGGCCAACGAACTGGGTGTTCCGGTCGAGCAGTATTACCGCACGCTGGAAGAGGCCCGGCGGCAGCATTTTCTGTCGATCCACGGGCTCAGCGACGAGCAGCCGGTGCTGGGACGTTTCGCGTTGGCCGACCGGGGACCGTCACCGCAGGCCGTCGCCGAGCGGCGCGAAACGATTCAACGCATGGTCGCCGCCATCAAGGAACTCCCCCCGCGCGACCGCACGCTGCTGCTGCTGTATTACGAACGCGATTTGACGCTGAAGGAAGTCGCCGCCGTGCTCGAACTCACCGAAGGCCGCGTCAGCCAACTGCACGCCGCCGCCCTGTTCAAACTGGCGATGAAGCTGACCGAACCGTAGCATGGGCATCTTGCCCGTGAGTCGCATGGGCGTCCCGCCCATGCAACGCGGCCTTGGGTGTGACGATTTGGAGTCGGTGTGGGCGGCATCGGTTTGGTGTTGCGATATGCCGCCAGCCTCGCCACGGGCGAGACGCCCGTGGGACGTATGGGCGAGACGCCCATGCTACGAGTGGGTGCCCTATGGTGCAGGAACCGCTGCCCGTCAAAACGTCGGATGTCGCTTCGCCCGTCACGGGCGCGGTGTTGGCAAGCCGATCGCGCGAGGACCGCCGGAACACGCCCTCCGGTGAGAAAAAAAAGCCCCGCGCCACGCCGCCGCCCGACACCGCCACCACGCCGTCCCGCACGGACGACGAAGGCGACCAGCACGAAATCGACATTCTGGCATGAGGCGGTTGAGGCTGGTAGACTGTCAGGCTATTAGACGATTAGGCGCCGAACGGAACGATTGGGCCTAACGTTTCATAAGCCGGCGCCTGACAGTCTAACAGCCTGACAGTCTAACAGCCTACGTACGAAAGGGAGTTTGTATGAAGCGCATAGTGATGATCCTGTTCCTGCTTCCGCTGGCGGCGTGCGAACCGATGGCGCCTGCCCAGCCTCCGCCGGTGGTCACGCCCTCGCAGGCGAGTTATTTGCCCGGCACCACGGTCAGACCCGAGAACGAACCGACCAACTCCGCCGTCGATGCCGCCATGATGTGGGCCGAACGGTACAACGCCGCCATCACCGAACGCGACGCCGCCCTCGATCAGGCCCGTCGGGCCGAGCATGGGCACGCCGAGGCCGACAAAAAAGTATTGGAGTTGCAGCGGGCCCTCGAACAGTCCCTCCGGGAACTTGCCGACGCCAACAAAACGCTCCTGGTCCTCCAGGCCGACCTCGACAAGTGGAAAAGCGACGTGCTCGGATTCCGCGCGGAAATCCGCGACGCGATGGCCGCCGAACTGGACGCCCTGCGTCAGATCATGAAAGTCCTCGGTGGTGAATTGGCCGATTCGCCCGCGACGGAACCCGACGACGAGTCGGACGAGGACCAACCGTGAGCGGGCGCATCTGTCTTCCCGTCATGACGCTGCTGGTTCTCGCGTTGGTCGGTTGCGCCGAACCTCCGCGCGACGTCGCATGGTCGATGGACCACTATCTCGCCTCGCCGGCCGACCTGATGCGGATCAGCTCGGTCGCCTTTATCGAACTGGCCAGCCCGCTCGCCGACGCGGAGTTGGCTACGCAACTGGGGCAGTCGCTTCACGACGACATCCAGTCCCGCGGCCTGTTCAGCGTCCAGGCCGTCGCCCGCGACGATTTCCGCTGCCGTGAGCTGATGCTGGACGTCAACAGGCCGCTGGAACTGCGCGAGATGCAACAAATCCGCCAGGCCCTCGGATGCGACGCGATCGTCCTGGGCGAGCTGTACCACTTTCAGCCGTACCCGCGAATGGGGGCCGGGCTGCACCTTCGCATGGTGGACCTCAAAAATGGCAAACTGCTGTGGGGGGTCAAATACACCTGGAACAGCTCGGATAAGGAGACCTTCCGCCGCATCCAGAAATACTGGCGCGAAAACGTCCGCGAAGGCTACGAACCGGCTAAGGAAGACATGGTCCTGATGAGCCCACGCCACTTCCTGAAATTCGTCTCCCACGAAGCCGTCAGCACCCTGCCCACACGCGACGACCTGCTGAAAAAGTAGTAAAAAACGTTAAAGAGAACGAGGAATCGCTCGATAATTATGATGGACACGCGGTAAACTATTGTCGTCGGGATTGGCCCGCGAGGGCTCCGAACGTGGCGGTTTGGCGTGGGAGTGTGCGATGCGAATCGAGAACACGAATCCGATGGATCCGTTTTCGGCGGCGGAGCTGGTCAAGGCGCTGGCCACCCGGTCCGGTGGGGCGAAGGCGAGCAACACCCCTGCCCCTGCCGACGCGGGACAGACCCAGGCCCTGATCCAGCAGGCCCTGGCCGCCAGCGACGTCCGCGTCCCCGCCGTCGAGGATGCCCGCCGGTTGATGGAAACCGACCAACTGGAGTCCGCCCCCGCCCTGAACCGTCTGGCCGAGCGGTTGCACGATCTAGGAATCTGACCACCACGCGACACGAAACCGACATCAGACTGAACACACGATCTACGCCCCGGAATACCGGGGCTTTTTTCGACACTGTAGCAACGTTGCATGGCCCGCGCTCGTTCGACTTCGAAAAAGACCGAGCGGGAGTACGCGGATTGAAGGATTGAAGGATTCGT
>Ga0123353_10007561_pt1 | contig 14720 bp, 6 predicted proteins | sample TergutLab28metaG_3_FD_92763 | JGI IMG/M metagenome (GOLD analysis project Ga0123353, IMG submission 92763) | Labiotermes labralis P3 segment gut microbial communities from Petit-Saut dam, French Guiana - Lab288 P3 | ecosystem: Host-associated > Arthropoda: Insects > Digestive system > Gut ... | reverse complement strand
TATACATATATATATACACACACACACACACACACACACACATATATATATATATATATATATTTAATTTACAAATGTGGCCGCGGGCTGCCTAAAACAACACGGCCGGCCGCTGGTTGCACAACCCTGGCCTAGATAATCTGAGAAGAATTACACATAACGAATTCCAAACAAATGCCTGAAGACAGTAACTCCATACTAACACAGTCCTCCCTACATGACTGCCATCTTCGGTACCGTACGTGATAAAAGAGGGTCGAGATGGCTCAGTGGAAGTCCGGCATTTAAATCCCGGAAAGAACGTATTCTTTTTCCACCGCTCCCTTCGAAAATGCTGTGGGGCACACCCAGCCCATTCCTACTGACAGACGATCAGTATATGTAGCTGATAAGTCACCAGAATTTAGTTACGAGATATAGAAAAAGTGGAAATTTATATCCACGTTTAAGCACGGAGAAATTTCATATTTACGTCTAATACTTGTACGCCGAAGGTTGTGTTCCAGTGGAGACTGGTTGAAATAAAACAGGCCTAGAAGGGGGAGAAAAGCCTTCCAATTATATTTCCTGTATCAAATGGGATGCCAGTGGAGGGGGATGAACGAGCGTGTCAGTAGCAGAAGTTAGAGACGCTTCAGCCCTGTAATTATCTGGGCGGGCCTACTGATGTTACTGGCACGATTGATCTACAGCGCTGTGCACCTCTGGCAGTGACTGGAACTGCCGCCCTCTGACACACCTTACTCATCTACTGTGCAAATATACCGCTCGAATTGTACGCATTTCACAACTCAGATAATACGTTTTAAGTCTCAGGGCTTACGGAGATTGTCACTTTGGCCATCTCAGGTATATAAAATTTCACTTTGAACCGCTTACATCAACACTGTTACGTACCGACTCGGCTGTCAAAACTTTCAGACCTACTGAAAGCGTCTTCAGCCTGCAGACAGTAAGTTTGGTTCTTTTCAGATATTACTGTGCTTCCAATATGGAAGGCGTCATGTTCTGAAAATTGTAGTTCTGTGGGATTTTAAGCCGTATGGATTGGTAAATATTTAACGACGTTTCGAAGGAACTACCTTAGAGTTCCCAGCCGATGAGATTTAATATCCCAGAAGACTAGAATTTTCAACGTGTTATATGTGTGTTATTTAACCATACCAAGGCATTGAAAAAAAAAGTTAGGCAGGTTTCAAATTTCAAGACGTCTGAGATGTTAGGCCATGTTGTCTGGTAAATATTCGCCAGTCGGCACGACGTACAAATCCAGAATGATCGAGTCTTCAACGTCAAATATCCCTATATGTGTCAGCGCTGATAAATTAAAACGGTAATTTAATAGTACAAGAATTAAAGCTCGCGTTTTTTATAGTTAAAACAGTAGGCCTAAGGATTAAAGCGCCAAATGAAGATATAAACTGGAATAAAACATTCCAGGAATATTAATTTATTGTAAACAGTCGTAAGAATTCTTGGTCTGTTCAAATGCCTTTCAGTTTTATTTTGGTACGCCCCACTCATTTCAGCATTTATTCATGGAGCAGCCCGGTTTGTGGTGCCCACACAGCGTTATAATTGCCATTACGCACGGCCCATTGCGCCGTCTGAATTACTCTCTTCTTCCTATATGGTACACTCGTCATGCACGAACCTTCTAACAATGCATCTACCACCCTTATACTTTTAACGCCAAGTTTGTCGAGGGTTGTCCTTGTCATAAAACATATTTTCCCTATGTGATTGATTTCCTTTGTTGCTGTGATTTCACTCCTTCCATAGCACTCATCTTGGTTACACTGAGATTAATTGTCCGACTTAAAAAAGAAACTACCTTGTCAATTTCTGATGACAGCAGTTGAACAGATCGTTGAGCTGTGGTAATGCAACTTGGCAGTTCATACATAACCTACTCCGAGGACGTGAGTTCATATAGACCAAACATGACCCACAAACAGAAGTAATGGCTAAGTTGGAATGAGGTTCAAAAATACAACGAATTTGCAGATCAAACATTCTGGAAACCCTACACAGAGAGATAAATTTTGGAAGAGAAACTGATTTGGAATCATTTCAAGCTGTAATATAAGAAATTTAAAAGATATTAATGCCAAATTTCGTAATTTATATAAAAATAAGAATCAAACAAATAAAAATAAATCATGTTACTACAAAATTTATTGTTAATATTGCATGATGTCCCACACTAGTACACAAGCAAAAGTTATCTTTTCTACCAAAATGTATCCACCTTGTAAAATAAAGGATTAAGAAATTTTCAATTAACCAACTGCGGGTAAAATGTTCTAATTCTTACGAAGCCTACTTGTTAGTTTTATTTCCTGTCAGATTTTTCAGGGAAGATAAATCATCTTTACTGAGTGTATCAGAAAATATTTGGATCCCACGGCGAAGTAAACAACGCTTTCCTTCCGGGATTATTATCTCGGCTTGTCAGTTCGTCATACTTGCGTCTGTAAGACACACACAACATAAGAGGAGTCAAACTGTTTTCGTACAAATTTCATATAAGTTCTCTAAACAAGAGTTCTGCATTTTTTAATTTCTTAGTTGGAATACAACACAAAAAAACGGGTCGTATAACCTCTCACAAGAAATTTATTTCATGTACTGCAGGGCCTTATCTGTATTTTAGCACATCGCAATGCCAAAGCACAGAGAAAATATACTTCTTTAAAATAATTTACAATTTGTTGTCAGTTATATTTGGCAAAATTAAAAAGTAATGTAGGGTAGGCACATATTCTGAAGTTCGTTGGAAGATCTTGGATAAAATGTTGACGTAATAGCGACGGCCTTTCAGAAAGTACTTATGCTTCCTTTCCCGAAAGTGCTTAACGGATTTCAGTTACGTTGATATTTGGAAAATTTCTTATGGTAAAGTTTTTTTTGGGTGTTTTAATTTTCTGCTTTTGTTTAACAGACCACTTAGTTCCTACATTATATAAAGTTAAAATTTAAATTTAAATATTTCATAAACAATATTTTAATTGTATAAAAAATGCTCGATAAAAATACAAATGTTTTAGTACTGACATGAGTTTGTTTTATTAGATTTCTATGTAACGAATATTGAGCGAAATACAAGGCAGTATAATATCTGGCCCTTTGTATATATGCATTTGGGATCTGTTTTATTAGGTGAAGATCGAAGTCAATTCTGAAGCAAAAGTGACAAAAATACCTGACGAATAAATAACCAACTAGATGTCACTTGTTACTTTTACATTACTTCTTAGAGCCTCAATATATTTCGGGCATTAATAAGCCCATCTTAAGGAGTTTGCGACTGTGTCGGCTGAAGCAAAAGAAGTTGTGCTTCAGCCTGCGGCCTAGACACCACCCTAGCCGAACCGCACCCTAACTCCAACACACAACAAATCAAGAACGAAACGGCCAATGTGGTAGTTCAACAACACAGTCGAAAACTCCTGAAGATAGGCATATTAATGCCCGAAACATGTTGAGGCTCTAAGAAGTAAAATAAAAGTAACAAGTGACCTCTAGTTGCTTTTTTATCCGTCAGATATCACAATGATGCACGGTCCAATAAACTTAGACAAAAAATTACGTCCGTTCAATGTGTGCATTCCTCAAGAACATAAATATGTCCACTCTTGTTAGTTTAACAAAGGAAAATGACAAAAAACATAATTGCGGATATGCGTGATCGGCAGAGGGTATGGTAATTTACAGTACTTTATATGGAGCAGTAACTGAACAAATCGCAAAGTAATTTTGCATGGCACACACCTTCAAAAACAAATCCTTACTTATTTGGGATTCACTGATGGACGGACTGTGTTTATAGTGCATAACAATGGGTGGGCAAACAGCTGACTGCATGTAAGTGAGTGACATAACCCGCACAGTACGGGAATGTCATTTGTCATTCATGAGTTATGCCGACCTGATTTTGTATGCTGGCTGCATCAGGTATGTATCACAAGTACGAGAAATGTACGCCGGCGAGTCTGGTGCCTCAGAACATAAGCGACTTACCACACTCGGTTTGTCTGCAAGCCCCTAAAACACTGGCGAAACCGCGAAAGTTGCAGCACGCTACGTTGCTTGGACTTGGCGACTGGTTATACTGACGTTCTTCGTAGTTATCCTCAAACCCTCCATCAAACTCCAGGATGTTACATCACATTAGGCATAGAATGCTTCCTTCTACATTCAATACACTTATCATTCACCATTATGCGATGATATAGCACAGAGTTTCCGTTCTAGAACTAAGTTTAGTGAAACGTCGTGGAATAAATGCATAAATATTTTAAAATAACGTGGAAAATTTCCAAGTATAAAAATTTACCTCAAAATCTTACGGGAATATTTGTTCGGCAGTTGGCAGAGCTGGAGTAATCTCTGTGCGCAAACAACCGTCTCTTTGTTTTCTGGCCTGTAAACATTTTCATAGGTGGGAGTTCTTGGAATATGAAAAAACTTTTGGGGGGGTAAGTTGAAGAAATGCAACGAGATGCAGCAGTATGTTGCATACTGTTGCATACTGTTGCATACTGTTGCATACTGTTGCATACTGTTGCTTACTGTTGCATTTCGTTCGATTTCTTCAACCTAGAATTGCGATGCACGAAATCACGAATATAAAATTTATTTTCGGGTTATCTCCATGGAAGCAATTTTGGAGAACACTCTTCTAGCTTATAGTCTGACATATCGATGTCATCATTAAGGTATAATCATGCGACAATTACTTTGTGGCCAAAAATTATTATTATATTTGTTATCACCTTTATGCAGAGTATTTACAATTATACATGTATACGAAACAAATCATGTTTCTTGGGTAAACAGTGATGCAGCTGTTCTGTATTTACAATTTGTGCTACACGTAATGTTACTTCGCAGTGAAATATGTTGCTTACTTGTACTTTTTGTAATTATTATTCCATTCTTGTGTATTAAAGTGCAGATTCAACAGCCAGAATGTCAATTACGAAACCATCACTAATATACAGAAACACACACACACACACAAAAAAAGAAAACAAAAAATGACTCGTAATGTGAGTCTACAGTACAATGTTGCAACACTGTTAAGCAGGCATCAGTAGACACATAAGTAGCTAATCTAAAATATGATCTAAAGCACTCTTTTGTCTTTTAAATACAACAACATTTCTGAACACAAATTTTGCACCTGCTATTTATCGGCTAGAAGGATGGTTTACGCATAAAGGGTAAACAAGTAGGGTAATGATATTTCTAACATATCTTGTAGGGAATCGAAAATTATTGGTGCCCATAGTGGTTGGACAAAATTTTAAATCTAATTTAACCTGAATCAGAAAAAAGCGAATCTTTCTAGTGCTGCTTCTCAGGAAAAGTACACATCTTAAAGAACTTGATGTACTGGCATAATAATAACAATATGAATTATAATAATATATTAGCATTACAACTATGTTTCTTTTGTAGGCTAGAAAATAAACGGTTTGTTGTATTGATATCTTCAGATCTGCGCCCTTCGCCACAATTTATAAAACAGAGTCATAATAAATAGAAGGTGTTTAACCTCTGTTTAAAGAAACATGTACCCACCCCATATCCTAGTCTGTGTGATTCTTCCTGAGTTCATCATCGTAAAAGTTACTAAATAAATCCCGATATAAAATAAAAGAGGTGCAAACGAATCTTACTAATATTCTTGGACCCACTTGCATCGTAATAGGGTTTCATCTCATATGACTGTCGCTGCCGAAGGCGCCATGATGAAAGGAGGTAAAATTATTAGCTGCATATCGTTGGCAGTGCCTTTCTTGCAAACCTAATAGTTGCTTAACTTGTCAGTATCTTCTCCTATTTTGGAAATCGTAGATTTACGACGGTCTTCAAAATGCGCGCCAATAACTCCTTATTTCTTTCAGTTCAATTTTAATATTATTATCGTTTCAGGCTTTCCTACAAAGTTTGTTGAACTGTTGAACATTTCCAATATATCATGTCTGCTTCATTCATCCTAGCCTCTAAATCCAACATTTATGCAATTCATAATTTTCTCAGATATAAAATTATACAGTGGTTACATTTGTTATTAATTTCAATATACTTGATTTTACTCAGCTTCCCCTTTTCTTTCACTGTCTTAACAGATGTGAATAGTGTACAGGTAAGATGCACGTAGTTGGAAGTCAAGCACTGTGGTATTCATTCGAAATACTGCAAATTTGTATCTGTTATGTACGCCACTGTTGCATGGAAGAAAAATTCGCGTGTTTGTAATCCACCAACAACGTGACTCCTGCATAATAATGCGTCATCGTCTGCAGCAGCAAGATAATATATTTAGATCGAAAGCTGTACGGTCTGATCGATTAACGGATACAAAATGCAACAACATTTCTAATGGCCATCTGTTATATTATGTAAGTCTAATCGGTTCTTAACAAAAACTTTCTGCTGAATAAAAGCCACCTCATCACAAAATGTACCAAACCAATGTTAAAAGACCTAATGAGATGGGCCTCTAGTAGATGACAGCTTTTACAACAGCTATACAATTTACTGACTCATTTCCGTGCATATTTTCTACTAGAACAAATCTCCATTACGTTAGTTTTGTATAAATAACCTCAAACATTTCACACAGTCATCGAGTTAACGTATAACAGAGTACTTTCTATAGCAATACATGCCAAATCCCCACCAGTCTGTCTTCCAGGTTATTGTTATCACCATCAAACAGAAAGTTAAATACGGATCACGAGCGAAAGCCATGTCGTTGCTGCACAAAAAAAGAACCACAACAAAGGCCCGCATTTTTCGGAACTTAATTACCACACATATATTCAAGGTCATATTCAGTGTCATTCATGTCACTTCCATACTGGAAGTCCGCGCGACCAACATTGATAATATCGATTAAAACTACAAACATGTGGTGGCCTCTGATGGTGTAATATTCACATACATTTTCATGTAAGTCTAGCAACTATTTCGAAACTTATGAGGGAAGACAAACACATCGACAAACTCTTATATAAAATGTAAGTTACTATATAATCGTTCCATTGAAAGGGTAGCATAGTCCATATGTTTGGGAAAAACCTTAACGTATAAAAATTCTATTCAGGAAGAAATTAAGAGCAGATTGAAATCAGGGAATGTTTGCTATCATTCGGTACAGAGTCTTTTGTTTTCCAGTTTCTATCCAAAAATTAAAAGATTAATGTATACAAAATTATAAGTTTGTCTGTGGTTTTGTATAGGTGCGAAACCTAGTCGCTCACACCGAGGGAGGAACGTGCGTTGAGGGTGTCTGAGAATAGGGTGTTGAGGAGAATAATTGGGCCTAAGAAAAACGAGGTAACAGGAATGAAGAGAACTACGTAATGGATAACTTAGTGATCTGTGCTCCTCACCCAATATTGTTCGGGTGATATAATCGAGAAGAGTGAGATAGGCGGAGCATGTAGCACGTGTGGGTGAGAGAAGAGGTGCATACAGGATTTTGGTGGGGAAACCTGAGGGAAAGAGACCACATGGGAGACCCAGCCGTAAATGTGAGTATATTTGAGTATATTATTAAGACAGATATTTAGGAAGTGGGATTTGGGAGCATAGACTGGATGGATCTGGTTCAGGATAGGGACAGGTGGCGGGCACTTGTGAATGCCGTAATGAACTTTCGGGCTCCATAAAATGCGGGGAATTTCTTGACTGGTTGAGAACTGGTTAGCTTCTCAACAAGAACTCTGCTCCATGGAGTAAGTAAGTAAGTAATCTGCTACTGTATAAAATAAGAAAAGCAGATTAAAATTCAGACAAGACTTTAACGTTAAGCAATGTATACACGCTTGCTTTCCGTGTAAACTTGAATGTCATTCTAAGCACTGCTGAACAACTCCATACCATCCTTACATTAACTGCCTCTATAATAATGGGAGTAAATTACATTTTTAAATAAGCAAATCAGCCATTGTTGGTTCCGGTCACGTTGGGTGGTGTTCATGTATCGGTGGAGTTAAAATATGCCATTCCGTTTGTAGAACTGGAAATGTGAAGTGGAAAATTTTTGAAGGAAAAGGTTTTCAGTGAGCCGATATATGGAAGAAATTTAGTGAACTTTTTTGAGCGAATCTTTTTGTTTGGATTTTGTCTAAATGCTTTAAATTTTAGTTATTCAGTAATCAGTCAACAGTTGTGTAATTCTCCTAGCCACCATTAATTGACTAGCTGTTGTATGTTTCAGTACTTTCTAAGGCATTATTTTAAACATGTTTGTACTGAGTTACAGTTCTGAGGTATATTAAGATATGACGCTTCAGATAAGAGACAGAAGGGTGGAAGAAACTGAAGTTACAAGCATCAAACTAATTCTATGCAACAGAGTCCTTCTTCAGAAAAATAACATTTCCCAGCTAAGAGTTCTCTATTGATCCTCACCCCAAATCAAACAAATACAGTCAAGAAACCCCACCCCATCCCCCTTTCACGTTATAGGCTACGTATTTAAGATCAGTTTTAAAAGTATCAAAATTCACCTAAGTTAACCTGCTCGAAGTCTCTTTGTAATACAATTATAATTTCACTGCTGATTTCTCAAATTATTTGAAACTAATTGCATTTTCTTAGGATGTTTCTGTTACGATGTTTTCAAAACGGACTATTTTTTCTGCCCCTTCATGAAAACAAATGAGCATGGCATCTTTAGAGCCTACTTCTTTTCCTCCGTCTCCATTTGTAAACCACCCTCCATACTATTGTGTAATAAGCTTTGTGTTTCTTTTTTGTCAGTTTTACTTAATTGATTTTTCAAAATACCCCTGAGAAGAAAAATCTGTAGCACTGACCGCTGGAATTTAGTGGAAGAAGGAAGAACGAAATCCGGCAACCAGAGAGAGGAAACAAGGGTTGGTCGTGTTTACAGGTACCAAGTCTGCCTGCTGCTGCTGCTATATAATTTGTGTCACTGGTTTGTGTCCGCAGTGCCGACCGCTCGGGTGGTCCAGGCTTGAAGCGGTGAGACAGTCGCGACGGATGGAGCAGGACAGCCAGCACGAGAACAATAGGCAGATAAATCGTGCACTGGGAGACACGGCGAGCGACTCGTGCAAAAATAGGATTCAAGATAAGAGGAAGAGTGTCTGCAGAACCGCAGGATCCTTGTAATCCTTGTAGGACAAGGCTGTTCACCCTGTCAGTCACAAGGCCCTGGAAATATTGGTATTTAATGATAACTCCATACATCAGAAAGTCTGAATCGCTGTGGATATTGAAGTGAAACTTCAGTATTGGCTGAGAGCAAATGTTCTTAACTCTTGTACACTGAAGATGGAGGCAACAGCCTTCTTCGGAAAGTGGAATAAATTGCCTTAGATGGAAAGATAATATTAATCTTGTCTTGGAGCAAAATTATGTGTATGTTTGAGGATTCGGCTAGCTCAGGAGAAGCTCCAATGCCCATATCTAGCAAGGACGGTAAATTCTTGGGGGTTTCCATATAAGAGAGTAATTTACGGATTAACTGAGCAGTTATTAGCTTCCCAGAAACGACTCTGCTCTTCACAATGTCGAGAAATATTTAGAATAAACGTTGGAGAATGCACTGAAAATATATTTTTTTTTGTCTTGTGTTAAATCCCATTACTAAGGCAAATGAAATATTTCTTAAACGTAGGCCTATGTTTAGTTTTCTTTAGCGTAGACAACAAACCACTGTTCAAAGGAATTAAAAAAACTTTGATAAGTTTGGGAAAGACCCCCCACTGTTGACCCTTTTTGAGATCTAACAAGAGTTTGATGTTCAAGATGACCGTGCATCGTGATATATTCTTAGAATAAAACCAACTAGGGGCACTAATTTCTCAAATTTATTTTTGGAATAAAACTCTACATGTTTCGGACAGTTCCTCTGTTCATCATCAGTTTTTCCCTGTACACACAGGAATAGGTATATGTCATACTGATTTGCTGACATATACCATTGCTGTGTGTACAGTGATAAACTCCTGATGATGGACAGAGGAACTGTCCGAAACATGTAGGGTTTGATTCCAAAAATAAATTTGAGAAATTCGTGGATCTAGTTTGTTTAATTATAGGAATATCTAACAAGAGATTGGCTGATAAACGGAACTTTGTTACTTTGTCCTCATAAAACTTGTAGGATACAGATCACGATTTCAGAGTGGAGATTGAAACGCCTTCTGCTTGCAGTCTGAAGACAAAGGTTATGAATACTTCAACTTCTGTATAACAACACTTGGACAATGCAACACTTTCTTAGCTTGGCCCGCGCAAATATTGTAATGCATGAACGTAGCAGGGCCACTGTCCTCCCATGAGAGATTACCATACAATTGTCCGATGTGTGAAGTGATAATGTCCAGCAATAAAATGGCTTCATATTTGCACTTGCTACAGCGAATTATTTATTTTCACGATACAGTGAAACTGTCTCAAAATAGACCGGAATATTAAGGAACACACTAGCCTACATCTTTTCTGTTCCAGTAAAACAAACAGGAATATCTTTGATTAAAGGCAATATTGTAACAAATATAAACATTGAGTCTATGTAATCTGGGGTAAAGTTCACCCTAGAACAGGCCACGAAGGCCCAGAGGGGGGCTTTCTTTAACCCCGGCGGTGGTCAACCCCACTCCCCAGCCGTTACCCCAGGCAAGATCCGGTACACATTGTATAGGAGGCTGGGTGGTTCCCAGGGCCTATGGGTGCGGAAACTCTCGCCCCCAACGGGATTTGATCCCCGGACCATCCAGCCCGTAGCGAATCGTAATACCGACTAAGCTATCCCTGGCCACACGACATCGGGTGGGCTGACAGCATAGTTAAGTGACACATATCTAAAATTCTAATAGCTCATGCTTTCGGAATTGACACTGGATACTTTAAGGACTGTCTGTCCACATGTTTCGGCAATAGAGTCTTGGGTTGTGTGGACCAAAACATGTCGTGTTTTCACTTTTTAATTTTTGTCCAATATAATTTTACCCACTGAATAACTGTTTATTCTAATTTGATAGTACAATTATTTACAATTGTAAAATAAGTGGCTTTTATGTTCATAGGGTTTGCGCAAAAACAAAACACGAAAAAAAAAACTGTGTGTGTTACAGCTCTTTGGATGCCAAAGAATATGGCACCTGTCTTAGATAACCCTGTGAACACTAAACACAAGTTACTTAATAACTGGCAGACAGTCAGTCTGTCCGTCTTGGCGTATAGATCGCTCTGGTGCTCGTGACCAGATCTAATTCAGCGTTCAGTCTGACCACAGCAATCATAGTCGCTTTGGGGTATTCTCTTGCCGGAGGACGGGGTCTACCACAAAGTCCAGGGTCTTGGTGTTTCCATGTATGTTTATTAAATATGCATATTTGTAGAGAGTTACACAAATACATCAGCATTTACAATCGTACATGTCCAGAGTCTGTGCAGGCTCCAGTTACACTGTATCATACACAAAATTCCGATTTACACCTCACATAGAAAGGAGGGTACTTCAATTAGAAACACCAAGCAGTAAATTTCGTACAGGGAAATAACAGATAGTCACCGTAAAATGTACAAGGAACAAGTAAGTACAGTGTGGGCAAAAAGCAGATATTTCGGTTTCACCTCTTGCGGTCGATGCTCCAAACAATAAATTTTAAAGCGGTAGGACCGTCCTGTTCCTTACAGGTTATCGGAGAAGATAAAATTTATTGTGTTGTGTAAAAATAGCCAAGAATTAATCACATTTTGGAAACCCGGAACAATGTATTGTTTTACTTACTAGAGATCGCCAACTGATACTCTTCTGAGCCAAACAAATTCAGTCCACAAACCCGTGTCTTAATTACAGTCGATCTACCCTAAATTTATATTGCGTCAGCATGTAGCTCTTTTCAGGGGTTTCGTTTAATCAGGTTTTTCTAACCATAATTTTTATATCCATTCTTAACTTCCCTGAAATGAAATGGCTCTTTCGGTACAGTGACTGGACTACGTGCAGTGCAACTGACAAATCGTCTTCCTCCTTGGGTACGAGGCGGCCGGGGCCAATACTACGACACAACACCCCCATTTGGTGAGCAGGTTAAGAGGGGAAAACATGTGGGTATTATACCCTCTCAGTACTTACATTTATCTACGTGTTTCTCTTACCAGAAGGAAAAACAAGAGCGAAGACTGGGGTACTGAAAAAAAAAACAGGATTGCTCTTTCGAATATCCAGAATCTTTGGATAGGAGAGTACTTTTCGTCTTTTAAATGAGTAAAATCTTACCGCTACTCCCGGTATTATTTCGTGGAGTGCATCAGGACAACTTTACATCTGCCATTTACTTTCCCATCTTGCTGCGTACAAAACCCCTTTAAATACAGAGAATATTCTTGGTGATGCCCTACGACTGGGCGGTGGTGTTCAGAGCATCAGGAAGGTGACGAGAAGAAACGATTTAAGAACCACTGCTTTACAAACCCAAGAACGCTATTAGCCAATTGTCAGCACTTAATCCACTTTTAAAGCCAGCATTCCGAACAACGGTGATGTTTCAACACATCTCTTACACTATTACAAGTTCTTGAGTAGCGAAAGGGGAGTAAGGGTTCGGGAGGTAGGGACCATTCCAAAGGGAATATCCAAGATTGTGATTCACATCAGTACAACGATGTGACAACACCGCCCGCTGATGGTCCCGACGCCAGCCCCAGGGGGTCTGCGTGCCACACATTCCGACTGCCACAAGACCCGACATTTAGATAGATACACACGCGTCCGCACACAATATCAGTTGACTATATTAGAATCACACTGTTGGTACAATGGCACCACAATACAAGTGAGCATGTCTGCCTGTCACCTGACACGAAAAAGCCACTGACAGCTAAAGTTTCCCACTAGACTTGGAGGAATTCCAAATTTTGTAAAGAGAATAGCCATCCATGTGGTCGGAAAAAGCAAGCAAATGGGAATTTTTTAATGAAGACAGTTTCTGCACAATAGTAAAAAGGTGAAATTACACTAATGTGTTATCTAAACATCTCAAGCTTATTTCTTCTCTATTTGGCACAACAATCTACTAGTTGAAGAAAATATTCTTTCGTAACAGAAAGTCAGAAATAAGATGGAAATAGAGTATTGCCTAACGATAAAATTAATAAAATGTTCTATTAAATAAATACCAATAGGGTGATCAAATTAAGGTTGTTGAGATGCGAAAACCTCCCAAAATGTAAAATAAAAAAAACTGTTGGGACAAATAGACACGGACGGAACACTTTGACTAAAGAGGCACAGATGTGAGGCTGTGGTTTGTGTGCATCTGGATCAGAGTAGGGTTCAGTGGCCAATTGTTGTTAAGACGGCTACGAAAATTCAGGCTTTTAAGAAAAGAGCCCATTTCTTCACTAGAGAAGCAATGCGACTGTACTATATGACGTTGGTCTTAAATTTGTTTTGGTATTCATTTCCGCAAATAAGAACTCCATCACAGTGCACACTGCAGGCACAGAATCTTTCGATTTTCTTTATTGACTTCGGTTTAAAAACTTAAAGGAGCTGTAGACATTGGTCGTACACACATTTTGTAACTTGTAATATGTTTTTCCACAATGGGCTGCTTCAAAAATAAATCTCAATTTGAAATGTAGCTTATAAATCAAAAGGAATTTTGGTAACATTAGAATCAAAATGAAAAGGTTTTGTAATCTTGCAGTTTTAAGCCATATTTCTTTGAGATTCTTTCAGTAGACTGCAAATGTAAAGGTATAGCAGATGTCATTAACAGCTCCTTATGATCCATTTAAATTTGTGCTCAGTTCGTATAAATAAATAATGTATTCCACTGAATCTAAGGAGCAAGTCCCCTTTTAGAAGCTTACAGTCAATACATTATTGAAGAAATAACGGCCTTATTGAAACAGAAGTTTCAAAACAGTTTCCAAGAGGAGTCGCCATTGCTTGTGTTCTGAAACAGAGGATATGCAGTTCACATATTTGCATCCATTTCTGTAAGTTAATAAACTAAGCAATCAAATAACTATCTAACTAATTAATTAACCCCATTAAGCAGTGTCATATCATCGCACCGTCAGTACCTGATAGAGACGGTGTCATAATTAAGGAGCCGTTAAGAGGCAGACGGTGTAGCAACCAGGTTAAGGCCTGGGCAGCCAATGAATTATGTTTGTATTCTTGGTCGTGGAAAGGGATTTTTCGCTACCCCAAACCCTCCAGGGCCGGTCTGGGACCTACCCAGCCTCGCATTCAATTGGATACTGAGTGTACAACGGCCGCAGAGTAAAGTTGACCACTGTCCCTACCAAGTGCTAAAGTTAAGAAAGATTGAGGCAATTTCTCCACTTCCCCATATTGAAACTTCACGTTATTGTCATAAACAATAGCTAAATCTATTCCATTATAGGACTAGAGAGGTCTCGAAAAGGTCAAGGTTCCCAGATTTCCAGAAAATCGGCACATACAAGTGGTAAGGTTGTCAGCCCTAAGCACCGACCTCCTGTATCCCCAAGAGATATCCCTGGTACTCATTTCTGTTAGGGGCTGAATCGACCCCAGGACCATAAAGTGGCCGGGAGGAGTATGTCAATGAAAAATCTCAAAGAATCGAACCTGCGATCTTCCGGTGTGTGACGCAGTGCCCCAACCAACTGCGCAGCCCCATACCCCACGTTAATGTCATGTTGCTGTAAAGATGTAGCAGGTA
>Ga0123353_10007557_pt1 | contig 14722 bp, 10 predicted proteins | sample TergutLab28metaG_3_FD_92763 | JGI IMG/M metagenome (GOLD analysis project Ga0123353, IMG submission 92763) | Labiotermes labralis P3 segment gut microbial communities from Petit-Saut dam, French Guiana - Lab288 P3 | ecosystem: Host-associated > Arthropoda: Insects > Digestive system > Gut ... | reverse complement strand
GCGTCCCCGGCTTTCTCGATCCTCCTGGACGAGATCTGCGAGATGTGCACCAACCCGTCTATGCCGTCCTCCAAGGATATGAAGGCGCCGAATGGGACCAGCCTGACCACCCTGCCTATGACGTTCTCCCCGACGATGTACCGGTCCTCGACGGTGTTCCAGGGGTTGTCCTCGTCCTTCCTGTAGCCGAGGGAGACCTTGTTCCTCGACTTGTCGTAGTCGAGGATGGTGACCTCCACCTCCTGGTCGATCTTGAAGACGTCGCTGGGCCTGTCCGTCCTTTTCCAGGATATCTCGCTTATGTGTATGAGCCCGTCCACGCCGCCCACGTCCACGAAGACCCCGAAGTTGGTGAACCTCTTGACCACGCCCCTGCGTATGGCCCCCTTCTCCACGGATCCCCAGAACTCATCCATCTTCGACTTTTTATCCTTGACTATTACGGACTTGCGCGACCCTATGATCTTGCGCTTCTGTATGTCGCACTCCAGTATCATTATGTCAAACGTCTTGCCCACGATGCCCGCCAGGTCCTCGACGTAGCTCTCCGCCACCTGCGACGCGGGTATGAATATCCTGACGTTGGAGACGTTGGCTATGACGCCGCCCTTCACGACGGACGTCACCCTGGCCTTGATGGGGGTCTTCGCGTCGAAGGCTTCCTTCACCTTCTGGGTGTTGCGCCTGTTGTCCACGTGCCTCTTCGAGAGGACGACCAACCCTTCGGCGTCGTTCACCCTGACAACCTGCGCCTCCACCTCGTCGCCGATCTTCAGCGTCTCCCCGGCCACGTAGGCGGGGTCGTTCGTGAAGTCCTCGATGGTTATCATCCCCTCCGACTTGTAGCCGAAGTCCACGAAAACCTCTACGGGCGTGATGCTGATGACCTTGCCCTTGACTATGTCGCCGTTTGAGATCGCCTTGAAGGCCCGGTCCATCGCCGCCTCCATGTCGTCCTCGGCGTCGGCTTGGGCTTCCGGCCCCTTGCCGGCGTCGGCCCGCGCGTCGGCCGCATCCGGGGCCTCAGCCGCGGCCTCAGCCGCGGCCTCGGGCGCCTCAGGCCCGCATCCGCAGTCGGCCGCCTCGGCCGCCTCAGGCCCGCATCCGCAGTCGGCCGCCTCGGCCGCACCGCACCCGCATCCGCAGTCAGCCGCCTCGCCCGCCTCAGGCCCGCACCCGCAGTCGGCCGCCTCGGCCGCCTCAGGCCCGCACCCACAGTCGGCCGCTTCGGCCGCCTCGCACCCGCATCCGCAGTCGGCCGCCTCGGCCGACGCCGCGCTGACCTGACCCGTCGCCGGCGTTTCGCCGTCCGGGCAGTCCCCGCATCCATCCAAACCGTTGCCGCCGACCGATAGGGTTCTTTCCTCTTCCATCTTGATCTCCCCGTTATATGCTTATTCGTTGCTGAAAACCTTTATGAACCTAGCCATCTCTACCAACTCGGACATGGGGGTCGACGTGCCCGCCGCTATCCCTATCCTCCCATATCCCCTCACGGCGCCGGCCATACCGCGGAAGACGCCCCGCAGCTCCGCAGTGCCCCCGACATGGAACGTCGCCGGGCAGTGGGCGGAGCATGCCCCAAAAAGCTTCCTCGTGTTCGAGCTGTCCCTGCCTCCCACCACGACCATGCATCCGCAGGTCTTGGCCAACTCCCTGGCCCGCGAAAGCCGCAATGACGTGGCGTCGCATATTGTATCAAAGATGACGGCTTTATCAAACTTATTTTCCATCGCATCACATATTTGGGCATACCTTTCTTTGTCCATGGTGGTCTGCGCGACCAGCGCGCCCTCCCCGCCGATGAACCCCATCCGCTCGGCCTCTTCCGGGCCGTCCACGACGATCGCCCGCCCCCCGCAGTGACCCCCGATCCCCCTTACCTCCGCATGTGAGGCGTCGCCAGCTATGACGACCCGCCTGCCGGCGGCTGACTGCTCCTCGGCGATGACGTGGATCCTCCGGACATGCGGGCACGTGGCGTCTATGAGCCTGAACGGCCCTTCGGCCAGCCTCGAACGCTCGTCGGGCCCGATTCCGTGGGCGCGGATGATCATCGTGTCGCCTTCCGCCAGGCCCTCCGCCGAGGCGGCTCCCATCACCCCATGGCCGCGCAGCTCCTCCAGAACCGCCTCGTTGTGCACTATGTCACCGTACGTGTAGACCCGCCCGCCGTCCGCGGCGAGCGAGGCGGCGCCCAGCGCGGCCTCCACGGCGCTCCGGACCCCGTAGCAAAAGCCGGCCGGCTCGCATATTATTACCTCAGTCAACGACCCCATCAAGAATGGCCCATACCATCTCGGCCGCTTCCCTAACTAAGAAAGGGCGGCCCATGAAGGATACTATGGCCCAATTCGGGTACGGCCGCAAGGCCGGGGGCGCGGTCGGGAGGTCTCCGGATGGCACATGGGTAAGGGCGCCGTGACCTATATGGCGACTTGCGTCCCCGGCGCGGAGGGCATCCTCGCCGCGGAGTGCGCGGAATTGGCGGGGCGCGGACGCGTGTCCCAGATCAAGAGGGGCAAGGCGTACGTGACGCTGGATGGCCCCACCGCGCCTCCCCTAAGGCCGAGATGCGCGGACAACGTCTACCGCCTGGTGGCCGCCTTCCGGGTCGGCCCCTCACGCGAGTCTCTCGCCGCCATACAAGGCGAGGCCGCGAAGGCCGACCTCGGGATCCCCGGCGCGGGGGCCGCCAAGGTCCTGGTGAGCGCGAGCCGCAGGGGCAGGCACAACTACACGCGGCATGAGGCCGCGGGCCATGCCATGACGGGCCTATGCGCGGCGGGGCGCCTATCGCCCGGGACGCCCGAAAGCCACGACGTCCCCGTCAGGCTGGACGTCGACGGCGAGTGCTGCGAGCTGTCCGTGCAGCTGACGGGGCCGACGGACCGCTTCAGGGCGGTCGGGTTGGCGCGGGTGCCGGGCGCGCTGCGCCCCCCGGTCGCGCACTGCCTCGTGAGGCTGGGCGCGCCGTCGCTGGGCGGGGTCTTCTACGACCCTTTCTGCGGCTCAGGCACCATACCCATGGAAAGGGCCTCACTGGGGGGAGGCAGGATATACGCCAGCGACGTCGACCCCTCGGCCTTGGAGGCCGCCAAGGCCAACCTCGGGGGCCTCGCGAAGGTCTTCGCCGGCGACGCGGCGGCGACCTCCATGAAGGGCGGCTCGGTCGAGACCGTGGTCACCAACCCCCCCTGGGGCAGGCAGGTGGCGGTAAAGGACGTCGGGGGCCTATACATGGGCTTCGCCAGGGAGCTGGCGAGGATCCTCTCGCCCACGGGCAAGGCCGTCGTCCTGACCGACCTGGGCGACCTCCTCACCGGCTGCGCCCAGGCGCATGGCCTCCGCTGCGTCGCCGTCGCGACGCTCAGCCTGCACGGGTCCCATCCGTCGGCGTACCGCATCGCGCGGGACGGAGGCGTGTAGCCAGGCGGCGCGTTTCGGGTAGAATGGTCGCGGCGGGCATATGCGACAAAAACATGAAAGGGAGGGCGCGGGCCCACCGAGTCCGCCGCCGTCGCCGCCCAGTCGGCCGGCGGCCCGCGCATGCGCCATGAAGCAGAAGGCCTTGAGGGACCTGTCGGAGCTGGAAGTCCCGAAGCGTTGGGAGTACCTGCGCAGATACTACCGCGAGGCGCGGGCCTTTCACGGCGCGCGCGAGGAGGTCGTCACGGACGCGGAGGTCCGCGGCGCGGTGGCCGGCCTGAAGGACAGGCCAAAGCCGCTGTACCGCAAGGTGGTCCCTATCGAGGATTGGAGGTTCACGTTGGACGCGGAGGATGGGGGGCTGCGCGCCGGCTACTTCACCTGCGCCCACGACGAGTCGGGCTGGGACGGCGTGAGGCTCCCCCACTCGTTCTCGGAGGTCCCGCAGGACCCCGTCCTCTTCGGCAGGACCGACTACATGTTCTACGCCCGGCGTGACAACAACCCCGTGGCCGACATATGGAAGGGGGACATGACGGCCTGGTACAAGGCCCGCGTGGACTTGGAGCCCATAGACGGCGGCAGGGGGAAGTACTTCTACCTGCATACCGGGATCGACCACCCCGTGGCCTACCTAAGCGTAGGCAGCGCCAACCTCGTCAGCGACGTATGGGTGAACGAGTCGCCCGTCAGCTTCGAACACACGGGCCCGTTCCCGTACAAAGTCGAGGTGACCGAGGCCCTATGCTCCGGCGTCTCGGCCAGCCCCGTCGTCGCCGTCCGGGTAAAGAATACCGTCAGCAACATGCCCCACCTGTTCGCCAACGGCTTCCAGCATTGCTACTTCGGCGACCGGTTCTTCGGCGGCGAGGCGCGGTACGACTGGCCGGACAGGGCGGACGGCGGCCTCGCGGGGGACGTCACCCTGACCGTCCTGAACAAGCACCACATAGAGGACGCCTTCATAAGGACCAGGTCCATAGGCAAGGGCTCGGCCTCGGTCGAGCTCACGGTCACGACGAGGAACCAGTTCAGCTCGCGCGCGTACGGCAAGGTAGGGATAAGCGTCACCGAGTGGGTGGACGGCCCCGGGGAAGGCGGGCCGGCCGAGGCCGCCCTGTACGACGTCTCCAGCAGGCCCATGGACGACACGGCCCATACCTTCACCGTGAACGTCAGGGACCCGAAGCTGTGGACCCCCGACGAGCCCAACATGTACCTCGCGCACATCGTCCTGTACGGCGAGGGCGGCGAGCCCATCGACGACGTCTATGAGCCGTTCGGCGTCCGCACGTTCGCCATGAACGGCTCGTCCTTCTACCTCAACGGCAGGAGGACCGTCCTGCAGGGGACGCACGACATAGCGAACTACCACGGCGAATCGCTCATATGGCTTTCGGACGCGATGATCGCCAAGGACATACTGCTGCACAAGAGGATGGGCGCCAACTGCTCGCGGTGGCCCAGCGACTCACGCATGCACCATAGGCGGATAGCCGAGTGCTGCGACCAGCTCGGCTTCATGCTGACCTGGGCCGGCTACTTCGAGGTCTGGAACATACACCCCAACGCCGAGATGTTCGCGACCCGCGACGTCAAGGCCATGGTCCGCGACCTGCGGAACCACCCCAGCATAGTCATATGGGAGATGGGCGACGAGACCCTCCAGTGCGACAACCACTTCCGCAGGATGCGCTTCTTCGACCTTATGCACGACTTGGTACTGGAGTCCGACCCGACCAGGCCGATCGTGCCGTCCGGCTATTACAGCGGCATGGTGACCGGTTTTTCGGGCTTCGACCCGGACGCGGGCGGGGACCCGGACGTCAGGGCCATCCGCGTGGCCTCGGAGTACCCCCTCTACGACAAGCCGAACGTGGCGTGGGACGTGCATATGGGGAACGTCGCGAACCTGAACGCGCTGACCGACCTGATGAACGGGAAGAAGCCGCTCATATTCACGGAGTTCGGCGGTTGCAACGCCCTGCCCGACCCGTCGCTGACCTCCGCGGAGTACGGCGGGTTCCACTGGAACAAGACCCCCTTCTGGAACGTGGAGCCGGCCAAGTCGGACATCGGCATATTCGGCCGCATGATCGGGCCGGACGACTGGCGCGAGACGCAGGCGATGAGCGCGGCCAAGCTGGGGTTCCTCATAGGGGCCCTGCGCCAGCACCCGGACGCCGTGGCGGCCTACCAGTTCGTCATGCTCATCGACTACTGGACCATATACGTCGGCGCGACCGACATACACGGCAACGCCAAGCTGGCCTTCCACATCGCGAAGAGCCACTTTGAGCCGGTTTTTATCACGGCCCTGCAGGGGAACGCGATAGTGGGCGCCGAAGCCGCGCGGGACGTGACGGTAAATAACCAAGGCCCGGACATCGCCGGGGCGACCCTTCGCGTGACCGTGCGCGGCGATGGCGGGGCGGCGGCCGTCGAGGCCGTCTTCAAGGGCGTCGACGCGGAGGGTGGGGTGGCCCTCACCAAGGTGGCGAGCCTGGACATATCATCCCTGAGGGAGGGGATATACGCCTTCGAATACGCCATGACCGACGGCGAGGGGAGGCCGCTTGGCAGGATGTTCGAGATGGCCTACGTCGAGGCGGCCGACCGCGGCCCGGCCATCGCGGCGGACGGAGGCGGAGGGAGCCCCCAGACGGACTGAGGCCGCCGGGTTCGCCGTATAGGGCGGCCGTCCGCACCCGCGGGGGGCGCCGGGAGGCGGCGCCCTTCACGCGCCGCCTCCCGCCTTCCGCGGGTCGAGGCCATAGACCTTGCCCATGATGGCCGCGCTGATCGCGGCGTAGTCCTTGCCGTCCTCGGCCGTAACCGTCCCCGGCTCGCCGAAGACCACGTATATCCTCGAGAAGGCCCTGGTGCCCGAAATGAAGACGGGTATGACCGGCACGCCCTTCTTTGAAGCGAACATCGCGACCCCCGGATGGGCCTTGCCCTTCCCGGCCCCATCCCCAGCCGGCTCCCCGCCGGCCTCGCCGCGACCGTCCCCGACCCCGCGCCCGTCCCGTCCCTTGGCCCTTCCCTGGCGGGTGCCCTCCGCGAAGATGCCGATCAGCTCCCCTTCGTCCAGGAGCCTGTACGTGACCTTCACCGACGTCAGGTCGGCCCTTCCCCTGCCTACCGGATAGGCGCCCAAGGACCTCAGCAGCCTCCCGATCAGCCTGTTCCTGAAAAGCTCCTCCTTGGCCATCCACCTGACCTTCCGCCTCAGCCTATACCCTATCAGGAACATGTCCTTCAAGCCCACGTGGTTGGCGCACAGTATCGCCCCACCCTCCGTCGGCACGTTGCCGATCCCCATGACCTCCACCCTGTAAAAAATGAAGAAGAACAGCCTGGCCAGCGCCCTGATCGCACCCATCAACCCATCCCCGCCTTCTCCCCGGCCAAGCGGACGATCAACTCCGCCACCTCATCCGGCCCCATGGCCGTGCTGTCCACCAAGACCGCGTCCTCCGCGCGCCTAAGCGGCGAATCCTCACGCGTCGCGTCCTTGCGGTCACGATCCTCGATGTCCGCCGCCACGCCCGCGAGCGTCACGGAGCCGCCCTTTTCAGCCAGCTCCGCGTACCGCCTCCTGGCCCTCTCGCCGACGCTGGCCGTGAGGAACACCTTGAGCTCGGCGTCGGCTAGGACGACCGTCCCTATGTCGCGCCCGTCCATCACCACCCCGCCATCCGCGGCGGCCGCCCGCGCGGCCTCGACGACGCGCGCCCTGACCTCCCTATGGCCCGATATGTCCGCCGCCGCCGCCGAGACCTCATGGGCGCGTATCTCCCCGCCCACCCTGACTCCGTCCACGGACAGTTCCTGCCTTCCCCCCGCGACCTTTAATAAAACTTTTGTCTCGCCCAGCATGCGCGAGACCGCCGCCCCGTCCGCGGCGTCCACCCCCTCGCGGATGGCCTTGTGGGCCAAGGCCCTGTAGACGGCCCCCGTATCGATGTGCGTCAGCCCCAGCCTGCCCGCGACCATGCGCGAGACCGTGCTCTTGCCGGAGCCCGACGGCCCGTCCACGGCTATCCTCAATCGCTCCCCCCCCTTACGTGCCCGACCCCCGCGAGGTATGCGGCCAACGCCTCCTCGCACGCGCCCGAGGCGTCCTTGAAATGGTCCTCCCAGACGACGCCCTTGGGCTTCGCGCCCAATAGGTCGACGGCCCTGGCGAAGGCCTCGCCGAACCCTTGGTACGACATGGAGACGGCTTCCGAGCCCCATTGCATGACGTCGGCGTAGAGCGCGGGGTCGCCTATCAGCTCGAGCCTGCGCCTCTCACGCTCCCCGGCGGCCTCCGGCTCGGACCCGGCGAACGTGTGCCGTATGAAGTCGGCGGCCGCCCCCTTGACTAGGCTGCCCGAGCAGATGCCTATGGCCGCTGAGCCGTACATGTCCCTGGAGCCCAACCCCGCGTCCAGCGAGGGTCCCCTGGGGTGCGGGGCCAATCCCAGGCTTTCGCCCTTCACGGCCTTAAGCGCCTCGCAGAACGCGCCGTCCCAATAGACCATCGCCGCCCCCCCATCCAGGAACCTCGCGAGCGGGGACGGGTCCCACCATACGGGGTCCACCATCCTGTGCGTGTATATGGCCGCGTCCATGGCCTTCATGGCCTCCACGTACCTATGGTCCAGCGCGAAGAAAGGCTCCCCCCACTCGTCGGCCCCGACGTACTCCACGCCGTTCGACGCCGCGAAGCCCCTGCCCACCCACCATGAAAGGTACCCCCAGACGTCGTTTATCCGGTTCCCCGTGAGGTCGCGGGTGAGCGCCTTCCCGATCGAGAAGAACGCGTCCCAGTCCCACCCGCCTTCCTTGTACAGCGCGTAGGGGTCGGCCAAGCCCGCCTCCAGCACCATCTCCCTGTCATAGAAGACCATGTACGGGAACGTGGGCCAATACACGCCGTACGGCACCCCGCCCCATGAGGCGTCCCGCATAGCCGGCCGCGACGTGGCCGCGCCGTCGGCCCAGACGCCCCCCGACAGGTCGATGTGCTCGCTCAAGGGCTCCAATATCCCGGCATGGACCCACCTCGGCACGCATTGGGACCAGAAGAGGATCACGTCGGGGGCTATCCCGGCCTTGTGCATGGCCTCTACCTGCGAAACGTACGGGCCGGTTCTGCCCAGCGGCCGGAACTCCACCTCGAATCCGTACATCTCCCTATAGCGCTCCAGGCCGTGCTCCGACCATTCGTTCAGCGAGTCCCATCCCGAGCCGTAGCCGTCGGCGTCGAAGTGGACGCCCACGACGAGTATGGCGCCGCGCGGGTCGGCGCCTTCGGACGGCCCGGACTCCGTGCCGGCCCCGCTCCGGTCGCCGTCGGTCGCGCCCCCCGCCTGGCCCGGGTCGGTCCCCAACCCCTGGGGATCGGTCGTCGGCGCGCCGCCGTCCGTCCGGTGGGCCGATCCCACATCCGCATCGTCGGCCCCGCCCGCCGAGCATGAGGCGAGCGCGGCGAACGCGATGAGCAGCGCCAACGGCAGCGCGTACGGCAGCGCCCGCAGGGGCCGGGCCCGAACCTCGGCCTTGGCCGTCCGACGCCCGGCGGGCAGCCCGCTCCCATGTCCTTCGCCGCCAAATCCGCCCGTCACGCCCACCCCCCTTTTACATGGCCCACCCATCGCCGCCTTCACGCGCCGCCGACCCCGCTGCCGCCCATGGCCTTGCGGGCCGCGGCCAGGCCGGCGGAGTGGCCGGAGCTGAAGGCCACCGTCAGGTTGTAGCCGCCGGTGTACGCGTCCACGTCCAGCAGTTCGCCGGCGATGTAGAGCCCGTCTATGACCTTCGACCCCATCGTCGACGGGTCGACCTCCCTGACGTCTACGCCGCCCGAGGTGACGATGGCCTCGTCGATCGGGCGCGGACCGCTGACGTTCACCGTAAGCCCTTTCAACGTCCCCGCTATCCTGGCCCTTTCGCCGCGGGTGACGCCGTTGGCCTTCATGGCCGGGTCCAGGCCCGACAGGGCGATGGCTATCGGCACGAGCGCCGACGGGAGCAGGCCGCCCAGCGCGTTCGCCAGCCCGGCGTTGGGCCTGGCGCGGAAGTCGCGGACGATCCTCGCGTCCAGGGTCCCCATGTCCAGCGCGGGCTTCAGGTCTATGACCGCCTTAGCGCCCGCATAGCCGCGGCCAACCATGTGGCAGCTCGCGCTCAGCACCAGCGGCCCGGAAAGCCCGAAATGCGTGAACAGCAGCTCGCCCATCCCTTTGTAGGCCGGCCTGCCCGATCCGTCCACCATCGTCAGCGTCACGTTCTTAAGGGTAAGCCCCGTCAGCTTCGGCGGCCAGTCGTCAGGCGACTCCATGGGGACCAAGGAGGGCCTCAGCTCCGTCACCTTGTGCCCCAATGCGCGGGCCATGGCGTGCCCGTCCCCCGTCGACCCCGTCGCCGGGTACGTCACGCCGCCCGTCGCCAGCACGACGGCCTTCGAGCCTATCTCCGCGCCGTCGCTTCCGATTATTCCGACCGCCCGCCTACGGCCGCCCGCCGCGCCGCCGGGGGCGTCCTCCGTGCGGACCGACGCGGCCCTGAAGCCGCGGATGAGCCTGACTCCCAGGCGCCCCATCTCCCTGACGAAGACCGCGGCCACGTCGGCCGCCGATGACGAGGCGGGGAACACGCGCCCGCCGCGCTCCCTTTCCAGGGGCAGGCCCCTATCCTCGAAGAAGCGCATTATGTCCCCGCTTCCGAAGCCGCTCAGCGAGGGGTACATGAACCTGCCGTTCCTGACTATGCCCTCAACCAACCCTTCGACGGGTAAGTCATTGGTTACGTTGCACCTACCCTTGCCCGTTATCAGCAGCTTGCGCCCGACGGCCCGGTTCCTCTCCACCACGGTGACCGGGCAGCCCTCGGAGGCCGCGGTGACGGCCGCCATCAGGCCGGCCGCGCCGGCGCCGACGACGACGACCCCGTCGGGCCGGGCTCCGCCCGGGCCCCGCCGCGGCGCGGAAGCCCGACTCGGGCGCGTCAACCGTGTCCCATGGCCCGTATCATGTGGGCGTCGTCCCTCCACCCCGGCCTCGCCTTCGCGTGCAGCCTGACATAGGCCTTGACGCCCAGCAGCCTCTCCAGGTCTGCGCGGGCCATCGTGCCTATCCTCTTGAGCATGGCCCCGCCCTCGCCCACCACGATGGCCAGGTGCCCTTCCTTCTCGCACACGACGCTCATCTCGGCCCGCACCATGCCGTCAACCTCGGAGAACTCCACCACCTCCACCCCTATGCCGTGCGGGACCTCATCCTTCAGGCATAGGAGCGCCTTCTCCCTGACCATCTCGGCGGCCATGACCCTGACCGGCTGATCCGTGGGGTCGCCTAGGGGGAAGTACGCGGGCCCTACGGGCATCAGGCCCTTCAGCAGGCTCAGCAGCACGTCGACCCCGTCGCCCGTCAGAGCCGAGACCGGCACGATGTCCTTGAACCCATAAGCCTTCGACAGCACGTCGATCTGCCTCAGCATGGAGTCCTTCCTAACCTTGTCCGTCTTGTTGAGCGCCACGACCGCGTTGGGGACGCCGGACAGGGCGCCCATCATGCCGGCCTCACCCGGCCGGGGGTCGCGGTCGCCCGCCTCGACCATCATCACCACGGCCTCCATGCCGCGAACGGAGGCCATGGCCTGCGAGACCATCCTCCTGCCCAGCGCGTTCCGCGGGTCATGGAGGCCCGGGGTGTCCAAGAATACTATCTGTGACCCTTCGTCCGAATATATGGCTTTGATCACGTTGCGGGTCGTCTGGGGCTTCGGGGTCACTATGGACACCTTCGCGCCGGCGAGCCTGTTGGTCAGCGTGGACTTCCCGACGTTGGGCCGTCCAACCACCGCCACGAACCCCGATCGGAACCCGCCTCCGCCCCGCTCGCCTGCACCCATCCTTAACCCCCCTTAGTCGGCGGAGCCCGGCGTCCCCGCAAAGCGTAGGAACGCGTCGGGCAGCAGCTCCCCGATCGAATATACCCTGTACGCATAGGTCCTGGGACCGACGGCCACTATGCCGCCGAACTCCCCCGGCCCTACCTTGCCGCGCCGCGCCCCGCGCGGGGCCTCCGACGCGCATACTATGGGCGTCCCGCGCCCCGCGTGCTCTGCGATCACCTGCCTGCATATGCCGCATGGCGTCGGCAGCCCCGGACCCGGGCCGACCACGGCCACCGCGTCCACGGCGGGGCCGTCGGCGCGGCCGTCGGCGCGGCCGCCCCCCGCCCCGGCCGCGACCGCGCCGCGCGTGATCGCCCCGTACAGGGCCACCCTCTCCGCGCAGCACGTCGCCCCGAACGAAGCGGACTCGACGTTCGCCCCGACGTGGATCACGCCGTCGCCGCCCAACACGCCCGCCCCCACCGCATGCCCGGAGTAAGGGCTGTATGAGAGGCGGGCGGCCTCCGCGGCCGACCCGATCAGCCTGCAGAACGTGCCGGGGTCCGAGCCGGACCTCATGTAGCCTAGGTACAGCAGCACCTTGCCTTGCTCCGCGAACATGAGGTCGGCCCGCCGCGCGTCATGGTGGTCGTGGCCCAGCAGGTGCAGGGCCCCGTGGGCGGCCAGGAACGCGACCTCGCGCTCGGCTCCGTGCCCCAGCTCCCTGGCCTGCCGTTCGGCCGCCTCGTATGATATGGCGATGTCACCCAGGTAATCCCCGGCATCCCCGGGACCTGCCTCCAGGCGCGGGGCCGTGGGGCCCGGCGGCTCGGCGCGGCCGTATGGCCCCTCCGGGAAGGAGAGGACGTCGGTCGGCGCGTCGACGCCCCGGAACTCCCCGTTCATCCTGCGGATCTCCCGGTCTCCGGTGATCAGGGCCCCCACCGCGGAGGGCCGCCCGGGCCGGGCAAAGCGCACCGCGCCGGCGACCACGCGGCGTACGGCGGCGCCGTATGCCCGCGCCGCGCCTGCGACCTCCCCGCCGAATGAGACCTCGACCCTGCAGCTCATTGGGGTTGGCCGCCGCCTTCGTGGGCCTTCGCCCTCACCGGGCCGGACTCGGCCTCAGTCAGGCCCTCCGCCGTAGGGTATTGGACCCTTTTATGGAAGAACCCGCTGATGGCCCTGAGGAACGCCTCCCCCACCTTGGCTATCTCATTGAACGTGATGTCGCACTCATCCAGCTGGCCGTCATCCATCTTCGCCTGCATGATCTTTCCGATGGCGGCCCTCAGCGCCTCCTCCTCCTTGATGCCCATGGACCGGACGGCCGCCTCGACGCTGTCGGCCAGCATGATGATGGCCCCCTCCTTGGTCTGGGGCTTGGGACCCGGGTACCTGAAGTCGTCGACCCGCACGTTCGGCTCGCCGTACAGGCGCTGGGCGTTGACGAGGAAGTAGCTCATGGGCGTGGTCCCGTGGTGGCTGACGATGACGTTCCTCACGGGCGCCGGTATCTTGTGCTTGGCGGCGATCTCGTAGCCGTCCATGGGGTGCCTGGATATCACGGCCGCGCTCTCGTACGGGGTCATCATGTCATGCGGGTTCTCGCCGTACTGGTTCTCCTTGAACATGTTCGGGTCCAGGAGCTTCCCGCAGTCATGGAAGTAGGCGGCCGCCCTCGACATCAGCGTGTTGGCCCCTATGGCCTCCGCGGCCATCTCCGCCATGTTGCCGACCATGATGCTGTGGTGGTACGTGCCCGGCGCGTTGATGATGAGCCTCTTGAGGAGGGCGTTGTCGGCGTTGGTCAGCTCGAGCAGCCTGTATGGGGTGACTATCTTGAATATGGCCTCCATGAAGGGCATCATGCCTATCGCCAGGATGACGGAGACCAGCCCGTTGAAGAAGATGATCACCGCGTCCAAGAAAAGGCCGCCCGTCTCAGGGCTGTGGAAGAGCCTCACGCTGAGCAGCAGCGCCACGTTAATCAACCCGATGAACACGCCCGTCAGGGAGAGCATGCTCCTCTGCGAGGACCTGGTGACCAGGACGGCCGCGAACAGCCCGCCCACCAGGCATATGATCAGCAGCTCGAAGTCGCCCTTGCTCATCATCGAGATGAGGACGGCGATGAACACGTTGGCGTATACGGCCACGCGCGTGTCGACCATTATCGCGATCAGTATGGGCGCGAGCAGGAAGGGCGTCATCATGTAGGAGTAGTACATGAGCCACCGCGTGAGGCCCAGCGCGAACAGGATGAGCGCGCACATCATGATCAGGGAGCTGAGGCTGGGGAAGGTGTTCCTGAAGAATATCGTGAGTATGGACGCGATGGCCGCGGAGGCCAGTATCACGACGCCCATGATGCTGGCGAACTGGACCCAGTCGAACTTGCTTATCTGCAGCATCCCTATGGCTTCCAGCAGCTCATAGACATGCTGGGTGACCCTCTCGCCGACGGAGACTATGACGTCCCCCTGCGGTATGACCGCCACGTTGCCCGGCCTGTTCCGGGCCTCCTCCCTCGCCGCGTTGGTCAGCTCCTCGTTCGGCGCGACGTTGGGTATTATGGCGTTGCTCAGGATGGCGCTCACGGCGGACACGAGCAGCTCGTTCGAGAACTCCGCCCGAAACATCTCGATCGCCCTGTTCTTGCAGCCGATGAGGCTGTCCTCCGAGATCTTCTCCCTCGCTATCTGGGTGATGATGTTGTTGACGGACGTCTCGATGTCCTTGACGTTGTTGTCGGAGAGGTTCCCCAGGAGGTACCTGACCTGGGCGTCGCTCAGGAAGAGGGACATCCCCTCGAGCTCCTTCCTGCACTGCTCGACGAACCTGCCCCCGGTGAGCTCGTCCATCCCGGAGGCGCTCCTATAGTGCAGGATCTTCGTGAAGACCTCGTGGGAGTAGATCATGATGTCCACGGTGGCCCCGGCTATCTCCTCAAAGACCGTGGAGACCTCCGCCGCGGCCTTCTCGCCGTTCACCCTGGTCTGGAACTTGTCCTCGACGTCCCTCGGCGCCCTGATCTCCAGCGTGGAGACGTCGCCCACGGCGAGCTCTATGAACCTGGATGAGGCGCCGCTGAAGACGATGGCGAACGACAGCGCCACCGTCACCGCCGCTATGACGGCGAAATGCGCGTTCCTCGGTCGCCTTCTCTGTCCGCCCGCACCCATCAGACCCGCCTCTTGTCAGCCGCCCCGCTCTCTACGCCTCGCGGGCCTCATACGCCTTTATTATCCGCTGCACCAACTCATGCCTCACGACGTCCTGGTCGGTCAGGAACACGATGCCTATCCCCTCCACCCCGTCCAGGATCCTGACGGCTTCCTTCAAGCCGGACTTGCTCCCCTCCGGCAGGTCTATCTGGGTGACGTCGCCGTTCACGACCACCTTT
>Ga0123353_10007556_pt1 | contig 14723 bp, 15 predicted proteins | sample TergutLab28metaG_3_FD_92763 | JGI IMG/M metagenome (GOLD analysis project Ga0123353, IMG submission 92763) | Labiotermes labralis P3 segment gut microbial communities from Petit-Saut dam, French Guiana - Lab288 P3 | ecosystem: Host-associated > Arthropoda: Insects > Digestive system > Gut ... | reverse complement strand
TTGTTCGGGTAAGACAGGAGCTTGTAGAGGATATTGAACTCCCTTGTCGTCACCGGTATCTCCTCGCCGTGTACAACGGCGGTCATGGCGTCGGCGTCCAGTTCAAGGTCGCCTGCTATTACTTTGCGATCCATCTCTATGTTCGCGCGGCGCAGAAGTGCCCTTACGCGTAGGAGAAGCTCGTCAAGTTCGAGAGGTTTGACCATGTAGTCGTCGATACCGAGCCTAAACCCCCTTTGTTTTGACGGCAAGTCGTCCTTAGCCGACATGAACAGGATGGGAATGTGTTTGTTAACCTGCCTAACCGTTTCAGCAAACTCAAAGCCGTCGATCTCCGGCATCATTATATCAGAGATGATAAGGTCGTATAGATTGTTGTACATCAAGTCATAGGCTTCAGTGGCGCCTAGGCACCCTTTGGCACTAAACCCGCTGTCATTCAGGTAGGTGCAAACAAGCTGATTGAGTTTTAAATCATCCTCTACTACAAGAATATTTACCACAACCATGATCTCCTCTCGCAATTATCGCTATTACAATTATCCAATAATAATTCACCAATGTTAGAATAATGTTTGGGTTATGTTAACGAATTGTTAATTTTGAGAGGCTTCACGCCCTTTTTTTAAGTTAGAAAACTAACCTCCCTCAGATGACTCTATTAGCGCACCTTCCTGCGAAAACTTTCTTTCATGCCATTTTTCAAACGGTTCACCCGGATTTGCTTCGTGATACGCGGCTTCCATATTTGCTTTTACAGACACAATGTTCGGATGCGGGCCTCCCGAACCACTCAACATAACTCTGTAACACTTCTCATACCACTCCAGAGCCCCGGAGTAATCACCCTGGTCGAAGTAAGCCTGCGAGAGGACGGCGATGAAAATATCACACTTAATCAGGAAATCGTGCATATCGGAGTAAAAGTTACTTCCAGCGCGCATATCCCGTGCCTGAATAAGCACGTTCCGGCCTTGTGCTTCTAATACACCCGCGACCCACAGCGCGCACTGTTCGTCCTCGCCCGTATAGCTGATAAAATAAGTTTCAGCCATTCCGTTTACCATTCCTTTGCGACTAGCTCCGTGCAATGTTTTTATACGTCAGAGTGTATTCATGAGAATCCCCATCAAGGCTCTTCTGCTTCGCCATTGGATACATCAGCGCCTTCGGTGTCGCTTCCGGCAATTGTTGCGCTGTTGTCTGTACCGGGGCTGCTATTGTCTGAGGTGTTTGCGGAGAGGGCAGCCATCGAAGCGGCGAGCGCTCTGATTTTAGCTTCTGTTGCCGCCATAGACGGGCCGAACTCAGGCGGTTCATATTCGTTGTTGTTGTCTCTTTCCTGGAGGTATCTGCGTTCGCGTTGCTTACGCAGACGTTCGGCTTGTTTCAGCTCTTCACGCAACCTTCGCGCGATTTGCTCCTGCTGAGCCTTTTCCGCCTTCTTTTGCCTTTGGAGCATGACCTGCTCTTTGTGAAGGTCACGAATCTTGCGGTTGCCTCTGGAAACGAGCTTGCTGAGCTTTCTGACGACGGCCATCGCTTTTTTGTCGCCTTCCGCCGCAAGTCTTTGCCAATCACGCATATGGTTGAACGCATCGGACAGCACCGACTGGACTTCAGTCGTCGATCTGGCTGCGACCAGCATTCTCGTCAGCCTTTGTGTTTCATCGGGCGGTCGGGTTACATCGTCTTTCGCCGGGGCGTCTATGCTGCGGTCGACCCGCGCAAGCGTGTTTTTCTCGAGTTTCTCCCGGGCTTTTTTGTGAAGTTCGATATACTTTTGCACATCGTTTCTATCGCTCTTCTCGACTATATAGGCAGGTTGCTCATCATTAAAACGCCCGTGAGCCTCTGCAGTGTTTTTCTTTGCAGAATCGGCGTCGGGGCGTTTCATGTTTTCGCTATTGAGCAGCCTTTGCTCTATTTCCTCGCGGGTGGGCGTACCTGTGCCTTGAGTCTTCACATTTACTTCGCGAGTTTTCCCTGAAATACTATTATACATCAGCTTACTCCTCCTTGAGTTGCCAAGTGTCATTTGGAATCCATTCCAAATAGTCGGCATAGTGATGCGATACTTCCCTATATACGATTATCGGATTATTTCAGGCAAGACTTTAATAGGTTTATATCATGTGCGCGCTGTCAACGTGACATGGATAATATCGCCTGGCTGCTTTCTTCTATCCGCGCTTATGTGATAAGGTCCCTTTGTTCTTAATCATAAGAATCTCTGATAATATAGAAATTGCTATTTCTGAGGGATGACTGTCGGCAATATCAAGTCCGATCGGAGTATATACTCGATCTTGCATATCTTGCGGAACACCTTCCATGCGCATCAGTTCCAACACATTTGCCTTCTTTGCCGCGCTGCCGATCATACCAAGGTACTTCAGTGGTTTTGTCAGGCAGTAACGCAACGCGTCTGTATCAGTGCTATGTCCGCGCGTACAAATGACTGCATACTCACAACTACCCATAACATCCTTCATTTCATACTCATCCGGGGTACAAACAAGGTATTTCACACCATCGAAATAGGGCGAAAGCTCAGCCCGGTCTTCGATTACTGTAACACAATACCCTGTGATTATTGCGGCTTTTGCAAGACACTGGGCGATATGTCCCCCGCCGAATATCGCAATACTCGTACTGTTTCCAATCACATTTCCAAAACCTTGCATTTCGCCGCCGCAAACCATCCCTTCTTCGGCGTGGTTAAATGCAAACGAAAACACAGTCAGACCGTCCCCAATAGCTTTTGCAGCTTGATTGATCAGCCTGAATTCTGAAGCGCCGCCGCCTACCGTACCCACAGCGGCGCCGTCGGCAAGAACGGCTATCATTTGACCTGGGCTCGCCGGCGAACTGCCGCTGGTAGCAGTCACTGTGACAAGGGCCACTTTTTCGCCCGCAGTTGTTTTTTCTGCCGCAAATTCCAAGACACTCTGCATCATTTATTCGACCTCCTGTTTGTAACTTCATGTTATAGTGTTAATTATAATGATATCGAGAAGGTAGAAAATCAATAATATAACGGCAGTACATTGACGGGAGCAATACCCAGGCTTTCCGGCTCATGGCTGTTTTTCATGTTTTTCGGTATCCTCCACCAGATATCCGGGGAATCTTCGTCCTGCCCGGCATACCGAAATAACAGTATATACTCGAACGGTTCCTCCATCATGCCGGTAAACCGTACCGGCATATTGTTCTGCGTGGATTTCGGGTTAAAATAATGAGCGCGCATCCCGATTGCGCAGAGCCCGTCGCCTATCGGCTGCTCGGTCGTAAACCGGACGCCCCACGCAGGCACTTCGACTTCATATTCGCCTGTCTTTACTGCGTCTGCAATGTTCTTGCAACCGGTCATTCTTGCCGCACTACGACTGCCGGGGTCGGAAAACAGTGTTTTCGTGTCTTTATGGGTTAGTATCTTTCCGTCGTCTATCAGCGCAATACACTCACAGAGCTTGTAGGCTTCACTCCTGCTGTGCGTTACCATCAGTACGTCTTTTCCAAACTTTTTCAGCAGTTCGAGCATTTGGATTTGCAGCTGCCCGCGCAAGTGGCTGTCAAGCGATGAAAACGGTTCATCCAGCATGAGAAGGCGCGGGTTTCCAACCATAATGCGCGCGAGCGCAACGCGTTGCTGCTGACCTCCCGAAAGCTGATGCGGCTTGTGGTTTCCGAACCCGCCGAGCTGCATTGTATCGAGAATTTCCGCGAGTTTCCTTTTTTTGTCTTCCCCGCTTTCTCCGCGCAAGCCGCATAGTATATTCTGACAGACGTTCATGTTGGGAAACAGGGCATAATTCTGGAACAGATAACCAACCTTGCGCATCTGCGGGGTTAGGCTAATGCGCCGTGAAGAGTCAAACAGCGTTACATCGTTGAGTACGATTTTGCCGCGATCCGGTTTTTCGATGCCTGCAATGCACTTTAGAGTCATGGTTTTTCCGCTGCCGGAAGCGCCGAGAAGCCCCGTTATCCCGTTTGTTTCCAGGGAAACTTCGAGCGTGAATTTTCCCATTTTCTTGGTGATATCGACATATAAACTCATCGCTTCACAACCTTTCGGCTCCGCCGTTCAAGCAGATTGACCGTCATCAACACGACTGCGCTGATAGCAAGGTTGATCATGACCCAACGGAAAGCAAGCGCCTCGTCATTCGTCCGCCAGAGCTGGAACACCGTGGTCGAAATAGTGGCGGTCCTGCCCGGCGTATAACCTATGAGCATTGCAGTGGCGCCGTACTCGCCGAGCGCCCGCGCAAAAGCAAGCACAGCTCCCGCTAGGATACCTTGCCGGCAATAAGGCATACGGATGCGCCAGAAAATGAATGTGTTGCTGAGTCCAAGCGTCTTTCCCGAATACGCCAGTGTATCGTCAAAGCTCTCGAAAGCCCCGCGCGCCGTGCGGTACATAAGCGGGAAGGCAACGATCGCAGCGGCTAGTACACCGCCATACCACGTCATGGGGAACTTTATTCCAAACTCAGCCAGAAACATCCCGACCGGCCTTCGCGCCCCAAAAACAATAAGCAGCAAATATCCGCATACTGTCGGCGGAAGCACTAATGGAAGCGTCAATACGACGTCCAATACGCCCTTTAGCACGCGGGGAATCCTCGCCGCATAATATGCAGCGAGGATTCCGGTAAAGAACACAGCAATTGAGCTTATTGTTGCAATTCGGAGGGAGTTCCAAAGCGGGAATAAATCCATACTAGTGAACAATCCTTTCGGCGATGTGCCGCAAGCAGCACATCAGGAGTTCTTCCTTGCTTTACCTAAGTGCTGAGAACCCGACACTTTCGAAAACCGCCAGAGCGGCAGGCGTGAACAGGAAGTTCAGGAAGGCTTGCGCTTCTTCCATATTTGCAGTGTCTCGCAGTACCGCCGCGGGATATATGATCTGTCCGCACATCTCAGGAGTCGCGAAATCAAGAACATCGAGTTTCGCAGAGAATGCGTCAGTTTGATAGACGATCCCGACGGCGACACTTGCCTCGCTAACCTGCGTCGTTACTTCCCTGACATTTGAGCCGTAAGTCAGCACGCCCGATCGCGCAAGGGCGTCTTCATCCAAACCGAAGTACCCGAAAATGCTTATCGTATACTGTCCGACAGGCACATCGCTGTTTCCGATAGCCATGAGAATATCGCCGCCCAGCAAGGCGTCTACCAAGCTTGTAAAGCCGGCAATGTTTTTAGGATTTCCCGGAGCGCTGACAAGTGCAACTTTGTTCTCCAGGATATTGATCCGGGTTCCATCAAACAGGAGCCCCAGTTCCTCCAACTCGTTCATCTGGCGTTGGGCCGCTGATATGAACAGGTCGCTTTCCGCACCTTCTTCGATTTGGGTCTTTAATGTCCCGGACGAGTCAAAGTTGAATATCAGCGTTATATGCGGCGCGATTTCTTTGTACAGCAAGGCAATCTCTTCAAGCGTATTTGTCATCGACGCGGCGGCAAACACGATGAGTTCAGCCTCAGCCGGAGGTTGCGGCTCCGAAGACGTTTGCGGCGGCGATTCGGATCCGGGGTTTGTCACAGCTTGCTCAAACGTCGCGACCGATGGCGGAGGCTCCGGCGCGGGTTCCGTCGGGGGGACGCCTCCGCAGGCGCTTGAGCTCAAGGCAATAAACAAAAATAGAATGATTGCAATGAGTTTACAGGTTCTGTTGCGGGTACTTTTCATGATTTAGATTTCTTCTTTCGTTTTTCACGAAATACTCGCCAAACGTGGATTTACATGTTCAGCATTCCCGATATCCGCGCAAACGGATAACGGAAAGCGATCGACTTCCGATATCCAAGTAAATCGACATCGGCAAGCCATAATATATTATACAGCCGCTCTGTTGTCAATAAATTCTTTCAGTGGTGATAACTGCTAAAACCTAAATCGCTCTTCAAACAATTTCTCCGCATAGGCTGAGACGTCGTTGTGTATCTCCTTGAATGTCGTAAGGACTTGTTTGCCCTTTACAGTTAGCTTCGTCGAGCCGCGATCGTTTCCGCCTTTTATCGAGACAACGACCGGAAATCCCAGTTCACATTCTATATCACGAATTATCCTGAGCGCTTTAGTGTAGGACATCCCCATAGCCTCAGTAGCTTTTTTCAAGGAGGAATAGGTTTCAATTTTCTCAAGGAGCTCCATGGGCCCGATGGAAAAGAAAGGTTTATCTTTACCGATTTTGATTCTGGTTTTGATCCACATCTTCACGTCACCTCAGTAATAATATACATATTTCGGAGAGCCCAGTCAAATAATTTGAGTAAGCGCCGGGGTCTGGTGAAAAAAGATGGCGCCTTTGGTTGACACATGGTCGCCGAAATGATAGAATTCGTTAGCCGATATACATTGCGGATAACATCGGTTTTTGTTTACTTCAATAATGACCGCGCTTGAGCAAATGGGACTGTGAGGAGCGTAGATGAAACTACTGAGAACCCAGGATGCTGTCGGGCATATTCTGTGCCATGATGTTACTCAGATAATCAAAGGGGTAACAAAAGACGCGCTGTTCCGAAAGGGGCATATAATAACTGAAAGTGACATACCGGCGCTCCTGAGCATGGGCAAGGATCATATATATATATGGGAAGATGACGGCAATATTTTGCACGAAAACGAAGCGGCGGAGATACTCTGCATGATGTGCCGGAATGAGAACATGCATTCCACCGAACCAAAGGAAGGGAAAATTGAGCTGATTGCGAGCATGGACGGACTGTTGATGGTCGATACGGAACGTCTGCGCAACGTCAATGCATTAGGCGAGCTGATGATCGCGACCAGAGCATCAGGCAGCCCTGTTAAAAGCGGCGACAAACTGTGCGGAACACGGATAATCCCGCTAACCATTGAAAAGGGAAAAATGGAGATCGCCCGCCAAGCCGCAGGGAGTCGGCCTCTTCTTGAGTTGCTGCCGATTAAGCAAAAAAAGTACGGACTCATCAATACGGGAAATGAAGTTTTCTATGGCAGGATCAACGATACATTTACGCCTGTCATTCGCGAGAAGTTGGCGGATTACGGTTGTGAGATGATTGCACATGAGACGTTAGCTGACGACCCCGGACAAATCACGAACGCAATCAAAGATATGCTGGATAACGGCGCTCAGTTGGTACTCTGCACAGGGGGAATGAGCGTCGACCCGGATGACAAAACACCGTTGGCGATAAGAAATGCCGCTGACAGCGTCATCAGTTATGGCGCGCCTGTACTGCCGGGCGCTATGTTTATGCTTGCATATATGGCTGACGGCAGACCTGTGTGCGGATTGCCCGGCTGTGTGATGTATACGAAACGTACGGTTTTTGATATCATTTTACCGCGGTTGCTGGCTGATGTTCCTGTGACCTCTGAATGGCTGTCAGGACTGGGCAACGGAGGGCTGTGCCTCAACTGCGGAGAATGCCATTTCCCAAATTGCGCATTCGGGAAGGGCATGTGATACAGCAAATGGCAAATGAAGTTCAACCGGGAACTGAGTTTAACAAAGCCAAAGACAGCAGCCTCAAAGCCGAAGCGGGAGACCTGTTGGCGTTGTTGGAAATCACTGCCGGCGGCGCTGTCGCGGTTGTCGGCTGCGGAGGCAAAACATCGCTTATTGAGCTTATTGCAGCGCTGAGCAGTGAAAAAAGGGTACTCGTTTCTGCAACTGCAAAGGCATTCCCAATGACTTCCAGGCAGGTAATACTGTGTGATACGCTCAAGGGGTGCGTTGAACACAAGCCACAGACAGGCATTCAGTGCCTTGGAATATATAATGAGAGAAACGGCAAGTTGGGGGCGCTGCCTGAGCAGGTTCTGACTGATATGACGCGGTACTATGACCTCGTGCTCATGGAAGCTGACGGTTCCCGTTGCTTGCCATGTAAAGGCTGGCGCCGCAATGAGCCAGTAGTATACGACTTCTGCACTCACACAGTGGGAGTCGTTACGATGGACGCGCTTGGCAAAGCCGCGGCAGGAGACGTCGTCCATAATCTTTCGGAGTTTCTCTCTCTCACAGGGCTCAGCGAAGGTGAGATAATAACTGTGCAAGCGCTCGTGGATATGGTCTGTCTATCGGAGGGCATGTTCAGGGGCTGTGCGGGACAACAGTATCTGCTGGTCAACCGGGCGGAAGATGAATCTGCTGTCCGTGCTTCGCAGGCTTTCCTGCAAGTAATAAAAGCAAGGTATCCGGGGCGTTTTAAGCGGTTGCTCTACGGGAGCGTACATCGGAACACTTGGTACGAGGTGGTGTGAAATGTCCGAACGCGTCAATAATAGCACCATAGTGGTACGCGGCGGCGGCGACATTGCCACGGGTGTGGTGCAGAAATTTCATAGATCAGGGTTTCATGTACTTATACTGGAAACACAAGCGCCCACCGCGATTCGACGCAGCGTGTCATTATGCGAGGCTGTATATGACAGTTTGGCACATGTGGAAGATGTTGCCTGCCGCAGAGTTACCAGTGCAGATGAACTTAAAATCTGTTGGCACGAAGGCGTGGTCCCTCTCCTGATCGACCCTGAAGGGAAAACCATAAAAGATATCATGCCAAAGGCGGTGATAGACGCTATTCTGGCAAAACGCAACCTTGGAACGAACCGCTGTATGGCGGATATAACAATCGCGCTCGGACCCGGTTTCGACGCCGGCAAAGATGTTCAAATCGTCATAGAAACAATGCGCGGTCACGATCTCGGAAGACTGATTCTGGATGGATATGCAAAACCCGACACTGGGATACCGGCGGAAGTTGGCGGCGAAAGCACCCGGCGCGTTATCCGCTCGCCTTCAGCAGGGACGGTTACACACAGAAAGCAGATCGGCAGTATCGTTGAACATGGAGAGGTTTTATTTACAGTCGGCGGCGATGAAGTCTGCGCACCGTTCAGAGGTTTGCTACGGGGCTTGATACGCGAAGGCATTCGGGTTGACAAAGGCATGAAAACAGCGGACGTCGATCCGAGGACGGATGTGGACTGGCGTACAATCTCCGACAAGGCTCGCTGCATCGGCGGAGCGGCGTTGGAGGCGTATTATTACCTGTCCTCAAGGGAAGTATAAACATGACACACGAAAGGCTGAGTGACTATGTCGGATTTGACGCATTTTGACAAACAAGGAAATGCCGCCATGGTAGATGTGAGCAAAAAGCCAACGACTGCAAGGCAAGCGACAGCGACAGGCAGAATCAGGATGTGTGAGAAATGTTACCAAACAGTGCGTCTTGGTTCAGTGCAGAAGGGCGACGTCCTTGGGGTTGCGCGGATTGCCGGGATTATGGCCGTCAAGAAAACGGATTCGCTTATCCCGCTCTGTCACACGCTGCAAATAGAACAGGCAACGATAGACTTTAGCTTTGACGATCCAAGCTGTTGTATAGTCGCTGATTGCACTGTCAAGAGCACCGGCGGAACGGGCGTTGAAATGGAAGCCCTTACCGGTGTGAGCATCGCGCTGCTTACCATCTATGATATGTGCAAGGCGCTCGACAAAGACATGGAAATAGGTGATATTTACCTGGTCGCGAAAGCCGGGGGAAAAAGCGGAGCGTACCGAAACAAAAGGAGCCAGCCTTATGCGGGACGCCCTTGATCGTCGCATTGACTATATGCGCGTTTCAATCACAGACCGTTGTAATCTGCGGTGCAAATACTGTATGCCCGAAGACCTCCCGCCTATTTCTCATTGCGATATACTGCGTTATGAGGAGATACTGCGGTTGTGTACGACGGTTGCGAGGATGGGCGTTAAACACGTCAGGATAACAGGCGGGGAGCCGTTGGTGCGCAAGGGGTGTGTTGATTTCATTAAAGAGTTGAAATCAGTACCTGGAATCGAAAGTGTAACTTTAACAACCAATGCAGTACTTTTGGAACCCTATATAGAAGAGTTGGCCGCATTGGAGCTTGATGGCTTGAACATAAGCTTGGACAGCCTGAATCCGAAAACATATCTGCAAATTACGGGACAGGACGAGTTGCACACTGCGCTGCGGTCATTAAACGCGGCGCTAACCGCGGGCTTGTGCGTTAAAATCAACTGTGTACCGATCAAGGGCGTAAACGAAAGCGATATACTCCCCATCGCTAAACTGACGGAGAGCAACCAGGCGGATGTGCGTTTTATTGAGTTGATGCCAAACGATGCAGACGGCGGCTTCAAAGGCGTTTCCTGCAAGGAAGTAATCGGGATACTCACATGTGAGTATCCCGATCTTAGGCAGGATCATTTGCGACACGGTTTCGGGCCTGCCCGCTACTTCAAAAGCAGCCGGATGAAGGGATCTGTCGGCGTGATCGACGCGGTGAGCAATCATTTTTGCTCCTCCTGTAATCGGCTGCGCCTGACAAGCGATGGATTCCTGAAACTCTGCCTTTTCCACGACGCCGGACTGGATCTACGAGGTATGCTGCGGGGCGGCGCAAGTGACTCCGATATTGAATCCGCAATAAAAAAAGCGGTCCATCACAAACCGGAAAGTTATATAGACTCAGGAAAAATAAACAACATGTCACGAATCGGAGGGTAGTATATGGTTGGAACCGTCAAGGCGGTTTGTGCCAGCAAGGAAAAAGGCACACAGAAAAGTGGTGTTGCAAACGCCCGGTTCGTCGCCGGTCATGGTATTGACGGCGACGCTCATGGCGGGAACTGGCACAGGCAGATCAGCTTGCTGTCCTACGATAAGATACAGAAGTTCAATGAGCTTGGGGCAGGCACGGACTTCGGCGATTTCGGGGAAAACTTAGTGGTGGAAGGTATCGACTTTCGCACCCTGCCGGTGGGCACACTGTTGAAATGCGGGGAAACGGTGTTGGAAATGACGCAGATCGGAAAAGAGTGCCACACAAAATGTCAGATATTTCACAAAATGGGGGATTGCATCATGCCGCGTGAAGGTGTGTTTGCACGAGTGGTAAATGATGGCAACATCTCAGTTGGAGACAAAATGATGGTCGTTACACAAACGGAAAAGCCATTTCGCGCGGCGGTGATAACATTGAGCGACAAGGGCGCGGCGGGAGAGCGTGAAGACAAAAGCGGCCCGATAATAAAAAAAATGCTGGCGGAGGAAGGTTATCTCGTTGAACAGGGGACCATACTGCCGGATAGCCGGAAACAACTTGAGGATGAGTTGGTAAACCTCGTTGACAGGCGGCAAGTAGATTTGATAATAACGACAGGCGGCACCGGGTTTTCGCGGAGGGACATAACGCCGGAGGCGACAATGGCGGTTGCCGACCGCATCGCTCCCGGTATTGCGGAAGCCATTCGCGCTTATTCTATTAAGATCACCGGTCGGGCAATGCTAAGCCGCGGCGTGTCGGTATTGCGGGGGAACTCGCTGATTATCAATCTGCCGGGCAGCCCGAAAGCTGTGCGGGAGGGCTTGGAGTATATTCTTCCCCATCTGGCACACGGGCTTGAAGTTTTACGCGGGGACGCATCGGAATGCGCCGAGGCTTAACGCCCTTCTATTCATGCGGTCGCCGAATCGTGAGTTGACTGCATAGAAACCGCGCGGGAAAAACTCTTATCAAGTGTGATGAGTTGGGCGGGTATACTGCCGAGCGCTGCGGTGAGGTCGTTTTTGTTGATTGCTAAGGGGCTGGGAATCTATCAAGGTTATTTCAGGCAAGACTTTAATAGGTTTATCTCATATACGCGCTGTCAAAGTGACGTGGATAATATCACCAGGCTGCTTTCCGATCCTTGCCCGGATATCCTTCCGAATCCCGATGATATGGCAGGGCGTCCCCATCCTGACCAGTTGCCCGTCATACATTTCGCCATCGAATGATGCGCGAACAGGCACGCGTGATTTCCCGAACTCTTCCTTGACGTCAAATGGAATCTCAATATATGCGGCGTCCATATCCGGGTTCTTCAGAATGACCGCGTCAAACTCGTATGTTTTACTCATCATTAACCTCCTTAATAATCTAAGCAGTATTATACCAGTATCAAGATATCGCTGCCAGTAACAGTTCACGGTCGGCTGGGATTCTTTGGTCTCCTCGTTTTTAAATTACCGATTGAAAGAGCCGCAGTGGCGTGATACAATAGCCGCGTCACGGGGTTCGCCCCGCGGCGAAATGTCGTATGCTGTGACACACTCATGTTTGCAGCCTTCAGCTCTCGCCGGAGTCCCCAATAACTGAGTTTTTCCTCAGCGAAAAGGAGCAGCCAGAATGAAAGTACCGAAGTCAATGATAGCGAAATATGAAGAAATCGCGCCGTTCATAACCGGCTTTTGCGATGTTTACCTCAACGAAGAATACGCCGCGGTGTCGCTGCTCATGTTGGAGAAACTGTGCCGGAAGCGTCCTTCACCTTTGTTGGGCGGAAAGCCCAGGACATGGGCGTGCGGCATTATCTATACCGTAGGGTCCAACAATTTCTTGTTCGACAAGACCCAGAGTCCGTACATGCGCGCTTCCGCTTTGGCTGAAAAGTTCGGGCTCCGCCAAAGCTCGGCCGGCAATAAATCCAGCGAGATAAAGAGGCTGCTGAACATTGGGGTATTCGATCCTGAATGGACGCTTCCGAGCAAACTTTGGGATAACCCGATGGTTTGGATGTTCGAAACGAGCAACGGATTCGTTTTTGATGCGCGAAATGCTCCCCGTGGTATTCAAGAGGATCTCTTCGACGAAGGACTAATCCCTTTTATTCCCGCTGACAGGATAAAAACGAATACGAGCAGCGAGGAAACGCAGGAGGAGGAACGCTCCCCGCCAAAGATCGTGGACATTTCTGAAAAAAAGCGTGAGCATAGCGTGATCGAGGGGCAGTTCTCGTTTTTTGACGATACGCAAACCCCTGCCGCCAAAGACGCTGAACCGCCAACAAAGCAGCCGCTTCCGATTGTCACGGCAAGCCGCGCGGCGAGCGTCAAACCGCTTGTTTCAATCGAAGATTACTGCGGGAACAACCGGGATTTCATGCAAATACTCAGTAAATTCAGCGACGGGTATTCAAAGGTATATAATAAGCGCGATGTTGCTTCGCGGGATGAACTCAAGATGTATATCAGACGCAACTTCAACACCTGGTATATTTCGGGAGTAAACCCGGTATTCCAAATATCCCCGGCACGATTCATCAACTCTGATATAAGCTATAAGTTCGGCGACGGCGTTGTCGCGGTTCCGGTTTGCGGACCTGCGTTCAAGAAAAACAAACTATCTGACATATCGTACACCTTCCATGTGTACACACTGGACGACCACCCCTTCATCAGGGACATGCATCTGTTTTTGGAGTCTGCAAAGAGCATCAGTATAGAATCAACACCCGGCGATGCGTATGACTGCATTTTTACCTACGCGATTTCAAACTTTGCAAGTATCACAGAGAATGCTGAGTTCACTTTCAAAGAAAGGCCCTATATAGTTGCGCTTAGCGATGTGTGCGAGCGTTTGTCTTTAATTGCATTATCCGCAACTGACAGGGGGATCACTTTTTTCCAGAATGAAATTGACGCGTTTTTCTCTATGCCCGGCAGGGAGAAGTTCGGGCGTGTTGTCGACGTACTTATCGATCGTTTTGTAGAGTGCATTAGCGATGTGGGACTCTCCGGCAGGCAACCGGATGCTGACGATGTTCTGGATGTGTTACAGGAAGAAAACGAAGTTGAGGGTTTCATGGGAAGTCTGTTCGACGACCTCTTCGACGATTTAGCGGATGATATGCGATCGCTGACGGATGAAAGCATGGATCCCTACGAGCTGTTGGAATCATTGGAAGGGGCGCGGGTGGAAGAGTTGCTTAAAGCACATGCTGTCATCAGCGCATGCTGCTCGCACTTTTTTACTATTTTTGGCCAGTACCTTCAGATGATACTGCCGGAACACTTTGATCCGTTTGTTTTTTGTCAAACAGATGACGACTATCTGGAAGCGTTGGAAAATGAAGTAAGGGACTCCGACGATCCTGACTTTAAGATGCGCTCAGGCGCGATGCATTACTATATTCTGCCTGGCGGGTATGGCATTACTCCTCTCGGCGCCGACTGGTTCGGAATTGATTTGTCCGGGCAGGACGACAGATTTTCTCCGCCGGTTCTTCCGGGGTACTATAAGGAAACCCTCGATGGTATGTTGGAAAATGATTTTGAGGGGGCTGTCGACAGGTTTATGAGCAAAGTGCTTAGAGACCCCGATCAGGCGGATAACCTCGTATCGATGTTTGAAGATATATTCGGTGATGATGCGCAGGGCCTGCTGGACGAGCTTAACCTTTACGGAGACCAGACTGATGGATAGCCTGGATGAGTTATCTGATGCGGTTGCGTTTTTTACGGTAATGGTTCGTTAGGATACCGTTTTCGCCTGTGAACCTGCCCATGTAGTTGTTATACACGTTTCGCCAGATGCTGAACTGGAATACGTTCTCACTTATAACGTGTGTCCATGTCGTGGTACCGCTGTTAAGTCCGGCTTCATCCATATCGACTCCTGCGCTCGTGATCGGCAGGGTTTCCATTTTTGAGACTATATCATATTTGATGTTATCCGACATCTTATTGCACAGGTCTACTACGATACGGGCGTATTCGCCGAATGCGCTGCCCTCGCCCGGAAAAATCTTCGGATCGCGTCCCATGACCGAGAAATGTATGCCGCGGCGCACTGTGTCGAATGTGTCAAGGCATTGTGACCAATGAACGTTTATGTAGTGGAGGGCAAGCTGCTG
>Ga0123353_10007554_pt1 | contig 14725 bp, 9 predicted proteins | sample TergutLab28metaG_3_FD_92763 | JGI IMG/M metagenome (GOLD analysis project Ga0123353, IMG submission 92763) | Labiotermes labralis P3 segment gut microbial communities from Petit-Saut dam, French Guiana - Lab288 P3 | ecosystem: Host-associated > Arthropoda: Insects > Digestive system > Gut ... | reverse complement strand
TGGACACATGTTGACAGGGAAGACTACAATAACATTCATCAGATAAATTTCCTTTTCAGCTATATTTATCCAACATTTAGCTTGTTTTCATGTTCATGAAATATCCTAAGAAATGGAAACATGGTAATATCTTCTCATCAAGATCAATATTTGTTTCATGGGCAACATTTTTCATATACTGTGTACACTTCGCTTAATTCAGATTACATACAAGTGTGTATATTACAAATGAATAATAAAAAAAAAAACTGTGTGTATGTGGATGAATACTCTCCAGAACATCTATGTCACACTAATGCATGTGTTCATTTTAAATGATTTATAGCAGACTGAAGATAAAAGAAGCACAAGAGAACATCTGTTGTTGCAAGATTGCAAAGGAGCACATTTTGAAACTTGTGTTGGCCACACAGGAGTTCTAGGAATTTTCTTTGTCTGGCAAAAATTCCATCACACAGGAAATAAACATGTACGTAACATCAAAATCTTTCTGTTCTCTATCCTCTGGCTAAGTTACTGCATTGTAACTTACGTAATGTAACCTAACACAATGACACATAACTTGACAAAAGACATAAACAAGTTATAAAAGCTGTAAATTCAAATTTATATTCTTACCATCCTCTCCTTTCTGCTAGACCTCTCCACAAAGAATCTGTTCTAACTTTCCTTTCAATTAATTTCTTCCACAGCATTCCCTCAGAGATAACTCGATACCATTCCTTGCAAACCAGTTCAGCTGCACACAGAGAATCGGCATCCAGGTACGAGAGGATACTTTCTGCTACATGGTCCAGACCTTTCTCTGCCACAGGTAACAATCATCATAAGTGTCATGGCTTAAACCAAGAGGCCTGTTTCAATGCCCTTAGCTTTAAAATTATTTCAAAACTGGCTTCAATATGGTCACTAAATAACAGATTAGATCTATTGTCTTAGATATGAAACTGAGATGTCCAAAATGAAAAAGCATTAGTAGTACCCATTCAACAACAACAATTTAACCAAAGACTCACAGTCTGTTGCATATTGTTGAAGGACTTATCAGCTATCATTGTCTTATGCTAGCTATCTTTATGTTTGGTAGCTATCCTTGTCTGATGATAATGTCCTGCATTCTCTAAGGAGACATGAACATATAAATAGGACAGTCCTATAATCTGGAAACGGTGCTTGTAACTAAATTATATATTTCATGTCATTCATTTCAATAACTCCCACTTCAATGAATGAAAGAAATAAGAATGTAACAAAAATACCATACTCAGTCAAACAAAACATAAAAGTCTGCAATTTGTCCACTTTTAAACTTACCGAACTTTATTTAAGCCTTCTACTGGAATATGTAATGTTTTACATTATGTGCTATGAACTGGTATTAACCAATTTTCTGACCGTGACAAGCACATACTCATGCCTATTTTCCCTGGATCTAGTGACTTCAATAGCAGAACTTGTCACTTTTCTTAAACAAGTATCTGTACTGGAAACAGTCCTGAATGTTCCCAACAAATTTTAGACAATTACAGAATAACTTACTAAGAAAACATAAGTCAAAGGTAAATTTTTTCACATAAATAAATGTAAAAATATTTTTTTATGTGGTGCTGCAGCCCAACATGGGCCATGGCCTCCTCATTCTCGAGGTTTCTAGATAAAACACAATGAGGCTTCAGTCTGTAGCACTCCTCTGGACGAGTGATCAGCTCATCACAGAGACCCCTACCTGACAACACACAACGCACACAAGAGACAAACATCCATACACCCAGCAGGATTCAAACCCACAATCCCAGTAAGTGAGCAACTCCTTAGACCACGTGGCCATTGAGATTGGTGATAGTAAGCAAAGTGTTTCATGAGAACTAAAGATGAACTGAATTCAATGCAACATGAAGAACTCCACATACCATCATCAGAAAAAATACTGTTAGGTCTAACTATTAATTTCAGCCACCTGTATGTAAAAACTTTTAAAATGATGACATTATATTTGCATAACAAATTAAGGTATTGTGAAACAATTTGTGGTATAATTTTTGTTTCTTATTTAGGCTACTAAAGTTTCACTGGGCCCAGTATGTGAAATATAAATAGACTGTATACTGGTCATTTCTACAATGAAACCTATTTCACCAAACTAAATGACTATAAAATTTGAACAGTAAATTAACAATTAAATGACTTGATTTAATTTCCAAGATCTTCATGTAATTTCTTCAAGCAAATATTTATGGATCCATGCTACTTTAAGGGTTGAGAGTGATGTCTTTATGGAAGAATAAATAATATCCATGCAGGATGGACTCTGAACTGAGCCACATGTACACATGACATCTGAAGTTTACATGGACAAAAACAAAGAGCATTTGCAATGAGTAAAATTTCAATGGGAAGCACAACAATGTTGTGGATCTTTCAAAATTATATCAAATGCACTGCTAATATGGACACCAGCCAAATGTAATGTTGGATTGCTAATAGAAATAATTTGGGAAGGAAATCAAGTGATAGAAACAGACTGACTTATACATAATGAAACAAAGATCACAAAAAACTGTAATTATTTCTACCACCAATGATACATGTAAAGAGATAATATCATCCCCATGAATTAAAAACACAACTGAAATTCAGCCTGAATATTAAACACCTTTTATCAGTGGTACATACTTGGTAAGAGTGAAATAAAATCCCTCTGAAGCATAGGTTTCAGGTAGGAGTTGATGTGCCCATGCTGATAATGGCACATGCGAGACAACAGATGTTCTACAAATTCCACCTGATCCTGTTCGCTCCATTTCTCAAAGTACTTCAGACATGTTTCACGTTCTGTTACATACTGTGGTGACGGTTCTTTCTTCCTTGCAGGATCATACAGGATTGTCATTGGGTACTGAAAAAAGAAAAAATAATACTATGACAGCTGATCACAGAGAATTCTCCCACATTAAAGAATGTAACAATAAAGTGCCATACACAAGGCACCAAAATAAAACCCAAATATACTAGCCACTTAAAAACAATAAACTTCACCTGCAGTATGATTCATATAAACATCTGCACTTTCATCACCCATCATCTCATAACTTGTCCTGGATGGGTATGAAAACAGATTTCTGGAACCCTGGCTGAATAATGCAGTGCAACTTAAAACATGTTTACAGAGGACAGCATTACATATAGAGTCATGTGTCTGCAGAAGTATACCTATTTGGTTAGCAAGCAATAAAATTTACTGCAATCATTCTGAAAACGAGCACCTCTTCATAAAATAGGTGGAAAGTATTCATTATTCAAAATGACAAATTTAAGTGAATGTTACTGGGCATCCTTTCCAAACAAGTCAACAATGACATGTTTATTGTCTGAATTCAGTGTGATACTATAATATCCGAATATATGCATCTTGAACCTGTTACATATCCCAGTGGATATGTCAAGCTACTTTCTGTGCCTTTAAATCCAAGTGACTTACCTGATTAGACTGAGAACAGAATGCATTATAAACAAACATCTACAGAATCAAAAACAACTTCAGCACATTTGTGTCAGCCTCACAAAAATAATCCAGTCTGTGATGAACAGAACTGGGCAAACTCGGCTCCACATTTCAGTGGTAACACTTGTACTCGGCCTACAAGGACAGCTATCCTTCATGAGATTTTGAGATTTTATATGTGCTTCCTCAGCCCCTCAATGCAATGGTGAGAGTGTTTTTAAATAGATCATGCCTACTTCCTTCCTACCTATGGTGATGATAATGGTTCAAACAATGAACTAAGATACACAACTGCAACATACAAAATATGATACAAGAAGCAGTCTGTTATTTAAAAAATATGACTAATAAATAACACTAAGAAGTGAATAAACCCTCTTGGAATGGGAGTCTCATCGGGTGGTTGGTAAACCAGCACAACGCCACTAAAGTTGGTCTCTGAAAAGATGGTTTAGTTGAACCACCTGTCATGACTATCAGTCCTACAGGATTGTAATGAGCAGTCACTGTGAGAGCTTCAAGACCTACAGATAAGAAGTACATAAAATGTCAATGCCGGAACCACAAAAGCAGGGTATCTGCTACTGTCTTTTATTTATGTTCCAACACTTCGGTTATCATCACCGAGGGGTTAATAATATGGCCAGTACACTGACTACACATCAAAACTGTGGCATAACTTTATTTAAGAAGTAAGCAATCAGGCACAGTATTTCAGCAAGCTGCAGCGCTTAAAATTAATATATTTAATTTTCAATGTGGCTCTAATATACACCTCTTAACAGAGTTTATAATTGCCAAAGAATGCTACAGCTGGGATGGAGGGAGATGTAATACACAAGTGGGGAAAAAGACTGTATGTATGTGCAAAGAACAACTGAACATTACTGTAATGTCTGGTGGCACTATCAACATGAGACTACCTACCTATGAGTGTTTACTCTCACTATCACTGCAATTTGCATTCATTTCTTACTATTGTTCAAAAGTTTATGAGCAGTTTCTCAGACCACGCTCTAAACATTCCTGTTTACAATATCACTGTTCAAAATGTAAATACAAGATAAATTTGAAGTGTATTTACAATGATGTAAGGAAAAGATGTTGCCTTTATATTTCATCAAATATTCACATCAAAAATGTTTCCAATAATAGTTCTACATCTTAATGAACTACGTATGTTATATATACATGAGCATTTTCCACAAGTAGTAGTTCAGCGAAGTTCGGTTATACATTTATGGGGTCACATACAACTAAAATTATGTTCACCCATAAAATTTTAATGCAGACATCAATATAGGCAATAAAGGACATACAAAAGTCCTGTTGAAAGCACAGGCAGATGAATGTGACCTCCAGTACATATTTTAATTTCATGCTCTTCACATACAAAGATGCAAAGAAATTATCCATACAATTAAACATATAAAAATCACATTCATACAAACTGGAAGCATCTGGTTGCTGAACTAGTATCAAAATTAGACTCTAGCTCTGTAAGTGATGACAGAATCAGAGTACCCCTCAATACACTCAAACCATAATTATGCCAACAAGTCTGTTACCAGATTAATTAACTTTTATGACATGTTCAGTCCATATAATTAGCAACAGACCTAAAAAAATTATTTGATTGCAGTGCCAGGTCTCACTGCAAACAAAATTACCTCTCAACAAGAATTATAAAATAATTATGGACAAAAATAACAGCAAAAATTAATTTCAGGTTGTGAGAAGCCCATCAATAATACACCTTACTCATGCACAGTTACCGCTTGACTTGTGAAACGCCTGGAAAACTACGTTTAATTTTGCCTCCCTGTGTCTGCAGGCTAATCATAAAAATTCCTCCACACTGCAAAGTTATCCTCAGCCACTTTTGTGGTTAGCTGTCTGCTCCCATCCAACTTTTAAGGAAGCCAAACCTTCATTACCGTGTTCACAAAAGCCTTTCACCTGTCTCTTTTCTCAGCCAGATTAATCCAGTTCACACCCTCCCATCCCATTTCTTTTAGATCGGTTTGAATATTATCCTTCCAGTCGTCCAAGTATCCAAAAACTACGGGAAAACTACAACTCAATAGCACTAACAGCCTTTCCTTTGCATCACTTGTACGTAAACTCACAGAATTGTGGTACAATATGTGTCTCCGCCGTTCTCTGCCAGAGCGGAGGCTGAGTGGGTCACGTCTGAGCCTACATTTCAACAAGTCACAGCGATCAGTACTAAACGCACGTGTGTACGGGAGTGCATCCGAAGTTCCCGGACTGAGTCGGCAACGACATACGCGCTTACCTTCCTTAATGGTCGCTGTCTCCTTCAAAGTTGTCCCCTTTCGTATTTATCGAACGCATCAAACTTTTTTTTACTGCCAGAAGCCACGCCGGAACTTATTTTGGACCGCGTTCAGACCGGTCAGTGATTATTCCTAAATTTCGGAAGCTTCCTAGAAACGACGCATTCGTAGCTGCGATTTCACTCTCGGAGACAATAAGAAATTAACTAGGGGCCCAATCAGATAAGAAGGGAGGGTGGGAGGCCACAGCCAAGGCTGTAGCGGCCTAAAACTGCTGCAATGACGACGCAGTGTGCGCCGGCGCACAACCGTGGTGAAGAACCAGTCTGCCATCTTTCATACGCTTTTGCGGACTTGTCTCTCCCAGGTATTTCAAAACCTCCTCGTCGCAATGCTGGTTAACCGTTTAGCCTAGAGGACCTAACGACTGATGAACAATGACGTTTACCAGTGCACACTATTTGGGCACACGGGAAGTAAAGCACTCGCAGTTCCTTGGTACCAGATAGGACGAGTGGTAAACTTCACGCCCCGACCGCTTTACTCCCGGAAAAGGGGCCCCTGATACCAATTGAATAGAGGCTGGATGGGCCCCAGGGCCGGCCTGGACGCTTCGGACAAGAGCTAAATCTCTTACACCTCTTACTCCTGCCGGAAACAGCAACAATTCCTCGAACGTCCAGTTCGTGGCCCCTAGTCAGTACGCAGACTACGCAATCCTATCTCTCTTGCTATTAATCAAGAAGGGTAACGTGAAAGACACCCTCGTGGTATCACATTAAGTCGTTATGTCTAAACCGATCCTAACAGATTTCAGTCTCCTATTCTGCATGACATAAAATTAAAGATGTCTCGGTCTTCGTCAAGTACCACGGCAGGCCGAAGTATGGTGTAAATGAGGAATAGTGACACGTATTCTTAGTCTCGGCACTGTACGAGAGGATGCTGATAAGTCCTTAGCCCGGCCTACTTCCCGATGTCGTAGGACGGAACAGATAGTGCCGTTGTAAAGAGGAGTCTGTTCATGTGCCGAATTGCAAGTCTTTTCTTGTTACAGAGGATGAAAGGAAGCATGTCAAGGGACGCGCGCGATTTCAACAACATGCAGACGCAAGCTGTCAACAAGTTTTTTATTCCCCTGCAAGACAAGGCGCCGAAGAAAATTCACGTCATTCTGACAGAAACATTAGGGGAACATGCACCATCGTATGCCATCGTCAAAAAACTGGGTGGCCCAGTTTAAATGTGGTGATTTGTCCACCTGTGATGCGCCTCGTCCTGGACGACCCCAAACAGTGACCACCCCGGAGATTATTGATCAAATTCACGAGCTAATATTGGAAGACCGCCGGTTTTCGGTTAAATCAATAGCTCAGCAACTGGGCATCTCACGTGAGCGGATTGGGTCCATCATTCATGAAGATTTGGACATACGGGAACTCTCCGCGAAGTAGACCCCGAAATGCCTGAACGCGGATCAAAAAGTCAACGGTGCCAGTCGTCTAAGCAACTTTTGGAATTTTTTCGGCGCGATCCAAATAATTTCCTGTCGCGATTGGTGACCATGGACAAAATCTGGTTATATCACTATGACCCGGAGACAAAGCAGCAATCAATGGAGTGACGGCATAGCGGTTCACCCCGCCCAAAAAATTCCGAGTGCAAAAATTCTCTGGAGAAGTTCTCGCCTCGATTTTATGGGATCAAGACGGCATCCTCCTCATTGATTACACTGGTCAACAAAGATTTTGCCCCATGAGAAAAAATGTTTCTGATGTATTTTTGGACGCTGAATTCAAATATATATTTCCAGAATTTATCGATCCCCCACACCTTTCGCTGAGTGACAGTGAGTCAAGTGATGAAGATGTAGGCCAAGCTACCAACAATATGGGTTGTGATCCAACATTTGCAGGAGCCTGTTCTTCAAATGAACCACACCTGCTGACTCAAGGGGACCTCAATGATATTATCCGCGATTTGAAACTCAAAGAAGCAAGCTGAACTTTTAAGCTCCAGATTAAAGGGATCTTCTGCGCCAGAACACTACGGTGTGTTTTTACCGTGGGCACCATGAAGAATTCAAGGATTTCTTCTTCCAGGAAGATGGTGTCGTGTTTTGCAATGATGTGCCCCCCCCCATTACGGAAGTTCTTGGCCATGAATACAACCCAGATCAGTGGCGCTTGTTCATTGATTCGTCAAAAGTGGGCTTGCAGTTGGTTCTACTCCACGACGGGAATAAATTCCCCTCCGTTCCTTTGGCTCATGCAGCCAAGATGAAGGAAAGTTATGAAAGCATGAAGCTACTGTTGGGAAAGATTAAGAATGACAAATTTAAGTGGAAGTTGTGTGGTGATCTGAAGGTTGCGGCACTGTTACTCGGAATGCAACTCGGGTACACAAAATACTGCTGTTTCCTGTGCAAGCGGGACAGCCGGGACAAGAGGAATCACTATGTAAATAAATTGTGGCCTAATCGACCATCACTAACGCCAGAGCAGAAAAATGTCGTCAGTCCTCCTCTTGTACTTCCGGAGAAAATTTATCTGCCCTCTTTGCTCATAAAGCTGGGCCTCATGAAAAACTTTGTGAAAGGTATGGATAAAACCGGCCGTGGATTCGAATGTGAGGAATAAGTTCCCAAATTGGAGTGACACAAAAATCAAAGAGGGTATAATTATAGGACCCCAGATCAGGGAACTGATGCAAGACAAACAGTTCGATGAAGACCTGGATGAGACTGAAAGAAACGCATGGTTGTCATTTAAGGGGATTTACAAAGACTTCTTGGGAAATCACAAACCAGCGAACTATCAGGACGTCGTGCAGAACCTGTTGAATACGTACAAAGCTATGGCATGCAACATGAGTCTGAAAATCCACTTTCTGGAGTCACACTTGGACTTTCCCCCAGAAAATTTCGGCAAAGTCAGTGACGAACACGGTGAAAGACTTCACCAAGACATTATGGCTATGGAAAAGCGGTACCAAGGCAAGTGGACCTCAAGTATGTTGGCAGACTATTGCTGGACACTGAAGAGGGATGTACCTTACGCCAGATACCGCCGAAAGTCATAAGCCTCAACATTTTAGAGGAAAGTTTCTGCCTGTTTCATGAACACGTAAAGTACTATTTTGCACATTTAAATTCCTCTGTATCTTCGAAACCCTGCCGTATAGAAAAAATCCTGTATGCATATCTGAATTCAGCATAAAAAATACTGCTTAGTTCATATATTGAAGTTCGTGGGACAAAAAAAAAAGTTATATTTTGTTGACCAGTGTTATCTTCCAAACGGCCAAACTATCGACGCGGAGTATTACTCATCTCTGCTGGTGCAACTGAAGGACGTTTTGAAGGACGCCGCGGGAAGGTCACAAAGGGGGTCTTGTTCTTGCACGACAATGACCCGGCTCACCGGGCACTTGCAACCCAGAAGAAACTAGCCTACCTGGGCTTCCAGTGTCTTGATCAACCACCCTATTCTCAGGATCTGGCACCGTCGGACTACCACCTGTTCCCTGGACTGAAAAAAAAAATTGAAAGTTCGCCATTTTTCGTCCGACGCGGTCATTGACGCCGTGGAGACCTGGTTGGACGGACAACCTTCTGAATTTTTTTTGAGTTGCTTGCAAGAGTTACAGCAACGGACTAAGAAGTGTACTAAGCTTCGTGGGGAGTACGCTGAATAAATCCCGAGTTTGGTCGCTGTAGCTTGTTTCCTTCCTGGTCGGGCTAAGGACTTATCAGCAACCCCTCGTATGGATCACAGATGAAAACATTTGGCGGCTGGTGGTCGGCATCATGTTGTCACTTCACTCCCAGTGCCCACTGCTAGGAGGCTGGGTGGAACCCAGAGCGATGGTGGAGAGAAAAATCTGCCTATCACTATAATAGTGAAAATAATAATTTTCATCCAGTCCGTTGCCTCCTACTACAGGCCTAGGTACTGGCCTTTCACGGCACAGTCCTGGAGTGAGGCTTCATAATTTCACGAGCTGTAGGCCTTCCACCACTTGCAAATGTACCCCTTTTCCTACACCCCTAAACACAGAACAGACGTTATAAGGAACTGCCACATGTTTACACTCCTCACAATCAGGGCCGGATTAAGGGCGAGAAGTGGGTGGCAAAGGTGCAGCTGCCCGGGACGCCAACCTGTAAGGGGCATTAAGACGTCACTACTATAATAGGAAATATGGTGTTGTTAAACTCAGCTTACCACACGTGAAAAAACTAACCGCAATTTAAACACGCGCATTCAAAAAATGTTTGTCAGCCCTGTCCTAGGCCGAAAAAGTTCAAAGAATATCTCTTTGAAGAGCCGCCGCACTATTAGTCGCCCGGGCGCCAAATTATTAAAGAGTTCGGGGCGCCCAAATGTCTCGGGCCGGACCTGCACATGTTGCAAGGTGTTTTTCACTGACGAATTTAAAGAGGTTTCACCTTTCTGTTGAAGATTATACTCTTTTACAAATCATACGAATTCCAGGGTAGTACAATCAGGATATCTGGTACTCTCAAACGCCGGTATTTCAGACAGCTACATGGTTATATGGTGTCGCATTTCAGAAGACAGCAATCATTACAACCAGATTATAAGGCGTCGAATGTGAAGATTTGTGTATAATGAGCCGGATACGGAGAGATCGTGGCCTAATCCGAAGTGGTGTCACTGAGTTTCCTGAAAGGAGCGGGGGAAACCAGGATGTATCTAGCGATACAGCAACACGCTGCTTCCGTGTCGAGAATTGAAACCTGCAACTTGAAAAAAAACAAAAGAGGGAAACAATCGGAAAAAGATTAAAGGATTGGGGGGGGGGGGGAGAAATCGGAAGTTGTACGTTCCTCCGAAACGTCGTTCAATTTTTAGCAGGCTAAACGGCGTCACATCTCATAATGCCGGTAATCGTCATATCACCACCATCAGAATCTCAAATTTCGTGCCAGTAGGTGGTTATAATACCGCGATTTGGGGGGGGGGGTTCGTTTTTCTGGGATGACGCTGCGTGACTGAGTAGTGGTTCCCGACGTTTCGACTGCCTTCAGGGGTCACAAGGTACAAGTACAATTCGTGCACCTCTTGCCCTTGAATCTGAAGGTATTACGTTCCTTCAAACATTGAGAAGATCCAAAAATTCCTGGACCTCTAAATCTTTGCAACAAAACGCACGATATCCCTTCCAAAACACAGGCAATCGCTTACGCAATGACGCATCGTCACATCCCAGAATAACGAAATCCTCCATAACATACTGTGGTACACCGGAAACATACGGATTATTCTGGTCCACAGCACGACGGTAACCTCCGACGCGACAGAGTATGGGCTTGATTGTAACACCGAATAACGTATAATCGTTTGCTTTTCACACTTCAATAATTTAATACACCTAAGTTTATATGTAGGACCTACTGCAGAAAGTGAGGCGGATACTCGCAGTTTACCGGCCTTTGAGGAACCAAAGCTCCATTACCGGTCCGTGAATCACCTAAGGTCAGAACGACTGCCTTATCGCATTACGAATTCAAGTAAACATATGAACTCAAGTACACAGTGGTTGCAGTGTGAAAAAAAAATCAAGTGCGTGAAAACTTTCAGTTTTTGCGCTGACACTGAAGACATAAAAAACACACAATACTTCTATTAGAAAACGATACAGCGTGCAGAAAAATGTGTGACTAACCAGAAACCAACATTATATTATTTCTCTTTAAAGATCTTCATTGTGAAGTAACACAGATTTGTTCCTAAATAATTCCAAATTTGGGCTCATTTGGTGGCGTATATCACACACCTCTTGATATGCGAAGTCAGACGTTTTAAGCCAGCTCAGTACGATTTCTGGCGAGTAAAATAAAGTTGCAGCAAATACATGATTTTTGCAAATCTATTTCCGGAATTTACGAATCTAGAATAGTTCAACGGACAAAGACAAATTCTTCTGCCTAGATGCAAGGGTAATGGCGCGATATGAATTTAAGGCTAATTTCTGGATAGCAACTGGGTCGGATGCAAATGATACCGACACAAAAAATATATGGCGTATGATTCACGTGCCTAACACTGTCCACGCCTGTACAGTGTTTCTAAGTATCCGTATCACACCTGTGTGTGTGTGTGTGTGTGTGTATATATATATATCCTTATAAATTACCGCTGGTCTCAGTTCTCTGAGTGTAAATGTTATTGCGGTGGTCTATAGAATGGCGAGGTCGTCAAACCCTAACCTGGATATGTCGGCGATAACTCGTTATGTGTCGCACAAGTTCTGTAGACGAGATACAGTAATCGCCTCAACCCCTCGCTCCATTGCCCCTTACTGACCGGGTCATCGCCCCTATGCTCCTTGTTACGGTACAGATGCACACCAATAAATTATATTTCTTAGTAAGAAGTCCTGGGTGGCTTAGAATAAAGATTATGGCGACTACCATAGTTAGGTTCCTGACTTAGGTAAGGACTCATCTCTTCATCGTGTCCAGGCAGGCTCTTGGGCCCACCCCGTCTACTGTCACTATAGGTATTATGTATGCATCCTTCCTTTGGGGGTACCAAGCTGAACAGCGTGATTTAACAGAAATCACATTTTAAGCGAGATAAAATCAATATGCCCTCTTGCCGTGTACCGTACAGTATGTCAGCCGACATGACACAGATAATCTCTAGACCCCCTTCTCATAAAACTACACTGAGCGACGGAGTAAGACCCTCAGACTACGGCGCAGGATTTGAACGCTGAAAACGGAGGCAAGGTGTACCTACACACACTTTCACATGCGATCCTACACAACTCACAGTTGTGTACATTCGTTCAATGACTGCTAATACGTTACAGATATTGTAGATAATTCCATTAGTTTTCTTTGTACTTACATTAATAATCTCGGGAAGTTCCTCTAGTATTAATGTCGTTAAATCTAAACCACATCGGGAGGGGGGGGGGGAGTTCCAAACAAAAATCTAGAAATTAATAGCTGGTTGCGGCAAAGTCTCTTTGAGATGCCAACAGCTGCCCAGACGGTCATGAAATTCCCCCTCTTATAACGATACCCGAAGGTTCATAAAAATGTATGCAAACTGAACGCCATAGGTCGATATGCCGACGAGATAAATCCTAGCTCCTTATGAAAATTAAACCAATCTCGTATCATTCTCCAATACACAAACAGCAGGAAGTATAACACACTACTTACAGAGGAAAGTAAAGATTAATAAACGAACACCTATGTGAAAAACCAACATGTTCGCAGCTAGCCAGGAAATTCTCCGCATTTTATGAATATGATATGATATATATTTGTTAACTGCAATTGGGGTGACACCCGTTGGCAGTAGTACAGTACACATTTACATACAAACAATACACAGAACACAATGAGATGCCCAAAACGGAACATCATAATAATAATACATAAACATAACAATAAGAACACATAATAAGAATACATAATTTACAAAATTAAACAGAAGCATACAAAACATACAACCATACATACAATGATACAAAAGAGAACCAAAATAATATGAAAGAATGTGATAAACGAAACAGCCATACAAGCAGCGAACTTCATATGATCTATATATCTTCTAATAATGATGGACACCCTGTTACTAAGACCTTCACTTTACTTCACTTCACTTGTCGACACTTCACTTCTTCCCATTTAAACTTCCCTCAACTACACTTCACTACCCTCTCATTTGGCTTAACCCCATTTAAACTTCCTACCGCTCCATTTCACCTCACATCACTACACTTCACCTCACTTCACTTCACTGCACTTTTGGACGATTTTCACCAAACTTCTATTCCTCCCCGTTTATAATTTCTCTCCTAACTTTCTTTCTAAAAATTTTGGGTTTAAAGGGAAAGTTCCTAACGCTTCTGCAGGTAGTTGGTTCCAGTTTTTAATGGTCGTATTTGCAAAGAATACTTCCCGATATCCGTTCTTTGCTTCTTGTCCCTAATTTTCCGAACATGATAAACCGTACTCAAATAGTATGGCCTTCGCAACCTGTCGCGTATAGCTTTCCAAGCACGTTCACCACAGTACGCTTTAAAAAGTGCGCATAAGCGTGCTATCGTCATACGCTGAGCCAAGGTTTCCCAGTCAAAATCCTTTGTATGATTAGAAAATTGAGCAGCTTTCTTCTGTGCTCGGTCTAACGCATTTATCTGACCTCTGCTTGGATCCCAGCATGCAACCCCATATTGAAGAACAGGACGTACCAATGATGTGTCGGCTAAACTTTTTGTGTTCCTATTTCCTTTTTTGAGATCATGCATTACAAAGTGAAGTACCCTCCAGGCTTTCTGCACTAAGCAATTTACATGGTCCACCCAGTTTAAATCGCTTCGTAAGATTATTCCCAAGTATTTACATCTGCTCGCTTCCGGAACTTTTTGGTCACCGAGGAAATAACCCAGTGGATTTTTAACCCGAGCTGTCGTAAATCTTACTGCCTTACTTTTACAGGGATTTATTTTCATCCCATCTTCTACCGCCCACTCCCCCAAGGTGTCCAGATCCTTTTGCAACTTTTCCGTGTCGTTTTTTGATTTTCCTATATGTTATACAGTTGTCAGCGAAGAGTATAATACCAGAGTCGATGTTCCTCAAAATATCATTTGCTTACACTAGAAACAGTAGTGGACCGAAAACGCTACTTTGCGGCACATCCAAGGTTACTTTGACTTCCTTGGATAGTTGCCCTCCTAAAATGACCCTTTGTGTACGACCTACAAGGAACCAGAAAGTTCATTACTGCATTCACTACAGCTTGTCCCTATCCCGAGCCAGATGAATCCAGTACATGCCCCCCCCCCCCCACCATAACCCCTCTTAGAGTTAAAAAATAAAATAAGTTTTAAAAACAACAAAAAAATTAGGGGCGGGAAAAAAATTATTATTCTG
>Ga0123353_10007552_pt1 | contig 14726 bp, 11 predicted proteins | sample TergutLab28metaG_3_FD_92763 | JGI IMG/M metagenome (GOLD analysis project Ga0123353, IMG submission 92763) | Labiotermes labralis P3 segment gut microbial communities from Petit-Saut dam, French Guiana - Lab288 P3 | ecosystem: Host-associated > Arthropoda: Insects > Digestive system > Gut ... | reverse complement strand
TTCGGATTCAAAGGTACGCCGATACAGTTTGTAATACGCCAGCGCTCAGACGAACAGGGGGACACATAAATGATAGAAGTATTCGAATATCCCAACACCGCATGGTGGATTATCGGCTTTGTGATTGGCGCTGTAATCGCGTATCTGCTCGGGAGCGTTAATTTCGGGATTATTATTTCCAAAACCAAATTCAAGGACGATATCCGCAAGCACGGCAGCGGCAACGCCGGAATGACAAACATGATGCGCACATACGGCAAGGTCGCCGCAGGAATGACGCTGTTCGGCGACTGCATGAAAGCGATCATCGCCGTGATAATCGGTACGATGCTGAACGGCGACATGGGCGGATACGTTGCGGGACTGTTCTGCATTGTCGGGCACGTGTATCCGGTGTATTTCAAATTCAAAGGCGGCAAAGGCGTAGCGACCGCCGCCGCGATGTTGTTATTGTTGAACCCGATTGTATTCGCGATACTGCTTATAATTTTTGTAATAATCGTCGGCTTTACGAAATATCTCTCGCTCGGTTCGGTCATGTGCATGATCGTTTACCCGCTGATACTGAACAGATTCATGGGCGAACCGAATTATATAATTACTATAATTTCGTTACTTATTTCGGTTTTCATTATATTCCTGCACAGAGAGAATATAAAACGCTTGCTCGCAGGGACAGAGAATAAGTTTTCGTTTAAGAAGTCGGATAAGAAATAAATTTGGGGTATTGAATGAAAAAAATATTACACATATTAATTTATATTTTATATCCGTTCTTATTGTCTGTCGTTTATACGTTTTTGTTATCTTTAAAAAACGTAAATAATGCTAATGCAATCCTCAATGTATTTTTTACCATATGTTGTTTTATTCCATTATACGGATTCTATTATTTTATCAAAAAAAGACCGTTCAACCAATGGATTTTACCTATTGGTTTTATACCAGTACCATTATTACCTTTCATTTATGAGTATAATCGTCCCGGATGGTTTCAATATTTAGGTACGGCATTGGCATTATATTTTTATGTATTTCCTTTTTTCCTTATATCAATTATAATAGTGCTTGTTATTACAATAAAAAATAAGCGTTAATATATAAACAAAAAAATTATTGGAGGTGTATATCAGTGTTACCGCAAGTTGAACAAATCGCAGCGCGCGTTATGGAACTGCGCAAAATTTTGGATATCGAGGCTGAACAAATTGCCGTTGACATATCCGTCCCTGTAGAATTATATTTAGAGTATGAGAACGGAGTCACAGATATACCGATTGGAAAACTGTATTTGATTGCAAATTCACTCGGTGTAGACCCTACCGTTTTGCTTGTGGGCGACAGCCCGCGCATGGTGGATTATACTATCGTGCGCCAGCACAACGGTATTAATGTGGAACGTTTCAAAGGTTATAAATTTACTTCGCTTGCTTATAATTATATAGGGCGGGATATGGAACCGATGATAGTCACTCTCGATCCGAGCGATAAAACACCTGCGCTCGTCGCGCATAAAGGACAGGAATTTAATTACGTCCTTGACGGTACGATCGCAGTCAAGATTCGCGACAAAGAACACATCTTGGAAAAAGACGACAGTATCTATTTCAATCCCGCACTGCCTCACGGACAGAGAGCCGTCGGCGATAAACCGGCGACATTCCTTACCGTAATAAATGAATGAAATGGATGATTAAACATGAACTTATTAAACAAATTCCTGAAAAAGACGGAATTTACAAGCTATGAAGATTTAAAAAACAATTATGAATTGATAATACCGGAGCGCTTCAACTTCGGTTACGACATAATCGATGAATACGCGCGGCTCGAGCCGGACAAACCCGCGCTTGTTTGGTACAACAATGACAACGAATCAATTGAGAAAAGATTCACGTTCGGCGATATATCGCGTTTGAGCAATAAAGCGGCGAACGTTTTCAAAAGCATGGGTATCAAAAAAGGCGACAAAGTCATGCTAATGCTCATGCAGCGTCCGGAAGTGTGGATTTCTATCATCGCGTTATGCAAAATCGGCGCGGTTTCGATTCCGGCGACGGTTCAGCTCAAGTCGAAAGACATAATTTACCGTTGCAACTCCGCTTCGATAAAATACATCTGCGCCATTGACGACGCCGATATTGTAAAAGAATTGGATTCGGCGCGTCCTGAGTGTCCGACGCTTCTCGGTTATTCATGTTGCTCCGATTTATGCAAACTGATCGATGAAGCGGATGACAAACTCGAACGCGTTCACACGGACAACGACGAAACCATGTTGATTTACTTCTCGTCAGGCACGACAGGTATGCCGAAGATGGTCGTACACGACTATACTTATCCGATAGGGCACATCACCACGGCGAAATATTGGCAGCAAGTTGAAGACGGCGGATTGCATTTTACGTGGTCGGATTCCGGCTGGGCAAAATTCGGCTGGGGAAAGATTTTCGGACAATGGATTGCCGGAGCCGTTATCGTCGCGTTCGGCGACTGGGAAAAGTTCCAACCAATCAAATTACTTGAAGCGATGGAGTATCTAAAATTGACTACATTCTGCGCTCCGCCGAGTACATTAAGGTTTTTAATCAAAGAGGACATGACAAAATACGATTTGTCGTCAATAAAGCATTGCTGTACCGCCGGCGAACCGCTCAATCCCGAAGTTATTAAACGATTCAAAGAATACACCGGACACGATATATTTGAAGGCTTCGGGCAATCGGAGACGACGGTTATGTTGGGTAATTTCGGATTCGACCCGATAAAACCGGGTTCGATGGGGAAGCCCTCGCCGCTCTATGACATCGACATCGTCGATGAAAACAACAATAGTTGCGAGGACGGCGTAGTCGGCTCGATCGTTATCAGAACGAATCGAATCTATCCAACGGGTTTATTTAAGGAGTATTACAAAGATGACGAAGCAATGGCGAAATCGTGGAAAGACGGAATCTACAACACGGGCGACATGGCTTGGCGTGATTCCGACGGATACTTTTGGTTTGAGGGCAGAAGCGACGACGTTATAAAATGTTCCGGCTACCGTATCGGACCGTTCGAGGTTGAAAGCGCGCTGCTCACGCACAAATCCGTGCTTGAATGTGCGGTAACGGCCGTTCCCGACGAAATCAGAGGGCAGATCGTTAAGGCGACCGTCGTTTTAGTTAAAGGCTGTGTTCCGAGCGATGAATTGAAAAAAGAATTGCAGAACCACGTCAAAAACATAACCGCGCCGTATAAATATCCGCGCGTGATCGAATTTGTTGACGAACTTCCGAAAACGCTCGGCGGAAAAATAAAACGCGGCGAAATTCGCAAAAAAGATTCTCAATGAAGGTATTGCAATTTGAAAATATTTGTGGTATAATAATTTATTAGATAATATGTTTCACTCATATAAGGAGGTGTCACCAAATGGCAAAATGTGATGTTTGCGGGAAAGGTGTATCATTTGGGCATAACGTATCGCACTCGATACGCAGAACGAATAGAACATGGAAACCCAATATAAGAAACGTCAAGGCGGTAGTTGACGGAACGCATAAAACTATGCACGTATGTTCGCGTTGTATGCGTTCAAACAAGGTTACACGGGCAGTATAAAAAAATATTTAAGTAATAAGAGTGGGTTTCTATTGAAATCCGCTTTTTTACGTGATATAATATATATGAGATAGTTAAAAAAATGGGAATGGGAAGATTTTGCTATGAAAAAAATATTATTGGCGGCTATGCTTTTCTGTATGCTGTTGTCGATAATTGTTATGCTTTCGCCTAACGCTTATATTACGGAATCGTGTGTAGAATTCGATACATTAGAGGGTGTTTGGAGAGGTGATTGGACGAAGCCTTATTCATATTTTAATATAGAATTAACAGGTGATATTTTTATATATCAAGAAGTATTGGGATTACCTATAAGGGTTTTAGCACTAATTTGTAATTCAATTTTCGTTTTTCGATTGATTTTCAAAAAACTGAACATAATACCTTTTATATTTTTGGGTTTGGGGTTATTCCTATCTATGCTTTCACTTCATACAAGTAGAAGCCCCAATCAATTTCCCTTTATTACCGCGATAATGGCGGTTTGCATTGTTGGATTATTATTGTTTCACATTTTATCTGGCAAATTGGCGAAATTTACGTGTTTTGTGATTTTAATCGGCGTTTTTGCTGCTGCATTTTCTTTAATTATGTCGCATTTACTGACAATTGAAGGAGTCATTATTACAGGCTTATATCTTTTTACAATTATTTTTTATGTTATTTATATACGGTATCTAAAACCAATATAATTATGGTAATATTTATTAGCTGTGAAATATCAGATAAAATTAAAAACAATCTCTCGAAAAACTTTGAAATCCGCTTTCTTCCGCATTTCGAATTACTGCCGGAACCCGTTTCTGCTCACGCGGACATGCTTATTTACAAATTGCCGTGCGGGAAACTGCTCGTGCATGAGGAATACTATAATTTAAATGAAAATCTTTTTGCCGGATTTGACGTAATTATTACAAACGAACCGATCGGCGCGAAATATCCGCATGATATATTATTGAACGCATTGAATTTAAACGGCGTCGTTTATGGCAAGAATAATTATACATCCAAACATATAAAAGTAGATGTCAACCTGAATCAAGGATATGCACGTTGCTCAACGTGTATCGTGAACGACAACGCAGTAATAGCTTCCGATTTAAATATCGCCCGAACATTAAACGCCGAAGTGTTGCTGATTCGTCCGGGAAACATAAACCTGCGCGGTTACGGTTACGGATTTATCGGCGGCGCGAGCTGTAACTTTGAAGATAAAGTATACTTTTTCGGCGACATCAAAAAACATCCTGACTATGAAATAATAAATAATTTTTTGAAAAAACATAAAACATTTCCGGTTTCGTTATCGGACGAAGAACTCTACGATTACGGCTCAATGATAATAATATGAGTGGTGAAAAAACTATATATGGATAAAGACAAGGACTGGGACATTGGGCAAATCCTTCCTCGCAAGAAACCCATAAGTCGCTTCGCGAAAGATACTGAAGCCGTTCTCATGGAATTCGATACGACCGGAGGGAAACCGGCGGTGCAAGGCGTGGAATTGCCTAAACAGGAAATCACAAAAATCAAATACGAAGCCGAACCGTTGTGTTCGTATTCTCCGGTTAACCCGCTGATAACTAAAGTTGACGTTTGGTTGTGGCCGTCGAAATTCACATTTTACGAGCGTTTCCGCACGGACGCGGAAAAGAATTTCACGCGCTATTACGGCGAATGTCAGCACATCAAATTCTTCTCATATATGCCGCAGTACATCCAGCTTGACTACGGACAGCGTAACTGGTACTTGTGGTGGCGCGAAAACGTACGCAACAAAATCTATCTGCAAACGGACTACAGCTATATTCTGCTGTACATCTACGAAATCATCAACCTGCCGGATTTGATTCCGGCGGCGGACGGTATCGAACTGCTGATGGACGTTTGGTTGGCGTACCGCAATGAATACAAACGCCTCGACAGATACATAATCGAATGGCTCTGTGATTATTGTCTTATAAATCAATTGAACCCACTGTTCGCGCGTATTGATTCCGAACTGATGAACGAAATACACGCGCAGGCGTCATTCAAAGAATTTTACATCAAAATCGACGAGAACTCCGATCCGTATCTCGCTATGCTTATGAAAAGTGCGTCGAATTATGACTGGCAGAAGAGCAAGTACGTCACGGAAGAGACAAGGGAACTGTTCCAGAAATATATAACGGAAGCGTACAATTACACGGCTAAGCGGCATATAAGCGCCGACCGCATGTCGCAGACGAAAGTGACCCGCGACGCATACAGCGGTTCATTGTGCGCTTACAATGTCAAGCGTAGAATCGATATTGAGTACAATACGTTCACGCGCTCTGCGGATCTGCGGCTGATAGTCAGCGATGTAATAAAATACGCGGAGAACAAAGTCCGCGCGATGGTCGGCATAAAAGGGCGCCTATCTACTCCGAGCCTAACGGACGATGTAATCGCAACTCTTGAGGAATATTTCGTTCAATTTCAATTAAAGCCTGCACGTAAGAAAACCAAAGAGGAAGAAGCGGAAGATCAATACGCGCACTTGTACGAAGCGAGAAGCGCAACGTTATCGACTGACGCCGCGCTCGAAATTGAAAAAGAATCGTGGGAGATTACGCATACATTAGTTGAAACGTTTGAGGAAGAACCGGAAGAAGTTATTGAAGAAACAGAATCAATCGCGGATGAAACAAAATCATTCATAATCAACGCGATAAAATATATTTTACTCGAAGACAAAGTCGGATTCACCGCGATTGCGGAAATGAACAACATGCTTGAGGATTCATTGGTTGAGTGCATAAACGAATATATTTACGACATAATTGGAGATATAGTGATTTATGCCGATGACGATTGGTATTCTATAATACCGGACTATATAGGCGAGATGGAGGAACTGGTTAATGGACGCGCAGCAACAGCAGAAGATACCTAAGAGAATACTTTCATCATTGATTAATTCAATATCGGCGGGAGTTGTGCCGCGCACCGGCGCGCCGTACTTGGCTATCGGGCGTACAGATGAAATCGCCGCCCTGTTAAATGACCTTGAAGTCATAAACGACAACGGCAGCTCAATGCGGTTTCTGATAGGCAAATACGGCAGCGGCAAAAGTTTCTTAATGCAATTGATACGCGGTTACGCGATGGAGCGCGGCTTTATAACCGCCGACGCCGATTTGTCGCCGGAACGGCGTATATGCGGCTCGAAGGGAACAGGTATCGCAACCTACCGCGAACTCATGAAGAATTTATCTTCAAAAGCGTCGCCGGAAGGCGGAGCGCTGCCGCAGCTCATCGCGAAATGGATTTCCACGCTTCAGGGTGAAGTCGCCGCGATGGGGTTCGCACCGGACGATCCTAAATTCACGCTGGAATTGAACGCGAAAGTTTATTCCGTCGTGAGCGAACTCGAAGGGCAGATCGGCGGATTCGATTTCGCGACGGTCGTTTCGACTTACCGCACGGCTTACGTGAACGGCGACGACGAAACGAAAAGCGCGTGTATGCGCTGGCTTCGCGGCGAGTATGAAACGAAAACCGAAGCGCGTAAATTTCTCAAAGTCGGCAGTATTATCGATGACGACAACTGGTACGATTTCATCAAACTGTTCGCCGTGTTCGTGCGCAAAACGGGAAGCCGCGGTTTGTTCGTTTTCATTGATGAGTGTGTGAATTTATATAAGATTTCCAACCGTATCTCGCGCGAAAACAATTACGAAAAGCTGTTGTCGATGTTCAACGATACGTTACAGGGACGCGCGCCCGGTTTGGGATTGATTCTCGGCGGTACGCCGCAGTTCTTGGAAGATAACCGCCGCGGGTTGTTCAGCTACGAAGCGTTGCGGAGCAGACTGGTTGACGGGAAATTCAACAACGAAGGATTCAAAAACTTCATCGGTCCTGTGATTCGGCTCAGACGGTTATCCGACGATGAATTGTTCGCGCTGATTGCGCGCGTCACGAAACTGCACGCGCAGAATTACGAGTGGACGCCGCGCGTTTCGACTTCGGAAATGACAGATTTTTTGAAACTCTGCTTATCCCGCGCCGGAGCGGACACATTGATAACGCCGCGCGAAATAATCAGGGATTACATGTCGGTATTGAATATACTCTATCAAAACAAAGACGCGACGTTCGAAAAAGTAGTCGGCAGCGGAGTGGTTACTTTAAAGCACGATAACGTCGACGACGACCAAATACTCCCGCCGGAAGATGAAAATGTTACTATCGAAATAAAACCTGTAACTGCATCGGTTGAACCTATTAACGCGGAACCGGCGGAAATAGAATTTTAATTAAATTTTAAATTATAAAAGGAGAATTTATTATGTTAAAATGCGGATTATACGAAATGGACACTACACCGGCTCTTGGGATGGAGATGCCGGGGCACTTTATTTTGAGAAATGCAAAATCATTTTTGGAGAAATTATACTGCCATGCGTCATACTTTGACAACGGAGAGGAAAGAGCGGTAATAATTTCAAACGATTCCATCACTATTCCCGAGTATATTGTGGAAATCGTCCGTAAAGAATTAGCGGAACAACTGGATATGAAACCGGAATGTATATTATTATGCGCTACGCACACCCATTGCGGCGGCCCTCTCGAAACATGGGGCGAGTTTGTTCATTTTAACAAAATATATGCGGATTTCGTCGCTAAAAGATTTATTGACTGCGCGGTGATGGCGGCAATCGAGGCAAGGGATGTAATCATCGGGTATTCAAAAGGTTACGAAGATAAAATCGCTTATTACAGAGATTTCGTGATGAGCGACGGAAGTTTCCGAACCAATCCGGGTATGGAAGATCCGGGCAAGCGTCCGTTCGGTGAGATCGACAAAGAAGTCGGCGTTCTCCGAATCGACAACCTCGACGGCACTCCATACGGCGCGTTGATTAACTACGCCTGCCATTGCGATTGCGTCGGCGGATGGAGTTTTTCAAGCGATTATCCGGGCGAAATGAAAAAATTATTGAGAAAAGTATACGGCTATGATTTCATTCCGGTATTTATAAACGGGTTCAGCGGCAACATCAACCACTGCGATTATTTCACCGCGTTCAATCAATACCCAGAACATTACAAACGCATGGGCAGAATGTTGGCGGCGGACGTTATCCGCACGCGTGAATACAGCGAGCCGTTCGAAGGCGATATAAAAATATCCGGCAAAGATTTCAAAATGGCTATCCCGACGCGCGAACCGTCTGCGGAACTGTTAAAATGGGCGGATGAGATTTTGAGCTTACCCGACCCGAAGAGCGACATAGTAAGTTATTTCTACGCGCTGCAAACTAAGGATTTCCAAGCGGCGGGCGTAAAGATGATCGACGCGATAGTGCAGATAATACAAATCGGCGACCTCGCTATATACGGAATGCCGGGCGAAATATTTGTGGAATTCGGATTAGATTTGAAAGAACATTCACCAATTAAATACAATATGCACGCCAATCTCGCCAATGGTTGCATCGGATATGTGCTGATAAGGGAATTATTCCAGCCGGGCATATACGAAGCGCGCCTTTGCACATCGAGCAAGATGACCCCAGACGCGGGATATATGATGGTGGATAAATTATTGGAATTAGCGGAGGAGTTGTAATCATGATCATACCACGTGTTCAAAAAGAAATTAAATCCAACGGTTTCATATCTTTCAGCGAACCGATAAAAATCTTTCAGGCGGATTATCCGGCTGAGAAAGCTTTTAGCGTATTTAAATTATTCTGCCCTACCGTGGTATTCCGCAATGTTAAAAATCGCGTTGAAGCCGATATTATCCTTGAATGTTTGCCATCGGTTTCTAAAAACGAAGAATTTTACACAATTCACGCCGCGGAATATCCGGTGGTCGTAAATTACCGCAGTTTCTCAGGCGCGCGAAACGCGGTCGCGAGTTTGGCGCAATTGCTGACGAAAACGGACGCCGGCTATAAAATCGACAAAACGGAAATCGAGGACTGGCCGGATTTTGAATTCCGCAGCGTTATGCTCGACCCTGCGCGCGGAATAATTCCGATGCAGATTTTCAAAGACGCGATATTGCGTATGGCGCTCGCCAAATGCAATTTCCTGCACTTGCACCTCTCCGACGGCGGCGGCTACGTTATCAAAAGCGATATTTGTCCGCAGGTCAGCGGACCCGACGGCAAACAGTACACGAAAGCGGAAATCAAAGAGATCATCGCTTACGCCGATATGCTGGGCATCGAAATCATGCCCGAAGTCGAGTTTCCCGCTCACGCTTTCCAATTACTGAAAGATATGCCGCAGCTCATGTGCGTAACAAAGAATGAGATTCCGAGTCCGTGGGCGGTTTGCGCGGGCAACGAAGAAACATATGAAGTGCTTGAAAATCTATATACCGAACTCGCGGAACTGTTCCCGGGCAGGTACATCCATGTGGGTACGGACGAAATTGAGATGAATGACCTCTTAAAAGAACAAACATGGCCGACGTGGCACGATTGCGTCCGCTGCAATGCGTTATGCGCTGAAGAGGGGTTCGAAAACAACCGCACGGAAATATTTTATTACATGCTGCGCCGCGTTTATAAAATGATTTCAAAATTAGGCAAACGGCTTGTTATGTGGAACGACAACATCGACATCGCTAAAACTCCCGAATTGCCCCGCGACATTTTGATTCATTTCTGGCGCGTTGCAAGCGAAAACCGCGGGCCGAATATAGGCTGTTCAATGCAGAGATTCCTCGAAGAGGGCTTCGAAATTATCAACTCATGGTATCCTGAGACGTATATCGAAGCGAACTTCTATAAAAATAACGACAGTACAATATTGGTTTGGGATCCGAGTTCAAATCCTGAATGTGACGCGGCGTTATCGGGACAGATTTTAGGCGGCGAACCTTGCGCTTGGGGCGGTCAGGTTGAATATGAGCATTTCGCGTGGACGTTGCCGACTTCTATAATGCTGTTCAGCGACAGGCTGTGGAACAAATCGGTATGCGGAAATTTAGATGAATACGGTAAAGCCGGGACGCGCCATCAATTAGGAATAAACGCGCCGGCGGATTTGAACATATTTGGCGCGTTCGGCGGATTCATGCAGCCGCGTTATATGGACAGGCGTATGTGGGAAGATAAAGCGGCGGACGACGATTGCTTAGCCGAGATTGACAAAATATTAGAAACGCTTGACAGAGATTTTATACCTGAAGGAAGGTTAGCCGGCGAATACAGAAAATCGATCGCGTGGCTGAAAGAGAAAAGAAAAGGTTGAACACTATGAACAAAATTATAATAGTTTTATTCTTATTAATATTTATTGTTGCTTGCGGAAGTAACAAAACCAATATCGAAACCGGAGATAATATTCGTGAAGAAACCGAATCGGACAACTTCGTCAAAGACAACATTCCGAGAGATTTGAATTTCGGCGGAAAAAAAGTCAGCATCCTTTACTGGGAAGACGTCAGCAGACCGGAATTCTTTGTCGGAGAAATTGTCGGCGAAATTGTGAACGACGCGATATACAACCGTAACTTGATTGTAGAAAACAGGCTTGGAGTGGAACTTACATTCACCGGTACGCCCGGTAATAACGCAAATCAAGCGAACTTTGTTAATTATGCGAGCCAAAGCGTAATGTCGGGAAGCGGAGAGTTTGACATCTTTGCCGCTTACAGCATGGTTGGTGCGACGCTCGCTGTTAATAAACTTACACAGAGCTTGCTTGATTATGAAATTATTGATTTTAAAATGCCGTGGTGGCCGGATTCGCTCATAAACGTTGCGCAAATAAAAGACAAGCTGTATTTTGCTTCCGGCGATATTTCTACGAATTTGATTAATATGATGTACTGTATATTTTTTAATAAAAATATGCTTGAAGATTTTAAACTTGAAAGTCCATACGATTATGTTTTGAACGGCAAATGGACAATTGATAAATTGATTGAAATGTCGGCAGGCGTATACGGTGATCTCAACGGAGACAATGTAAAAGGTGAAGAAGACCGTTTCGGTTATATTAGTCAAAGCGTTAGTTTCGATAATTTTTATATCGCTTCTGGATTAAAGCTGATCGAAAGAGACGAAGAAGGGTTCCCTGTGTTTTCGGCTGATTTCAGAAGCGAAAAAGTTAAAACGATACTTGATAAAATTTGCGCGTGGTTTTACAATACCAACGACGCTTTAGCAGTACATATACAATATCCGAATTATCTTCAGGTATTTCCGACCGGACGCGCTTTGTTTTTTATGAATTATGCGTCTACTGCCGAAACCAGTCTGAAAAACGTTGATTTTTTATATGGCGTGCTGCCTGTACCTAAATATGACGAAGTACAGGAGGAATATATAACAATGAACGCGTTTCCGTATACTTTGTATTCAATATCCAGAGACAGCAGAAACGCCGAAGCGGCTGCGGCTGTACTTGAATGTCTCGCTTCTGAAAATTACCGTTCGGTAACTCCGGCATTATTCGAAATTGCCATGAAAGTAAAGTATTCGGACGAAAACATCGACGCTCAAATGTTTGATATAATTAAAAGCGGAATCAGTTTCGATTTAGGCAGGATATTTACCGCTTCTTTTAACAATTTAACATGGAGTATGTTCAGGCAAAGTATTGTTGATAACAACACCAACTGGGCGTCAACATACGCCTCAAACGAAAAAACATTGCAGGCAAGTTTAGAGAATATCCTCGACGCGATATTGTCTGATTGAAAAAGAAGGAGTTAATACTCCTTCTATTTTTGTTCATTCAAATATGTACTAACTCTGTTTTGTATATATTTAGCACATTGTTCTGCTGTAACTGCTCCAGCGAAGAACGCACTAATCTCCTCGCGGATTATATTCATTGCCGTATAATCATACTTCGGTACTACAGGTACTTCATTTAAAAACCGTCTTATCTCTGCTGCGTTTGCTTCCGTGAAATGGAAATCATCAAAGGCAGCACGCCACAATTGTTCTATCGGTTCATCGAGGATTTGAAGTGCCATTGTGCTTATATAATTTTTGTTCGTGTAAATATGTTTCCTCAGATAATAGTCAAGTATATAAAAAACCGCCGAATTTGTAATCGGGAGAGAAGCCTCTTGATATAACTGTATCTCGTCCGACAGGTAAAACTTTATAAATTCCCATGAGCCTTCTTTGTTTGGAGATTTGCTATTTATAGTAAAAAAATCGAAGTTATTAATGAGTGAACCATTTCCGGTCTGGTTCGGGAAACCTTTTATTGTATAATCCTCATCATCGTAGATATATTTGAGATTGATAAACGATTCGATACTATTTATACTAAACTCAAATAAATATGAATTATTGTTTCTTACCTTTTCGATTGTTTCTGCATTGGCAAAATCATAAGAATAACTTCCAATGCCAATATTATCCGGCAATGTCTTTAAAAACTCTATCATCTTGATAAAACTGCTGTCTATGAAGTTGCATTTTGCGTTTTTGTAGTTTATATACTCACTTGAAACTGCACGTAGAACCAACAATAAAATGTCTTTTCTATTACAATTCGTGAACAACGTAGTATTCGGTGGCAGATTATCATTTATTTTTATAATTTCATCAATCGTAAGAGTTTCGTTTGCGCCGACTATGTACGATTTGCCTGTCAAGGTGTTAATAGTAAAATAAGATGGGATTACATACAAATGTCCATCGGTTTCGTTGTACTGCCTGACACACCCAAGCAAATGCTCGCGTGATATGTCATGGTCTTTGTCGAAAAACTCGTACAGGTCAGCGCACATTCCCTTGCTCGTATATTTTTCAATCCATGAAGTAATAAAATTCATATCGTGAAAAACGCCCGAAGCTATATCGTAGTCGAAAAGCTCCACACCGCGACCGTAATTGTCTCCTGTAACGTGTACTCCGTAGTTGTCGATGATGACGCGGTATTTGTCGCTTTGGCGGTTGAACATTACTACTGTTTTCAACAATACTTCAGGTATCTTCGGGTCGACAGCCGAAATTGTTAATATCGTCTTTTTAGCCGCTTCATCGTCAGATATGCGAGTCAGTAACGCCAGAGTTGGAGTTTCTCTTGAGTACCAACGTAACTGCGAATAAATATCTTGGAGTCCGCACAACACAACATCAGGCGTGATAATCGACAGGACTGTAGTATATTGCCCAAGCAAATCAGAATTCGTCCAGTTCACGAGCAATTCAGATTCTGTTGTTTCGGGGTAATAGCCGTACAAACCATATTCATTTTTATAATACATCTCGTAATCGACTGCGAAATTTGAACCGTAATATATATCACTGACAAAATTAGAACGTTTGTTAAAAACTTCGGGCAGTTTTGGTAACTCATATTCTATCAACCGTTTGCTATCCATTCCTACAGCATAATACATTGAAGACCTGATTAAAATTCCCTGTGGGTCAGAGCATTGTATCAAAATCTCACCGTTGGGCGATTTTAAAACTTGTTTTGCCTCTTTATCAATTTCAAATTTATCAACAGGCTCTCCTGTATCTGTAACGACTAATAATACCCATTTAGGTATGTTGTTGACATGCAAGAGGTTTAACATATATAAATAATTCGTTTCGGCATCTATGTATGTTGAGTGAGTAACGCTCCACCCCTCGAGGTTGAAAGTTTCCCTATAGTTCATTTCCCATATAACCGTGCCGTCGTAGGATATTTTCATTAATTTTTGCGTTCTTGGCTGTACGTCAATAAAATATATAGTTTCATCGTTCGAAGGTACGAGTTGATAGGAAAAATTATCTTCAAAAATATCAAAATTTAGATTAATTACTTTAATTACTTCACCGTTGAGATTATATAAATATAACAGATTGCTTTGAATAACTTCGGTAACAATTCCTTCATCGCCGTATACATCTTCCGTTTTAATGTAGACAACATGAATTTTATCGTTATAGATATATGGTTTATCATAACCATACCCCTTAGGCATTTCGAAGTATTGCGTTTTGTATACGTTGGTAAACTGCACGTTGGAATATAAATCCTTTTTGGATTTGCACGAGATTAATATATTGAAAGCGAATACTAATATCAAAATCATTGTTACTATGCGTTTAATGTACATTATTATCACCTTAACATAAATTGTGTAGGTAATAAGCAGGGTA
>Ga0123353_10007550_pt1 | contig 14726 bp, 7 predicted proteins | sample TergutLab28metaG_3_FD_92763 | JGI IMG/M metagenome (GOLD analysis project Ga0123353, IMG submission 92763) | Labiotermes labralis P3 segment gut microbial communities from Petit-Saut dam, French Guiana - Lab288 P3 | ecosystem: Host-associated > Arthropoda: Insects > Digestive system > Gut ... | reverse complement strand
TTTACTTTCTCATTTGATGCCTCCATTTCAGGACGACGGGTACTGAAAACAGCAAATATTCAACGAAAACTTAACATTAACCACGAAAACATATGACGCTTTGCAAAGAGCTACTTCCCAGGATGCAGCTCAAAGCGGAGATCATCCTGATGACAGCCTAGCAGTTTTGCCAAAAACACTCACTGTACAAATATAAATGCAATACTCAGGTTATGTTATAATTACTGGTATATATGCCTAAGTGTCTGTTTACAGTCCCAGATGTCTACCAAACCTATTTATAAATAGCACATCGCATGAAAATACCCTTACCGTTTCTTTGTTAATTCCGTCTTTTGTGATTCCAACTTTTTTACCATAAACTGTGTATAAAACTGACTGCGGGTTAACAAATGCATCAATCGTTTATATCGTTGTTCTTTCAGTTCACTCTCTTCCTTCTCCTTAAAAAAAAAAAGAAACAAGAAACATGTAATTTTCCCAACATCACAAACATACGTCCAGTGTGTCAACACATTCACTGCAACTAAAAATGTATGTCAGTGCAACACAATACCAAATTCGGTAAATTTCCATATGCATTATTCTCAGCTACATACAAGACTCAGCAGAATGATAACATTCTTCCCAGCACCTTCTGGATTCCTGCACATTTATAACTCTGTTACTATAATGACCACAGAAATTTTAAGGGGAAATCATTAAGCATATAATGCAACACAAAAACAGTTTCTTTGCGTGTGCTATATTTTTTACTTATAAAGGCTAAAAAACATATAACCTCAATAAGCCGTTTGCAATCAAATTCAGTAACAAACATAGCAAATCCCGATTATATTATCTAACTGGGCAGAAAGGTTGGATCAGGAAAGCTAATAGATCAGTTGATCAGGGTTCACTTCCTAGCTTTCAGCCTAACCTGGATGTGAATTTAGGAAGCCAAATAACAAAGTATGGACAATATTTTAGCATAAAAACATGTACATAGCATAATCTTGATACAGAATAAGCAAATAGGTCCTAAAACACATTCTGAGGCCAAAATATGTGTCAGAAGCTTCCAACACTTAACAAAGTTCAAACTGTGTCACACAGACCCCAACAGATGGGAGGCGGCCTAATTCTTCTTCTTCCATTGTGAACTGAATATTCTTGTGAAATCCAATGAGGTGGTTCAGAAATTGTCACCTTTTCTTGGCCATGGGGCCAGACGACGAAAGTGTCATCTACATGTCAGAACCAGCATACAGGTTTGTGTGTTGTATGTTCTACTGGAAGCCCATGCATACCAATCTTTACCTACTATGGGATTCACATCATCTCCCTGCAAACAAACAATCAGTCCTGGATTCCCTGATACACAGAGTCAAAGCTCTCTGTGACCAGGATTCCCTCACTCAAGAATTGGAATTTCTCACCAATGTTTTCAAGAAAAATGGATTCAGCCCCCAGCAGATACAACAAGCCCTTAAACCTGTAACACATACTGCCAAGACCAATGAAAGACCCACCTTGATTGCATTCATATCGAACAGACAACATATGATCGGCTCAGCAGAACGCTGGCTAAATGCAACATCAAAAGTGTCTCTCTACCACCAAGGAAAATCTAAAGCTACCTTCCACCCGTCAAGGATGCTTTGGAATCTAAGAGCACTGGGAGTCTAGAACATCACATGTGAATGTTGCCTGGTTTATATTGGACAAAGCAATCAAGCTATTCAAATTAGAATAAAAACCACAGTAGACACACACAGCTAGCATAAACAGAAAAATCAGCAGTAGCAGAACACAGCATCAACCAGGACCATATTATTAAACTACAGGATACAAAACTTCTTTCTGCAAAAACCAGATACAAGGATTGACTCATCAGGGAAGCCATTGAACATGAAATGCGCGCACACAACATGAATAGAAAAGATGGACTGATCTTAAACAAATCTTGGACACCCCTTCCAAAGGATACAGCTTCCTGAAACACAATAGTCAGATCACTACCACCTCATGGCTCCTCTACCTCGCTCCAACACAGGACCATATCTCCCTTACATCCTTGTCTTACTACAGGCTTTCACTTGGGGCAGTTGCGTCCACAGCCTATTCCTCTACTCGAACACGCCCCCTCCCCATCCCTCCTCTGTCCGATTGGCCCAGACTTCTTTTGAGGTAAGCCTCTACCTGTATAAATACCCTAGCAGTCTCATCCCATTTATTGTTCTTTTTCACAAGTACTATGAAGGTGGAACACACAGAGTGTTCCGAAATGTTGGCACATAATATTCAGACAATGGAGAATCAACCAAAAGAAAGAATACAACATTCACAACAGGGTGAAAGTTTGAAATATAAAACTTAACACTATTTTGAATTGAACTTAGGCGAATGTTTCATATTTTAAGGCTTATTCCACACAGTACAGTCATTCTAATTTTTGGATCTATAGTAAGTATATGAATAAGAATGAAAACAACGGTCCAGTTCATGCCTACTTGCTAACACACATACCAACATACAAAATGACAGGAGTCATTTGTGTAAGGACACACGCTTATATTGCCCCTCTTTGCCTACGCTATACATATGTAGTCCCTGGCCTTTACTGTACATAGTAACACCTGTCACTGCACTAATGACCCTAAGTTTCACACATACCCCAGTATTTCTTTTCACGTACTGCCAAATATATATCTGACTGGACATCTTAACCTTGTTTCTGATACCTGTATCCCTTACTTCCCTCAGTCATCGCATTTCAACATCTGGTATAGTATTTTACTATTGGTTTCAGGGACACAATTATCAGTAAATCCAAAATCAAATTCTGACTTGGAACTCAAACTTGAATTACCAAACTATAACGATCAAGAGAAAAGACAATATACAAACTACAGGGTATACAGCCGCCACAGTAAAAGCCCACAGACAGATAACACAACTAAACTTTAAACATAATAGACTCCAAATGCAACATTAAGAAATCTGTAAATTGGAATTCTGACAGTGAAAACTGGTAAAACTACACAAACAGCTACTTATCCCCTTATTCCTCTTCCTGCAACTTGAAGCTATACCCACTTCCCAGTTTACTTAAAAAATTAACTGTCCTTAACGTGTAGAATTTTCCTTGCAAATTGCTCACTTAGTTAACTCACGCCTGTGTTCACAAAACCCGCTGCTGAACCATACCCTAAACCAAATAAATTAAGTCTATTTTCTCACACCCTATCTCTTTACAAACCACTTTAATATTGCACTTCCATCTATGCCTTGCAATTAGTCTCTTTGCTTCAGCCCTTCCACCCAAAACTGGATTTCTCATCTCTTCAATGCATGCTACATGCCATTTCATTTTTCTTAATTTTATCACCATAATAATCTTTCGTGAAGAGCACACATTATAAGGCTGCACATTATGCACTTTCCTTCAGTGGCTTGTTACTTCCTCCCTCTCATCTTAACAATCCTCCTCAGCACCTTGTTCTCAATCTGTGTTCCATCACTGTCCATGGAGAGACAGTTTCGCCACACCCATACAAAACAACAAATAGTGTCTTGTGTAATTACCAATGCCAATAAAGTACAGCTATTCATCACTGATGTATATAGAACAATTCTCATGTAATATTTTACCTACAGTTACTGAACAATGAAACATGACACACATATATAAGAACATAAATAAATGCTAATACAATATTAAGGCCATAAAAAAATATTCCATGGAGTGACCACCTCCACATCTCTTTAGCTTATATGCTTGCTCCCTTCAACACACTGCCCTACATATAGCTCTTATAAACTAGCCATTTCTATCACAGGTACTGATTAGGGTGGTGTTAACACTACAACCTATGCTAGGGACAAACAGTTTGTTCATAGCACATGCCACAGAAAGCTGGAGGTAAACACAATAGCTGTCACCTCAAATGTCATCATTCTAACCATACACGGAACTTCTTGTGGATTCTTTCCCCATATAAAATTGCTTTCAAAGAATGACACTCTTAGTAAAAATCATATGACATGCATAGGAAACCTAAAATTAACTAACTTAAACTATTCTCAACTTCAATAACCAGCTCAAATGAAATAACATTTCATTCTACAGAAATATGCTGTACTAAAACCAATATTTAAAAATGGATGTAGGAATCATATGTCAAATTATAGACCTATATCTCTTTTACCCTCATTTTCTAAGGTCTTTGAGAAGGTTTTATAGGTAAGAATGTACCAACATTTAATTAATAATAATCTATTAGATGATGAACAGTCTGGTTTCAGAACAAATTCATCAACTATTACAGCCACTTTTAATTTAATGAATGAAATAATTGATGCTTTAAATTAAAAAAAAAAAATGGTTAGTGGCATATTGTGTGACCTCAAAAAAGCATTTGACAGTGTAGACCATGATATTTTATTTTCAAAATTAGAATTTTATGGCGTAAGAGGTAAATTCAAAGAATTAATTCTTATCTCAAAAAACAGGTAACAAAGAGTGACGATAACAAGTAAAAATTCCTTTCACAACAGCTTTTCTAAATGGGGGAAAATTAGATGTGGTGTTCCTCAGGGGTCGATACTTGGTCCACTGCTTTTCCTCTTTTATATAAATGATCTAACCAAGGTAGTTGGAAATAATTCTAAACATGTTCTCTTTGCCGATGACAGCAGTTTGTCACTCATACTAACCACAAAGATTTCAATAAAGAAATCACATCTGTGTTCATTCAATTAAATGAATGGTTTACAGCCAATCTATTGTCTTTAAATTTCAGAAAAAAACTCAATATATGCAGTTCATGATAAAAAAAATACTTCTGTGGATGAAATACCTATTGGTTACAATAACATGTTTATTTCAAACACTTCAAACATAAAATGTCTTGGATTAGTTATTACAAATTCCCTATCTTGGAAGGATCACATTACTCAGCTAACACCTAACTTATGTAAAGCATGTTATGTACTTACATGTATTAGAACATTTATGTCTCAGGATACATTGAAATCTGTATACTATTCCTTCTTTCATTCCCTTATTAGCTATGGGATAATCTTGTGGGGTAATTCTTCAAACAGTCTTCATGTCTTTCAACTTCAAAAGAGGGCAATTAGAATCATTACTGGGTCAAGACCAAGGGATTACTGTAGAGGACTGTTTAAGAAATAGGGGATACTACCATTAGTCTCAGTATATACTCTCTATTTTGCTATTCAATGTGTACAATAAGAATCTTTCCCATGTTAATTCAGAATAATAGTTTTAATAATAGGGAAAATTCTAACCTTCATCGGCCTCAGGCTAACCTATCACTGTATCAGAAAGGGGCTTACTATTCTGTCATTAAAGTTTTTAATAGTCTCCTGTCCAACATAAAACAAATTATCTTGTAATATTACAAGATGCAATTTGGACTTACGTAAATACCTCCACCTTAATTCATTCTAGACTCTAGAAGAATATTTCAACAATGCTAAATCTAAAGCTTCAGTTCTGTATTGTAAGTCTTATGGAAATGGCATGTATATAATATGTTTCATTTTAATTACTTGTAATGCATGTTAATGATATAAAATCTGCTCCATTTACTAATACTGTATTTGTTAATAGCAATGACAGTGTATAATGACTTATATAGCTATACTCTATATTGTAATTGGACAAATTTCACAATCAGTGGTATCTGTAACCAAAGATGGATCTATAGGATTATTAATAAAATTATTAATAATTATTACAGCATTCAGTAAGTTAGCTTTATATTCAACAAAGTCATGAGGCTAAATTATATGCAATGGATTGCAAATGTATATGTGACAAGACAAAACAGCCCATCATCTCCCACCCTGTACCGATGCTGTTGTGTGTAGACATTCAATGGCATGTTATTTCCTTTGTTAAATGTAAAGTGTGGTCACACAATGGAACAATAGTTCACGTGTGATATCTACGTGAAAAGTGATCCAAAATACCATGCCCATCGTTGGGCACACAAGCACACACGCATTAACGACCAGCAAGAACCGGTCGCCTCATTCCTCAGGGCAGAACACTACCTCATCCCACCAACTTGATATGGAGTGAGCAGCTCCAGCCCCCCAATATTCTTGATACAATCTAACATTGCGCCACCCCCACCTTTAATGGACAATGTTTAACATTTCACATGTACAATTCCGAAATACTTTCTTTATACGCCGTTCATATTCAAGTTTATCATACTTCCATCTCCTTCCTTAGCCTCTCTGCCTCTTCAGCAGTCTTCTTCTCCAGTTCTTCTTCCACTTCCTCCATCTCTGGAGTAATTATGCAGTGTGATGTGTTACCACGACAGTCCTCCAGTTTCAAAATCGCAACACCTTAAAAATACATGAATAAACAATGTACATTTGGGTCCCCCGTGTCACTACTGTGCACGAGCCAAGGCAATCTCAAGTTCCGCAATTTAAAACTAAATATATCTTCAATATTAAGTGCTTAAACGAATAAGTTTTCTGATTTGTCCTACCTAAATTATTAGGCCCATCTGTAGCTCTTGCCACCGACATTTCGAGAATAAAATTCGAACTCGACGTAATTCCTAACGAAACCTCACAAGCACTAATGGCAGCAATACGTCTCTAGCCATCAACGCCATTCGGGTGTTACATTGCGCGCCAATATGCTGCCAACTTTTCAATACTGATTAATATTTTTTTTTGTATAATGTTTGATAACGCAAGTTAAACTTGATCTTAGAATATAATCGCAAATTATGGATAAAGAAATTTACACATGACGCATTTATCCATTCAATTTTTTATGACAAAAATCAGTTCTAATCCAAATTGGTTAATATGCCGCTGTTGCATGCTTTCCCAATCTGGAGCTGCATGTAGGCAGGTGCTGACCTCGGGTGGAGGAGACTCGAATCATCACTGACATGGTCAGTGTGCCCGGATCTCTGTGTGTAATACTGGACGGCAGCACGGATTAGTAGCTTCCTGTAATCCGTGGTCGTGTCGGAACGTGCAAAACAAGACTTTACAGCACGTGGGTCTGCAAGTAACGAACAGCTTTTAGGAAATTTAAGAAATATGCTGGCTATTGCCTAGGACAGTACGTTCGATATATTACAGAAGATTTTGTTAAATGCAATTTTTGGCATAGTAAGATCCACAATTTGTTCTGTGGTCCAGTTGAAAATATCCAGTCGAAAGTTTCGTCCAAACCTTTCAGTATATACCAGAACGTCCAAAGGAAGAAAAACCACTTGTTAAAAAAGTTATGCAGCCTATTAGCCCGGAAAGTAACTTATACATATTACGTGTAACAGGACTGATTACGAAGATAGTTCTGCATTCTAATGTTTGGTGTTTGAAGTTCCACAGTTAGTCCTGTGGTCAAGTTGAAAATGTCCAAAAGGACCAACTGCCAAGCTTTTCCGTTCTGGTTCTTCCCATACGATTCGTAAATTAATTTATCCAGAGCTCAAGATGCTGGTCCTTTCAGGCATAAAAGGTACAATACTGAAACAGGACAGTGCAATGTATGAAATTTATTTCTATGAAAACACAATAAATAGTATAGCAGTGTTTCTACAGACTTTGGCCCATAACTTTATTTCCAGTAATGATTACAAGGTCTCACAACACACAGAATTGAACCCCCGTGTGGTACCAACAATAGTTATTCACAGCAAATAACTGCATGACTCTTCACATACCTCTTTTTAGATGGAACCAGAGGCAGTCTCCAGAATAGTGGGACTTTACACCATACTAACAAGATTGCTTGCTGGGATGATTTCATTGTACTCATATCAGTGTGAAAGCTTCAGATCTTACACAGATATTCTGAATTTTTAGTACTACCTGCTTGGTATTATTGACTATAAAATTTTACATATGTTTATCAAATCAGGAGCTAATGAATGCCATTGCCGGATATTTCAGACACTATTTCAATGTTTAGAATGTAATGATAGTTGCATAATTTTAGAGGACAAGTGACTGAAGCAGTGGTCTATTTGAAATAATTAAAACACCGAAGCACTTGGGTCACTTAAAGTTGGAAAATTACGTTGGTATTTGAAAATTCTGGTCTTCTGGGTCAGTAGGTAAGTGATACCTGAAGTTTTGAAGAAAAATGTTGCCTCCATATTCAAGGGCTCAGGTTGGGGAAAGTGCTGCCTATATATTCAAGGGTTCAATATTCACCATTCTTCAAGGAACTTGAATGCTTCAAGATGAAGGAAGGGTATTCCTTCAAAACATTGGGTACCGCTCACCCAGCAATGCAATGTCACATCCCAGAAGCCTGGACTTTTCAATTACACTACTGTGTTAATATCAGAACTCATACATTAGTGTTGCTAATAAGACTACTAATGCAAGAAGAACTTCTGTACAAAGACACACACAGTTTCTAGAGCGTTCACTGGATGACTTCTAATTGGTGGTCATGCTGATCCCAATCCAGTTATGGGGGATAAGCTTCCATGGAAAAATACTCAAAAGGGTAAAAAAAATTCATCTGGCATAATAAATAAGACTCCTTAGATTATACACATCTTTGTAATCCTTTCCTAAATATCTTTGTATTTCAACAAAACATTCCAAGTTCTTCAAAGTTCACATGACTTGGCTTAAATATTATACAGTATGATAGCTATGTACATAACAAATTTATAAGTTCTGTTTTCAAACAAATTTTGGTTTTATTCTACAACACAAGTATGGTTAGAGCTAATAATTTATTCTTGACATGTTTCAAAGACATACATGCTACATATCTACCATTCACATACAGATAAAATAATTAAAAACTGTTTACGTGAAATATATTTAAAGCTTGTTGACTGGAATTGTATGCATAAAACTAAGAAGTAAAATTTATATACTACTGATGAATTTTCAAATTCCACAGTAAGCATGTTATGCCTATCATTGATAAAATTCATATTGAAAATAGGATTATATGACTAAATACATGACCCAGATAACAAAGTACACAAGGATTCAAGGATGTACAAAGCATAAATGGTACACATACATTTTATTGACATTTGTTACGTGACCTTACATAAGATTTTTCTGTTCATTGTTCTGACACATAATCAAGTGTGATACAGTTTCTGCTTTGGTTGCAGAATGTTGCTGGTGAAAGTCATATCAGATTTTCAGTGAAAATTAATTTTCTCTGTCATTCACATTCGAACAAGACAGGAACTTGTCGTTTATTCTCAGTTCTGGCTCACACAGCCTACTGAAACAATTTCCACAGCAGACGTCAAGAAGATACGCTAATTCAGTGCTTCTGCCATGTTATGCTGCACTACTGGATAAACAGATCCAAGTATGTTGAAGGACTGTAGTGTCTTCATCTTCATGGTCAGACAGCAGTATTGCTTGATCCTGAAGATAAAGACACTACAGTCCTTCAATATGCTGGCAACTGTTTACCTACTGACAGCATAACATCCTAGGAGACTTGAATCCTCAGCAACACCACCGTGAGAACCACACTTCAAGAAAGCTTATGTGAATGATGTGGTAGTTGTCTACCTAGCAGAAAACAATGATAAAGAACTCCTTCACTCAGTACTGTCAGGTCTCCCATACATGTTCAGTTGCATTTCACAGTAAACACATTTAGTGACATGGACGCTTGATGTGCTGAATGAGTGTTGCATATATTGTGTAATTTTGAAAACTGAAATCAGAAGTTAAAATTGACAACAAATAATTGGGCATATTGTGCTGATGCATTTTGTGTCTGTGGATGTTGCCAATAATACTGGGCAAACATCTAAAGTCCAGTTTTAAGGTCTTCTAGGTTATGACACTTTGCATTGTCATCCTGAAAATGGAAGCAGCTTGTTACTGCAAAACATCAGTACTCCTTACAGCAATTCTGTTTCAATCAAAAACATTTAAGGTTTCACAGTCCATTCTGTCAATAAATAGTTCATGAAGGAGTATATTAGAATATAAATTTCCCTTCTTGAACAATTCTCTAATATGAATTCTTCAATCTCCCTTTCTTTTGCATTTCTTTTGACAAAAAAGAATAGTGAACAGAAGTGTGAGAATCAGACTATGTGTTTCCTCTGTCCACAACCTCCTCATATCATAATTATATAAAAACTAAATGTACTGCACAATGTAAGTGTGAACAGGGAGAAAATGCGCTCAGTCTGTCAGTTCACTACAATGATATGAAATTTGTTCAGTTATGTTGCTCAATATAATTGAAAATGTATGGGAGGCACTGTATGAACTAATGTTAGTAGTGAGCATGTGAATACTGGACAGAAGAGCTGAGTGGCACATGTGCAGAGCATTTTAGTCCTGTACCAGCAACACCTTTGAGAGGCAGCTAAGTTTTCTGAAGACTACAATGTCTGAGTTCCACACAACTTTAAAACCTCAGGAGTTCCAGTTTATGTTAGGTAGTTAGGATTGTCATGGCCCAGTTTGCAGTCCTCCCTGATCCCGACATCAAGAGTATGACTGTCTTTAGTCACCTGAAGATTTCTTCTGACCTGGTGATGTGGTACAACTGCAGGGATCACAATACTGCCTGGTCTGCAACTAAACATGTGAAGCTTACTAGGGCTCTGATGTCGCTGCATGCTCAGTGTCTCTGTGTTGTGCCCCATGATGACGTTCCCAGCTGCACCACCCATCTCGAAGTCTGCGTACAATGGATTTCCTGCTGGCAATTTCAGTGCCCCAACACCCAGCATAGCTGTGCTGCATGCATCATCTGCTAGAACAATGCTGGATTGACTGTGGTATTCGTCTACCCATGAGTTTGCTGCTCTGGCTGCAAAGGACCCTGAATAAATCACTGTTGGTGGGACAACTGTTGCCGATGGATACTCATCCATGCGTCTGTGTCGTACGTGGCTTGATGGCAGAGTCCATGAAGAATACAGAGATTTTGGCCTCTGCCATGGCCACTGTACATGAAATGACCTCAGATACCGACTGAAAGTCATGAAAAGTATTACAAGTATAACGAGAGCACATACACTGCCTATAGCAGTGTAGATGATTAACTCAGTGTTGCTCTGATGGTCACTGATTATCGTAGCTGTAGACGGCAGGTCACCTTCAATTTCCACCTTCTTCTCTGACGGATGAGAATGGAGTGACAGCAATCTAACTACATGGTACTCTTCCCCAGATAACTCCAGTAATGTTGCATTAGTCTCAGCCAGCATATGTAACGGTTCCTCTTCTTTAAGTACGGCGTTATCAAGTGCAGCTTCGCTGATGAATTCTTCAGAGCTAATTGCTGCTGCAGCTTCAGATGGTGTCACAACACTGACGTTCACTAATAGCTGTGGAGGTGCCAAAACCACACGATTCACCCTCACATCATCATATTCGAGTGATAGCCTTGCTGCTAGGTTCAGCTTCAAGTACTTTGCAAAGTCCTGCTGGCGGAGCTGAACTATTGTCGAATTTCCAGCGAGAAGGAGTAAATAACTGCGACCATTTGTCGGCGTTGAAGGGGAGGGTGATGTTGGAGGTCCCACATCTACATCCACAGTGTTCCCCAAGGTCCTAACCACAGCACTGTCGTCTTCATCATGTTCCAGTTCCTCCTTGGTAAGTTCTGGCAGGCGCTGCAATTCCATCTCATGTTCCTGTTCCTCACTGTCACTGTCCCAGTGGGCATATGGATCACCTGATTCCAATGGGCCGTGATATATATCTTGCTTCTTGCCTTCAGGTCGTAGAGAAGGCGGAGGAGAAGAAATACCTCGTTCAGAATTTCTGGTTGCATTGTCAATAGCTTGTTGCTGGGACACATTGTTACTTAGGGAGGTAAACCAGGTTGATGGTTGTTCAACTGGAATAGAGGATGTTGAAGAAACCAATCCTTGTATGTCAGACCTATTTATATGTGTGGTTTTGTCACTGCTGGTTTGTAATATTGAAGTGGATATGATTTCATGGAGATTGGAAGAAATTCCTGTTGGGCCAAGGGAGATCGTTTCATCGACCCTACTTGATTGTAGGGAAGAGGGTTTCGTATTTGATTCAAATGTGGGCACACCGTCGATGCTAATAAGGATTCCGGACATTTCAATGTGGGAAGATGATGACTGATTGCTACCAGCTGTATTGGGAAGCGTTTCTTCTTCAAAGACATAATTTCGGGTCGGGGAAAAAGATGACGACACGGCACTTTCTTGTGAATGTGATGACAGCCTTTCTGTTGGTGATCCGGTTACATCCCAGAAAACATCGTCATTAGGAGGATCAGGAGATTGGTCGACAGTTTCTGTCTTGTCGATTGTAGGGGAGGCATTGTTTACAGACGGTGATGGCGTTAAATCCTGCGATATAACAGGCTGCGACACGGGAAGCGTCTGTTGGCTACCGCCGATGGCGCCAGCATCGGTACCAGCAGTAGGAGCGGGTTCTGGAAACAAACGAACAAACAAAAAATTACTGGGACATATGCACTGTATAAGTCTCCGGCCGCTCGTTTGCTGGGATTGTGGGTTCGAATTCCGCCGGGAGCATGGTTGTTTGTCTGTTGGGAGTGTTGCGTGGTGTCAGGGAGAGATCTCTGCGTCGGGCTGATGACTCACCCAGAGGAGTCCTGCAGGCTCTGGTGCGTCGTCGTGTGTGATCTAGAAGCCTCAAGAATGTGGCCATGGCTCGCGTTGGGCCGCAGCGCCATAGAACGGAGGGGGAAAAAAAATCTAAGTTACAAAATTTAATCTTCAAAATTACCCCATATTCCGGGAAGAGCATATAATCTACGATATGGGCACAAATAAAAAATTATAAGACTAGCCCACTGAAATTCAAATGTGCAATTTTTAAAAACAAACTCGTCAAAGTACGTAGCTTGAAGAGTTCTGGAAAGACATCTTCACTTATACTAAATTACTATACATTACAGAATAACTTCATGCATAAAACAACGCTGCTGTCTAGAGATTTTCTTCGGCCTCTGGCGGAGGACCCTATTCTTTAAAAGTCAAAGACCGAGGCATTTAATAACATTTAGGTGGCGCAGAAGACAAGATCTTTAACTCTTCATGCAGTGGAAAAAGGAGAATAATTTATTAGTACTACCGGAACGAAATAACTCGGATAACAAAATTACTACATACAGATTCGAAACCTGAACAATAAAAAAAAATAATAAAATCTCAGACATTCAGTTCACTTATTGGTTTTGTTGTACACATCTTCCTCTCATATTCATTCCTGCCAGTCTCTGGTTGATGGCGGTCCTACACCTATAGATGCTTTCTCACACAATTGGAAAGTCAAAATGTCCGTATACTTTGTAAAGTATGTGGTGTTTTATGGCTTGGAAAGCCCCGGGACTCTGGCGTCTCAAACTGAATTTTGCCGTGACACCGGGAGAGAGCTCTTTAAAACCAAAAAATTGGAACTTCCCGGAAAACCCGGGACGAATGAGATCCCTTCCTTTGGGCCGACGAGAGTATCTTCCATTGCTGCCATCCATTCGCAACATCCATACAGACCACACATAACGACAGTAGAGGAACGCTTAGCCCTTCATATACAAATAATTTTTTTCAACTGAAACCACAGCCACCGGTAAGTATATCGTAAATTATCTTCTTCGTGGATACGAAGTATAATGCAGTAAATAAGTTTCTGTGTGGAAACCGATACGCGAAAGAAAGCATAAGAAAGTGTCATATGTTTCGGGCGTACCAGCCTCCTACCCAGCCTTACACTTGCACGCAGTAAGTGCACCACAATCTTACACTCATTTGTTCATGGAAAATTTAGCTACGCTTTCAGTGTCTGACGTCACAATGCGCTAAAGAAACATGATTAGCGAATAATGAATTACAGAGGATGTGGGAAGTAAATGTCTTGACGGAACTTGTGGTTCTACCAGGTTATCTACTTGAAGGGACAGTATCTCCACGAAAACCAACGGTCGGGTTAGCCGATTAACGAGCCGAGATTTGACTCCGGAACCTGCTGAATGCGAGAAATGAGTGCTGCCCAGCGACCGCTACGTTAAGTAATCTCCTTACATCGGAACCCCAAGCCACCCGCAAACTTTCCGGTGCAGACCAGCTTGCCGTCTGACACAAAGTACCTACTGCACAGTCGCCCTTGCTTGTCGTCATTATGCACGTGCAAACCACACATTTTCCTGTTTGTTTGTTACTTTTCCTTTCTAAAGCAGCCAATTAAATTTTACTCTATATGTTTTGCCAAGGGCCATTCTTCTTCTATGCCTTTCCTGTTTGTAAAAGGAATACTCCTTCTTGGATACACTGCACCATAATCTTTTAGATACACCAACATCCACATAAAGACTAACGCCTTATATTCGGTAGGCGCTCTTGTTGTTATAGGCAAACAATGTTGCACTTGTGCACGAACTGTATTGTGAACAGACGTCATGTTCTGTATTTAATACTGACATGGAGTCCGCGAGAAATTACCCTTTAAAGTTAATATTAGTACGAACATAAAAGAGTATAATTCAAGCAATCTATTTTAACTTCAGTGCTTCTACTATTTTTTTCCGTTTGTAGGAGGCAATTTCAAATCGTATTTTTGCCTCTCGGTTTATGACAGACACTATGTATAATAATATAAACAGCCAACTAGATGCAACAATAATTATTTTATTAATAATTTCAATCAGCTCAACATGTTTCGGGCGATAATTTCGCCCATCCTCTGGAACACTAGACTGTGTTTACAGC
>Ga0123353_10007549_pt1 | contig 14726 bp, 8 predicted proteins | sample TergutLab28metaG_3_FD_92763 | JGI IMG/M metagenome (GOLD analysis project Ga0123353, IMG submission 92763) | Labiotermes labralis P3 segment gut microbial communities from Petit-Saut dam, French Guiana - Lab288 P3 | ecosystem: Host-associated > Arthropoda: Insects > Digestive system > Gut ... | reverse complement strand
TTGTATGTAACTGTTTATTTCATCCTATAATTGAATTTCTACTTTGTAATTGTGTTTCCCTTTGCAATTTTATTTCTTACTTGTGATTGTATTTCTTAGTTTATACTTATATTTCTTATTTTGTAATTTGTATTTCTTATTTTATAATTTTATTTCCCATTTGTAACTGTAGGTTACATTTACCTTGAAAAGTTCAATATCCACCTTGTATGGATCAACTGAACACATAATAAAATAAAAATAAATAAATACATTATAATCCTTATTACTCTTTTTTGTTTCTCAAAAACAGAGTTGCTATAGGGCAAATTGCCCCAAAAAATTATTCCACACGACATGGTGGGGGAGTGGACATGAGAAAAATAAATATTTCTTAAACTTTTTTGGGACATAATTGACTTAAGAGATCTGATTAAATAACCCACAAAACTTAACTTAGAGGATAGTTGTTTGAATTATTTCTTCCATGAGAGGGTGTTATCTATGGTTGATCCAAGAGATTTTATATCATAAATATTATTAATTTGCATATCTTCAATATTTATGTTTATATCAATTTTAGTATTTGGTTTTGAAGTAAAATGCACATGATTGGTTTCATTAAGGTTTAATGATAATGAATTGATTGTGAACCGTAAGTTTATATTATCAAATTGTAACAATTTATTATGTCAATAACACAACATATATTAGTTAGCAACTTCTAAAAATTAACTTTAAATTTTAGAAGTTGCTAATTAAGATATGTTGTGTTATTGATATAAATAAATTGTTACAATATTGCAACACAACAGGATGGCTCCTATTAAAATCACATTATCAAATGTCACTATAAATTCTGTGCTATAATCAGTGATATCAGAGTTAGAAAATACAATACTAGTGTCATCAGCAAGCGAAGTTGGTTTAGATATATTATTTATTATGTATGATAAATCGTTAATGTATTATAGGAAAAACAGTGGACCGAGTATTGAACCTTGTGGTACATCCTGCTTAACTGTCCCCATCAGAGCTGTTTTTGGAGTATTCATTTTTTATTATTACTCTTTGGTACCTATCATTTAAATAGGTTTTTATCAGATCACCTGCCTTACAGTTAATACCATAATACTCCAATTATGCAAGTAATAAATCATGTTTCACACAGTCCGTTGCTTTTGTAAGATCACAGAATATTCCTCAAGCTAATGGTTTATTATCAAGAGCCGTTAAAATATTGTTTGTTAAGTTGTAAGTAGCTAACTCAGTTGAGGAATTGGTTCCAAAACAACACTGTTCCTGTGCAAGAATATTATTACTATGTATATGGAATTGCAATCTATTGTAAATGGCTCTTTCAAAAACTTTGGAAAATGGCGTGAGTAAAGATATTGGCCTGTAATTTGACATTTCAGTCTTGTCACTTTTTTTTTTTAAATGGCATTAATCTCTGAATATTTTAGATGCATTGGAAATATGCCTGAAGATATACCTTATTACACACATAGGTTAGAGGGGATATTGTACAGGGCATAATTATTTTCAGGGTTTCATAATGGAATTTCATCATATCCTTGGGAATTATTCCACTGTATTGCTTTAATTACAGCTTTCATTTCTTTGGTAGATATGGGTGTCACTTTTATGTTAGGGAATGGTTGTTTAAAAACCTCATGAACGTAGTTTATTGAGTCAGTTACATTTGGGGTTTTATTTAGTTGTTTTGAGGTATTCATAGATACTTTGTCTGGAAGTGTTGTAAAGTAATTATTAAAAGTATTGGTGATAATTTGATTATTGCTGCATAGTTTACTATCAGTGTTTATTAATGATACTGCATGATTACTTTTGCTATTGTTAGTTATTATTCTGACGATATCCAAGGTGACTCTAGCTTTGTTATTGGAGTTTGAGAAAAGTTTATATATATATATACACACACACACACACACACACATATATTTTTTTTTTTTTGCTGTCTTTATGACTTCCGATAGAATGTTACAGTATTACCTATAATGGCTCTCTAATTCAGGGCATTAGGTATTTCTACCTAACATGTACAAGTCTCTTTTATGTTTTTTCATTCATTCATTCATTTAGTATTCCCGACTACGCATGATATTTTAATTGTCTGTTATCCAAAGTTTATTTATTTATATATATATATATTTTTATTGTGGATGCACTTTCAAGAGGAAAACTGTGGTAGTATATTCTTAGTTAGATACTGAGAAAGTTATTGAATACCGTGTTCACATTGTCATCAGAGAAGATATTGTCCCCAAGATTTGTAACTAAGATGCAACTTAAATTCATATATGGTAAATTTATTTATGTCTCCTCTGATTATATGAAAAATATATGGATTTTGAATTTTCATGTTGTTTAATACAAGCAGTTGGACACCATGGTCAGATAGCCCATTTGGGAGTGGATTTATTGTAAAGTTTTCATTTTTATATTTATCAGCAAAAAAATTAACAATGGCTGACATTGAAATATTATTAATTCTTGTAGGAAAATCAATTATACTAAATAAATTGAATGTAGCTGGTAAGTAATTTAGTTTCTGTTTATTAGTATTATCATCATCTAAATAAGTGATATTTATATCTCTACAGATGATTATGTTCAAAGAGTTAGTATATATTTTGTTGAGTATAGACGCAAGAATATTTAAAAAATATGAGAAGTTTCTTGATGGGGATCTATATGTAGATAATACACAGATATTTGAAGAGGAATAATGTAACTTTACAGCACATATTTCTATGTCTAGCCCAAAACAGGATTCGTTTAAATCAGTGGATGCGTATTGTAGAGTTTTAAGGACAAAGATACTTACACCGGGATTTTCTATAGAAATGAAGCTCCTAGGCTACAGGAATTAATAATTACATAACTTATTTCAGTATTGCTTAGAAGATGTTCAGTAAGACAGATTAAGTGGGGAATTTTAGATCCCCATTGATTTACTAATTCATCAGTTTCATTGTTTTGGTGGTATTTCGTCAAACTTGATTTTTTGTAATCATTATTAGTGGTACTTTGTTTTATTCGATCATGGTTCTTATTAGAAGTGGTATGTGCCTTTGGAACGTGTAATTTGCAGACATAAAGCACTGGAATTAGCTTGTCCCAGATGTTATTTTATGCTGCTGTAAAAACATTCTTGCTTTTCTGGTCTCAGCAGTTTTAATACAAGTGTATACTGAATTCACTAATAATAATATTTGAAAAACACAATACTGAGCACTGAGTTCTTGAACTATGCTCTCGTCTGTTCTTATTAGATTACTAACATCTCTTCTTCCTCCTCACTATCTGTTACTATAAGGTTACATCATTACAACTGGAACCCTTTAAAGCTTAGTGGTTAATATATGAACCACCAGGTTTAACATTAAAATACCGTATTCTTCCCACACAATGTATTTGTGTGCTCTGTATCATTCTTATAAACAACAATCATTATTTTCATACACAGCATTAACTGTTCTCTGCAAGGTGTGAACTAAATCTTTATTTATGTTGATTGATTTTAATCATCAAACCTTCCAGTTAGATTTGTGAGTCCTTTACACATCTATTCATATGTAACACATTTATATAGTCTGTACTCACTCTATTAAGTATACATAAACATTTCAATGTAGGTCTCTTACCAGTGCATCCATAAGCCACAATAGCCACTGCAATTAGATTGATAGAGTAAGATGTATTACTATCAAAGACATCCAGTCCAATTTCACATATTGTAACAAAAAACAGTGTGAAGAAGGACACCAGATAGCCTGAAAAACATAAGAATATCAATACTTTTGCCAAATATGCAGAAATAACATGTTTTGTATCTATGTTCAAGTTCAACATATGTTGCAAAAAGACAGCTTGTAGGAAGGAAATACATATAATTAAAACTTCCACTAGATTTTAATGCCATGCATCATTGAGTTTGTTTCAGTCACATTAGAGATGAATAGTTAGGAGTGAGAACTGTAAACAAACTGTATTCAATATTTCACCCTCCTAAAATTAGTGATGATTATCCAGTGGCATTTTTCAGCATTACAAACGATTACTTCATGCAAAATTATTGTAAAATAATTGAACAAAAGCCGTGGCTTGGTATGTGATTCCTCCTGGATGACAATTTCCTGATCCGGTGATAACATATGAGAATCATCACCAGAATGCAAGACAAAATCATATAAAAAAAGACAGTTCTTAAGTTCTTTGAAAGTATAATAAAGTTCAGATACTTTGGAATGACAGGAACAAATAAAAATTACATTAATAAAGAAGTCAAGAGCAGAAGGAATACTTCCGAGCATTCAATTAAAAATTTTGTATCTTCTCATCTGCTATCTATAAACTTAAACGTCAATATTTGGACATAACAGGGAGCAAATAACAGGATGCTAGAGAGAAATGTATAATGGACAGCTTCATAATTTATCTTCACCAAATATGATTAGGATGATCAAATCAAGGACAGTTAAATGAGTGTGGCATATAGCAGACATCTTTATCAATTCTTACTTAATGCAATATTTCACTCTTCAGGAAATTTCTGTAAAACACAGATGTGAAAAAATCATAGAGTAAATTGTGGTCCACGAAGGTGTTTCCTGGTATCCCATGCCATATATCTTCTGCAAATTTCTGTTTGAAATATCTTTGCATTTATATAAGAAAACTTATTGTTACCTCTATACTAACAGTGTAAAAGTCAGAGAATCTATTAGCGATAAAAAATTATTGTGCTATGGTATTTCATGATACAATGGTACAAAAGACTGTACTGCATGCAATGGAATTCAAGCAGAAATTATTAGTAAATATGACACACTACCAAAAGTGATGCGAGTGTTCAAGGATAATGTCTCCACTAGGACATTGTTGGCAAGTACAGCAAAGAAAGCCATCACTATGTAAACAAGTGACATGTCAAATACAATGGTGGTTTGAGGGTACTTTGCTTGGAAGTAGTCTACAGCAATGATGAAACTGTGAAAGAAACAGAAACAAAAGACAAGTCAGTAATGAAAACTGTGGGCTTAATTCTAGTCTTATTACTATTTTTATCAGTCATTTCACGAACATAATTTTGGTGGAGTATACTTGTTTAGTGTATGTATTACCTGTTATATGGTAGAAGGAAGCCAACACCAGCTAAAACTAATGCGAAGTAAATACAGTTGCATTTATCTACTGGGGGTGAAAGATGACTAAAACCGTTTGTGAACCGAAAATCATTGGCTGTACGGGCTTTTCCTAGTTGGATATAGCCTCTACTGAGATTCTCATCCATTATCACAGCTTAGAGATTTTGTGAATCCACAACTCTAAAAGGAATTTGGATTTTATGTATATCACGCAGATTGTATTCTTGTTTCTATGGCACTATTGCATCTTCATTTACTTTACACTAATTCAGTCGACAGAATAAGTCAAATAACACGGTCGTCGGCAAGTTGTATCGTTGCTGTAAATACGACTATCCTGTCATATAATCGTATATTTGAAGAAACTATGGAACGACAAGTTGTGCGTTTAACTCGCCACTTTACAATAACATAGTTGTATTCGTAACAATTTGATGTAAGTAGGAGATATTAAATAGTATAACAGAAATAAAGTTACATCTTCCACACGCATGTCATCACAATATTCGCATTGATTTCTGTGCAACAATTCCTTGCGCAGTTCAGGGGCCCGCGAATTACGTCACGGAAACGTCACCATCATGTGACACGACACGATATGAAAAGTGGGAAGTGATTAACGAAGGGGGTGTTGGATGTGTGTTTTTGTAATCTTCTTTGCGTTAAGTAACTAAAAATGTCTCTAAATACAGCACACGCAAATGGAGGAGTTTTAATACATGCAGGAGAATGGTTAGTGGTGTAGTATATAATATGTGAAGGTTAGATGTCATTGAAAGTTTGGTGTGTGTGGAATTTTCCCGATGTCAATATTTATAACCTATAATAAAATTTGCCATTATTGTTTATGCACTAATTTCACTAATCAGGCATCGATAATCGTCATATATAAGTGATATTTGTTGTATTTTTAATTAAGTTGCTGTTGCTCGTAACGAGAATGATTGACATTCGTGAGATCGATAGAAAAATCTTCCAAAACTTCCAAGGTTAACCCTGATGCAAGATTGTGAAACTACTTTATAAGTAAAACACTTTAGAACGTTGTGGTGCATCTGTGTGGCAATCGTTTGTTGCATTGCATGTAACCAGGAACTGTAAATTTCGTAAATTCCTGTTCAATTCAATTTATTTATTATTCCATTGTATCATACAGATATGGAACATGCCAGTAAAATAATTAGCAATAATATTAATAATAATAATAATAATAATGTACGATGCATAAAGCATCCGTCATATTAAACATTAATAACTAATTATACATTGCAACAAAATCTAATAAATGAGTAATAACTTTATATATTTAATGAACAATACAAACATTGCATAGGATATTATGTGACTTTTCCGATAGATTTCTCATATATAACTAGTTAATTTGATGATAAGAATAATCATTATAGTTTTGTTGATAATATTCATCAATACTATAAAAACATAGTGAAGGAAGAATTTCTTCAGTGCAGTTTTAAACAACTACATTAGCCGAAAGTTGTTTGATATGTGTTGGTAGATGGTTATAAATTTTGGATCCAGAATATGCAACACCCCTCTGAACCACTGTTAAACTTGTTGATAATAAGTGCAGATTATCATTTGATCTAGTATGTAAATTGTGAATTTGTGAATTTATTTGAAATAAATTCTTATTTTTTACTACAAAAAGAAGAATGGAGAAGATATACTGTGACGGAAGAGGTAATATTCCAAGCTGTTTAAATAGTGGACGACATGTATCATATCTATTGGAATTTGTGATAATTCATATTATTCGTTTCTGAATTTTAAATACTTTAACACTGTGATGGGAGTTACGCCAAAATATAATACCATATGACATAACTGACTGAAAGTAAGAAAAGTAAACCATTCTTAGTATTTCCGGTGATCTTAAGAAAGTAAGTGTCCTGACAATTTAACAGGCTTTATTTAGTTTCGGTATTATTTCAATAATATGATATATATATATATATATACTGTCGCAGTAACAGTTGTATTTTGGGAGCAACACGTAACATGTGAAGAGTGCGGTCGGAAAAGGCTTCCAATTATTCATTTAACAATATTTGTCTTCTCGCTTGCTGTCAAAAAATACAAGAAGAAAATATACAAAACTGTAATTTTGCCTGTTGTGTTGCGTGGTTGTGAAACGAGATCACTCACAGTAAGGGAAGAGCATATACTTGGGACGTTCAAGAATAAGCTGCAGAGGAGAATACATGGAATTATGAGGGAAGAAACAGCAGCAACAAATTGCGTGAGGAGCCTCACAATTTATACTCCTTGCCAGATATTGGATTGATAAAATCACAGAAGATGACAGTAGGTGGGGCATGAGGAATAAAATAGGCGAAAAGAGAAATGCTTTAGGTAAAAGGTCATGTGGAAGACTTGCATATGGATGAAGGGATAATATTAAAGTGGATTTAAAACAAAGGCATGGGGGGTGTGGAATATATTTGGCTGTTGCAGAATAGGAACCAGTGGCAGGTGCTTGTTAATACTGTAATGAACCTACTACAAGGAATTACTTGACTGACAGAGCAACTGTTGGCTTCACAAGAGGGCATCAGGTCCTTGAAGTTACAGTTGCGGTTGGGAGAAGTGACAGTTTCAGAGAACATTGAATCAAACATCTGATAACCCTAACAAGGCCCTGGCTCATGTTAGACCAGTTTCTAATATGTTTCAAATTATATTGCCACTTTTAGGATGAGATACGCTGTTGTGTTGAGTAAAAAGATGAAACAGTAGACCATCAATCACAACTACTTTTAGACAATACCTTATTTTATTGTCTGAAACATGCTACATGTTCTGGCATTTTCCTAAAGCCATTGTCAGGCATAAGTATTAAAAGTATAGGAGACATAAGCTTTTTATATACAGAAACATTACTGGTTAAAAAGGACTGAGATTTCATTCTTACAGTTTTTTTAAACAATGTTCTATGAATGTTAGTGAAAACTGAGGTAAAAGTTAATGTATTCAAAGTATATTAAAACAATATACTAAAAATTGTGCACAATTTTTATGTAGTCATGTTATATGTATATGAGGCTTTAGTTCTAAATTTCTTCTTAATGGATCTATACATTTGTGAGGAAGATTATAGAAGATCTCCCAGAGACAGTATTGATTCAACTTAATGTGGAGCACAGTATGTTCGGCACAGTTGCTCATAACACCAGTCCTAAGACCGCCATTATTTTAAAATATTCCATTTTCTTCTGGGGTTGTGGTCTGTTAATCAGATTAATTTGAGTCACAATATGTTTAGTGCAGGTGCATGTCACAGTTATCTTAATGCACCATAATACTTTTGAAACATACATTGTGCCTGATGATGACTATAAAAAAATCTGCAGCATGTACGTATGCTCAAGGACAGTGGTTCAGAAGTTCAGAATGGGCAAATATATATGCACATAGAGTTTATACTTTGTTGAAACAGACGTAAAACTTCTGTAATACTGTGGTTCATGCTTAAATGTGAATTGCACAGTTGTGCTGCAGTGACGAATCTCAGTGTCTCTCTGTGTGGGTACTCCAAAATGTGGCTGACATGGCCCAGTTGGTAGTCACATTGTTTGCTTTTATGTTAGTCATGCGAATGTTCTTGGTCAGTGGAATGTCCTTAGGGTAGGGTGTAAAGTAAAGTGAGCTACTTATGTAAGGGAATTCTGCCCTGCTGTTCACTGCACAAGCATGGATAGTGCTGCTGTATAGTGTGAGTACACAGAAAGTAGAGCACTAATGTTTTTAAGGAAGTTTAGTTGACTTACTTTCAGTTCTTAGAAAATAATAGTTTTTGGATTCGTTGAATGAACCCATAGTGACTGAAGTTACAGTACATAGTGACTCCTCTACACCTAGCATCTAAAACTTTTATTAGATATCATATATGTAGGGATATAGTATCATGGGGCTCAATTAATACAGATGTATTTGTTGTAGTTTCTTTCCATCTAAAGTCTTACAATTATGATTTTCCTTAGATTTGGCCACTTACACTGGATTTTAATGGAGATTTTAACTATCTCGAACATCTTAGATATTAGCAGTGTTTTCCTTGGACAGAATATTATGAATGTTACAGCTGGTAACACATTTGTTCAAATTGTCAAAATTCTTTACATGTTCTAGCACATACATGTTTTCCTTGGAGTGCCAAATGCACGAGGCCTATCTTCTTCGTTACTTTTCTCCTGTTCATTCATTTCTGATTGACTTGTTCCTGACTTCTTTCATGTCTTTAGATGATGAATATCTTTGTTTTACTTCTTCCACCATGAAACTATACACATAAGCAGCAACTTCCTGTGTTTGACTATGCATTGTTTTTAAATTCGGCTTTCTTAATACTGGAGGTGTGCTCTTGTATATATAACAGAAGGATGTTACTAAAATATTTAAAGACACAGTACAAAAGTTTCTATTCTGTCACCGGTCACACTGCATCCAGCTCGTCACCACTGTATGTTAAAAGTATGTGTGGTCGGTGATGTCATCAAAAAATTACATACGATCAATTATTTGGTCAACTGAAACGTTTCACCATATTAATAACGCTCTTAAAAGTTAAAGACTGTACAGGCAGTGCTAATCAGAAAGTGGGCTGATGGACATTTCCGTGCAGTGTTATGGATGCTGTAGGTCCACTGGGTAGGAGTAAACAAGTTCTGAGCTGCCAGTATCAACTGTGAGACCAATAGGTTGAATGGTTCCCAGTCTTATACCCATCCTCCTCCCATGGGTGAATGATTAATGCTTGTGCAAACTAATTTCTTCAGGGGCGAATAAATTTTACCAAGTTTGTTTCTGTGGAAAAAAAACTCATGTAGATACAGTGCTGAGGATGCAAATGTGGGTAGGGTGTCAAAGCAGGAGGATGGAGGGGAGAATTTTAGTCCTACATGCAATTTGAAAACATCATTGAGTTGTCAACTGTAGAACAGGTGTGCCATTACAGTCTCTTAAAGTAACAACCACTTGTCTGTCTTTATGTGTAGTTTTATTGAACAAAATGTATTATGTAATAGGGATTTATAAAATCTTGTATAAACAAACATCTGTGTTTCCACTATTTTGCACTGTCCTTCATGTGTAAGTTATCAGTTTATGGGATTATATATGCGAATATAATTGACTAATCGTATTTCAGCATCCTGCTGTTCTGTGATAATGTAACCATGGAATTTCATGGGCAAGATCAACCAGAATTCAAGGGCTCTAAACATGGACGACTGTACTTAACCACTCATCGCATGATTTTCAATGCCAAGGAATCAAAGGACAAAATGCAGTCTTTCAGTTTTCCATTTATTACTCTTAAAGATGTAAGTTCTGTTATTAATGTAGTGTTGTGTATAACTCTGTCACATTTTGGGATTAAGCAGGCTTCCTTATGGAACAGTGTCTGTTGAGAATACAGTAGGAGAAAGTCATGGCTGTGTTGTTACAAGTTTGCATGAAGTATAAGGTGCTTTGTAGTGATGATCTGATGCTCAGTACATACCAAAAATTGTTTGATAATGGAAAATAACCCAGTAAATGTACGTACTTGTGTAAGATATTCTTTATGTAGCAAGAAAAATTCAAATCGGGTTAGAGGACCTTAAATGAAAGGTGCAAGACTCTTGAAGTACTTATATAGTTCTGTCCAGGTGTCTGTTCTTACAGTGCTGTTTCACACACTGTTACAATTGACAGAGAAATTATTACAATGAAAGCCAATGAGATGCACTATTTCTCAAATTTATTTGATAAAGTACTCTACATGTTTCGGACAGGTTCACTGTCCATCATCAGGAGTATCTCAACACTGTATATACACAATAGGTATTTGTCATGCTAGTTCTGTTGGCATCTGCTAGCATGGTCAGGTTGGAACTCCTGATGATGGACAGTGCACCTGTCCAAAACATGTAGAGTACTTTATCAAATAAATTTGAGAAATAGTGCATCTTCTTGGCTTTCATTATAAGAATATATCACTATGCACAGTCCTCTGAATGTCATATTTGACAGAGAAGTATCAACAGATATTATATAAATGTCTCTGTGTTTCTCATCAACCCTTTTTGGGATAGGGACATGACTTATTTGTATCATTTGAGTTTTCTTCATACATACCATTTAGGGGTGACTGTGCCACTGCAGGTCACTATAATTTTGTTGCTTGCTGAGTGTCCAGTAGTCGCACTGTAATATTTACATACACATCATTGAGGTTGTCAGATGTGGTTATCATTTCCCACAGCTAGTTTTGGTTTTCATGTTTTGTCAAGTTTGTAAGTTCTGCCATTAGAATGTATAAATCTCAGTATATATATCATTTCATTGTGTCAATGTGATCTTGCTCGAACTGCATAAATATGAAAAAAGTACTTTTCCTTTATTGTTATGTCATTGTTAAGTGTGTCTTAGTAATGGTGATAATACCTTTTAGTACCTTGCACCAGCAGTTGCATAATTCCATAGAAGGAGATCGTGAAAACCTGAAGTTGAATAGAGCCTGTAGTAATATGGGGAGCCTCATCTTCTAAACTTGTGAATCACAATTGCAGCATTTCAGCAGTGCATATTGTTAGTCCACTGTGCCTGTGTCAGCAGTGTGTTGTTCTTTGTTTCTTTCTGGAGGAGAAATGTGTTTCTCTCAAGATGGTTGCACGTCAGTATCAGTTCTTCTGCTATGTCTTGTTTTCCAAGAGACTGAAAGCCATTTTTCATGTTTTGAATTCAGAATGTTGAATGTGAACTGTGCTTTAAGTCCACCACTTTGAAGCCATGAACTATACTTTCTTGATTGCCTATGCAATATTATTTTTTGCCTGCTCAGTAAATAAAAACGTGCTGCCTGTTACGTCAAACCACATTACACAGGAAAAAAAATTGAAAATCCTGAATGGAAGGTGGATGTAACCATGAAATTATAATATACCAGTCACATATAAATCCATACATTTAAAAACTAATGAAATGAAATTATTCACTGTGGTCATTGTTGAAGCTGAGTCTGATTATTGAAGACAAAACAGAAACCATTAGCAGTAAATAGCGTTTATCATGGTTTGTCACAAAGGGGTAATGTGATTATATTCCCACTGTGCACCAAGGATTCAGGAACTGTTTGCAGGCAAGGATATCCCATATCTGATTTATTATACCCTGAATTCTGAGTATGGCCAATTCAGTGAGTATTTGTCAACACATATATTTTTTGGCAGCCTCTGACTCACAAATAAGCTATTCAGATCCTGCAATGGAGAGTTACATGTTGGCACAGAGAAAGCAATTGTATGGCAAACTACTAAATGCATACCTTGTACAGTCTATACTAAATATTGTAGCACATTCTTGTAATGAATTTTTTTCAAGAAGTATAACATGAATATAAAAAGTAATTTGAAAATAAAGGTTCATAAACTCTGTGGTTTATGAAGAGTTGGACTATCTCAAAATTTTTTACATGGGTAAATGGATTAAATCTCAGAGAGTTGGCTTTTTATTTGAATGTTTTAACTTAAAAAATATTTTAAAGTGATTTCTGAAATGACATTTATTAAATTAGTAAATCACTGGTCTGTCATCTATTTTGTTTAATATTTTAGTGACAAGAATGCTGACACATATGAACATGTTTTTGTGTAGAGATTGTATTGATGTGCCTGTTTGAATTGTGTCAAGAAGGATGAAGGAGTCCAGTTACAATTGCAGTAGATATCATAATGGACATTTCAATTCTTGAAGATGAGACCATCACACTGTCTCATAATATTGAGCACTAGAAGAATGGAGACCTCAGTAAAACCCTGTTGTTGTAGGTTGAGTTAGAGCAGCCAATGTTCGGAGCAAACTATATAAAAGGCAAAGTCCGAGCTCAACCGAATGGAAACTGGGTTGGGGAAGCAAAGTTTAAGCTCATGTTTAAGTCTGGTGGTGCAATTGACTTTGGCCAGGCAATGCTGAAGGCTGCATTCATGGGTATGTAGAACCATTGAATTGTATTGAATTAATTTTTGTGCTTTTACAGGTAGCTGAAAGTTACTTTACTTTAGGTGCATTTTGTTTTGTACATTGTGCTGTATGCTCTTGGCTCTTACTGTTGTAATACACTATTGGAATTATGAAATTCTGGATAAAGAGTTTTATGAATATTCATGAGCAGAAAAGTGGCACATGAGAATGTTTTCTTCTTCAGATGACTGGAATCATTTGAACTTGTTTTTCACATTTCATAAGAAAAGTTAGGCTGATGGTGTTTCAAGTGTGTGTTGTCTCTTTCCTCTTCCCCTGATATGGTTTCAGCAATTTAACAGATTAAAAAAAAAAACTGAATATGAACCAATTTTAAGCCATGCAGTGCTACCCTCTGTTATTTTTTTCTAGTTACCCTTGGAAGTACTAACTTGATAGCCATGTGAACTTAAATAGGTTGCTACTTTTAGACAGATACTGGAACACATTTTCAGTACATCAATGGTACTATCAAGGTCAGTTATTCAGTTATTAATAAGTGTGGCTGAAACTGTTATTCAGATGGAACTGGTACTTCACTGTCACTGTGCTAAATAGAAAGGCCCCATGTATGGAGAGCTGGCTGAATTTAAATTCCAGTTTTTATTGAAACTGAACTCTGAATCAAATATTAGTGTGTCCATTATGATAAAGCGAAACCAAATAATTAAAAGGTTTGTCAAAGAAAATTAAGTGTGTTTGTGGCTATTCCAGGTATATATTTTTTACACATGAATTTTCCATGTACATATGTGCTGTGAGAAAGACATTTCAGTAAGTCCCCCCCCCCATTCTCACTTCATCTAAGTACAGATTAAATATTTCCATAATAAAAAAGAAAAGAGTATTCAGTCATATGCATTTTTTGACCCTGAATTCATTTTCCTATAATTTTAAAAAGCTGACTTTTTAAGGTTGTTTATGTTTGTTATTTATATTGCTTTCTGAATTGATATTTCATGTTGTTCTATGTTGTAATTGGTTATGTTTGTGTAAGATCTGATGATGCATGCTGTACAATAACCTGACTACAAAAAAAAAATCACTTGGCTATTGAAAACAAGGAGAGCAAGAGTGACTTTCACTTTCTGTCTAGTGTTTGCTGCAGTAAGATGCTGTCTGTAATGGGCTCTTGACTGTTGAGTAAGGCTGAGAGAAAGTAACCAAACAGTGTGAAGAACTGCTCTTGCTTGTAACATGACACACAGTGCAGTATTATAGCTTTTTTATTCTTGTTTGTCTTGCTGTTTCTGTTGTGTGAAACATATGGAAAGTAAGCATTTCTGTTAAGTGCAGAGTGTCACAGAATACATGATTTATAGTACTTTGGCAAGTGTATTATCTGTACCCTCAGGACTTTGAAGTTTGATGTTATCATTAATCCATTAGTATTGGACTATCCTAAAGTGTCAGATTTACTGATTGAAATATAAAACAGAGTTGTGCGTTGGAATATGTGAAACTGTGCTTATGGTCCCTGTGTCCACAAGATGGTTATGGCTACATTGCAAATAAGCTTCTGTAATGCAGTCCAAAAATTAAAGATGTCAT
>Ga0123353_10007548_pt1 | contig 14727 bp, 12 predicted proteins | sample TergutLab28metaG_3_FD_92763 | JGI IMG/M metagenome (GOLD analysis project Ga0123353, IMG submission 92763) | Labiotermes labralis P3 segment gut microbial communities from Petit-Saut dam, French Guiana - Lab288 P3 | ecosystem: Host-associated > Arthropoda: Insects > Digestive system > Gut ... | reverse complement strand
TTTCAGGTCATAATTTTTCGGGAGTGAACGTGGATGGAAACTTTACGATGAATGGTGGGGAAATCTCAGGGAATAGTACTGCTTCTAACGGCGGTGGCGGAGTACGCGTAAATGGTGGAAACTTTACAATGAACGGCGGAAAAATTTCAGAAAATACTAGTATTGGTAACCCCAATTTCAGTTCCTTTTTTGGTGGCGGAGTACATGTAAATGGTGGAAACTTTACGATGAATGGCGGAGAAATTTCAGGGAATACATCCGATGGCTCCAATTATTTCTTCGCTCCTCAGCTGATGAACCTACTCAGTGGCGGCGGCGGGGTGGCCGTGAGAAGCGGAACTTTTATTATGAAAAACGGAAAAATTGCAGGGAATATTGTCACTTATAATACCAGTTTTAATATCTATGGCGGTGGAGGTGGAGTGCTTGTAGGTGCCCAAGGAGTAAACGGCTCAACCTTTATCATGGAAGGAGGAGAAATCTCAGGGAATACTGCTTGGTCAGGCGGTGGAGTGCTTGTTTTTGGTTCAACTAGCCTCTTTACCAAATCCGGTGGGACTATTTATGGCTTCACACTAGGAAATAACAACAGTAATATAGCAACGGCTGATAATAATACTGGAGGTCATGCGGTAAGCTCTGACACAAGCCGAAGAGACACTACTGCAGGACCGGGGGTGAATATGGATTCCAGAATAGGCGGCGCAGCTGGTGGCTGGGAAAATTAACATTTTTGAATCCAGTGCTGGTTAAATACGGGAATTAGAGAAGTACTATACGCTTGACTGAAACAAGGAGTTTAATGAGAAGGATAAAACCTTCATACAAAGCGGGAGTATTTTCCCGTTTCGTATGAAGGTTTATATTTTCGGCTTATACGAATTTCCTTGCCTTAAACATTGCATCTACAGGCCCCGCAAAAGCTCCCTCGGTTTACTTCCTTGGGCAGGCCCGACAACGCCGCGGAGTTCCATTTCGTCAACAAGCCTTGCTGCGCGGTTAAAGCCGATTTTCAGGCGGCGCTGGATGTAACTTGCGCTTGCCTTACCCTGCTGACAAACAATTTCCAGGGCTTTTTCGTAAAGGGGATCATCGCCGTCAGAAAAAAGCGACATATTGGAATCTTCCTCTTCTTCCTCAAAGAAAATTTCATCGTCAATATAATCAGGCTCTCCAAGAGTTTTTATGTACTCGACTACTTTTTCAACTTCATCTTCGGAAATAAAAGCGCCCTGCATACGAATTGGGAATGGGTCTATCACGCCGGCATAAAGCATATCGCCTTTGCCCAAAAGTTTTTCGGCGCCAACCATATCGATAATAATACGGCTGTCGGTTTTGCTGGCAACCATGAATGCGATACGGCTGGGAATGTTTGCTTTGATAAGGCCTGTGATAACATCAATTGAAGGACGCTGGGTTGCAAGCACAAGATGAATGCCTACAGCACGGCTCATCGCAGCAAGCCTTGCCACAGTAGATTCAAGTTCCTTGCCAGTAGTTGTCATAAGATCGGCGAACTCGTCAATCACTACAACAATGTAAGGCATATGTTCCGCGGCGATATTTTTTTCCTTAATGCGCCTGTTGTAACTTCGGATATCACGCACTCCAACAGAATCAAGGCATGCATAACGCCTTTCCATTTCGTAGATACAGTATTGAAGAGCCTGAAACGCCTTTTTAGGTTCGGTAATAACCGGTGTCAGCAAATGGGGAATGTCATTGTAAAGTTTCAATTCAACAATTTTTGGATCGATTAACATGAGCCTGCAATCCGCCGGATGAAGCTGATAAAGTATCGAAAGAATAATTGAATTAACACAAACTGATTTACCCGAACCTGTAGCTCCGGCAATCAAAAGATGGGGCATTTGAACCAGATCAACAGTTTGAGCCTCGCCTGTAATATCTTTTCCCATAACAACAGGAATACCCATCTTGTTTTCAGATTTTTGCAGTTCTCCTTCGATTATTTCCCTGAAAGAGACAATGTTCCGTTTGGCGTTTGGAACTTCGATACCTACAGCATGTTTTCCGGGAATAGGGGCAACAATACGCACGGAGGATGCTGCAAGGCGCAGGGCAATATTATCCTGAAGACCGACAATTCTTGATAGTTTTACTCCGGGTGCGGGAAGAATTTCAAACATGGTGATAACAGGCCCTTTCCTGATACCGGTAACTTCAGCCTGAATTTTAAATTCTTCAAGAGTTTCTTTAAGCGCAATTGCCGCATCCCGTGTAGCCTGATCGATTATCCAGTATTCGCCGTCAGGATATTCATTCAATATATTAACGGGGATTCTGTATTTTTTATAATTGGAAATGTTTGACTTTGATGTTTTTTTACGAACCTGTTCGCCATGCGCCGTTGCCGCGGCTTCGGCCTCTTCAAGCAAACGTGAAACGCTTGTGGCTTGCGTATCAGTGTCATAATCATTTTCAGCGTTTTCAGCGATTGATAGATCTGCTTCCTTCAATTCTTCAATTTCCTGTTCTTCGTTAAAAATTTCCGGAAGCGGCTCTGTGATATTAATTTCCTTAATAACAGGATTTCTGTCAGTCAATAAAAACATTGAACCGGTATGCGGAGAAACAACAGATTCACTATTGACATCTTTTGCCGGAGGCAGGAACAGTTTTGAATTTTTACGGCGGATTACTGTCTCGTCCTCTTTAAGGAAAAATACATTTCTTAAAACCTGTATAACAAGAACTTCAATTACAGTAATGAAAATAATCAACAGGCTAAAACCAGTTTTCCCGGTAAAATTCAATAGCGCAAATTGCACAGAACGGAATTCAAAATCACGAATAAAGGAAAATCCGATGACAAGAGTAAGAAAGGGAAAAATACTGGCGCTTAAAATGAATATACGATCCGGCCGCCAGCGGGGATCAGCAAGAATATAAGCCGCATAGGCCAAATGTACGGGAATTAACAGTGAAAGAATTCCAAAAGAACGGGCAAAGAAAAATCCCGGAACAGGCGGGAAAAACCTTATTCCAAACAAGGCAGAAAATATGGAAAATCCCATAAATATACTGCAAAGCCCTAAAAAAACAGCCAATATAACAGCTATGGTACGAAATCTGAAATAATGATCTGAAGAAAGCCGTGATTTTATACTATTTATGCTCTGCAAAGCAGTATCCTCCGCTTCCTTATCGGCAATTTTCAAAGCAAGGTTGACAGATAAACACAGGTGGATTATTTTGAATGAAAAGTTATGAGCGATTTTAATTTTACAGGTAACTCCCCCCCTTTACGGCAGCCAAATTGCCTGAAATGCGCTTTTTTTAAGGTCACATGGGATCCAACATTTCCAAGAGCCTGCGATATTTTTTCTATCAAGTGCGTTAATTTACCGTCTGTGGAAGTATTCCGTGCTACCGGAGCTAATTGCCCTTCGTTCAAATTGAAAGAAGGGTTAAAGAACTAATCGCCAATACAAGTACCAACAGCTTTGGCAGTATCAATCATGTAATGATCGACAGGGACATTTCTTACCTTGCCTTCAGGAACACTTAGATCGACAGAGCCAATTTCATTGCCGGTAAGAGCAGCCATTCGTCCGTACTCTCCCCTGGCAAGAAGCTCGGCGGCGGCAGTGCCAAGGCAAGTAGCGAGGACACGGTCAGAAGCGCTGGGAATACCGCCGCGCTGCATATAACCCAATACAGTAGCGCGGGTTTCCATGCCGGTTTCTTCCTGAATTTCACGGGCTATACGATAACCAACCGAAGGGCCGTTATCCAGCCGGTATTTTTTTCTTTCTTTTTTTTCCATTTCAGCTTCTTTAACAGAAAGAGCGCCTTCCGCAACAACCACTATTGAAAATGTTTTGCCTGAACTTGCACGTTTTTTTAGATGACGGGCAATCGCATTCATATCGTAGGGAATTTCAGGAATAAGTATAACATCACCGCCGCCGGCAACTCCGGCATAAAGGGCAAGCCAGCCGGCCTTGTGGCCCATAAGTTCAATTACAATTACACGGCTGTGGCTTTGCGCAGTGGAATGCAGCCTGTCAATGGCATCAGTGCCGATAGCAAGTGCAGAGTGAAAACCAAATGTTCTGTCTGTACCGACAATATCATTATCAATGGTTTTCGGAAGCCCGATTATATTGAGGCCTTCACGCGCAAGTTTGCAGCCGGTAGTATTAGTTCCGTTTCCTCCAAGCACAACAAGACAGTCAAGCCCAAGTTTCTGATATGTTTCCTTGATGGCGGAAATTTTTTCAATGGCAGGTTCGTCTTTATCAGTGGGCCCAAACGGTTTTTCCCTGCTGGAACCAAGGATGGTTCCGCCCCTTGTCAAAATACCTGAAAAATCCTCGGGGTTAAATTTTCTGGCATCTTCATTTATTAACCCCCGGAAACCATTTGCAATACCGATAATTTCCATGCCATAACGGTCATAAGCTGCCCGGCATACGCCCCTGATAGCGGCATTTAAGCCTGGGCAATCGCCGCCTGAAGTTAATATACCGAAGCGCTTTGTAACGCTTTTAATTGCTGCCATATTTTACTCCTTTATTTCATTCCAATATTTATCCATTATATCAAGATTTTCTTTCTTCATTTCCTGCCCTGTTTCTTTCATCTTTTTTTCCACATATCCAAAACGTTCAACAAATTTACTGTTGGTACGGCGAAGGGCTACTGAAGGTTCTACTTTAAGAAAACGGCAGAGGTTGATAACAGAAAAAAGCAAATCTCCCAACTCTTCCTCAAGGTTTTCAGTATGTTTGTTATGCGCAGTCTGCTCCGCCGCTTCTCTCGCTTCTTCAAGTTCTTCCTGAATTTTCGTTATTACTCCCTCTTTGTCAGGCCAGTCAAAACCGGCCTTCGCCGCTTTTTTCTGGAGAGCGTATGCGCGATCCATTGGAGGAAAACCGCCGCTTACTTCATCAAGAATTGAATCCTTTGGCTTTCGCCCTTCCTGTTTTATCTTTATTGCCGCCCAGTTGTCAAGAATTTCAGCAGTGTCTTTTACTTTTACATTGCCAAACACATGGGGATGGCGGCGGATTAATTTTTCGTTTACTTTTGACAATGCCTCTGCAACGGAAAATTTGCCCTCTTCTTCGTGCATATAACCAATCATGGTCGCAAGCAAAAATAAATCTCCCAGTTCTTCGGCAATATGGGCGCTGTTATTTTCATCGATAGCTTCAAGACATTCATACGTTTCTTCGATCAGCGCTCCCCTTAATGTAGACGGAGTTTGTTCCCTGTCCCATTTACAGCCGTCAGGCGCCCGCAGCCTTGCGACAGTGTCGTATAACGCTTTGAAAGCTTCGCTCGTTGTCATTCAATCTCCTGTTTTTCCGGTATTGATATTTTTTTCTTTGACCATTCTTTTAATAGGGTTTCCGGTTCAGATTCAAAAGTCTGAATAAAAAGATTTGCTCCGGCATCCAGCGCCGGTAAAAGCAGTTCCCTCTCAGCTTTTGAAAAATCAGTCAAAACCCAGTCGGTAATTCCTTCACCGCTTCCAGCAGGCCCGCCTTCGCCCGGGAGCCGTTTGTCCGGGCGGCCTATACCGATTCGAAGACGCCAAAAATCCGCATTCCCAAAAGATTTTTTCATTGAACGAAGGCCGTTATGCCCTCCAAGCCCGCCTGAAAATTTTAATGAAATAGTTCCAAGGGGAAGTTCCAATTCATCGTGGATAACAATAATTTCTTCAATTTTAATTTTATAAAAAGACGCTGCGGCAAAAACCGGCTCTCCCGAAAGATTCATATAGGTTTCCGGCATAAGAAAATGAATGCTGTTATTGGAAGTGTATAAACCTTTGAATTTTTTCTGCCAGGAAAGGGATGAGAAAAATGGAATGGCCTCCGCCAGCATACGCCCAGCATTGTGCCTGTTTCGCGCATATCCCGGTCCCGGATTACCAAGAAAAGCAGCAAGTTGAATCATAATTGCTCCTGATTTGAGTTTATTGGAAAATCAGAAAAATTTTAAGGGGTGAATGAGGCCGGATAGACAACAGTTATGATTCCAGTTTTTTATTCGCCAATATTATCAATAATGCGACATCTCCCTGTCTGATACCGGGTATCCGCGCAGCCTGCCCAACATTGAGGGGTTTTACAGACTGGAATTTTTCTCTTGCCTCAATCGAAAGCCCTTTGATAGCAGTATAATCCGTATTGGGGTCGAGTTTGATAACATCCATTTTGGCGGCTTTTGCGGCAAAACGTTTTTCCTTTTCTATGTAACCTGCGTACTTTATATCCAAAAGCGCCCTTTGCGCCAATTCAGCCGGATAACAGGATAATTTGGGATCATCAGCGTTAGCTGCATTAAACGTCCTGCGCTGGGCAAATAGATGTGAAATTTCATCCAGTTTTTTTGTTTTTTCCAGAAACTGTTCCCATAGATCATCGTTTATCAAACCAATATCACGTCCTTTGGGAGCAAGGCGAGTATCCGCCGTATCATGGCGCAGCATAAGACGGTGTTCGGCACGGCTTGTAAACATCCGGTACGGTTCCTTTGTTCCCAAAGTGGTAAGGTCATCTACAAGTACGCCAATGTAAGCTTCAGCGCGTCCAAGTACCAGAGGCGGGCGGTCTTGCATTTTCATCGCGGCATTAATGCCGGCCATTAATCCCTGAGCAGCGGCTTCTTCGTAACCTGAACTTCCGTTGGTCTGCCCTGCCGAGAAAAAACCGGAAAGACGCTTGGATTCAAGTGATGGGTAAAGGTCAAGGGGATCAATATAATCATATTCCACCGCATAGGCAGGGCGGACAATGCGCGCTTTTTCAAGGCCGGGAATACTGTGAATAAAATCACGCTGCACATCTTCAGGCAGGGAACTGGAAGCGCCGTTCATGTATATCTCGTTAGTTGAAAGTCCTTCCGGTTCGATAAAAATATGATGGCGTTCCCGCTGGGGAAAACGAACAACCTTGTCTTCGATAGAGGGACAATAGCGGGCGCCCGTTCCTGTAATTTTCCCGCCGTACAACGGTGAGCGGTGAATATTCTCCCTGATGATTTCATGTGTCTTTGTTGTGGTAAAAGTAACCCAGCAGGGAACGCCCGGCAGTTTTGTTTCGATAGTATCAGCCCAAAATGAGAAAGGGCGCATTTCCTCACCATCCTGTTTTTCCATCACAGAATAATCAATGGTGTCACCCGCAATTCGCGCCGGAGTGCCGGTCTTAAGCCTTCCCACCGGAAAACCAAGACGGCGCAGAGACGCGCCAAGCCCAACTGCCGCTTCTTCTCCCAGCCGCCCATGCGGAGCGTCATATTCGCCGATAAAGATTTTCCCTTCCAAAAAAGTTCCCGCGGCAAGAATCACTGTACGCGAAGATATTCGATGGCCGCGTTGTGTTATTACTCCGGTAATTTTTGTAAGATATGAACCGGAGGTTTGTTCAATAATAAAATCTGTTACCGTATCCATTAAAATAGTAAGATTTTTCTGTTTTTCAAGAACAGTTCTCGCGGCTGCCTGATACACATGTTTATCCGCCTGCGCTCTTGGTGCCTGTACAGCAGGTCCCCGTGAACGGTTAAGCACACGGTATTGAATCATTGAAACATCAATCAGCTTGCCCATTTCGCCGCCAAGAGCATCTACCTCACGAACAATATTGCCTTTGGAAAGTCCTCCAATTGCAGGATTACAGGAAAGCGCCCCTATTTTATCGGGATTTTGTGTAATAAGGAGAGTTGAAAAACCAAGACGGCTTGTCGCAAGAGATGCCTCAATACCGGCATGACCGCCGCCTATAATTATTGAATCGAAATCCATATAAGATTTACTATACTCGACGCCAGACAAAAACAATGGAATATCTCCCTCTAACCGACGGGTTCAATTCCAGCAAGGGTCTGAAAAGTGCTTCAGCGGAATCCCTTGCCTGCTGCATAAGTTCTTCATTTTCTTCTACTTGTCTTTCCTGATCAAGTTTTGAGTCGCCCAGTAAATCAAGTATTTCCTGCGGCCTTATGGAACGGGGAAAAAGACCTCCCCCGGCAAGTTCATAAGACATTGCCCGTTCAGGGTACTGTTCATGAGCCAATATCTTAATCGGCGGCATATAAAGTATCAGCTGTGTTCCGCTTTCTCTCACTTCAATATCTCTGCAATTAAATCCCAGCTTGATTGTCCCGTCAAGGACAATGAGCAGATTCCGGGCATTAAGCCAATTGCCGGGATTATACGCTCTCTGTGTAATGGATTGATAATTATAAACCAGACATACATATTCTGAAGCAGGCAGTATTTCCTTTACTACAGTGCTGATATTGGTTTCAATTAGTTGTTTTAATACTAAAGGCTTTCTTGCTGCTGTCCATACAACAGCGCCGAGCAATACAAGAAACAGAATTACTGTTACTATCAGAATTGCCAGTAAAACCGGACTTTTGCCTTTATTCATATCTTAAAATTAATACAACAGGGAAAGTATGTCAATAATTTTACTTACCCACACAAAACCTGCTGAACATTTCTTCCAGAATATCAGATGTTGAAACTTCTCCTGTAATTTCTCCCAAAGCGTTTACGGCTTCCCTCAGCAACGGCGCTATTAAATCAAGCGGTTCTTCCTTTTCCGCCAGCATGAGAGCTTCTTCCAGAGCATCACAGGCAGCGCAAACAAGATTTTTTTGCCGCTCAGTACCAAGCGCGGCGGCCGCTGTCTGCGATGCCGTTGCTTGCAACGCCGTTGCCTGCAACGAAATTGCCGCATAAAGTTCGACAAGGCCTTCGCCCGTTTTCGCGCTGATACTGACAACTTTGTTATCTAAAAATGTCAAATCTGAAGGTAACGGAACAAGATCCGCCTTATTCCATACAATAAGGTGACTGACACCAAAATCCCTATCATTTTCTGTTAGGCCCTGCGTTCCGTCTATTAAATACAAAACAATATCCGCTTCCTGTAAAAGTTTTTGGCTGCGTTCTACACCGATCTTTTCAATAGAATCGGAAGTATCCCTTAACCCCGCTGTGTCAACAAGCCGGACAGGAATTCCCTCAATGGAAACCCATGCTTCAATCCAGTCACGGGTAGTTCCCGGGATTTCTGTTACAATAGAACGATCCTCTTTTAATAATGCATTAAAAAGACTGGATTTACCGGCATTTGGACGCCCCGCGATAACTACTGTAAGCCCCTCCTGATAAAGGCGTTCAATCTGCCAGGAAATAGCAAGTTTTTTCAGACGTTCCAGAACCTGTAATGCAATATCCCTGTTTGGGAGTTTGCCTGCCGCTTCATCAATATCAGCGCTGATTTCATCTTCAGAATAGTCAAGATAAATCTCCGCGCCGGAAAGAACCTGAACCAGCATTTTTTTTATTTCATCAATTTCCGCAAACAGAGAGCCGGAAAGACGCATAACAGCATGACGGCGGCCTGTATCAGTTTTTGCAGAAACAAGTTCCATAACAGACTCACAGCGGGTAAGATCGAGTTTCCCGTTCAAAAACGCGCGGAATGTAAATTCTCCCGGCAAAGCATCACGGAAACCGGCGCATTTTAATGCGCCTAACACAGCCTTTCCGGCGACAGGGCCGCCGTGGCAGCAGATATCAAGGCTGTCCTCACCGGTATAACTTTTTGGAGCGCGGAATACAGAAACAAGAACCTCGTCAATCTTTTCTGTTGTTTCCTTCTCTTTGTTCACTGCATTAATAATCCAGCCGTGGATAACAGTATTGCCGGGAACATCTTTGATTTTTTGCGGCGCAAAGACTAAGGAAAAAAGTTCTATCGCACCTTTCCCCGAACAGCGGATTAAAGTAAGGGCGCTGTTTCCCGGAGTGGTTGCAAAAGCGGCGATGGGAGAATCATCGCCGTAACTGGCTTTGGCATTTGTATTGTCAGGCATTTTGCTTTTGCTCAACTCCTGTTAGGCGCAGCTTAACAAATATCCAGGGAGAAGCGGCGGAAACCCAGAAACCGCAAAGAGCGGCCTGGACAAAGCCGAAAAGTTTATAATTGGCGGAGTCTTCCGGGATTATTTTACCCGTTGCAAAGAAAATCAAAAAGAAACCTGTTAATCCCAACAACAAACGGACAAAAAGAACAATGTATTTTTTTAGACCCGTTCTTCCTGAATAGTTGCTGGCTTTATAACCGGTATAACGTTTGTTGATACAGTAACCTGTACACAGTCCGAGCATAATTCCGCCCGGTATCAATAGTTCTTTACCTGGTAAATAAAGTAACATAACAAACGAAAGTATAGCGCTCGCGATCATTTTTGCGCGAAAACCTCCGGTAAAAAGAAGCGCTTCGATCTTATCACGCAGAAAAAGATACCCACAGAAAATAATTGCAATAATAAACCATCTAAAATCAATATTAAAAGGTATATTTTCGCCCAGATATTCATACAAAAAAATAGTCCATACCGAAAGTAAAACCACTATACTAAATTGTAATCCTGTTTTTTCATTAATACACCAGTAAATAAAAAAAGGCAGTATTAAAAATAAAAAAATAAATTCCATATTAAAACCCCTCAAAGAAATTTTGCCGAAGCCGGATGATCGCATTTTGCTGCGCGCTGGTCGGAGTAACGGCGGAAACAGCTTCTTCCATTAAACCTGCTATTATGGCCTGCATTATATGTTTTTCTATGCTGATTAAAACAAAAAAATGATAAATTTCCGTACTTTCAGTTTCCATGTTATCATTATCAGTTCTCATTTTTATCCAGTAAGTGTCTTCTTTAACCGCGCCGGAATATACAGCATTATATGCTTTTTTTACCATAGTTTCAAAAAAAAGTCCGTATTCAAAATCAGGATATAAAACAGCCGCAGAAATCATCCTTCTTTCAATTCTTTCAGCCGCCAGAATGGTAAAATCCTGCTCAGGCGTGAAATTGCCAGCCCATAAGGATAAAGCGTTAAAATTTACTCCCTCATTACTCCCGACAAAAACATATTTATCGCGGTAATTGTGATTTCTTTCAATTTCTTCAATTCCGCCGAAAATGAAAACCTGCAGCCAAACCGGCAAATGCCTTACGGAAACTCCGTCCCTTGTTTCTATTATATTATTAACTCTAATATATCTTCTTTCATGTCTAAAATATTGGCTATCAGGAACAGGGACGAAAGGGGGTTTTTGTTGAACAGCGCATGAAAAAAAAACTACTATACACAGGAAAAAAATAAATATAGAGAATATTTTTTTCATAATTAAGTATAGTAATTAATTTGAAGAACTGATATACGATTCTGAAAGTCCATGTCTGCCTGCCCTTTTTACATCTGCTTCAAGAACATCAATTGGCGGCATAGTGTAAAGGGCAAATTCGTCCCAAATTGCAGTAAAGAAGGGGGTACGGTTTAATAAATCAGCTGAATTATTATCTTCCCTATTAAAACCCAGCATAATAAGAAAGTCTTCTTCGGTTTCCATTTCAAGTTGAAGCGGCGCCGAAGCTAACTCACCTTGTTCAACAGTATCCCCTATAATATTGATTCTCGCCAAAAACCTGCCCGGCAAAATTGAAAAATTTACACCTGCGATAAGGAAGGAATCATATTCCGGAATTCTGATGCTTTGTGAAACAGTCTTTGCGGGAGATACCAATGTTAAAATAAGATTCTGGCCTTCTTTGATTAAATTCATGGAAACATCGGAAGAAGATTCAAATAGTACAGAAAAGATTGTACCGTCGTTTACAGGGTTAAAACGGAATAATGTCTGCCACATGCCCCTCCACAGAGTAGATTCAAGCCCTGTGACAGAAGTTCCAATCGCATTACTAATCTTTGGGAGCATAACAGTGTTATCACCGGTAGCAAGCCCGTAAGTTCCGTTTACTGGTATCCATTGGAGACTATTGGTATCAGGCCTTAAAGCTCTCTCTGCGGCATTAATCTTTGAATCATTCAGATTACCTTCAAAAACATACCAGTGTACAAGCTGCGGAATGTCTCCTGATACAAGATTAACATCTACAGGTTTTGATGAAACAAGCACAGAAATTTCCCTTTGAAAACCTGTAAGACCAACATGACCGTCTACCGGAAATACCTCAGCGCGTATGGAATAAAAACCGCTTTGGTCGGGCGCTTTCCATAGTAATGTTCCAGCTCCGTCAGAAAATCTTCCTTCACCGATTCTTCTTCTGCCGTTATACCAGATAATATACGGATCCATGCGGCCTTCAAAATTCAATTTAGCTTCCAGCATTACAACCATATCTCTTGCGATAAGCTGTGTATTATCAGTAATACCCGGAAAATGTATATCTATACTTTCAAAGGAAAAAACACTATTACCTAAAAAATAGAATGGTTTTTCGGTTCTTTGCAGAATATTCTTTCCGCCCATAACCTGCGAAACCATTGTATACCGGCCAGTAGTTAAATTTGCCGGTATCGGAAAAGAAGGCAAATTACCATCAAGACTTCTTACCTGAAATAAAATTTCATCATATTCAGCTTCATTTTCAAGGCTGTATACAACTTTTTGCCCCATAGTCTCCCCTCTGGAATTTCTAAAAAAAACAACAAGGGAAGTAACATCAGGATCGCCTGAAACAGGCTCTTCAAAAAAGGGGCGTACTCTGTCATTAAAGCCAAAAAAGGAACATTCATCCAGAGGTATACCATTTACCTGAGCACCTATTTTGTAAGCGCCGGCAGAGGGCAAAAGATTGTCCATAGCATCGCAAGCACTAAAGAGTACCAGAAAAGCGAGAAAAATCAGAGGTTTTACAATTCTTTGGACACGCATACCCATCACTAATATATCAATTTAAGTAAAAAATATCAACTTTTCGCAACATCTAACATTAAATCCGGGCATGGAACTTCTTAAAAATCTGAATTTTTGCTATTATATTGATATGAGAACAAGGGCAATAATTCATCTTGACCGTTTTATAAGAAATATAAACATTATAAAGGCAAGAATTGGGCAAAACAGGCATATTTGCGTGCCGGTTAAAGCGGACGCGTACGGCCACGGAGCGCTGGAAATAGCCAAAACAAGCCTTGAAGCCGGGGCTTTTAGTCTTGGCGTAGCCACGTTAACGGAAGGGATAAATCTCAGAAAAGGGGGGATAAACGCTCCTATATTGCTTTTTAACCAGCCCCATCCTGATGAAATACCGGAAATCATAACATTTAATCTTACTCCCTTTATCTCAGATATATGGTGTGTTGATGTTTTAAGTAAACAAGCTGCCGCCGAAAGAAAAAGACTGCCGGTTCACATAAAAATTGACACAGGTATGGGAAGGTTAGGATGCCGTACAGAAGAAGCCCTCAGCCTTGCCAAACATATCACAGCCTGCCCGGGGCTGGAATTGGCAGGGATAGCTACCCATTTTGCGGTTTCAGACTCGGCGGATACAGAGGATATAATATATACAAAACGGCAAATAGAACAATTCATGGAAACTATCAATACAATCAAAGACGCGGGTATCGATCCGGGGCTTATTCACGCAGCAAATTCCGGAGGGGTAATCCTTCACACGGACTCTTGGTTTGACATGGTAAGACCCGGGATACTGTTATACGGCTACAAAACAGTAGAGGAGAACGAAATATCCAGTCAGTATGAGCCGATACAGGTAGAGCCTGTAATGGAATTCAAAACAATTGTACCGTTAATAAAAAAGGTAAAAAAAGGCGAATCTGTATCTTATGGCCGGACATGGACTGCTTCTCAGGATACATTAATCGGAATACTTCCGGCAGGTTATGCGGACGGCCTTCCCCTATTTGCAAGCGGCAAATGGCAGGTAGTAATCAACGGAAAAACCTACCCATTGGCAGGCCGGGTTTGCATGGATATGTGTATCGCAGACCTTGGCCCTGACAGTACAGTCCGGCGATGGGATGAAGCTGTAATATTTGGAGGTTCCGCCCCGGACGCGGCAGAGCTGGCACGGCGGATAGGAACTATCCCCTACGAAATAACATGCAATATTAACAATAGGGTGCCGAGGGTATATGTACAGTAAAAACGATGTTGCTTATAACGGAAAAAATCAATAATATACAGTATGGAGGCGTTAATGTATCCTTTTATTTTTAATACTGATGAAGAATGCCAGGAAAAGGACAAACCGCCTGCCCTGGATCCGCTTGCAGGGCAGATGTTAAAAACTCGGACAATATTGATTTCCGGAGAAATAAATAAAGAATTGGCGGAAAAAACCATACGCCAGCTTTTGTTAATGGAAGCGATGAACGATGATCCTATACGGATTTTTATTGATTCCCCCGGCGGAGACGCTGACGCAGGTTACGCGGTTTTTGATATGATTCGTTTTGTAAAGCCGGATGTCTGGACAATAGGCATGGGCCTTGTTGCCAGCGCAGCGGCAATTATTCAGCTTGCAGCTCCCAAAGAACGCCGCCTTGGACTTCCGAACAGCCACTATCTTATTCACCAGCCGCTTTCAGGGATACGCGGCGTTGCCACAGATATTGAGATACACGCAAAAGAACTGGAAAAATTGCGGGAAAAGATTAACCGTCTTATCGCGGATGAAACCGGAAATCCCCATGAACAAATTGAAAAAGACACCGATCGTGATTACTGGATGAATGCTTCTGAAGCCGCAAATTACGGTTTAATTAGCAGGGTAATTGTAAACAGAGATGAAATATAAACCCGAACCATTTTCAAAACTCGGTTAGTTTTAAAAATGGCTTCAGAAAAACCAGCTTTTAGTCTGGTTTTTCCATTAAATCTAAGGTTG
>Ga0123353_10007547_pt1 | contig 14727 bp, 10 predicted proteins | sample TergutLab28metaG_3_FD_92763 | JGI IMG/M metagenome (GOLD analysis project Ga0123353, IMG submission 92763) | Labiotermes labralis P3 segment gut microbial communities from Petit-Saut dam, French Guiana - Lab288 P3 | ecosystem: Host-associated > Arthropoda: Insects > Digestive system > Gut ... | reverse complement strand
TCCACGCCGCCGACGCCGCAGGCCACGCACATCGGGCCGGTCTCGGCCGCGGCCGCGGGCTCCTCCTCGCGCGGGTCGGACATCCGGCTGGGCACGCCGAGGACCAGGGTGTCGGTGCCGCCGGAGCCGTCGCCACCGGCGTCCCCGCCGTTTTCCCGGTTCTCCCCGCCGCCGTCCTGGTCCGCGGCGTCACCCGTCCGGGCGGCCGGCTCCGGGGGAGCGGCGGCGGTCCCGGGCGGCGCGATCCGGAAGGCATCGTCGGCGCCGGCGGCGCCGGGCTCGGAGGCGGACGGCGCGTCGGGAGCGGACGGCGCATCGGGAGCGGGCGGTGCGCCGGGGGCGGCGCCCGGCGGACCGTCGCCCGCCCGCTGCGCTCCCACCGGAGGGGCGGCCGTGGCGGCGGCGGTTGACGGCGGGGCCGTGACGTCCTGGCCGCAGTGGCCGCAGAAGCGGTCCTCGGCGTCGAGGGGTTCGGCGCACGCCGGGCAGGCCGCGGGAATCGCGGGTGCCGTGGAAGGGGCCGACTCGGGCAGTGGTGGCATGTGTTACACCCAGGTCCTGGGGCGGAAGCGGTTGGCGCGCTCCACCAGTTCGATCCTCGCACCGTCCTGGCGGGCGAGCCGGGCCAGCACCCGGTACGAGCGCTCCAGGCCGAACCGCAGGCCGCGCTCGTTGAGTTCGGCGCCGAGCACGCCGTGGCCTCCTCCCGACGGTACGCCCGCGAGGGCGCCCGCGGGCGCGCCGACACGGCCGGCCAGCACCCAGTCCAGCGCGCTGCCCAGCACCTCGGTCGCCAGCTGCTCGCGGCGGTCGGTGTCCAGCCCCTGCCGCTGCAGCGCCTCCACCTGCCCTGCCGCCGCGTGCAGATCGGACAGCAGCGCCTCCTGGGGCGACCGGTCCCGCAACCGGGACCTGATCGCCGCGACCCGGGCGGCGGTGAAGTGGATCGACGACTCGGGCACCGACTCCAGCGTGCGCACGGCGCGTTCCCGGTCCCCGGCCTTCAACAGGACGCGGGCCAGCCCGAACGCGGCGCTGACGTAGCTCTGGTCGGTCGTCCACACCAGCCGGTAGTACTCGGCGGCGTTGTCCAACTGGCCCAGCACCTCGGCGCACACGCCCAGCGCCAGCTTCGGCGCGGGCTCGCCCGGGAAGGCGTCGTAGACCGCGTCGAAGCTCAGCGCGGCCGTCGCGTGGTCGCCGGTGCACAGCGCGGTCAGGCCGCGGTGCCACACCATCCGCCAGTCGTCGCCGTCCTGCCCGGCCACGTCGGTGAGGGCCTGCAGCACCTGCCGGGCGCCCTCGGAGTCGCCGAGTTCCAGGCGGGCGCGCAGCTCGCGCAGCCGCCTCTCGGGCGAGTCGGCGGGCGCCGACGCGAGGGCCGCGACCAGTTCGGCCGGAGCCGTCGCCGAAAGCCCGGCGAGGAAGCCCGCGTTGGGGTCGCCGGGGTCGACGTGCGGGACCGGCAGGGCCAGCACGGCCGCGGTCGGGTCGAGGCGGGAGACCGCCGGCCCGCTCCTGCGCGGGCCCGGGACGGCGGGCAGGCCGCCGGCCTGCGCGGGCACCGGCTGCGGGGCGGGGCCGAACCCGGGAGGCGCGGGCAGTGCCGCCGGCGTGGTCGCGCCACGCGCCCTGTCGCGCTTGCGGGCGGCCTTCTCCAGGGCGCGGTCGGCGCCCAGCACCGAGGTGTCGCCGAGCTGCGGCTTGACCAACTCGGTGTCGACCACCCGCAGTTCCGGCCCGAACAGGGTGGACAGGGCCGGCCGCGGCACGCCGGTCTCCAGCGCCACCACCTCGCGCAGCACCCCGAGGAGCTGGTCCGACATCTCCTGCGCGGAGGCGAACCGGTTGCCCGGGTCGGGGTCCGTCGCCCGCACCAGCAGGCGGTAGAAGGACTCGTACCGGGAGAACACCTCGATGTTCGCCGGGTCGGGCAGGCTGTCCGCGAACACGTTCGTGTAGCCCTGGAAGTCGAAGGTCAGCACGGCCAGGGTGCGGGCGACGGTGTAGAGGTCGGAGGCCACCGACGGCCCCACCTCGGCGACTTCGGGCGCCTGGTAGCCGACCGTGCCGTAGATCGCCGACTCGGTGTCGTCCATCCGCCGCACCGCGCCCATGTCGATGAGCTCCAGGCGGTCCTCGGTCTGGATCGCGTTGTCGACCTTGAAGTCGCAGTACAGCAGGTTGCGGCTGTGCAGGTAACCGAGGGCGTCGAGGGCCTCGATGGCGAAGGCGATGGCCTGCGCGACGGGCAGCGGCTCGCGCCGGCCGTCGGGCGTGCGCCGCTCGTTGGCGATCTCCTTGAGCGACTTGCCGCCGACGTAGGCCATCACGATGTAGCCGTCGAGGGTGCCGGTGCGCTGGTCGAGGTGCTCGACGAAGTTGTAGATGCGGACGATGTTGGGGTGCTCTATCTCGGCGAGGAACCGCCGTTCGGAGACCGCCGCGGCCAGCGCGTCCTCGTCGCCGGTGTCGAGCAGGCCCTTGAGCACCACCCACCGGTCGGAGACCGCGCGGTCGATGGCCAGGTAGATCCAGCCGAGCCCGCCGTGCGCCAGGCAGCCCACCACGTGGTACTGCCCGTGCACCACGTCGCCGGGCCGCAGCTTGGGCGTGAAGGAGTACGGGTGGCCGCACTTGGTGCAGTAGCCCTCGGTGCGGCCCGGCCGGTCGCCGCGGCTGCGCCCGACCGGGGCGCCGCAGTCGCTCTTGCTGCAGTACCGCTTGCGCTCGGGCACCTCGGGGTTGGCCATCACGGCGGAGGCCGGGTCCGGGCGCGGGATGGGCGGCACCGCCACCAGGCCCGCGCCGAGCTTGCCGCGCGAGGGGCCGCTGCCGCTCCTGCCGCTGCGCACGGACACCGAGGGGCCGCTGCCGTTGCCGGTCATGGCCTGCGAGAGCCGGCCGGACACCGACCGCTTCGACGCCTGGGAGGTGGATCTGGACGAGCGCGAGGAGCGGCTGGACGACGAGCGGCCCGAGTCCCCGCCCGAACGGGCCGAGGGGACCGGCGCGGCCGCCGGGGCAGGCGGGACCGGCGGGGCAGCCGGGGCCGGCGGGCGGCCGCTGCCGGATCCCGCGGCTGTCTGCGCGGCGGCGGGCAGCGGCGCGAGGCCGCAGGTGTCGCAGTACAGCTCGCCCCCGCCCACGTCCTCCACGGTCCCGTCGCATCCGGGCCGTTGGCACTTGCTCACGGTCTCCCCCTCAACCTTCCCCTGACATACGGCAACGGCTTCACTGGATTCGACGGTCTCCGGGGAGCCGGCGGTTCCTGCGGTCCGGTACCCGGACCGAAGTGCCGGCGGTCACCCGGGCCCCCGGCGGTCGCTGGGGGTGCGCGGTGTGCCCAGGTCGGCCACCGCCTGCTGGTAGCGCTGCACCGCCCGCTCGGCGGCGGCCAGGTCGCACGGCGCGCTCCACAGCAGGCGGCGCGCCTGGTCGTACCGCTCCATCAGCACCGGGTCCTCGGCCATCCGGAGCCGCGCCACCTTCGCCCGGTAGGCGTCGAGGCGGCCGCGCAGCTCCGCGCGGACGGCCAGCGGTGCGGTCACCGCGGTCAGCGAGTCGCGGGCGCGCAGCAGTTCGTCGTCGGCGTGCCCCTCCAGGCTGTCCAGCAGCGGCGACAGCCGGTGCCACTGCGCGGTCCTGGCGAACTCCTCGGCGCCGGCGAGCTGTTCGTGCAGCGCGGACGCGGGGCCGCTGACCGCGGGCACGTCCGAGGCGAGGATCTTGGAGAGCACCTCGACGCGGGCGGCCCGCGCCTCGGTGAGGGTACGGTCGGCCCGCGACATCACGTCGCGCAGCCGCTTGAGCCGGTGCTCGGCGTCGTCGCGGACGTGCAGCACCGCCTCCACCTCGCGGCGGATGTCCTCCAGGCGCCGCCCGGCCTGGTCGTAGCGGGCCGTGTCCGGGCGGCCGGGGGGCGGCTGGGCCTGCCAGAAGGCCAGCGGGTCCGACACGCTCTGCGCCCGCAGCGCGGTCAACTCGCCGGCGAGGTGCTCCAGTTCGTCGCCGGACGGGTGAGTGCCCGGGCGGACCCCGACCGAGTGCGCCAGCGAGCGCACCCGCTGCGTCTCCGCGGCCAGCAGGTCGATCCTGGCCGGCAGCGCCGACCACACCGAGTCGGCGGCGGCCACCGTCTCCATCGTCCGGTCGTACCAGCCGTTCATCCGCCGCAGCAGCTCGTCCAGGCTGAGCTGCTCGGTGAGCCGGGCCGGGCCGGTCAGCGAGCGGGCCGCGTCCGGCACCGCCGCGCCGGTGACCGTGACCCCGTCACCGCGCAACAGCTCGGTCAGCCGGGTGAGTTCGGTCTGGGTGGGCCAGCGGCGGCGGGCCCGCAGGGTGCGGGCGTCCTCCAGCGCGGCGGTGTACGCCTCGAAGTGGGTCCACAGCGCGGAGATCGCGGCGTCGGTCTCCGCCCACCGCTCCTTGGTCAGGCCGGTGAGTTCCGCGCCCTCCAGCAGCCTGCGGCCCGAGTGGTCCTGCAGGGCCAGCAGGGACGTCTCGACCGCCTCGTGCTCGGCGTCGAGCCGCGCCAGGGCGCGGTCCACGTCCTCCCGGCTCATCACCGGCCCGGATGGTCCAGCGACCGCCATCGCACCCTCTTTCGTCACGTCCGTCGACTCCCGGTGCCCGTCACCGCACTCCGGTCACTACCCCGGTTACTGCCGGTACCTCGGTGCCGGAGGTCCGGTAATGCCCGGCAGTTCCTTGGCGAGCCAGTGGTTGTACGACTGCATCCACTCGCTGTTCGCACCGCCGGCCGCGTACGCCGCCAGCACCGCGTTGACCTTGCGCACCAGGTCGGGTTCGCCGGGCCTCATGGCCACACCGTACGGCTCGTGGGTCACCGGCTTGCCGACCAGGTGCACGGAGGGGTCCTGCGCGGCCTGCCCTGCGGCCAGCGCGTTGTCGGTGAACACCGCGTCGACGAGGCCGAGTTGCAGCCTCACCAGGCAGTCGAGCTGGTTGTCCACGAGTACCGGGGTGGACCCGTGCGGATCGGCTTCGAGCGCCGACTCGCCGGTCGAGCCCTTGGCGGTGCACACCTTCTTCCCCTGCAACGAGCCGTCGAAGCCGGTGATCGGGGAGCTGAGCGGTGCGAGGATCTGCTGGCCCGCCTCGAAGTACGGTGCCGAGAAGACCACCGGCTTGCTCTTGTCGTTGATCCGCTCGCAGTTGATGGTCACGGTGCGCACCACCATGTCGACCGAGCCGTCGTTGATCCGGTCGAAGCGCTTGTCGGTCGGAACGGTCTTGAACTGCACGGGGGCGTTCGGCTCGTTGAGGATCGCGTCGGCCAGGGCGTGCACGAGGGTGATGTCGAAACCGGCGAACTGGCCCGTCGCCGGGTCGCGGAACCCCCACAGGTAGCTGTTCTGGTCCACGCCGACCACCAGCCGGTGGCGATTCCTGATCCTCTCCACCGCCGGCCCGTCGGTGCTGCCGGTCGACGGGTTCAGGCTCTGGTCGGCGCAGTTGCCCCCGGCACGGTCCGTCACCGAGGCGTACTGCGCCTGCACGACCGGCGGCCCCGCGCTGCGGGTGACCGGTGCCTGGTCACCCAGCGGCGTGAGGGTGCCGGCGACCGCCAGCGCGCACACCGACGCCATCGCCGCGACGCCGCCCCAGCCGCGCCGCCCCCACAACCTGCGGCCCCGCAGGTGTCCCCAGTCGCTCACCGCACGCCTCCCGCCGGGTCCTCCCGGCACCCCGCTCACCGGTACTCCGCCAGCCGGCGCCCGATGCCCAGCAAAGCACCCGCCGCCGCCAGGACGGCGAGCACCGCCGCCCCGTACGGCAGCAGCGCCATCGCGGACCTTCCGTTGTCCGCGGCCGCCCTGAACTCGTCCTGCTCCACCTTCACGGCCGTCGCCAGGCTGGTGTCCACGGCGTTGAAGCACTCCGCGGTCGTGGCGGTGACCGTCGTCCCGTCGCCGGCCTTGCCGCCGATGACCTGGGCGACGGCCGTGGTGAAGTCGCCGTTGTCGTCCTTGGCGCGTTCGGCGGTGTGCCGCTCCCGCCAGGTCTTCATGCTCGTGATCGCCTGCTGCACCGGGGTGCGCCCCTTCGCGGTGTCGGCCAGCGCCAGGGCCTGGGCGAGCTCGCCGCCGTTCCCTGCCGACTGGGCGCCCGCCAGCTTGTCCATGCCGTCGCTGAAGCTGGTCTCGTAGGCGGCGCCCGAACCCCGGGCCACCAGCGTCAGGTTCTCGTTGCCCCGGGCCTGGAGCACCTCGATCCGCGCGTTGTTGAGCACCTGCATCGAGCGGGCGCCGTGTGCGTAGGAGTCCGACAGCTCGCTGCGGGCCACGCTGTGCCCGACCACCAGCCACAGCAGCGCCACCGCGCAGGCCGTACTGGCCGCCAGCATGCCCTGGTTGAACACCCGGTTGGTGCGCCGGTAGTGCCGCCGCTGCGCCCAGACCAGCGCGACCAGGGCGGCGGCGCCCAGCGCCCAGGCCACCCACGGGAGCGCCTTGGCGTCCGCGTAGTCGGCGTTCAGGCGGTCGGTCTCCGCCTGGTAGAGCTTGTCGGCGGCGTCGAGCAGGCCGCCCTTCTGCTGCATCTGCTGGTCGGCGAACCGCAGGTAGGCACCGCCGAGCGGCAGGCCCTGCAGGCCGTCCGCCTGCGCGGTCGCCACCAGCTTGGTGTAGTAGGGCAGTTGCCGGTTGAGCTCGGTGATCTGTTCGGTCGCCACCGCCGAGCCGTCGCTGCTGGCGGCGGCCTCGGTGATCAGTTCCGCGGCCTTGCGGATGTCGGCGTTGTAGCGGTCGGTGGCCGTCCGCGGCTCCTGGCCGCCGGCGAGGAAGCCGCCGGCCACCGTGGCGTCGGCGTCGGCCAGCGAGCGGTAGATCTCGGCCGCGTTGTTGCTCAACGGACCGCTGTGGTGCAGGACATGATCGGTCGCGGTGGCCCGCGCGCTGATCTGCCAGGCGGTCGCGGCGCCGAACGCCAGGACCAGCACGGCCAGGACGGCCCCGATGATCCGCAACCTGCCCGGTTCGGTGCCCGCCGACGCCCGCATCCGCAGCACGGTCTCCGTCCAGGCAGGCCGGCGCCGCGGTGCGCCCGGGCCTCCCGGTGCTCCGGCAGCCTGACCACCGCCCCGTGTCGGCGACTGCGTGTGCGTCACACACCCTCCCCTGCAACTTTCGCGCGTTCCGCCAGCAGTATGGCCGTCACCGGCCGCCCACCTCCAGCGCGTTCGGTTTTCGGCCTCTGGCTTCCGGGCCCTTTCGGGCCGCTGTTCCAGGTCGGAACATGCCCCCGCCCGTCCCGTCCTCACCTGCCCACACGCCGCGGGGCGGCCGGGCGGTTCCGGTACCGGCCCTGGAGACGGCCGGACCCGGCTGCCGGGGGACGGCGCCGCGCCCGGTCGCCGGAAACGTTCCCGGCGGGTCGGGCGGGGAGCCGGCCGGTGGCAGCCGGGTCGGTGCGGGCCCGGCGGGCCGGTCCTGGGGGGACCGGCCCGGTCAGGCGTAGTGGGCGCGCAGCGCGGCGTGCGCCTCGGCGGGGGCGCCCACGTGGTCCAGGCCGAGCAGCGCGGCCCCCAGCACCGGCGGCGCGGTCACCACGTGCGCCCGGGCCTTGGGGGCGCGGGCGGTGAGCCGGTCGTCGAGCGCGTCCATCAGGTACGCGTTGCCGGCCGCCATCACCCCGCCGCCCAGGACCACGTCGGCCTCCTCGTCCAGCAGCCCGAGCCGGCCGAGGGCCACCGTGGCGAGCGCCACGATCTCGTCCGCCTGGCGGTCCAGGATCGACCGGGCCACCGGGTCGCCCGCGTCGGACGTGGCGAACAGTACCGGGGTCAGCTCGTACCTGGCCTGCGCCGGTATCCGCTCCAGGTGCAGCGCCTCGATCAGCGCGTACATCGAGTCCAGGCCGAAGTGCGCGGGCAGCGTCGTCGCCAGGGCCGTCGGGCCGCCGCGCCCGTCCTCGGCGCGCGCGGCGTACCACAGCGCCTCCTCGGCCAGCCCCGAACCGCCGCCCCAGTCACCGGAGATCTTCCCGATCGCGGGGAAGCGGGCGGTGCGCCCGTCCGGCAGCATCCCGACGCAGTTGATGCCGGCGCCGCAGACCACCGCCACGCCCTGCGGCCGGTCCACGCCGGCCCGCAGGATCGCGAAGGTGTCGTTGGCCACACGGGTGCTGCGCGCCCAGCCGCGGGCGTGCACCGCCGCCTCCAACTGCTGCTCCTCGACCGGCAGGTCGGCATTCGCCAGGCAGGCCGAGGTGTGCTCGACGAGCGGCACGCCGCCGGCCGCCCCGCCGGGCAGGCCGGCGTCGGCCGCCGCGCGCTCCACGATCTCCGCGACGACCCCGACGGCCGTCTCGACGCCGACGATCGGGGGCTGGAACCCGCCGCCGCGCGCGGCGCCGAGCACCGTGCCGTCGGCGGCGACGATCGCCACGTCGGTCTTGCTGTTGCCCGCGTCGACGGCCAGCACGCCGCCGGGGACGAGCGGCCCGGGAGTGGCCCCGGGCAGCGGGTCCCGGGGAACGGTCACGCCCACGCGAGGTGCTCCCGGTTGTGCGCGAGGAGCCGGTCGGTGAGGCCCTCCGCGTACGTGTACTGCCCCACCAGCGGGTGCGAGAGCAGCGCCGTGAACACCGCGTTCCGCCCCTGCGCGGCGGTGGCGCTGCCGTCCAGCAGCGCGGCCCGCAGCGCCAGGTCCTCGTACGCCGTCACGTTGGCGATCAGGCCGGCGTACAGCGGCTCCAGGGCCGGGACGGGCAGCGGGGTGGCGCCGGTGGCGTCCACCACGGCCGGCACCTCGATGACCGCGTCGTCCGCGAGGAACGGCAGCGTGCCGTTGTTGAGCGTGTTGACCACCTGCACGTCGCCGGTGTCGCGCAGCAGCGAGGAGGCGAGGGCCACGGCGGCCTCGGAGTAGTAGGCACCGCCGCGCTTGGCCAGCAGCGCCGGCTTCTCGTCCAGCGCCGGGTCGCCGTACATCTCCAGCAACTGCTTCTCCATCGCGGCCACTTCGGCGGCCCGCGACGGCTTGGTGCCCAGCTCGCGCACCACCTCGTCGTGCGCGTAGTAGTAGCGCAGGTAGTACGACGGCACGACGCCGAGCCGGTCGACGATCTCCCGCGGCATGTGCAGGTCGCTCGCGATGGACGCGCCGTGCTCGGCCAGCAGCTTCGGCAGCACGTCGGCGCCGTCCGGGCCGCCGAGCCGCACCCCGCGCTCCCACGTCAGGTGGTTGAGGCCCACGTGGTCCAGGTGCACCTGGTCGGGCGTGACGTCCAGCAGCGCGGCGAACTTGCGCTGGAAGCCGATCGCCACGTTGCACAGGCCGACGGCCCGGTGCCCGGCCTGCAGCAGCGCCCGGGTGACGATGCCCACCGGGTTGGTGAAGTCGATGATCCACGCCTGCGGCGCGACCCGGCGGACCCGCTCGGCGATGTCCAGCACCACCGGCACCGTGCGCAGCGCCTTGGCCAGGCCGCCCGCGCCGGTGGTCTCCTGCCCGATGCAGCCGCACTCCAGCGGCCACGTCTCGTCCTGGTTGCGGGCGGCCTGGCCGCCGACGCGCAGCTGCAGCAGCACCGCGTCCGCGCCCTCGACCCCGGCGTCCAGGTCGGCGGTCGTCACGATCCGGCCGGGGTGGCCCTGCTTGGCGAAGATCCGCCGCGCCAGGCCCCCCACCAGCTCCAGACGGTCGGCCGCCGGGTCGACGAGCACCAGCTCCTCGATCGGCAGCGTGTCGCGCAACCGCGCGAACCCGTCGATGAGTTCGGGTGTGTACGTGGACCCGCCGCCCACGACTGCCAGTTTCATCCCTTGACTCCCGTCAGGGTCACGCCTTCGATGAAGGCCTTTTGTGCGAAGAAGAACACCATGATCACCGGTGCCATCACGAGGACGGTGGCGGCCATGGTCAGATTCCAGTTGGTGTGGTGTGCGCCCTTGAACGACTCCAGTCCGTAACTCAGGGTCCAGGCAGCGGGGTTGGAGCTGGCGTAGATCTGCGGACCGAAGTAGTCGTTCCAGCAGTAGAAGAACTGGAACAGGGCGACCGCGGCGATGGCCGGCTTGATCATCGGCAGGATGACGGTGAGCAGCGTGCGCAGCTCGCCGCAGCCGTCGACCTTGGCCGCCTCGGTGTACTCCTTGGGGATGGTCAGCAGGAACTGGCGCAGCAGGAAGATGGTGAACGCGTCGCCGAAGGCCATCGGGATGACCAGCGGCCACAGGGTGCCGTCCATGTGCATCTGCTTGGCCCAGAACAGGTACATCGGGATGATGATCACCTGCGGCGGCAGCATCATCGTCGAGATCACCAGCATCATGATCACGTTGCGCCCGCGGAACCGGAACTTCGCCAGCGCGTAGGCGACCGGCAGCGACGACACGAGCGTCAGCAGCGTGCCGCCGACCGCGTACAGCAGGGTGTTGCGCCACCAGGTGAGGAAGCCCGGGGTGTTCCACACCGTGCCGAAGTTGGACCACTGCCAGGTGTGCGGCCACAGGTCCCTGGTCAGCGCCTGGTTGTCGCTCATCACCGCGGTGAGGAAGACGAACACGAACGGCAGGACGAAGAAGGCGGCGGCCGCGATGCCGAGGGCGTGCACCGCGATCCAGTGCAGGGTGCGGCGGCGCTGGGCCGCCCGCCGGGCCCGCGCGTCCACGCCGGTGCCGGTGCCCCGGACGGGGACGTTGCGGTCAAGTGTTGCCTGGGTCATGGACGTTCAGTCCTCCCCTCTCGTCTGCCGGTGTTCCTGTGCGCCGATCGCGCCGGCCGCCGCGTTCCCCGGCCGGCCACTCCATGACCTCATGTCTCAGTCCTCCGCCGACAGGAAGCCGCTGCGGCGGCGCATCAACAGGGCGGTGAACGCCATCGAGAGGGCGAACAGGACCAGGGCGATGACGCAGGCGGAGCCGTAGTCGAAGCGCTGGAAGCCCAGGTTGTAGACCAGTTGGGGCAGGGTCAGCGTCGACTTGTCCGGGTAGCCGGGCTCGAACTGCTGGCCCGAGTTGCCGATGATCCCGGAGGCGACCTTCCCCGCCACCAGCGGCTGCGTGTAGTACTGCATGGTCTGGATGACCCCGGTGACCACCGCGAACATCACGATCGGCGAGATGTTCGGCAGCGTGACGTACCGGAACCGGGTCCAGGAGCCCGCGCCGTCCAGCTCGGCGGCCTCGTACTGCTCCTTGGGCACGTCCAGCAGCGCGGCCATGAAGATGACCATCAGGTCGCCGATGCCCCACACGGCCAGGATCGTCAGTGCCGGCTTGGACCAGTGCGGGTCGGTGAACCACCCGGGGGTCGGCACGCCGATCCCGCCCAGGATGTGGTTGACCGGCCCGGTACCGGGGTTGAGCAGGAAGACGAACGCCATGGTCGCGGCGACCGGCGGCGCCAGGTACGGCAGGTAGAAGGCGGTGCGGAAGAACCCCGCCCCGGTCTTGATCTTGGTGATGAGCATGCCGATGCCCAGACCGAAGACGACCCGCAGCGTCACCATCACCACGACCAGCCACAGCGTGTTGCGCAGCGCCGGCCAGAACAGCGGGTACTGGGTGAAGACGTACGACCAGTTCTTCCCGCCCGTCCACGTCGGGTCGTTGAACCCGGTGTAGTGCATGAACGAGAAGTAGACGGTGGAGAGCAGCGGGTAGGCGAAGAAGACGCAGAACCCGATGATCCACGGCGACAGGAACGCCAGGTTGCGCAGCGCGGCCCTGCGGCGCTTGGCCCGCAGCAGCGGGTGGACGGTGGCACTCATCACTTGGCCTGCGCGATGTCCTTGTCGACCTGCGAGTCGACGCCCCGCAGACCGGCCTGCAGGTCCTTGGCCTTGCCGGACTCGTACGCGTAGCCGAAGTCCTGCAGGGTCAGCTGGTAGGCGCCGCCGTTGATGCTCGCCGGGGTGGTGGTGCTGTCCGGGTTCTGCGCGATGTCGATGAAGGTGCGGAAGCCCGGGTCGGCGTCCAGCTTGGGCGACTTGAGGGCGGCCATGGTCGACGGCACGTTGTGGATCGCGTTGGCGAAGGACACCACCGCGTCGGTGTCGGTGGCCATGAACTTCACCAGTTCCCAGGCGGCGTTCTTCTTCGTCGAGGTGTTGGCGATGCCGACGATGGTGCCCGACAGGTAGCCCTTGCCGTAGGTGGCCGCCTGGTCGTCGGGGACCGGGAACGGGGCCACGCCGAGGTCGTTCATCCCGGCGTCCTTGGCCATGCCCAGCCGCCACTCGCCGTCGATACCCATCGCCACCTGGCCGGTCTGCAGCGGGTTCTTGGCGCCGAACTCGTCACCGAAGGTGGAGCGGAACTTCTCCAGCTTGCCGAACCCGCCGAGCGCCTTGACCATCTGCTGCTGCCAGGTGAACATCGCCGCGAACCCGGGGTCCTTGGCCACCTGGGACTTGCCGTCGGCGTCGAAGTACTTCACGCCCCACTGCGCCGCCATGTGCATCGGGGTCGACTCGTAGCCGTGGAAGTCGGGCATGTAGCCGAGCTGGGAGTACGAGTCGCCGCTGGACTTGGTCAGCTTGACGGCGTCCTTCTGGAACTCCGAGAGGGTCTTGGGCGGGGCGGTGATGCCGGCCGCCGCGAACGCCTTCTTGTTGTAGTAGAGCCCGTAGGCGTCACCGAGCAGCGGCAGCGCGCAGCGCTTGCCCTGGAACTCGGTGTACTGCTGCATCGGCTTGGGGAAGGTGGTCGCGGGGTCGATCTTGTCCCGGGACAGGAACGGCGCCAGGTCGGCGAACGCCCCCGAGGAGCAGAACTGCCCGACGTTGTCGGTGGTGAACGACGAGACGACGTCCGGGGCCTTGTCGCCGCCGGCCCGCAGCGCCTGGTTGATCTTGTCGTCGGTGATGTTGCCCTGGACCTTGACGTGGATGTTGGGGTGCGCCTTCTCGAAGCGGGCGACGTTGTCGTTGATCGCCTTCAGCTCGTTGGGGGCGCTCCAGCCGTGCCAGAACGTGATGGTGACGTCCTTGCTGGCGTCGTCGTTGGCCGACGAGTTGCTCTGTCCCGTACACGCGCTGGCGAGCAGGGATATCGCGGCGGTGGCCGCCACGGCGGCGGCTGCCTTGGTCAGACGGGACACTGCTCTCAACCTCCGGGGTACGAGGGGGTGCGCGGGTAGGCGGTGCCGACGGAACGGCGGGCAGGAGGTGCCGTTCCGCTCGGTGGCGGACTGGGATCTGCGGGGGCGTACGGGGACGGGTCAGCGCGAGGTGTCGAACACCTCGTCGCGGGTGGTGGCGAGCGCGCTTTCCAGCGCACCGGTCAGTACGGGGTGCATCTCGACGGTGCCCAGCACCAAACGGGGCCGGGGCACGGCGAGTTCGGCCAGTTCGGACTGGATCAGGGCGCGCAGCGGCTCGCCGCCGGCGACCGTCACGTTGCCGGCCAGCACGATCAGCTCGGGGTCCAGCAGCGAGACGATCGAGGCCAGGCCGACCGCGTGCCCGGTGGCGCAGCGGGCCAGCAGTTCGAGGTACGCGGCGCGGTCGACGCCGTCCTGCTCCGCGCCCTCCTGATGGACCGCGGCGGCCCTGCAGAGCAGCGCGGTCGCGGCGTCCGGCAGGCTGCCCGCGGGGACCTCCAGGCCCAGCTCGCGGGCGGTGCGCAGCACGGCGTTGCAGCCGGCCAGCTCCTGGAAGCCGCCGTTGTTGGCCTTGGTGACGTTGCGGACCAGCGGGGTGCCGGGCACCGGCAGGAAGCCGACCTCGCCGGCGCCGCCGGTCCAGCCGCGGTGCAGCCGGCCGCCGAGGACGATCGCGGCACCCAGGCCCTCCTCGTTCCACAGCATGACGAAGTCGTCGTGGCCGCGGGCGGCGCCGATGCGCTGCTCGGCGACCGCCGCCAGGTTCACGTCGTTGTCGTACTCCAGCGGCATCGGCAGGGCGGCGGCCAGCTCGTCCAGCAGCGCGGGGGAGTGCCAGCCGGGCAGGTGGCTGGCGTAGCGCAGCCGGCCGGTGCTCGGGTCGAAGGCGCCCGGGGTGCCGATGACGATCCGGTGCAGGTCGGTCCGGGCGAGCCCGGCGGCCTTCACCGCGCCGTCCACCGCCTGGACGACGTGCTCGACGGCGCTGCCGGCCTTGCGGTGCGGGGTGGGCAGCCGGAACGCGCCGACCGTGCGGCCGGTGATGTCCGCGACCGCGGCCCTGATCCGCTCGGTGTTGACGTCCAGGCCGGCCACGTGGGCGGCGGCCGGGTTCACCGAGTTCAGCTGGGCGTTGGGGCCGGGCCGGCCGGCGGTGGTGCCGGTCGCCAGGACCAGTCCCGCGGCCTCCAGCCGGGCCAGCAGCTGGGACGCGGTGGGCTTCGACAGGCCGGTGAGCTTGCCGATCCGGGTCCGGGAGAGCGTGCCGTGCTCCAGCAGGAGATCGAGTGCGGCGCGGTCGTTCATGGCGCGCAGTACGCGCGGCGTTCCAGGGGTGCCAGCCATGCGCGCCATCCTCCCTCAGTTCACTGTTAGGAAACTTTCCTATTGGCGAAAGTCAAGGTAGGCCCGCTGTCAGCGGAGCGTCAAGGGGGGTCGGCGGTCCCTCGCCCAAGTCGTTACCAACCACGGCACGGGCACGGACCGGCAGGCATGCGCACGGCCCCCGGCAGCACAAGCGTGCCAGGGGCCGTGCGGGAGGAACAGAGGGCGTGCGGGGCGGACAGCCGCCGTGCGCGGGTGCCGGGCGTCAGCTCCGGTCGGGGCCGTCGGACTGCGCCTGCGGCGGGACGGCGGGGGCGGCCGGCGTGGCCGG
>Ga0123353_10007546_pt1 | contig 14728 bp, 6 predicted proteins | sample TergutLab28metaG_3_FD_92763 | JGI IMG/M metagenome (GOLD analysis project Ga0123353, IMG submission 92763) | Labiotermes labralis P3 segment gut microbial communities from Petit-Saut dam, French Guiana - Lab288 P3 | ecosystem: Host-associated > Arthropoda: Insects > Digestive system > Gut ... | reverse complement strand
TGGGAAGCGTGATTCTTGTGCTTAGTTCAACACTTGCACACCATGGCGTAGAATTCTGCTCGTGTTATCGTGGCTCAAATATCGTTTGTCAAATGTTTCGTATTTTCTAAACCTGTCTTGCAGCTATTGGGCCACGTGAATCGTAAATTGGTATCGTGTTTAGTGTTACGGTTCAGAGGTACTGTGTTGTTTTTCCGTTTGTTTAGACTCACATCTGGACTTCGTTTCCGTACTAAATAACACGAGAAATGCATGTGTTCAACTCTATTCCAACTCATATGGTAAGATGTCGGTTTTACTGCCGTCGTATATAAGAATATTTATTTTGTGTTCGTTGTGTAGGCACTGCATGAAAGAGTACGTTAAGTGGATGTGGGAATGGGTTAATATTCTGCAGATCTCATGGAAAATAAAATGCCGAATCTGGGCAGTTTACGATTGGATTGATTGCCTTGTACTTTCAGTGATCCATTCCGACTGTGTAAAGTTGTATTAGAGCCAGCCCCACTTCTGGAGTATTACCTAGGATTGTGTAATAGTCTGGACTTCTCGTGCTAACGGATCAAGTGTACGCTGCGGTACACGGAATCCCAATAATATTACTTTTCAGGGAGACTGTCATATGAACATTTTTCGAGGATAGTTGGTTAGTTTTGTAGGTTGGGTTTGCGTCAGTTAAATTAGAGGTCCTATGCTCCAGTCTGCTGTACACCAAATAGTCGGACCTGTTATATCGGTCAGTAAACGTCCAATACAGTGATACTGGACGTTTAGTACTATGGCACTTAGTTTCTGTATGCATTCATGTTCTTGTACATTGGCCTCATAACGACCTATACTTGAGGTCGAAACTAGTTGACAGATAAACATTTGCAAAGAGTGAGTTGTGACTGTAAACATCGCTGTACATGTGAATTGTAAAGTGAGAGAGTAGACCAATGTATGTCAGTATGTATTGAATGAATCTGTGCTTTGTAAGTACCTGGTCTTCACTGACATGGACTCATGTAAGAATGAACCACAACTCAGTAAGTGCATTTCACTTCATTTCACTGTCTTACATAATTAACATCACGAGATATGCATCACACTGTACTTTTGTCTTCATGCTGGTATAAACTGCAGTAAGGCTTTTTTTAGAATTTTTATGTATAAGCATTCTTTGACATTTAGGTTAGGTGATAACACTTGAACTCATGATTGGGTTTCCATTTACAAAGTTTAAGTAATGCACTTGAATACTCAATTTCTCTACATAGTAGTTATTTATTGCACATAAAGAGACAAGTCAAACTTACATGAAGAATCTGTTTGACTGTTAATGTCAATTACATAGCAGTAATGGTTAATTAAACACAACACCTGTAGTCATATAAGAAGGAGATGATATGGCTGTCTCTTAACCTCAGCACTGTAGAAGTGAGCAGTTTCATTCCCTGGCCACTTTAACGTTCAGAGAAAGAGTCCTCAGTACTCACTGGATAGATGTCTGGTTAGGCACTATTGATGTGGACACTACCAAAGAGAGTCATCCAAGTTGTAACCTAATCACCATCCTATAGAGCTATCCCAGCTACCTGAAGATGGAAACTAATTTTACATGTTATGTTTTGTAAACAGGATTATGATGGTCAAAGGAGAGCAGAAAAATTGTCTCGGATTATCATAACACTGTTTGGCGTGAGTATGTTTCTACTGAATTTTAATTTTATTTCATGCACACCATGGTATGTATATTAGATGAACAGTTCCTTGGTACAGTATCATATATTGTCAGCAACAACTTGAAGTACATGTTTGTAACACTATATTTACAGAATACAAATATATATTGGTGCACTGTATTGTCATTTTTTTCATATAGTAGTAAATAGGAAGGTATTTTACAGATTGTCAGTTTTCCAGTGAATTCTTACTGTGATATACAATCAGAATAGTAGTAAAATATAACATCTCTTGTAACATATTGGGACTCTTTTCTCTTATATTAATATTAACTTGTTTATCATGCATTTCACTGATACATAGAGAGGTACTTTTACTGTGCCCCAAGCATAATAAGATACATTATTGGTATCTGTCGGTGTGGTAGCCACCATTATGCCTCTGTAATGCCCATTGATACCTTAGTGGCTGGAAGAGTTGCTTTCTCATGTCATCTCTCAGTATAGGTGGATTATTTCTGTACAATCTGTGTCATTTTTTGTAATGACTCTCAGTGCAGCTCACCAACAGCCCAGAAAATTAGTGACTACAACGGTATGAGAAACAACAGTTCTTCAGATTCATAACAGTGAAGCCTGACTTTTTAAGTACTACATATCACATGAGTACAGCTGATACATATAAAAAAAGTGGCATCCTATGCTGGTGGTCCCTCCTCTATGATTGCAGGGGGACAGTGACCTATGTGCATATGACTTTGTGACTCTCATGACTTCAGCACAGGTTTGCTGACCAAACATTATGGGCTTTATGAACATAATCCTACTATACATATGGACCTCAGATTTTCTGAGCATGGTACAGTGTGGTCTTATGACATGTGACACTGTGTAGTGGCATATAGGTGCCAATATGCTGCCTCCATCTTCATCCCTAAAAATGGAGGTAGCATATTCTTTAGAATGTAGATGAACTCTTACCAGTCTGTGGCCATCACATTCCAGAAGGCCACAATCTTGAAATAATTTTGACTGTATCAAAACTGTTACAGTTCATTTTTTTTAGGCTGTTGGACTTGTGTGGGGATACATCATACAGCAGTTCTCACAAGCAGTGTATATCCTAGGAGCTGGGTTTGTTCTTGCAGCAATTGTAAGTAAATGGGGGCACTTATTTGCAGGTGAAAAACACAGATTACATGTGCTTCAAAACGTTGTACCAAGGAGGGTACAATATACGCCAGAATGTATTATGTACACCAATTCTGAAAAGATTCGCTAAAGACTAAAACTTTTCTATAAAAATTTCCCATAGAAAATGTACATTAAAAAACTACGCATTATTGAATGTTTTTGGGAATAATTCATTGATTTTTTTTTGACAGTACATAAAAGAAGCAAAATGAATTTAAGTAAGTAGTGGCACTTTTGATGGTAGCTTTTAGTAAAAGAATTGAATGTAACCAATCAGTTTTTTAGATGTATATGTATGACCAAAGACAATTGTCATTTACTTTATCCAGAAGTTGTAGACTGCTGATATCTTTGAATCAATGGCCAAACAACCAAAATAAACATGGTGTCAATACCCAAGTGTCTCCCGCAGCTGTTGTCAGAGCCTTGACACTGAAATTTTTAAGACTCATTTGCTTTCTAGGTGACCATTCCACCATGGCCCATGTATAGACAGAAACCCCTCCAATGGCAGAAACCTCGGCCTGAAAATGATGTTTCTGAGCAACCAGTGAAGTCCAAGAAGAAGAAATAGCTACATATTTTGTCACATGTTATTGTTAACATTCCTACATGTATGAATGTCTTTTTGCTACTGCAATAAACTGTGCAAGTTTAATTTTAAATCATCCCTTGTCACATTACATGTTGTTGGTGTTGGCATATGTACAGATGTAAGTAGTATCTGCTCTTGTCCATGTCACATTATATTGTAGCTGAGACTTTATAAACAAGGAATAATGCTCAAATTAAGAAACTGAAGATTACTTATATAATTAAAAAAAAGAATGAGTACAAGGATATGAATCACATTCAGAAACTCAACCACAGTACTTACTCATTTCTTTAACAACCATAGCTGTTGTTTGTGCTGGCAAGAGTGTGGAGTAAAATTCATAATATCTGCATATTTTCTTGATTAAGTTTATAGTAGGAAGCAGAAAGTGACATCTATATTGTGTGTGTGGGTGTGCACATGCTTAATTCATAAATGGGAAATTGTGAATGTGAGAAATATCTGGATCAGAGGTTCACTGTGCCAGTCATGCCGTCACCAGCTGTTGTCAGTTCACTCTCATAGTTATGGTGGGGGTGATGGAATGCCAGACTTCCCCCCTTTCTTCCTCCTGCAGTATTCCCCTGCAGACTCTCTGGCCTATATCTTGCTTGGGCCAACATTTGTGCAAAGAGAATGGCTAGAACATTAGATGGGAATGTAGGTAAGTAAACTGGTGAGGAACGTGTAACAGCCAGAGCAAGATTCAGGCTTCTTCCCATGGTCCGAGGCATTAGCATGTATAGATATTTTATATATATGTTTGCTCATAAAGTGATTTATATCTTAATGAAGATGCTAATGCCTCTGTACTGAGAGAATGGGAAGAGGCCTGTATCTTGCTCAAGCTGTTGCACATTCCTCACCAGTGTACTTACCTATATTCCTGCCTGGTGTTCTAGCCATTCTCTTTGCACAATTGTTGGCCCAAGCGAGTCGTAAGCCAGAGAGGTCTGGAGAGGAATAAAGCAGGAAAGGGGGGAAGTCTGGAGTTCTATCACACCCACCATAAGTGAGACTTATGTTGATCGCTGGTCCCTGCTTGCCTTGGAAATGGGGAAGAAACCTGCATCTGGGGTTGGAGCAGCTATGAGTAACCTGACTGCAGATGATGGTGGGATGAGTGGCATGGTGAACCTCTGATCCCGGTATTTCTCACATTCACACTTTCCCGTTTATGTACAGATTTTGAGTGATGTGGACACCAGAATTCATCTACATTTGATAATATCAGTGATGAACCTTCTGGTTTTATACTAGAAACTTACATGGTTATGTGGTAAAGTTGTTGCTGGGAAAGTCACTATGCCATGAAGACATGGGGAGTGGAGAGATTACTGTTGTTCATGTCTTATGCTTTACTGATGTGAGAGGGCCCCTACATGAAAAACACTTGGCCGAAATCTGCTTCAACCTTATGATGTCTAAGCCCAACCCCTTGGCAATATCTTGGACTGGAGTAGTGATAGGAATTTGGTGGATAACTGTATTTGTGGGCTTATCTGATTGTAAGTAAAAGGAAAAATCTCACAGGTTTTGGGATATTAGGTAGGAGAGCATGGCCTTGTGATTAGTAATGCACTGGGTAATGATGCAGTCCCTAGCTTCCATGGCACCTTGTGAAAACTGGTCTGTAAATAGTGGCATCATCCCCTCCTGGAAGGAAAGGTTTACCACTGCAGTGAGGAGGGGGAGTGGCCTTTCTTATGTTCTTTGTCTTGGCCTCAGTACCTGCTGGGTTGTCAACAAGTGCAAGGTCTGGCCAAGCTTCGGTTTTCTGGGGTTGCTATTAGGTGTCTGTTGCTCTTTATAAGGGATCTAGGGGATGGAAAAGGGGACATAAAATTGTAAATTTTAAAATTATAGTAAAAAGGAGGAATATAGGATACCACAAAAGCAGTACTACAGTTTCAAGTCAAGTTGTGAGTTGGTATGGCATGTGGTCTTTCATATCTCCAAGGCCATTATCACACAAATGAACTATGTCAGCCTGAAGCAGTGGCTGTAGGAGATGGTATGAGCTGTGTATCTACTTTGGTGGTTAACAGGGTCATTGAATTTGAAAGCAATATACAATACAGATTTTCATCTGTTATGTTCTGTCAGCTGATAAATGGGTTTCTGAGAAGTCTGGTTTCTTCATCCTCATCATCTCCACTGACACAGTATCAAATCTTAAATAGTATACATTAATATGGAGGCAGTCTTAACCTCTAATGGACGAACAGGACACTGTCCCATTAAATGTCCACCCTCTTCTTCAAAAGGGAAAAGTTCTGCGGTAGGCATTTAAACTGAACACCGCTTGGGCCACAAAAGAAACCTGCCATTGACAATGGTGTATACTAAAGGTTAAACTGTGGCAGTATAATTATGTTCCTGTACAACACACTGCTGTGGAATAATATATTTGTCTCTTGCATACTATTTCGCTATGGTGTTTGTGGTATCAAGGAAAAGTAAACATATGCATAAAAACAGCAAGGTAATATTAAATCCATTTATTTGTGTTATCAACAATAATCACTACAACTACATGGGTAAGCAGGAAAAGAATACAATGAGTGTAGAGCTGTCAGAGGTTACCAATATGACATACTTATGAACACAAAGCCTCCATCTTCATTTCAGTCAAAGATGAATTTAAAAATTATACATTCCATGCCAAACTACTCATTACAAAACTAGTATTCAGTATCTTAACATCTGGCCTCACCACCTCAGTTTGGTGCTCATCATTTCTTTAATAATGTTTTAATGGTACTGCTGTGACTATGCCACACATCATTAATGTACAGACAGGCTCAACTTCATGCATTGTCAATTTTGGTTCTGAAGTTGGACCAGAAAAAGAATGACATTCTCCCTACCTAGCAACTCTCTCCTCTGTGTGTCTTACTACACTTCCACGAGCTGTCCCATGTATTCTGACTACTGTCACAGCTCTCTTGCATTTTCAGTTTGTTATTGGTTTTGACAAAGGGGAGGTATGCAATGCAGGTATGAGTGGGGAACAGGCAGCCATCCAAATCCGTACCACCCATATTCATGCTTTCCCTGTCTCAAGTGTAAATGTTGAAAGTGGTGAGGTTGATGTTCCAGATCAAGCTGTAGACTTAAAACGTAAGTTGAAATCTCTGCCAGTTTACCAACTATCTTAAGATATTTTTCATGTTTCTTGTTAAGTCTATCCACATGAATGTTGCAGCAATACCTTCGAGTATGCTGAGAGTGCCTTCCTCCCAATCAATACATACTGAAGGTTCAAGATCACAGTCCTATCACATTCACATTCCAACTTGCGTTTCCCCAGGAGAAACTCGGGATGACATTGGGTGGGCCCCACAGTCATTACTGACAGTGGTGGCAAACCAGTCCCTTAATGACTGGACTATAACATTTCCCAGTTGATGGATGTGTTATTAAAGAGTGAAACATCAATTAGTGATATGCAAGGATAATTTAGTGATGAAATGGTAGGATAAGACAGGAAGCAGATAAACTATACTCTCCATTATCAGTTCTCTTTGGAAAGCAGCTTGGTACAGCAAGTACCATCTAGCACAAAATATTAACCCACAACTTGTTTACCATAAGATAAATTCCTACGAGTGCTGAGGTCTTTCCACAGCAGTAGAACACGGTGCTGAGTGACCACAGCACCCTGCAATAGCAATTACTCTTCACCACACAACTCCCAGAAACAAACAGCACCTTATTGGTGACTACAATACAAAAGGACTTCAGATAGGCTGTTTTGTGGCTTACAGTTAAACCATGCTCTGTATACAATCCTGGCAGGATATAGGGCTAAATAAATGTGATACACAAGACTAAGATTTGCACAGAATGGAAACAATGAGATAGCACCTCTGCCTGGGGCACAGTATGAACTGTGACACATACCAAAAGGAGATAAAGGCCTTGGACTAAGTGAACATTTGTTAGAGCCACACATAAAAAAGACCCACTGCTAATTATCAAAATATTTATGTTTTCCTACAACACTTTAATGCAAACTCAAAATATGCCTACAGGAAGAACAATGGTATTAAAGCAATTACTTTTACACCACAGATGAACAAAATACATTTGGTAAGAAAATGTCATCCATGCTTGTGACATCTGACCTAATATGAACTTCAGATTTCCCACACATAGTACAGAGAAGGTATGTGATCCTACAGCAAGCATAAAGATTTATCAGAATGCTTTGTAGTACATATAAGTATCATATTCATGTACTGTACTTTAAATGGGTGTAAGAAAACCAAGTTGGGACACTGCAAGTTTCAATACTTCTAAAACACTAATCAAAGTTTTGGGTATCATGTTATAATTAATTATAATATTTTATGTCTTTCAATCTAGTATATATAAAAATGTAACTGTTCTGTTTCCCACTGTCAACCTAAGGAGAACACTCAAAGATACTCTTGTCAGTGTATGCTGCAGACGTGGTGTGTTAAGTACTGTGAACAAGTTTGTATGTGTCATTTGAATCCTCATTCATAATTCTTTTATTCAGAGTACATTTTAATTTAATGTGAGTGTAATTCCAGCTGCCATGATACTGAAAAGGAAAGCAACCACATTCCAGAATGAATTTCTGCATTTGTGTGTGTGTCTACACACACACACACACATATATATATATATAAAGTATGTTTACTACAGCAAATAACGTACTGCTAGTTAACAAATGCTGTAGTACAGAACATCTCTCATGTGGTTCCCTGACCAGTGGTCATTTCAGAAGAGTTGCATCTGGACCCCACATATCTACATCAAAGTGTAAAACAGCAATACTGCAACACCTCCTGATGACTAAACATTTATCAAAGTTCATCTCTCAGTGACCAGGCTGTAATGAGTCAAACTCTGATTGTTGCAGTATGATTACTTTTGCATGCAATTGTATTGTGCACAGTATTCAATCTTTTGTCCTTGTACAAACATTTTTATGAAACATCCTGGTAATGAGGGTAATGAGACAAATTTTCCAACATTTGACTCAAGTTACCCATCAACAGTTACACAGACCTGTCAAAAAATCACTTTCAGTACTGTTTTCACCAACACTCAAATTACTATGATTACGATTTCTTAGTTTGACACTGCGTGGTTTGCTATTTAGGTACCATTGCTTTGGATGAAAATATTATCTGTATCAATCAATTTTATCTTGGAACACAGAGGCACCAGGTTCCTGCAAAATGCTGGTACCTGTCTATCAGAATATGTGGCATCACATTCAACAAGACTGTAGGCCTACTCTTATTTAATGAAATCTCCATTTTCAAAACTGAGTATTAAACCAGTCACTGTAGGTGGTGTTGCCTCATCTTCAGCAGCAATAAGTAGACCTGACAGCATACATACAACCACATTTTACTGGACAACCATATGACACATACATCATGATGACACTTTCAACACTTCATTGTAAACAGAATAAACACAGTATCAAAAATAAGGTACATAAAAATGTCTAAATTAAAATGTCATATAAAAACAGTATAGATAATAGAACATTATTAGAATGACTAATTAAGTTGGATGTCTGAGATGAGTATCACAATAAAAAGACTGTTAAGTACCTGACAACAGCAATGAGATGTTTAAAAGAAGCCATACAAACACTACAGCAACATGATCACATCCTGAGTTAACGACCTGCATGCACGTTTCCAAAGTAGGTAGGTAGGTTTTCACCCTTTTTATAGGCCACAAAGGCCCTTAGGGTAAGTAGAGGTATTGCTGTACTCTTTCTAGGATCTCAGCACTTGAAGGAGGTGAGCCTGACGCCCTGGCCGCCTCTACCTCCAGGAAAGATGCAGTACCCATTGTACAGGAGGATGGATGGGCCCCAGGGCTGGTCTGAATGGGTGGAAAATCTCGTCCCCACTGGGATTCCATCCCAGACTGTCCAGCCCATAGTCAGTCGCTATACCGACTACGCTACCCGGCCCACTCATTTCCAAAGTAATACTATTGAAATGGTGTGTTTCTGAGGATTAAATAAGATATATTTAATGATATGAACAAACTTTACCAATCCAGCATTACAAAATCTTGTGTATAGAGCAGAATTTGACCTGTGAAGATTTTCTAAAGACAATCACATTTCAGTTCTGTAATTTTAATTATGTATTAATTAAACAAATGATAATAATTACTCCAAAATGCTGGTATTCGCACTGAACAGAGCAGAATATCCAACAATCTTTGTGCAGATGTTCACAATCTATTATCATTTTGCCAAGTCAGTGGTTCCTAAGCTGTGGGCTGCAGGGTTACTTCAGGTTGTGTAAATGCACTATATTCTGTCAGTTGACTAAACAGTTTTTCTCTTACATGCACTACTATATATCAAATCTCTGTGTTAGTTACTGTGCTACATAAATGTGAATTCATTTACAATGGTTTCAGTATATTTTTGTTACTATGTGCTCTTCCAATTAACAGAGCCTGAAAGTACAATTATTGTTAGCACATGGGTTATAACCGGTGGGAACAATTATTTGGTTAGAACGTCCAAAATTATTTTCTGAAACGTTGGAATACATATGTTTACAAATGAGGGAGGTCAGAAGCATCTGGTGAGGGATACAAAAGGTCAGTAGGGTAGCAAAGAGAAGGATGGTTACAGGGCAGAGTGAGAAAGAGTCACGTGTGACATAGGATAGACAGGAAACTGAAGAAAGAGACAAATAGAGGTTAGAATAGGACAGAAGTTGCAGTAAGCATTTACAAAAGAGAATTCTGGTTGTTACGTATTCGTCAACATCAAGTTTAATGGGGTTTTGAAGTCTGCTGGGACAGCAAAATTTTGAGGGTTTGACACTTTTTTGAAATTTAAATCACAAGGGGGTGGATACCGTGTTAGTCATGGTAGCCCATTAAAAATGTCCTGTAGAAGACGTTTCTGTGGGGTTACATATGTTAAGTTAAACGATACGAGCCAGTCATTAGGATCCAATAGGGAGAAACAATACAACATTTTAAAGTTTTTGGTCTATTACAAGACTGCTAAATTTAGAGGGGACCAATCTGACTTGTTAGGCAAATTAAAGTAGGGGGAATTTTGAAACAGGGAAACTAACTTCACATATTGTAGCAAACGACACACAAGTTTTTCAGTTCTCCTAGGTGGAATAGGCGAGTGTGCATCGCTCCAGATTTATGCCAGATTAACAGAATAAATCAGATAATTAGAAATTTAGAAGTGTTTCTATGGGGGTACAGTTTTAAAACAAGTAATATTAAATTGGACATATTGAGTATTACCAAGTTTCGGACAATATTTTATTATTCCTTAAAGGTGAATATGCAGTGAATAAGCTAAGTGAGAGAGTGATCCATACTACGTTTATTGTATGCAATAAAAACTTGTACCAAATTAGCGCCCAGTGACTGAAAATAAAAAGACAACAAATTCTCCAGATTATCAATTCTGCAAAAGTAGCATTAAAAGTTCATCTTCACCAAGCCCATCACACTCAAACCACAGTAGTCCCTGAAAATTAGGTCTTATGTGAACCAAATTAGCAAGAAAGGTGAGTCAGACCATTAGAGGGTCTCTGCAAAATTCTGTTCAGGTCAAAAAAGGGTCCCCATACTCGGAAATGGTTGGGAACCACAGCTTTATGTGATACGTGTTTCCCGCACCCCCCAGGCTCATCTATTACTGACACAGGTACAAATTATTTTACAGGTGCAGGAGCATGGTATCTATTCAATTATGCTTCATTTAACAGTGCTGTCTGCAGTTCAAATTAAGTATCAAGCTTCTGGCACAGCAGATTGGATTTATCACGCAGAGCAGTTAAAAAATTATAACGTCCACAATCAAGCAAGCACATACTAATAATCCTAATTTTTCTAATAAGAACCCTTTAATAATACACTACAGAAATTGTGCTAAATGCATGTAAATAAATACTTCACATAGAAATACTGTTAAGAGATATAAACCATGCTAAATTAGAGAAAATGGTGTATACAAAATAACACAAAATATCAATGACAATTTAAGTAAACATCAGTTTTCACAACCTTTCTGCAGCAATAAATTATGATATAATGTCAATGCAGAAAGAATTGTCAGGGATGCTGGGCTGAAAACACCCGAGGCTTCCACTTGTCTGCATCCTGCTATATTCTTCTCCAACCCCCTCTGGCCTATGACATTATGGAAGGGTTTCACTACCAATATTCCTGTGAACACAACAGCTACAGTGACTGAAGGGGAATATAAGAAAGCACACTGGAGGTGGAATTATTAAAGCATGAAGGAGATGTGGAAGGCGTTAATCCACAGTACTTATTTATGAATACTCAGTACAAATTGTTTCAAAGTAAACTGTCACTGTGCATGCCATTAAGTGATATGGTGAGTGGGTTATTAACTTTGGCACTAGATTGAGGTAATTGGTCAGCTTGACACTCCAACTGCTTTATCCTGGGAAGTGCTCCATTTTAGCCAAGGAACAGTTGGATGTTTGGGTCTCAGAACCAGGTTGTACACTGGAGAAGAGAAAGACCTCTTTCTCTGTTGGTAATTTATTTATTTACTAATAGGTCCAGTTATGAAGGCTAGTACTTGAAAACAAAACACAAATTGTGTTCAAAGGTTTACAGCAGGACACTGTATGGGAGTGTGTGTGTGTGGATGTGGCTAACATACATGTTGGCTGGAGTGCAGAAATGAACCAAAACCAAAGATATTTAAGTACTGTGGGGTATTAAAGTATATGAAGGCACAACTCCTCACCTAAACCAAAAGAAATCACCCAGGTAGCTCCAACATACAACAGAACACAGCACAAAATACAGAAGGGGTCATAAAAAATGTGGTTCTTATGACTGAGCTGCAGACTCCTCATGCTAGTGAACAATGAATACATGCATCATCATAGTATCATTATACGAAAACATACTTGCAGCCATATCAGCCTTCTTAAAGATCATAAATTCCCACCATTTACTTTTTATTTTTTCATACTAAGCCCTGTCCATATTTTCTCAAAAAGCTGAGTATGAACTGCCTTAGGTATGTTCAGATTCTAGACTCTCTTTAGTAAAACACACATACAAAACATGCAAGAGAACAATGTAGTTAGGTTCTGCACCATTTACATCTGTAAGAAGCTGCACCTCACAAATAGGACAGTTATGGAACTAACACTTAATAACACTAGGTGCCTTGTGGCGTGACCTTGCTCACATTGTTACAAAATGTAGCTTCACACAGGTAAGAACACATATTATTAATTTAAGGATAAATTATGAAGTAGCTGGCTCAATCCAAGGCTGACTTTCTTGCAAAAGCGGTCAGTGATGATATCTCACTTGGGTCAGTGGGTAAGCGGCTGAACTCTATCTCCTCGTTCATGCTGCCACGCTGTTCAGCCTCTGAAGGCCACTGCTTATGCGATGGGGCATACAGCACAATCAGAGCAAAAATGTAGATATTCCACATCCCATATACACCAGTAAAGAAAGCAGATGTGAATTCCAGCTCCAGTTCATCATCCCACTTCCAGCGCCCCTCAGACACTTGCCCCAGTATGAATCCTATGACTGTAAGAGCAGCACACAACAATGTTGCCAACATTAGGAACTTGAATCTGTAAATAACACCTTCATAATGAAGCCTCCTGGCACTGGACATGCTTGGAAGGACCGTGCGTTTGGCACTTATATTACAGAAAACTTTCCAGATCATATACGACAGGAAGAAGAAATAAACTCCAGCTGAGATTCCAGCAAGGATAATAAATGTAAGAGCAAGATTTGTGCCCAGGTCAGTGACCCAGATGGAATAGAATGGGTTCCGTAGTTGAACACCCCTCTCACACATGTCAAATATGAAGAGGGAGAGGCAACCAATGGCTACCGCACTCAGATGCTTCCAGTAAGCCCGAAGACTATTGCTGTCAACACCATCCTGGATCATTAGGTGCTCCCCAGCAAACACCAGCCAGAAAGACAATAGAGAAGCATAGAATATGCCCTGTCGAATATCGCCAAGAAGCAACATAAAGGGCATGTCAAAGGCCAGTGTTAGATATTCAAGTGGCATGTTGAGGAATGTAAGGGCAACACCAAGAAACACAAGCATATACTCCAGGAGAGCTGGAGACCTTGACAACTGATGCACTCTCTTCCAGAACCAAATCATTATTATGATTATGCATGGAAAGAAAACAGTTTTCAGTGAAACCCAAACTTTTGTAAATCCTCCATTCTGGTTAATGGCAACAAGCCATATATCTTGTACATAACCAAGCCCCTTGTTGACGTTATCAGTCTCTGCAGGAAGGCGGATATTAAGTAAGTAGTAATCATGGTGGAGTGACCCTAGTTCAAACAGAGGAACGATGGAACAGTTATAATAAAATCCTTCTTGTTTGGTCGACAATGTGCAGTCCAGCATCCTCTCTTCGACAGATGAAGCATAATGTTCCCAAGCATCAGCAGGATCTCCTTTGTTTCGGTATGCTAATCTTGCATCTATGGTGACGAGAACGCGCTCTTCCATTTCAGCACCTGGATGATATGCTACGTCAAACTGCAATATTCCTATCAGATTTTGCTGCCAACGTGAGTAATCTAGGGTAATATTGTTCCGAGGTACTGGCATCTGAAAAGCAAACACAAACTCGCTGGCTTTGGGATGCTCATGATCAAAGGGTTTGTACGTCTCCAGAGAATCAACAGTCTCACAGTGTCCTTCGCCTCTGGGGTATAACCACTTTCGCCTATCGTTTTCTCGTTGACGACATTTAGTAGCTAACCAATTTTCAGCAGAAGCAGGCGTAGGGGCAACAAGTCCTCCAATTAGAAAGCATATTACCTGACATACTAACAGTAAGCTTATAAGAACTGCTAATTTCCTGCCGCTAAGGTTCTCCAGTATGGCTCCGGGCATTTTGCAAACGACCAAAATAATTCTCTCACCACTTCGGCCAAAACTAACTATTTTCACGCAAATTCCACACACATTCCGGGGCCACCATTGATGCCAACAAAATGCCACTTAAATACTCTTCTTCAGACAAGCTACCAACGTATTCTACATTGCCATTATTTCCCTACGAATCTTTACGGGACTGAGAAATAAAGAATGAATATCTATTTGCTGTAACTTCCAAGTTTATCTTTACAGAGGTAACACAAGTCATTTTTTGTATAGTAAGCAATCTTCCTTTTCAATTGGAACCCTTTTCACTTCCCTTACCAGAACATTTACTATAATCATTTCCGTTCT
>Ga0123353_10007545_pt1 | contig 14729 bp, 11 predicted proteins | sample TergutLab28metaG_3_FD_92763 | JGI IMG/M metagenome (GOLD analysis project Ga0123353, IMG submission 92763) | Labiotermes labralis P3 segment gut microbial communities from Petit-Saut dam, French Guiana - Lab288 P3 | ecosystem: Host-associated > Arthropoda: Insects > Digestive system > Gut ... | reverse complement strand
TGGTCTTCTGGACCACACGGGGTCTACGAACCAGTTGATTGATCGTCGGCATTTAGTTCCTCTATGTCCTCGTAAACAAACCTCTTGCTCACCGCAAACCATCCCCCCGCCGCCACCGCGAAAATCCCGCGCAACACGCCGTCACTCGCCACGCCCCCCGCGCGGACTCTCACGGAAACACATAAGTGTAACGACCGCCGCCACTGACGTCAAGCGGGTAGTCCGCATATTTTCAACACGGGGTTTCATCACTCGGATGTTGCGCGGGGGCGTCCGGCGGTGTTGGTGGTGGTTCGATGGTGGTCTCGTCGTGGGAAACCGTCGTGTCGTCGGCGGTGACCGCCTCGCTCGGATCCGATTCCGGTTTCTCGGCGACCGCCGCCTCGTGGGGGATGTTCAAGGTCTGGAGGAACTCGTCGGCGAGGGCGGCGTAGTCTTCGGCGCCGCGGGAACCGGGTTCGTAGCGGAAAATCGTTTTCCCGTGCGAGGGGCACTCGGCCAGTTTGATATTGCGGCGGATGACGCTGGCGAACAGTTTCGCGTCGGACCAGGGGACGTTGGTTCCGCGGCTGGCGTCGAGGAACTGCGTGACGTCGGCGACGACCTCGGCGCTGAGTTTGGTGTTGGCCTCGTAGAGGCAGAGCACCACGCCGCCCACGCGAAGTGGCGGATTGATGCGGCGCTGCACGAGCGAAACGGTCTCCAACAGTTTGCCCAGACCCTGCAAGGCCAGGAATTGCGGCTGAAGCGGGATAATCACCTCGTCGGCCGCCGCCAGGGCGTTGAGCGTGAGCAGCCCCAAGCTGGGCGGGCAGTCGATCAAGACCAGGTCGAACGGCAGCTCCATGCCGGACGGGCGGAGCTGGTCACGGAGGATCTGCTCGCGTCCGACGGTGGTGACGAGTTCGACCTCGGCGGCGGCTAAGTCGGTCAGCGACGGTACGACGGTGACGTGATTTTCCTCGTCCCGCACAGCCGCTTCGAGCAGCGGTTTGTTGTCGGTAAGCACGTCGTACATGCTCGCGCCCGCTCCGGGCTCGATGCCGTAGTGCAGCGTCAGATGGGCCTGCGGATCGAGGTCGACCAGGCAGACCCGCACCCCCCGCGCCGCCAGCGCGGCACCGAGATTCGCCACCGTCGTCGTCTTCCCGACGCCGCCCTTCTGATTGATCACCGCTAAAACTTTCACGCGAGGCATTGTACGGGATGACGGGCGAGATGGGAAGGGCAAGACGATTAGCCTCCCTTGCGAAACGCCCCCGCCTCCGCTATCGTTTGGCGAAACGGTCCTATTCCTCCATGCAATGAGAAAGGTTCACCATGACGCGCGTGTATGCGGAGACGGAGCATCAGGAGTTGGTTCACCCAGCCGCGGATTTGCGGGGTGTGGTTCGCACGCACATTCCGTCGGCGTTGGGCAAGTTGGGATATTTCGTGTTTCTTCGCGTGCCGACGGCCATGGCGGACAAACTCGCCTCCGTCGTGACACGGCTGAAAGTGGGCGGGCTGTATCCCGACGACGAGACGCTGCGTTTCGGTGACGGTCTGACGGGGCCGACGCGGGTTGCGTCCAAGGTCGCGGGACTGACCTGGGTCGCGCTGGGCCGCGTGGGCCTCAGTCGCGGTGACGGCGAGGTCACATTCGCCAACCTCCCCGCCGGCTTGGAGCGGGCCGACGTGCTGCTGTGCACCTGGCTGCGGTTCATCGAGAGCGGGCAGGCGGACGACCAGTTCGCCGGGCTCAGCGATCCGCGCTTCGCCTTGACGGGCCTGGCGATGGGCGGCATCGGCTGCGGCAAGGTCGAGTTCTGCCGCGACGGACGGTTCCGAAACTTCTCCGGTAACAACAATCAAGACATGCCCTTCGAGGACCCCGACGGCCTGGCGGGCGCGTATCTCTCCGTGAAAATCGACGGTGCCGAGCGCGGGCTCTCCACGAGGCCGATCACGACCGGCGCGGGCCACACGCTCGAACCGGTCGACGCGCTGTCGGTGTCGATGGCCTTTCCACAGGCGATAGCGACGGCGAAGAACGTCGCCCCGCAAGTGGACGTGACCGTCACGCTCAGCGGAACCACCGTGCCGCACGACCTGAAACGCTCCTCGCTGCCGGGATTCCTCGTTCGCTGGAGCGTGCATAACGGATCGGCCAAGGCCATCACAATCACACCGCGATTGGCCTGGCCAAACCTGGTGGGCGCAGGCGGCGGGATCGGAAAGCCCGAGAGCCGCATCGGATACGCGGACGGCTCCTACCGCTACTGGACCGCCACCGAGCAGCACAGCGCCGAAGTGGTCTCCGCCCCCGGCTGCCGGGCACTGAAATACTCCAACGGACCCAGCGACGTCTGCCCCGCCGGTGACGGCCATCATTACATCGTCGTCCGCGAGTCCGCGCAGGCCGTGTTCCACGCCGACGCCACCCGCGGCTGGGCGGGCGCGGAGTTGTACGTCGCGCCGGGACAAACCGCCACACTCGACCAGGCCGTCGTCTGGGAAATGCCCCACATGATCGACGTCCTCGGAATCGACCGAGGCCAGTACTGGCAAAACTACGCCAACAACTCCACCGAATTGCTGGCCGCCTTCATGGCGAACTACGACAGCATCCTCGCCGACGCCCCCGCCCTCCAACGCCTCCTCGACGACACCGACCTGCCCGACTGGCTCCGCCGACGTCTGTGCAACTGCTGCTACCCGCTCGTCACCAACAGCGTGCTGTACAAGGACGGCCGATTCAGCATCAACGAAGGCCCGACGGAGATGACCGGAACCTACGGCACGATGGACCAGCGCCTCGGGGCCCACCCGGCCACGTTTTTGCTCTTCCCCGAACTCAACCGCATGGAGATGGAACTGTTCACCCGCGTGCAGAACGCCGACGGCGCGATCAATCACGACCTCGGGTCGGGCAACCTGGAGTCGGGACCGAAACTGACCCCCTGGCCGGACGTTCCCTGCTCGTTCATCCTCCAGTGGGCGACGCACTGCTGGTCGCTCGGTGACGAGGCCCTCGACGCGGCCGTGTACGACAACGCCCGCCGGACCCTGCACCGCGTGGGGCTCTGGGCCGATCAAGGCAAGGGCGTCCCGCAGATCAGCGCCCGCGACGAGGGCGGCCATGCGCTGGGAACCAGCTACGACGGCTACCACTACATCGGCACGATGGCGTACGTGGCCACGCTCTGGTTGGCGGCGTTGCAGGTCATGCGAAAGTGGGCGACGAAGTACGACGACCGCGACCTGCTGGCGAAAATCGACGTCTGGATGAAGGCCGCCCACGAACGGCTTGAGAAAGACCTGTGGAACGGTAAATTTTACCGCGCCTACGCGAGCCTGACGGGACCGTCCAACGAAAACTGCCACGCCGGATCGCTCGGCGGCGAGTACTACGCCCGCCTGCTGGCCGGTCAGGACGTGCTGCCGGATGGCCGCATCGACCCGTGCTGCGACGCCCTGCTGGCGCTCAACGGCAGCGCGAAATTCCGCGTCCCGCCCGATGAGGTGTCCGCCGATCTGGCCACCTTCACCGAGTACGGTTGGCTGCCGTACGTCGAGAGTTTTTGTTTAGCACCGTTAGCGATTCGCGGGCGGACCGAGATGTGGGAGGTCTGGCGGAAGGTGATCGAGTCGATGGAACTCGACGACGCCAGCCCGTGCGACACGCGGCTGATGTACCAGCCCGTCAGCGGCGCCAAGAGCTGGGGCAGCTACTACATGACCGCCCCGGCCAGTTGGCTGGTATACCAGGCCGCCGCCGATTACGCGTACTGGCCGGCCGAGGGCGTGCTGCGTGTCTCGCCGTCGATGGAAGGAAAATTCGCCGTGGTGCACCCGCTGTTCTGGGCCGTCGGTGAAAAGAAAGGCCACCGCGTGAGCGTGACGGTGCGACAGGTCTGGACCCGCCAGAACCTGTGCGTGACCGCACTGGAACTGCCGACGGCGAACGTGTCCGTTGGCGGCGTGAACCTCGCCACCACGGGAAAACACGGCGTCTACGAACGCTTCTCGCTACCGCAACGCGTGGTCATCAAGGAAGGCGCGAAAATCGAATGGACGACGGCGTGACGCGAACAATGGCTCTGCCTTTTTGCGTTGTATGATGTTGTATGCGGCGAAACGTTCCGTAGTCCACAGCGTCCTACAGCGCAAAGAGGCAAGCCAATGTGAACATCACTCGAACTCCAACGAAAGCAAGGAGCCGTCCATGAGCAAAAAACAACCGCGTACCCAGGCCGAATCCACCGGGTTATCCGGTGAGGGGCTTTCGCCCGCGTTGCGGCGGCAGAAGAAGCGCCTGCTCACCCAGCGCGTGAAGGCGGTGGACGTGGCGCCCGGCATGTCGGCGGCCGATCTCGTCGACGCGATGGCCGGCATGTCGATCCAGGCGAGGAACCTCGGCACGTGCGCCCAGGTGCTGGGCCGAATGTACGCCGACAAACGCCGACCCACCGTGCTGCTGGGTCTGGCCGGGCCCATGATCGCCGCCGGACTGCGGAAGGTCATCCGCGACCTCATCGTCGGCGGATACGTGGACGTCGTCGTCTCCACCGGCGCGATCCTGTACCAGGACATTTACCAGGCCCGAGGCCATGGGCACTACGTCGGCCAGATCAACGCCGACGACACCGTGCTGCGCGATCTGCGCATCGACCGAATCTACGACACGTTCGTCGACGAAGAAAAATTCATCGAAACGGACATCTGGTGCGGACAGGTCGCCGACGAGTTGGAACCCGGCGCGTACTCCAGCCGGGCGTACCTGGATTTCCTCGGAAGCAAGCTGACCGACGAGGGGTCGATCGTCCGGCAGTGCCACAAACTGGGCGTTCCGATGTTCAGCCCGGCCATCAACGACTCGTCGATCGGCATCGGCCTGACGGACCACCGCCACCGCGCCGTGCTCGCGGGTAGGCCGGGGCTGATGATCGACTCGATCCGCGACAATTACGAGCTGACACAGATCGTGGTAAAAAGCCCGCGGTCGGCGGCGATTTATGTGGCCGGAGGCGTTCCGAAAAATTACATTAACGACTCGGTCGTGATGGGCTATATTTTCGGCCTGGATCGCGGACACGATTACGCGGTGCAGATCACCACGGCGGTGACGGCCGACGGCGGGCTGTCGAGTTCGACGCTCGGAGAGGCCCAGAGCTGGGGCAAGATCAAGAAGGAAGCGTCCTTCGCAATGGCCTGGGTCGAACCCAGCGTGTCGCTTCCACTGCTGGCGGCGTACGTGCTGGATCGCCACCCCGCGCCCTGCCGCGACCGATTGGTTTATGAATGGCAAGGCCAAATATTGAAGCGAATCACGCGGCAACGTTAAAATCCGAAATCCGAAACTCGAAATCCGAAGCAAACTCCAATGATTCAAACAACAAATTCCAAACGGCGCCGCCAAACGCGTTGGCACATGGCATAGCCGTTTGGGTTTTGGAATTTGTCGTTTGTGATTTGTTTCGAGTTTCGGGTTTCGGATTTTAACGTTGCGATTGTCCTGGACGATGTACATAAATAACGTAAAAGCCTGCGGCGAAACCCGCCGTTTCGGGAGAATGAAATGACCAAGGGCGTCAGCCCCGCGAAAAAACAGAAGGCCGTGAAGAAAACGCCTGCCGCACCCGCGAACACCATGGGCTCGTTTCTCGACCCCGCGCGCTGGGTCACCGTCGACGTCCACAAGACGCCGCCCGCCATTATGAAACAGCCGCTGTCCAAGCGAATTCACTCGCTCATCAAACTCCACGGGACGCCGCTGATGGTCATCAGCCGCGACCAGCTTATCGCCGAGTACAAACGCTTCGCGAGGCTCCTTCCGCGCGTCCGGCTGTTCTACGCCATCAAGGCCAATCCGCACCCTGACATCATCCGCACGCTGGCGGAGTTGGGCGGCTGTTTCGACTGCGCCAGCGAGGGCGAAATCCGGCATGTGCTCGCCCAGGACGTCGAACCCGACCGCATCATCTTCGCCAACACCATCAAGCGCCCCGAGGCCCTGGAATTCTCCAAAAAGGCCCGCGTCAACCTCGTCACCTTCGACAACGAACCCGAACTGTACAAAATCGCCAAGCACCATCCCGGTTGCGGCGTGATGTGCCGGCTGAAAGTCTCCAACCTCGGAAGCATCGTCGAACTGAGCCTGAAATTCGGCGCCGACGAGGACCAGGTCGTCCCCATGCTGCTCAAGGCCCGCAGCCTCGGGCTCAAACCCAAGGGCGTCAGTTTCCACGTCGGCAGCCAGTGTTTCAACATCGAGAATTACCTGCGGGCGTTCGAGCAGGTGGCCGGTATCCGGCAGGAGGCCGCCAAGCACGGACTGGCGGTCAACATGGTCAACATCGGCGGCGGGTTCCCGATCCGGTATTTCCGCGGGGACACGACCAGCCTGGACAGCATCGCCCCGCGGCTGAGGCGGGAACTGGACCGCCTCTTCCCGGAGGATGTGGACATCATCGCCGAACCGGGGCGGGCGCTGTCGGGTCCGGCGGGCATGCTCATCACGCGGGTGGTCGGACGGTCGATCCGCAACAACAAGAATTACTATTACCTGGACGACGGCGTGTACGGCGATTTCAGCGGGATCGTCTTCGACCACTGCAAGTACGAGTTCCACACGCTGGTCAAGACGCAGAAATACCTTTCGATCCTCGCGGGACCGACGTGCGACAGTTTCGACACGATCAGCCTCGGCCAGGAACTGCCCGAACTGGACGTCGGTAGCGTGGTGTACGTTCCGAACATCGGCGCGTACAGTTGCGCCAGCGCCCTGACATTCAACGGCATCCCGCCGGCGAAGGTGATCGTGGTGTGACGTGTGGCGCGGGCGTGGGCTTGCCTCTTTGCGCTGTAGGGCGTTCCGGTCGATGAACTGTGCATGATTTCGACCTCGTGAAGACCGAGCGGGATTACGCGGATTGAGGGATTTAAGGATTCGTCGTGCGTACGGCAGGAGCAATCCTGTAATCCCTCAATCCGCGTAATCCTGCTCGGTCTTCACGAGGTCGAAATCATGCAATGACGCTACCGTGTAACAAGATCCTTGCTTTCCAACATATCGTAGGCTATACTTTTGTCATGGCAAGCGAAACGAGATTCGCGGAAGTGAAAAAGATGCTTGAAGCCAAGGGGTGGCGAATGGTTGACATTCAAGGCTCACATCACCTCTTCGTCAAATCCGGCGCTCGCCGCCTGCCCATACCGGTTCACCACGGGAAGGTGAAGCCGTGCTACGTCCGAATGGTTCGAAAACTGGAGACATGAACATGGCAACCAGAACGAAAGTGAATACCAAACCGATTGAGAAGCACATTCTGGCGGCGGCGGAACGAATCGTGGACGATTATGACATCGTGTTGCGTCGCGAGGACGGCGAGTGGGTCGGTCACGCGCTGGAGTATCCCGAGGCCATCGGTTCGGGAAAGACGGTGCAGGAATGCATGGATGAAACGCGGCAATGCCTGATTATCGGCGTGGCCTCGATGCTGAATGCCGGCGAAACACCGCCCATCGCGGCCCGGCAGAACGTCCGGTCCGAACAGGTGAATTTGCGGCTGACTCCGGAAGAAAAGGCCCTGCTCGAATCCCGCAGTCGGGCCAAAGGATTTCGTGGCGTGGCCGACTATATGAGAACCGCTGTTCTGGCGGAAAAGTGACCACTTTCCTGACGCCCATGCGCCCCACGGGCGCTCGCGCCCGTGCTACGGGTTAACGAACTCTGCCACGAACGCGTTGGCGGGATGGGCGCGGAGCGTGGCCGGGTCGGCGATCTGCTGTACCTCGCCGTCCTTCATCACCACGACGCGGTCGCCCAGCGCCATCGCCTCGGTCTGATCGTGCGTGACGTACACCATCGTCGCGCCGAGCCTCCGGTGCAGGTCCTTGAGCTCCACGCGCATCCGGGCGCGGAGCGAGGCGTCGAGGTTCGATAGCGGCTCGTCCAGCAGAAACGCCGCCGCCTGACGGACGATCGCCCGCCCCAGCGCCACCCGCTGCCGCTGCCCGCCCGACAATTCATGAGGCCGCCGCTTCAGCAGCTCCGCCAGCCCCAGCCGCTCGGCTGTCTCCGTCACGCGGCGGCGAATCTCCTCGCGGGGCGCCTTGCGAACCTTCAGCCCGAACGCGAGGTTGTCGTACACCGTCATGTGCGGATAGAGCGCGTAGTGCTGGAACACCATGGCCACGTCGCGGTCGCGCGGCGGCAGGTGATCGACCCGCCGGCCGCCGATGAAAATCTCGCCGCTGGTCACCGTCTCCAGCCCGGCGATCATCCGCAGCGTCGTCGTCTTTCCGCACCCCGAGGGCCCCACCAGCACGACAAATTCCCCGTCGGCGACCTCCAGCGACAACCCCCGCACCGCCGGCACATGACCGGGATACACCTTGCTCACGCCTTGTAACACAATACGGGCCATCATGTCGCCCCGTGTTCGGTGCGGGCGATGACGTTGTCCTGCAACTCCCGCGACAGTTTGGTGAAATACTCGCTGTACCCGCCCATGCGAATGATGAGATCGCGGTGTTTGTCGGGCTCGTCAAGGGCGGCCTGTAGCTGCTCCCGGCTGACCACGTTGATCTGAAGCTGAAGCCCTCCCATGTCGAAATACGTGCGGAGAAGCCCCATGCAGGCGTCGAGACCGGCGGGGGTTTGAATCATGGAACGCTGCAACCGGATGTTCAGCACGGGCGTCCCGATGGCCAGCGGCAGCGGAAGGTTCACCACCGATTTCATCATGGCCGTCGGCCCGCGCGTGTCGCAACCGGGCAGCGGTCCGATCGAGTCCCCCACCGGTTCGCGGGCCCGACGACCGTCCGGCAGCGCGCCGACCCCCGCCCCGTGCATGCCGAACAACATGAACATAATGCACGCGCCCAGATACCGCCCGCCGCGCGGCGTCTCGTGGCGCGTCAACTCCCGCCACGCGAACGTCAGCAAATCACGGGCCACGTCGTCCACGTACGGGTCGTCGTTTCCGTGTTTGGGCGCGGCGCTCAGCCGGCGGCGCGTGGCTTCGTGCCCGACGAAATCCGCCCGCAACGCCGCCAGAAACTCCTCCGGCGGCACGCTGCAGTCGTCAAACACGCATCGCCGGACGGCCGCCACACCGTCGATCAGGTTCGCCGCCCCGGCCGCGTTGACCAGCGCCCAGTTGTAGCGCGCCCCGCCGGCTTCAAATGATTTGCGCCGCACCACGCAGTCGCGCGTGAAAAACGTGCGGAACAATTTCGGATCGCCCTGCCGAAACCGCGCGTGCAGCCCCGCCCGGCTGTTGACGATGAAGTGATCCGTCGCCCACTGAATCTGCCGTTTGACCGCGGTCAGGAACGCGTCGAAATCGACCATGTCCGCCAGACGCCCCGTGTGCGGACCGGCCTGATAACCCGCCAGCGGATCGAACCCGTCGTGCAGGGCCAATTCCAGCGCCTTGGCGTAGTTGAGGTCGCCCTCGAGGCTTCCGACGTTCGACATGCCGGCGATCATCGTCTCGGTGCATCCGCCGAACCCGATCTCGCGGGCGTCCTCGTCGCTCAGGCGCAGTTCCTCGCGGAGGCTTTGCAGCGTGCGGACGTACAGGTCGTCGTTGTACAGCGCAGGTCGGCCCGCGGAACCGTCGCTCAGCACCTCCAGCGCCAGCCGAACCAGTTCCGGCGGTGTCCGCGACGTGATACGGAACGCGACGTTGGGCCTGCGAACCTTGTTCCGCCGGCACGCCAGCAGCAGCTCGCGCGTCAGGCCGTTGCAGCCGTCGCCGCCCTCGGGCGTGTACCCGCCAATCTGCATGTTCCATCCGTTGAACCGCTCCATGTCGTGGAACAGTTCGTCGATGAGCCGCCGGGCCAGGTCCACCGTGATCGCGCCCGAGCGGAGGTCGGCTTCATACAGCCCGCCCAGGGCCTGATCCACGCGGCCAATACTGTCGCAGCCATCCAGCAGCCACGCAAACCGCACCGCCAGAATCCCCTGCAAAAACGTGCGGGACGGCTGCACGAACGCGCTCGCGAACGCCCCGGCCACCATCGAAAGCTCCGCCTGACGCTCCCCACCCGCCTCCTCCGCCGCCCGCCGAAGGGCCTCCACCGTGCGCGCGTGAAACGCCCGCACGCCGCGCGTGTAATCCTTCAACGCCGCCAGCAACTCCCGCTCATCCGCGCTGGCCTGATCCCCTGCCGCCGCCACGGCCGCGATCTCCGCGTCCAGTTCGCGCTCCATCGCGTCGAACCCCTCGTTCACCACGCGGCGGATATCGGGATTGGCGTGCGTGTACCCGCCGAACGTCGGCAGGTGGCACCCAAGGTCCTCAACGAGGTCATCGATAAAGCTGGCGTGTTGCGGAAAGGTGGTCTTGCGTTCGGCGATCATCTCGTGATTGATGTGCAGGCCACACGAGTGCATGAAATCGACCAGGAACCCGGTGGCGTGATGCAGCTCGCCGCTGTCCCACCGCCAGGAGTCCTCCCCCTGCTGCCGCATGCGCCCGGGCGCAATCGTGAACGGTTCGGCCGGCGCGAGCAGACCCGTGTCGCTGACGCGAATCTCCATCAACTCGTACAGCCGCCGAAACGCCATCCCGAACGGCCGGGGCCAAGGCAGCGCGATGGCCTCATAAAACCCCGACGCCATCGGTTCGCCCATCTGGCGCAGAATGTCCACCGCGTCCGGGTGCAGCCGCAACAAGTGAGAATACATGGCTCGTGTCTCCTTGCCGAAATAGCATCATACCGCACATCGCCCTTGAAGTCATCGCCGTCGTCGGCGTACTATAGTCGTGAAAGGGAGATCGCCATGAACAAGCTCGCATTGCTGGTTGCCGCCGCGGGGGTGTTGGTGCTGACGGGGTGTTTCAACGCCAACGTGCAGGTGCCCGAACCGCCGGCCTTCGGCGCTCCGCCGCCGGCAACCACTATCCGCCCCGCCAACGCCAACGACCGCGACGACGTGATCCGCGAAAATCAGGAACTCCGCGCCCGAAACGCCTGGCTGGAACGACAAATCGCGGACCGGCAACGAAAACACGAAACCCTCCGCCGCGACCAGGACAACATCAAGGCCGACATCGCCCGCACACAACGCGAACGGGAACGCTACCCGTGACGGCGGCCGATACGCCAAACTCCGATTGGCCGCGAATTACGCGAATTTTTTGAAGGTTTATTCAAAAAGGCGAACCACATGAAAAGACACATACAACCGCGAACAGGACTCCTCGGCGGCTTGTTGGTTTTGGTCCTGCTGGCCGGGTGCGCGAGCGTGAACGTCGGCACGAGGCCTCGCAACGATCCGCCGCCCGTGACGCGGACGGATGACCCCAGGCCCGTCGCGGACATCCGCGCGGACAACGCCCGGCTCCGCGCCCGCCAAACCGAACTGGAAAATACCTACCGGCAATGGCAGACGGCCGTCGACCGCGAAGAGCGAACCAAAAAAGACCTCAACGCCCAGAAAAAACGCGCCGAAGACGACCTAAAACGGGCCCCAAAAAACAAAGGCTGACGTCGCATCCACTGGAAACGAGGAATGTATGTTGACCATGGACATCATCCGGCAGGCGGTCATGCCGCTGGCGGATAAGTATGATCTCGCCAAAGTCGACCTGTTCGGATCCTACGCCGACGGGAACGCTACGGAAAAATTCGACGCCGATTTTCTGGTCACGTTTCGCGTCAAAGTGCCGTCCATCTTCAAGGTCATGGGGTTCAGACAGGAACTCCAGGACCGCCTGAATCACCCGGTTGATGTGGTGACATTACCACTGGCCCGGCCTGGGAAACTCCGCATCGGCAAGGTGGTGACGATCTATGAACGATCGTGACAAATATCGCTCCTTTATAGGCGAGTCTCTCTTGCAGATCGCGATGCCGATGGGCGGCATCGGGGCGGGCTGCGTGTGCCTCAACGGCCACGGCGGGTTGCAGGATTTTTCGCTGCGGAACAAACCGGCGCTCACGGCATCGTCGCTGAATTGGAACAGCGACGCCGGTTTCGCCGTGCTGCGCGTATGTGGCGAGCGGAGCGACGTGCCTGGCGGGCGTAGCGGCGAGTCCGGCGTCACGCGGATGCTCGAAGGGCCCATGCCGCGCGGGAAAATTTACGACCAGGGTCTCCAGGCCGCGGGATTCTGCATCGGCGGACACGAAGGCCTGCCGCGGATGAGCGAGTGCTCCTTCACGGCGTCGTACCCGTTCGGGCGCGTGGAGCTACGCGACCCGCTCGTTCCGGTGGCGGTGAGCGTGACCGGATTTTCACCCTTCATTCCGCTGGACGACCGCCACAGTTCCATGCCCTGCGCGATCCTCGAGTACACGCTGACCCACACCGCCAACAACAACAGGCCTCTCGACGTGGAGTTTTCGTACCACCTCGCCCACCTGGCCGTCGGACGCTCCGGACACCGGTCCACGCGCACGCGCGTGCTCGAAGGGCGGGGCGTGTCCATGTCCAACACCGAGCACCCGCGCGACGAGACGTTTGGCTCAGCCGCCTTCGGCGTTGTCGGGCCTGCCGCGACGAAGCGAAGCGAAGACGCGCACTCGCCGCGGGTTTTGATAAAAGGCATGTGGTTCCGCGGCGGATGGTTCGACGCGATCAGTTGCCTCTGGCGCGAACTGTCCACCGGCGCGTTCACGACCAACGACGGAACGGGAGACCGCGACCTCGACGGACGAAACGGCGGAAGCCTGCTCGTGCCCATCCGCCTCGAACCGGGCCAATCCGTCACGATCCCGGTCGTCATCGCGTGGTACTTCCCCAACGGCGGACAGGGCATCCCCGCGCCGAAACCGTGCGACTGCGCCACCGGCGGCTGTGGCGACTCCGGGCCGCCCGCCCCGGCCTGGCGACCTTACTACGCCAGCCAATGGCGCGACGCCGCCGATGTGCTCAACCATGTAGCCGCCAATTACGACTCGCTGAAATCCCGCACACAAGCCTTCACCGACGCGCTGTTCTCCACCACCGCACCGACCGAACTCCTCGATGCCGTCAGCAGCAACCTGGCCATCCTCAAGTCCCCCACCGTCCTGCGGCAGGAAAACGGCGACCTCTGGGCTTGGGAAGGCTGCTCCGTCAACGCCGGATGCTGCCACGGCAGCTGCACGCATGTGTGGAACTACGCCCAGACGCTACCCCACCTCTTTCCCGCGCTGGAACGCACGCTGCGCGAACAGGAACTGACGCGGGGAATGGACGACCGCGGGCATGTCAACTTCCGCGCCACGCTCGGCGACGGGCCGACCGATCACAACTTCCACGCCGCCGCCGACGGGCAGCTCGGCGGCATACTCAAGCTCTACCGCGAGTGGCACATCTCCGGAGACCGGACGTGGCTCGAACGCATGTACCCGCTGGCCCGGCGAAGCCTGGAGTACGCCATCGCCACCTGGGACCCGGAACTGCGCGGCGGGTTGTTCGAACCGCATCACAACACGTACGACATCGAATTCTGGGGTCCCGACGGCATGTGTTCGAGCGTGTATCTTGGCGCGTGCGCCGCGATGGCCGAACTGGCCGGCGAACTGGGGTTCGCGCCCGACGTCGAGCGGTACGACCAATTGGCCCGGCGAATCGCCGGCCACATGGACACCGAACTTTTCAACGGCCAGTACTACCAGCAGAACGTGATGTGGCGGGAACTGCGGGACGACTCCTTCCGCCGCCTGCTCGAGATACCAGGCGACAACCCCGAGAGGCTCCGGCTGCTACAGGCGGAGGGACCGAAATACCAGTACGGCGGCGGGTGTTTGTCCGACGGGATCATCGGCCTGTGGATGTCCGACACGTACGGGTTGGCGACACCGGCGTCGCGCGAGCATGTGCGATCGCACCTGAAGGCCATATTTCAACACAATTTCAAACGCGACCTGTGGGGACACGCCTGTCCGCAACGCCCCGGATACGCGATGGGACACGAGGCCGGGCTGCTGCTGTGCACCTGGCCTCGCGGCGGCAAACCGACGCTTCCGTTCGTGTACAGCGACGAGGTCTGGACGGGCATTGAATATCAGGTGGCCTCACACCTGATGAACGAAGGTCTGGTGGACGAGGCCATGACGATGGTGTCCGCCGTCCGCGCCCGCTACGACGGCCTGACGCGAAACCCCTTCAACGAGTACGAATGCGGCAGCTACTACGCCCGCGCCATGGCCAGTTACGCGCTGCTGTCCGCCTGGAGCGGACTGCGGTACTCCGCCGTCACGCGCACGCTGTATCTGGCGCCGAAAACCAAACAGCGCCCATTCCAGACATTCTTCAGCACGGCCAGCGGTTTCGGCACGGTTCGACTGGACACCGATAACCGCCTGACGATCCGCATGACCGAGGGCACGCTGGAGCTGACGACGATCCACGTCCGCGACGGCGAGAAGGAGTTTCACGGTATGCCCAACGCCACCTGTACGGCCGGCGAGGAAGCGACCTTGCGTTTTTGAATCGTTCCAGGTCTTCGGGATGTTCAAATCGCCGCATATAGAACAAACTCCGTATACGGCGCGTTCTTCCTGCACCAGAAACGATAGGACGGGCATATTTCCTTCAGGAGATGCGGGATCGTCCACATCTCGAAAAGGCTGTGGTAGAGGCAGACGGCAAGTCGCGGGCGACATTCGGCGATCATGGCGCGTCCGCCGCGCAATGCCGCCAGCTCCCACCGTTCCAGGTGCGGTTGTTTGACGCCTAGGCACACATGGTTCTCCCGGCACCAGAAGTCCAGAGTGACAATGGGCAGGCCCGGACCAGT
>Ga0123353_10007544_pt1 | contig 14729 bp, 8 predicted proteins | sample TergutLab28metaG_3_FD_92763 | JGI IMG/M metagenome (GOLD analysis project Ga0123353, IMG submission 92763) | Labiotermes labralis P3 segment gut microbial communities from Petit-Saut dam, French Guiana - Lab288 P3 | ecosystem: Host-associated > Arthropoda: Insects > Digestive system > Gut ... | reverse complement strand
GTGTGTGTGTGTTTGTGTGTGTGTGTGTTTGTGTGTTTGTGTGTGTGTGTGTGTGTGTGTGTGTCATTGAGTGTGATCAGTTGCAACAATCACCCTCTACACCTAAAATTAGTAGGTAGAAGAGGCCAAACTAAAAATAATTCTACAGCAGGGCATCAATGCATTTATGTATTTGTGTAAAAAATGTATTAAATAGTTCTTTAAAACTCCCTGTCAGACAGATTTTGGTTTATTAAGTCACAGTATCTTTGACATTGCCTATAATTTAGTAGTCTTCTATGAAGTTTGTCTGAGAAGCGCAATTATGTTTTAGATGTATGTAAGAGTGCACAAAATTTATTTACGAAAACTTTAACAATACATGAAAATTGTACTTCAGTTCGGTAGGCATACACATAAATTTCAAGTGTCTACATTACTATCTGTCATTTTTCACAGACCTTGATCTTTTGTAAACAATACGTTGTTTAAAGGATCTTTAAAAATTATGCAAACCACGTGCAAGTAGTAAGATACTCACGTAGCGTATGTCGTTCATTACACGTCATATCGGGAAGTAGTTCAAACCAAAACTACGTGGCTTGCAATTAATATTGTATTTTATTTATCCTATATAATTTTAACACACGGAACCATATCCGATTTAATGCAGTTCTATTCGACCTTCAGGTAAAGTAGGGGCTGTCTGGTCCTGAGAGGGAGGCAAATAGCAAAAAGCTGGAGAAAACTGCACACAGAGGAGCTACGTGGTTTGTACTCCTTTTAAGTATTGTTAGCATGATATGGCCAAGACGTGTGGCAAGAATGGGAAGGATGAGATATGCATAAAAATTTTAGTAGGAGGAGCATGAAATACCTTGCATTAGAAGTTTGCTAAAATTAAAATGGGTTTTGAAGAAAAAGAGTGGGAGACTGTGTACTGAACTCATAGACGTATGAAACAGGCCAATGGCAGGATATTGTAAGCATGGTTGTTAACCTTTGATTTCCAAACCTACGAGATTTTCTCGACCAAATAAGCAACTATTACTTCCTTAAAAGGTCCTCTGCTTTCTGAAGTTATTGTAGTTAGTATTACAGAGCCTAGTCGGACGAAGGTAAAACCATTCTGAGCGTGGGGTTGTAAACTTTCTTGCCAAACTAAATCCAAACTTATCAGATGGCTTTGACATGTCAAGTATTCATCCTAGCGGACTCCTCGGTTTATTTTCCACTTATGCCACAGACAAAACGTTAAGTAACAGACGCTTTCTGCATTGCTGCATTGCTCCCATTCTGTGTGCCTCAGGTAGGCAAAAGTAGCACATAACCTCATTCGAACACTATCCTCGTGCTAAGTTAAGCTTTTGGTAGCATTCTGCTTTTATTTTTGTCCCTTTAAAAGTTCAGGCAGCTGCAGGTGGCTTATTAGTATTCAGTGCGTTCAAGGAAGCATTTCCAAGGGGTCTCCGGGGGCGGGCACAGACATGCACCCATCAAGAGTACGGCTTCTCGACGCTACATTACCGCTGACTAGCCATGAATAATACACGAAAAGGCAATTCTCAAACGATACACACAGCATCGCTCTTCAGAGAATACACATCAGTGCGAGCTTCAAGGTAAATAACTATGCAGTCAGCAGAGAAACTGTGAGTTTTAAGCATTAAATAGGATCAACTAAGGAATGCACGCAACCAAGAAAATTTAAAGTGCAAATCTTGATATAATAATAAACCCACGTGTGTTTGGCATCGATCCGAAAGTCACGTGTTGATGAGAAAAAATCGGAAGAATAAAGAGACTGTAATAATGTGTTTCGTAAGACTGGTAGAAGAACACATATGTGAAGGTTTTATTAATACGACAGAATGATTTTAAATTTCACATATTAATCGGTAATATTAGACACTATGAGCATTAAAAAGATTAAAAATTTTCTTCACTATTGCTATAACCTGAAGGGTAAAAAGTGATGTTCACTCTGTAACAGACGATTGAGGCAAAAGTGTGGAGTAGAGGTATAGCTGTACTCTTTCTTTAACCTCGGCACTAGAAGGGGTTGTGGTTAACGCCACGTCCCGGCCGCTTTACTCCCGGGAAAGAGACCCGGTACCCATTGTACAGGTGGTGGGTGGACCTTGGGGACGTGTGCGGAAGATTTCGCCCAAACCGGGAATCGATCCCTGAGCTGTCCAGCTCGTAGCGAGTCGCTATACCAATTGCGCTGTCCCAGACCACACTGAAGGGTAAAACATTCCAAAAACAGAACTTAGCCCATAAATATGTCGTTGTTTGTTGATGACTATGATGATTATTATATTATAAATAATAAGTCAGTAGTAAGTACTAAGGCAGTCAAATTGTGATACCAACAAGCGAACGCTGACAGAACCATTCCTAACAATGAACCAGACACCAAAATGCATGGTAATTAAAGAGGAACATAACTGGTACGATACACTGCGATTTCAGGAGGTAGAAATCTGATCAGGAAAGAAGCCTAAAATATTTTAAAACATAAAGGCCTAAACGAAGTTGGAATATCAATACAAAAGTGATACTAGTAGAGATAGTGGTAAAAATAGAAGCAAGTTTAGCCACCTCAGAATCATTCAGAAAATAATCTAAAAAATATACTTGGACAGCACGACATAAAGGAACTTCAGAAAACAGTTATATGGGGCACTGAGACACTACTGCGGAAAGTAGGCCTACTAATATAAAGTACAAAACTTTTATAGTGAGAAATAACTTATCCCTTATATTGTAACCACGAAACACCTGCAAAATTATGTACCCTACAAACAGGGTTTGTTTCAGGTACATCTATATAATTTCAGTACACTGTAAAAAGTTGGTAAATAATTAATAATAATAATAATAATAATAATAATTTCAGTACACTGTAAAAGTTGGTAAATAATTAATAATAATAATATAGTGTACTTTCCGAATGCGACTTTTGTTTAAAAACATTTATAGGCGAAATTTCATTTTATTCCATTCCTTCTGTCTGTCTATAACCTAACAATTTTATTTGTCCCGACTTATTTGAGGTTAACCAAATAAAAAAGAATTAGTTTTCAGTTCTTTATATTAAAATACAATGAAACACGCGTGCTTGATGTACGTAGAGGTAACTACACAGTTAATCAACAGACGTGACTGTAATATGCCAAGGAAAACAGAACTCACTTGTTTACCTGGAAAAGTTTGCTGTTAATAACATGAAGTCTTGTTGCCGGTTGCGTCATCAAGACGCACAAATGTGTTGGAGAAATTTCCCTATGGCTCGGCTTTCTCCAGATGTAGTGATAATTCCAGGAAGACGCGAAGCCTTGCTCTCACGAAAGACGTGACTGAAAGAGAATTTAAATGGGAACTTTTTTCAAACGTATGTAAATTTCTTCACTTAATCCCTCTGGCCTGTTCCAATATAGGATTATTTTTGAAACCATTAATCATTTAGACATCCGGTAGGTCTGCAATCGGTAAACCGTTCCGTCCGGTCTCCGTACGTGGACAAAAAAATGCACAAAAATTCTGACACCCATCCTTTAGTTGAGCGCAGTTCGAAAGCACGGTCACCTGTTAAAGACCCCAAGTATTTTCACCTTAGGTAGAGCTACTGTTGTGTTCTCTTTATTTATTTAGAATTTTATTCTCAACTTATAACACTGAATAATCATACCTGTCAATAAAATATTAATTATATAAATAATCAGGAAAAAACCACTAATAAGTTATCACAGTTCCACTAATGCCTGATATGATGTGCGCGACTGACCCAGTAGATGTAGAAGGACACCTTGATATCGAGTTTCATAATGTTCTGAGGGAACACCGGGAATATTTGAAAAAGCTCTTTCCTTTCAGTCGTCATCTCCTCTCAGGTTCTAGTCGAAACATTACTGCCGCTCGGTTTAATGGAATTAATTCCTCATCACCAACTTCACAATTCATTGGTTCGTTTCGTCCCCAGCGCCCTGACAATGGCACCTTCATCACAGCCTCTACACACTCACATCCATCGTGCCGAAAATATTGTTCATACAACACAACATTCCTACTTCCTTGCCTGGTATTCTGGACTGATTATTCTGGACCCTGCAGTCCTGACAGCGTGATTGGGATTATCGTCCACTCCCTCCCCAAAATTTGGATAATAATAGAGAAAAAATTCATAATTATTGTTACATTTTCATCAAGGGCACGGCCCGCACTTCTCCAAAATTATTTTTGCGTAGTTCTACATATTCTATATTTTTGTGTTGTTCTATATATTGTAATTTTTCTGTTCTATGTATTATTTGTTTCGTTGGTCTATGTATTGTTGTTTTTGTGTTGTTCTACGCATTGTTTGTTTTGTGTTGTTCTATGTATTGTTATTTTGTGTTGTTTTATGTATTGTTTATTTTTGTGTTGTTCTATGTATTGTTTGTTTTGTGTCGTTCTGTGTATTGTTTGTGTGTAAATGTGTACTCTACTAGTCACCGGGTGGATACACAATTGCAGTTAACAAACATATCATATCATATCAAATTTCCTGACCTATAATTACTTCCTTTTTGCACAAGGCTTTTAATTGCTCTGTGTTTGACCACTTTTTCTGTTGAGCATTATTGATGAGCACATGTTGAATAATTCTGGCAAGTTGTTGTTAGCAGACGGCGACATGTTAGAGAGCATGGACCTCGTCACTAAAACATGGTTTATCCTAGACAATTTGGGAGGTGAGGTAGCAAAGCAAGTCAATTTCGTAGCGTACCGAAAAATAAATTTAATGTTATTAATGATCCCTTTAATGTGAGATATGTTCGAATTTTGTTGTAGTGTCGGCAGCTGACAAACACATTCTTTACAGACGAAGCTCGTTAAGCCTCCTCACTACATAGACTATCTGAACACGTGTTGTTACAACCTAAGCACGTGCTGTGTCCCGTCACCGTCAAGCAGGATAAAGTCATAATGCAGATGAATATAGTAAGTCCTTGTTAACAACATATAGTCTTAATCATCATCATCATCATCCGTCACGAGTTAGACCTTGAGAGACCTGTTTCGGTATTTGCGCAACATAGCAGTCTTTAAATACTTCCTCTGGGACAAGAATAAGAGGAAATCAAAGAGCAGACTAAATTCCGTGAAAGTTTGGTACCGACAGCTCAGATTATTTTATCCTTTGTCTCCTGTGTAGCAAGTTTAAAGTTTGGGGTATAGAAATCTTTATTTTACCCATTGTTTATATAGTTATGAAATTTCGTTTATCATCATAAAACATAACCTTAGGAACTGAGGGTTTTACTTCGACTGTGAGCTAACAAAGGTAAAAGGGAAAGTTCACCGTATAGCAGGCCACGAAGGTTCTGAAGGGGAGTAGAGGTATAGTTCTACCCTTTCCTTAACCTCGGCGCTAAATTGAGATGGGTGGTCAACGCCACGACCCGACCGTTTTTTCCCGGTTAAGGAGCGGTATTCTTTGTGTAGGATGAAAGAAATTACGTAACTAAGATAATAATCATTTTTTATTCTTTGCAAACAGTAAACAAATAACGGGGAATATGTATGCATATTGTAGGTAGGAATGAACACCAATGATAACAATATTATTGTTAATAATGTTCTGTAGGAAAGATAACACTTGGGACAACTGAACTGAGAAAGCAATTGAACGAAAAAAAAATGTGTGTAGAAGAGGAAAGATTATTTCGGATCTGTGGGTATAGAGGAAGAAGGGAAGAACACAACAAAAACAACTAATTAACTCTACACCAACCAGCAAATGTGGAAGGGGAGACCAGAAACAAATATTGGCAATTCTTTCCTCCTACCACGCAACTGTGATTGCACACTGCCCACAACGTGCGTGTAAACGCCGACGGAATTAGCAGTGGGATGGATAGCACAGTTTTGTTTCGTAGCGCTCTTGTGTACGGAGAGTGAGAAGCCAACGCTAAACGAACAAAATACAGAGAACTTGCAGTTTCAGTGTTGCCACCTGTTTAATATATGTCACCGCAGAGACTTTAATCTTAGCTGTCGAGTTGTAGTAGTATCTTTGTAAAACAAAACATCTCGCAAGATCGCCATGTTGTACATAATTTTCCTGACCCATTCACTCAAATGAGGAAAGCCGCTCTTTATAAGCAGGTAGCCGCTTAGCTGCTTAACCTCTTCACCGTTTTTATACACCCCGAAATTCCATTCCCTGTTCACAGGATCCTGCAATAAGACAAGAGAAATCAGCACACGTCCGTGCGTCCTTTTTATATTAAGATCCACTTTAATATTATCCTACAATGTATGCTTATCTTCCTTTCAGGCTTCTCTGACTGCCATATTGTAATCATTTTCAATATCTACCCACGTTGCATGCCCTGCTTGTTTTATTCTGCTGTATTAAATAATATTTTCTGAATGATTAAGCTGCCTTCAGTTACTACGATTATACATTTTGTGTCATTTTCGATGACTAAAGATGATAAATAGTTAATTCATTATGGAGATCGTGGGATTTCCCGCTTATGTTACTGTTTTAATGTAACCGTAATCTCAAAGCAAATTTGCACAGACGTAGGAGCAGCACGATATCACAAATATGTGTCGGCTGTCTGTATTGCGTGCCCATGCATTTTGCCTCGGATTCTCTTTTTTTTATTTTTTTTACATTCTGTCCATGAATTTTTATTGCCATGCCCAATATGCTCTTTATACACAATACGAATTAGCCATACGAGGAACGACACTAACTTAACAAAGCTACGGGTAATTTTTGGAGGAAGATCTTTACTGCCACAACATGTTTAAAAAAAAAGAAAATGCCTTTAAACCTACTGACAGTATCATTACAGTTTCCAAGCATAATGAGTTTTGCATGACGTTCGTTTATTAAAACCAAAATTTGGAAGGCACGGTTTTCTGTCCGTCATCTTCGAAAGTACTATAAGGATTTATGTTGAATTTAATATTGGGCTATATATGTGTGTGAGAGTGCTGCAAAATATTGCAGTTTTATCCCACATCTTGGGAGTGCAGATTAACCTTTAGGCTGCTTTATATGAAGCTCGTGCATCTTAATCGGTGTTTCCCCTAAACCGTTCCTGTCTAATGTACAAAAGAGTGAAGGTTTAGAGTGAGCACTTAATACGCGAATTCGCTGTGAGAAGATATGTGTAAGTAGCGCGTCTCACTGAATTGGATAAATACATCTCTGATGACATTCCCTCTTTATGGGAAAACAAGAAATACGCAGTAAGACGATATTCTTTCTTTATAAAAAAAAACTAAAGTTACATTAATGGAAATTATTTTAATTTCCATTCACTTGACTTGGAAAGAGGTCAAAACTATTTAATGTACAAACAGACAATTTAATCCTTTAAATACGAAGCGCTGACCGCTTTATTTAAAGACCCAGTTCGTAACGTGCTGTAAACACTTTACATCTCGGTTATAAAACCAATCAGTTTATGCTGTAAGTGGCACAAGTCGCTGTTTGTTCTCAACACATAAATACGGTGTGGGCAGAGCGTACGGTTGTTGAATGTTAAACCTGTTGGTGCATCACACAACCAGTAGGCTTTGAAAGATTAAGCACTCCACGTTGGAGATTAAGCATTTCTACAATTTTCTTCATATTCGTTTTCAATAAAAAGATACATTAAATGTACAACACTTTTTTGAGCTAATTCTGAACATAATCCAGATTCCTTTGTTTTTCCGTTAAGAAACTGTTTATACTTATTATCTCATTATTTAGGAAATACACAATGTGGTTGCTTTTGCGTAATTGTATCGAAAACCTAAATTTTTTAAAAGTTTTGTGAACGCAATATGTGTGTTCCTTTCGACCGATACGGTTTCTTCGAAACATCCTTCATTTCAGTGAGTGTTTAGCGACTGAAATTAGAAATACATAAAGTTCTGCACGTAAAGTAGGCATTAAGACTGTAGATCTAAATTAAATTTAAAACTTTAGAGAACTTTCCTCAGATGCATGAAATAACGTATATCATAACAGTTTCAGTTAAGTCCCAAACTCTTACATACGTATAGACGGACGGAAGGACTGACCTAATTAATGGACTGTCCGGAGGAATGCGAAAACAATTAACTTTTACCTTTCACGTAAAATGTAATGCTTTTAAACCCCACAACGGTTTACCTAAAAAATTGATTCTGTATGAGGTCACGAAAATAAAAAATGTGCTGAAATTTTTGCTGAGCATTGTGGTGCGTGTAATATAATAAAGTTTTCAAAAATATATTTCTGTCATCAAAGAGTGAACCTAAGAAAGAGGTGAATAGGAAAAAGAAAAATGCATTTGGAATATGTAAAGAAAGCTGCGAAATGCAGGCTTAACCTTCATTGCTTTCCTTTAATTGCAATAATGATGACGTCATTTTCGAATTATATAGTCGATAAGTATGAAGTCTACTTTGTTACTTTTGCGTTTCTTTGGCTATTTAAAGATAGAGCTGCCGTCCATTCTGTTTGTTTTAAAAAGTTGAACATTTTATCTGCCTGTAGGGAACTTTTCTGTTCTATGTTGTAGTGTGATATATGCTGCCTTTAGAAAATTTTTCTGTACTTAGTAGAGAATATATCCTTGCTTTTCCATTACACAAAGTCAAACTCCGAAATAGTTCCGCTGTTTTTACCGCAATTTGTGGCAGTTTATCGAGGGTGGCGGGAAATCGAAATAAGGTATAGTTGGGAAATTCTCTTCACAGATTTCCATGGGCACTATGCGAGGGTTACGCTATATCGGTGCTCGCTATGTCGGGTGTTGAATATACTGACATTTGACCAAATTTCCCACTTTCATGCTATAGCATGCCGACAGTTACAAGACTTACATAACACCCAAAATTCTTTCCGGTGTTCACAAAACCCTGCTCCTGACCTACCTTGTTGACATCCTTACATTCCATGTGGGACACTCTCAGATGATTGTCTCATTTATGCCTGGGTCCCTGAACTGTTTGTTCCTGCTATCTCATTTTCCTTCAATGTGCAACTATAACACTACCTTCAGAGAGTACAAATTGTAAAATTCCTCCTCTTGGTACCGTCTCAATCCTTCTCTCAGCTACCCCTCCTTGATTCAAAAGTTTCCTTTTGCAAACGTGAGTCAGATATCTCAAGGTTATAATAAAATATACAACATTGGGCCCACAGAAAATAAACATGTCATTTTGGAGTACAAATACTCTGATGTGGCTAGATTTTTATATTACTTTACATGAGTTTCAAAATTTGGAAAGTAATTATATAAAACAAATACACTTTAACAACAATCATGCTAACCTTGTTGTGATCAAAGTTTCTTTTAGCATTCCTTGTTGTATAATATAAGAACACAGTATTTCTATGAGGCTTCGGTGGCTGACTATCCGCCTTCAGATAGGAAAGAAAGCTTCCAACTCTGTCATGTCCGTTGGATTAAACAACGCCCGGCAGTGTCCCACAATTGACAAAGGCATTATACATGGTAGCTTCAAATTTGTTTCCGGAATCACTTTATTTCCCACAAATACAAAACAGTTCAACCATTAAGCTACTTTTCCTTCAAAATAGGCCCTCTTGTGCAACTAAACACTTCTGTCAGCGAATGTAAATGTGTTTGAAACATTTCTGGAAGACATTTTTGAATGCCTTTTCAGCTCTTCCATCGCATTCTTAATGATGTCAGTAACATAAAAAAGCGTAGTTCTTTCCATGCAGAAAAGAGGTAAAAATTATCTGCAGCCATGTCAGGAGAGTAGTGGGATGGTCCAGTGTTATCATATTGTTCTTTGCTGAGAAATTCTTGAACAAAACCAACAGGTGTGATGGAGCATTGTCGTGAAGAAGAAACCAACTGTTGGTTTTCCATTTTTCGGGGCCTTTTCTTCTGACTGCCTCCCTAAGACGAAGAAGGATGTCAGTGTACATTTATTTATTCACAGTAGCAACTTCTATAAATTATATCAGCGAAGTCCTGTGCATTATACAAGCGAATTCCTGGAACTTTACGAAGTTATTATACATTCGTGTCTAACAAAAAGGTCCAAGTAAATCCTATTAAACAATAGACAACTGTCACAAACTTCTCTAGACTAAAACATTTGGCAGTGTAAAATGGAGATAATAGGTTCTTCCGACACGTTGATAAATTTCTACTAGGCTACATACCCTTGGCGCAATGAGAATCTTAGATGCCACACAGAAAATCTCTAACTTGTTAGTCCAAACGTAGTGAAAATCAGGGCTTGTTATTTTAAAAAACTATGTTCTACTGCTCTATGTTTATTTTGTCAGTTGTTCTTTCTACAAATAAAGCTAGTTCATTTTCGTTTGGGAACCCCAAACTCTTTTGTATCGTCCCACCAGTGTCGCATGCAGTCCAGTTTCACATCTGGAGAAGTGCTTCAGCCTGTCGTTCAACCACCGACATTTGTTACATTTCTGGACAAATATTATAGGCCAAAGGTTCACATGACTTGCTGAGCAGAAGATGCGCATTATGAAACAGGCAGGCAATAAAGAATACCACACTGTATCTTCTGTCTTGTAAACGAGAATGACTGTAGATGTCGGACGTACACAAAGACATTCCTAGAACAGAGCGAGTTTATGCTTAGTCGAATTCTGTCACTTAGTAGTAGTAGTAGTAGTAGTAGTAGTAGTAGTAGAGAGTGGCTTTGTTTGTTTATGTGGGTAATATAGAAAATTACACTTCTTTGTTCATAAGCAATACATACGCTTTTATAGTATTACATTAAACTTTTTATCGTTTAATTGCACACTTGTTCTGATGCAAAACGAAGTCAATAACTTTAAATTATATTGTATTCCAGAATTCATAATCAAATATTTTATATATCCAATACGGCCCGCAGCGTATTCTATTACCCTCTCTGCACAACTCTTGCATAAATAAATTGACTTCACAAGAATGCAAGTTCATGTATTTTCACAAATAAAACGCAGAAGGATATAACATTTGCGAACTAAACACTAGTATGTTGTCTACATTCGACTTCTGTTTTTAAAGACATTGAGAAAACGCAAATGATATTTCACATTTACCTGTTTTGTAAATGTCAACAAATTCTTATAGCACGCATTATTGTGGGTGACAGCAAACTGCATGGGAAATGGAGAGTAAGAACAGTTTTAATAAAGTGAACCTTTAATTAACATAACTTAGTTCAATGACTAATTTCTGATACTGTGCCACGTTGTAAATGTGAAAAGGTTCCTGCACTAGAATTTCTTGGCAAATATATTTCCGAATCTTCCCTTTTGTAAACCTCATTGTTTTCACACCTCCCTCCGTGGGGTTAGTTAACTAATTTGGCAAGTTGTATTCCACCGTCAGGTTAGGAGAATGTGGGTAGCAGAGCAGTATTGCCTTGAGAATAATTGAAACTTCAACGAGCGAATATGACAACGGCAGAGGAACAGGTACAAGAAGAACGACTCACTTCTCCCTTGTTTGATATCAGAGAGAATACGACATGAAGTTCTTTGCCTTCTCCTCCTATTACGTTTTTCTTTCTTTCCTTCTTCCTTCCCTCCCTCCTTCCTTCCTTCCAGCAAACATAACTCTCCTCTTTCATTTTCCTGTTGCTCTTTCACTGTGCGCTCAAAGACAAATTTGGTAAATGTAACAATGTAAAGTTCTACTAGAAGTAGCCCAACTTCATTTTAGCAAAGGAAACTGCTTTCCAGTTTGTTTCGTTAAAGATTTTGCCACCTCAAAGCGATCGCATTAGCAAAACAGAATTTAATTACAGAAATATTGTTTTATGTGGCTTCTGTGTTTAATAATATTACAGGCAGCCTACTCTGTAATCAATATTACCGCAACGGAAGAACCCAAGAAAATCACTGTAAGGGCACTTAAATAAATGAAATATTCTATTAATCCCTCTGTTAATGACTTAAAACGATTAGGATTCTGCTTTTATTTGATGTAGGCCTATACGTAATGAGCTGTAAGTAGGTCCAAGTACATAATGTCGAAAAGAAAGTACGATCACTAAAGAGTGAATAGGAAATAACGTGTAAGGAAGGAGTTGTCAATTTGAGGCATTTTCCCACTATTTTCCTGAATAAAATATAGGAAGTGTCTTAGTATTATAAATGGTCTCCAGGCCGAAGCTTGAATGCATGAATTTACGAATAAGACAATGTGTTACCTACTGAACCGCGACATTCTGCACGACGATTACCAAAGCTGGATGATTATTCCGGCCATTAGGAAAATGCTTAATCTTAAATCGGAGAGAAAACTGAAGAGAGTTCCAGCAAGGTGAGATCTAATGTAAACATAAGTGCACGAGTTGTCATAAATGAAGTTGGTTCACATCTCCCAAGATGTATAACGGATACAGAAATATAAAACAGAGAAAAATTTTAATTCAGGTGAATTTATCGGTTGGAACGTTTGAAATTCACAAGATAAAATATGAATGCAAATTGCAACATCATTAGTTTGCAATGCATTATATCATACTTACTAAAAAACAAACCAAATTACTATTAACCAGCATGAAAATTCGTATGCAATCAGTAGATACGTCGACTATATTGTGTAGTTATTACTGAACTGAAATGGGTGTTTCTTAAAACTGTATGGTTATTATATTTCATGTTTATCACGCTCAATCTTGTGAAGTTTTAAAAGTAAGGAATTTTTTTCATTTAATCCACAATCCACAGGGTAAATTCAAGGATAAACAGCAGTATTAGTAGTAGCACTAGTAGTAGTAGTAGTAGTAGTAGTAGTAGTAGTATTTTCCGTGTAATCAGCTTGTAGACACAACAAGAATGCAGGAAGTGTAGGCTAGCACCATTCACATTAACAATAATCCTACAAACCAAGAACTGTTACATGTTGCCTCCTTTCACAGTACGCATTGAATATATGATGGGCAAATTTTATATGCCTGTGAGGAATACAGTATGGAGGAATGAAACAAACACGACATACATAAAGGTAAAACGCGCGCTTCTCAGACCTACTGCAGCCTACAAATATGGTGTGCATTTCTCCTCTGTGGCTTGAAACATAGGTAAAGGGAATGTAAGTAAGCTTGAGGAGATAGTAAAGAGGTACTCCATTCGAATCTCGGCCTAAACACCGGCTATTCTGCAGGCTGTCCAAGTGAACACCAGGACGGTAATTGAAATTTGGCCTTGAACTTGTCTTTCACATCGTTCCACCCTCCAATGAAATAGGATAAACCTTGTGCTAGTAAAAGAAACATAGATACAGACCCAAAAATACCTTTACGTAAAAAGGTAAATTTGTCTCTGTACACACCATGAAGGTATATATGGAGAGTAGAGGTATAGCTTCACTCATTCCTAACCTCGGTACTAGACAGAGGTTAGTGGAAAATATCGCGCCCCGGCCGCTTTAACTCCGTGAGAGAAACCGACACATTGAGATTGTTAATTATGATTATTGAAAATAACGGATGAAAATCAACGAGTTTCTCGGCAACAATAGATGCCCATGGACAATAATATCCACTCCTCGGTTTAGACTATAACGTGCGAATGCACTGCGCGCGTGGACGGAATACCTCGTTATTCCGGATCGGCTTTAAAATATTCATAGTAAAACATTCTCTGCTACTGGGGTGCTGATAAGTTCGTAGCCCGACCAGGGAGGAAACAAGCTAATGTTTCTGTCAGAATGGCATGAATTTCCTTCGGCACCTTGCCTTGCAGGAAAAAAAATGATGACAGCTCGCGTCTCGATGTTGTTGAAATCGCGCGCGTCCCTGACGTGCTTCCGAACGTGTTTCATTCCTGGTCGGGCTAAGGACTTATCAGAACCCGGTACATAGGCGTAACTTTTGGGGACAAAGGGGGGCTAAATGACCCCAATATTCTTTTTTACCTGAGAAGTTTTTTGGCTAATAATTTGAAAAAGGACAAAAAAATTGGTGTGGGAGTGGGGAAAGTAGTTCATACATATTAAGGACTGGTTCTAACCAAACTTCCCCCTCTTTCTAACTTGACTCCTTGAATTGACTCCCAAAACCATGTTACCAGCGACGTTAGGCCTACGCTGTACGAAGTAATACTGTAACTGTAGAAGAAGGTGGGTTATTTCTGACGTAACAAACAGCTTCATAATGCAACATTCTGTAGCCATATGGCTTTAATAGAGATATACAAGTATGCTGTAACTTGAAAGTAGACTGCAAACACAAGGTGCTGATAATCACTCCCTTATAAATGTTATTGAAGACACCCATATCTTTTAAGGTATCTCGCAGACGAAGGACTGACCAGCATGAAGTGTAGTATACTTGGAGAAAATGTAGTTTGTGACTGAAATCGGGAAGTTCAATCCGACGCTGTAATTATGCTAACGGTGCTCATTTCATAGTGCAGCATATCCAAAAATACGCACTTACAGGGCAGATCTCAACACTGAGATGATAGAAAGAGCTTAATTATTTTTTTGCTTACGAACCATATCAAGATATACATTACATATTTTCCATTGTCTGATATTACTCAGTAGGTACTGCCTCGTGGGTTACTAAGGGCAAGACCTGAAATATCGCAAACTATATTACAAGTCATCACTGTAGTACTGTAAAGCAAATTTTGAGGCAACTCTGTGCAACCGACTCCTTCTAGAGTAGTTAACAATAGGCCAGCTGCTCTAAAATTTATCGACCTCTTAATGAAATCGGTAAGTTTATTACCGTTTTCAGAGGAGACCAGGCATAAG
>Ga0123353_10007543_pt1 | contig 14732 bp, 9 predicted proteins | sample TergutLab28metaG_3_FD_92763 | JGI IMG/M metagenome (GOLD analysis project Ga0123353, IMG submission 92763) | Labiotermes labralis P3 segment gut microbial communities from Petit-Saut dam, French Guiana - Lab288 P3 | ecosystem: Host-associated > Arthropoda: Insects > Digestive system > Gut ... | reverse complement strand
TACATTTTCTCATAAGCGGCACGATTTTCGGAAAAATGTTTTTGAACATAAAATGTATGTTTTGATTTTATCTACAACTTCTGTACGAAACATTTTCCGTTCTAAGAATAATTGGGCGGGATATGATAAAAAAAACATGCATTGATCTTCACGTAAAGTACCCGTTATTCTTGTCAGGATTGAATGAAACTTGAATTTTCTCTGCAGATTTCCGAAAAAATGCAGATATCAAATTTAATGAAAATCCGTCCAGTGGGAGCTGAGTTGTTCCATGCGGACGGACGGACAGATGAACAGATTGACAGACAACATGACGAAGCTAATAATCGCTTTTCGAAATTTTGCAAACGCGCCTAAAAAGAGAAAACTCTGCACTTTCGCCATGAGTCGAACCCCGACCTTTTTGCTACCAACCCCGTAGCCTAGTCCGTACACTGTATGACCAAGAGAGGCAACTTAACTTCTTGCCCGCTGTCCATTGCCCCTGTCTCTATGAGTCAGAACGTTCCATGGACAGCCTTCTACCCTGGCGATACCAAACTTGACCAAACCGTGTCCACCCAGCAAGGCGTTTCCTTGCAAGAGCATGTGAAATGTGGTTCGGGCCCAAATCCTGTTAAGGATACGCGACTCTGGTGAGGGGATGGCTTATGACTAAGTGTCTTCAGGTTTGGACGCAGGCAGCTGAAACGATAGAAACAGGCTCTTCGCAGTTCCACTGCAATGTTACCGCGAAGAATACAAGGAGTTATAATAAGAGTTGACTTTTCTTTCAAATTAATAAAAAAAATGCTTCAATCTGTGTACCTACTGTAGGTCTAATTACTCGCAAACTCCTTGATGCAGCACACATTTTGTAGCGATTTTTGAACAACAAGCTGCCAACCTGTTTCGAAAGGTGCAGTTTTATAACCGTGCTTAAGCCTGCCACTGGGTCCCATTTGGGGCTACAAGCTCACATTCTATTTTTGTGGCACTTTAACCCTTTAAACGCCGAATAAAATCCCATCTGCCATTTTCTGGCATTGTTAGGAGCTCACCATATTCTCCACGTTAGCAGAATAAGGGTTAATATTATGCCTCGGCGTCGCCTCATCTCTTCTGTTTTCAGAACACAATCCACTACTTTTTCTCATCTGTTCTCTGCATAATTCATGCCCCTCGCTTGTCTTTTTTTTTTTAATTCTTAAGTCTGCCATTTACTTACGTTTTAATTTGCTGAAATTATGTAGTGTCGGTGATATATGATATATGAATAAATGTGCAGAAATGCTGTTTAAATTATACTGGCCGAATGAACCCGAAGTACTATGATAACAACCTGTCCCAGTCCCACTTATTTCAACCACAAATCCCATATGGACTGAACTGGGATAGAATTTGCGTCTCCTTAATGAGAGACCTACGAATAACCACGCCAGCTGTATCTAGGCCTCGGTTGTTATATTTAATACTAGTGGTAGAAATCTCAATTTTTCTCGCTGTTTCCTCACACGTTGGCTTGTTATATTCATGATCTTTCTTATGACTGGTGTGTACCGCGTGTTAGTCACATTGCTTCGTATCAGCAAGTGACTATCATCTTTATTTCGTATTCAATGAGCCCTGGGTTCAAATCTCGGCCCAAAAGCTGATGACCTTGACTGGGGTGTTTGTGGTAGTTTCCCAATTCATATACATTACTGGATAGTAAACTGCCTGAGCTTTGGGTAGAACCTCGTAAGTCAAAATTCCTTCCAGATTTTTATAGACAATCATCCTACCATCCGACGATATATAATCCGAAGTATTGACAATATCTCTGAATAACAAATAAATTTGTTTATAATCTTAATTATCAACCAAGCCGTGAAACCTTAGGCAGGGGTGAAGGTAAGGCTGCCCGCGTTCTTAACTTCTGTATTAGGTGGAGGAATTTAGTGAGGTTCGCGTAACGGCTGTTGTAACCCTAAGAAATAACAAAATGCGTTGCCCTTTATACAGGACGCTTGCTAATCCCATCGCCGGTTGGGATACAGCGATGAAGAAAAAATAATGTTACTTCTGCCGGGAATCTAACCCCGTCAAATCCGTAGCCAGTCCCTGTAGTGACTGAGCTGCCGTTTAATAAACCACGAAGAAATAACACTCGTGACATCTGCATGACACCTAGGAACATTTTAAGGTGTTCCACATTGCGGCCTTGCCATTGGCATACCTTGGATTTTGGGCGCCCGGGGCGAGTAATCACAATGCCCCCCCCCCCGTCCAACAGAAATTCTGGATTTAAAAAAATCGCATCATTTTAATGGATTATCTGTTTGTTCGATTCAGTGACATTAAATGTGTTGAACGTATAAAACCAAATCTTTTTTGGTTCAAAATGTTCGTTTTTCCGTCCAGTTGGCCGCCGCTTGGACTCTTGCCTCCTTGGGCGGCCCTAACACTTTTCCCCACTCCCAAAACCTACGCCACTGGATGTATGGGGTGTATAAGCCCCCTTTTCTGTTTAGCGGTGGTGCACGGGTTAAGGCCCCACCATTACACTGCCATGCAAGACGGTGCCGCTATAAAGAGCGTCCTCTGTCTTATCGTGGAAGCTCAGATCCCCAGCAAGTGCCGGGTGTGGCATGTCATCTGTCACCAGCGTCCTGACCGTATTTCACTGCTGCTTTTTTTAGGTGTTGCAAAGACTTTCAAAGAGTTTCAGTGGTACCTGGTACATGACGTCACCACGGTCTCTCTTCGTCATGTTTTCTCTTTCTTTTCGCTGTAAGTTACGCCCACATTTCCACTTGGGATTTTATGCTCTTCAAAGTCGTTAGATCTTGTAGACTTTTGGTTTTTATTGTGTTCATTTCTTTCCTTTTACATTTTCTCTCTTCGTTTTTTATTTATCCCTCTTTGTCGGTTGGAAGGTTTAAAAGTGTCTGGTTTTGTGTGCACAAAAGACTGATCTCCGTGTAGTATCAACTATTTTCATTAGACTACCTTTCTTACAATTGACACCATGGACACATTTCTTCCTCGGAAGCTAACAGTTGTTCCAGTATCCAAGATATTTTCCACCTGTGTTGAAACCGAAGAACATTTTCATCTGTACGCGAGCTTGCCACTAGCCACTGTTCTGAGTCAGATGAATCCAGAAGGGCATACCTCGTACACTACAGCTGAAAAATTCGCTTTAATATTATCCTACCATATGCACCTGGATCTTCCAAGAGGCCTATTTACCTCAAGTTCTACCGATAAGAATTTGGGATAAATGTGTCATCGCTCGCGCGCATGCTACATGCCCATCCCATCCCACTCTCCTTAATCTATCTTCCCAATATTTGGTAAGCAGTGGGCCTACAGATCAAGCAGCTCGTCACTCTGAACCACTCCCAGCCTCCTCTTATTTGCTCCTGTTTCAGATGAAATATTCCTTGTTCCTTGTTGTTTGTTCCTCTCTTGATAAGAGACTCCAAGCTTCGTGCTCATACCAAAGAATGCTACCATTCTTGTGGGCATGGACACGTCAGTCGGTGGCATTAGTAGCCATGAGCCTGAAGACCGTCTTCTATTGGTAACTGTGACAGAAGCTATATTTATGTTCTGTATGAGGGCTATTTCACAACGGTTAATCGGCCGGAGGGTTACGTAACACCGAGATGCAGGAAGCTTGATTCGGGAGGCCATTCACCAGAACGGCAATTCTAGAGAACTCCCAAATCCATTAAAACTTCCGAAAGGAAACACTGTCGCTCTCCAAACTGCACCGCGTAACACGGCAAGGATGCCAACTGTTCATGCACAATTCGTGACAGCCTGCCCACCTGCTGTGGGATGAAGAGGTTAAAAAGAGAAATTCCAGTTAGATTTAAATGACTGAAGAAAGGTTTCAACTGTGGACAAGTGAAGCTGATGTATTGTGCGAGCAGTCACATTACTGTGGGACTCTCCATGTGCTAGATGTGCAGCTTCCGGCTGCTTGGGGCAGACACATTCAGAAGCTGTCAGGCGAGCAGGTGATCAAGATATTCCACATCTCTTACGGAACTAAAGTTTCATGTTTGTGCTCGCACAATCTCGCATCTGCATTCTTTCTCATCCTACTTCTTTAACTTCAAAATTAGTGACTCATTTTCCATGCAAAATTTAAATCATGTTCTATTCTGAGTGATGAGCGTTGTCTCGTAACAAGGCTTGTTGCCAGGTTGTTCAGCTTTGAGTTAACTTTGACAATCACTCGTTGCAAATAAACATGCGGTCCTATTTCATTATTAAAGAATAATGCCTTGCGTGGACACCGTTTCTCTCTTTCTGTCTGTCTGTCTGTGTGTCTGTCTGTCTGTCTGTGACCAATGTCCAGTGTGACGTTTATCAGCCAAACTGGATGCCCATGTCCCACAAACGAAAAGAACGAAGCTGTTCCGCCCAGTAGCAGGCATAGGCATTTGAACCTAAAATAACGCTGGCCTTCGGCGTCTATATTGGGATTTAAAGGCCGGACGTCAAAGGTCAAATTCGATGTGGTCGATTTCCACTAAACGCCGTCGAAGGGTTCTGATTTTTACCAGTATCTGTCCATAGTAGAATTCACTGCAGTTAAGATCATACTATACTTTTTCGTGTAGGATTGTACTGTTATTTTGTGATTTATATAATGCCAATGCCAAGTTCGGAGAAAATATTGAGAGTTGCAAATTTTCTTCCACCTAGGGCCAAATTTTTGGCAAAAGATGCTTGCCAATTTGAAGTATGGCAGACGACATTGGTGCCTCCAGCATTCAACTTGTTTGCTGAACATGTTATTGAGATACTGTTCAGTCAGCACTGTTTCACCCGTCAGGCGGTCCTCAGGTCTGATTTGATACAGTTCGTTGCTGAGAAATTTTGTTTATACAAATATGAGGATCCAGAGAGAGACAGTACTGCCACGTTCAGTTTTCTCTTTGTCCTGAAACAATTTGACAATACATTCAATGAATTTGAAATTATTTTTTTCGGCTTTTGAGTTTGAATATATTTTTCCCTACTCAATTCATTTTCTGAACCTGATAAATTTACTCGACAATAATTTACTTGAATTTTTAGGTGCATCATCCCCGTTGTGTTATAAACAATTAAGGAGGGGGTGGGGTACGTCAAAACACAGCTGTTTTGTATCCTATTAATTATGCTGACGACGACATGTTTCGGCCACTGTGGGCCATCTTCAGGTCACAAAAATATTATTTTTATTTTACTAATGGCAGGTACATTGACTGTTTATCATTGACCTATGCGACCAATAAAAGTAAAACCTAAAAAAGAAAAAAGTATTACACTTTAAACAAAAAACATTAAAAAAGGAAATATTCAGGATAAATATAAAATCCTAATGCTAAGGGGTAGTCACAAAAAATAGTGATAATAAAATTACACAAAGTCAATTTTCCATCATTTTTGTCCTAGCCTCCCAGGTCACAAAAATGTATAATGAGGAAAACTATACAGAGTATGATCATTACTTGACAATCACCCTTCAGCGTCTTCAAGCCACGCGAAACAATTTTACATGTGTCACAGTCAAGTTTTCACGACATTTGAAGAATCATTTTACGGATATCTTCGTCCGTGGTTGTCTCAGATACACTAAGGAACTTCAATGGTTTCTCTTTCATTGTATCACCTCAAGGGCATCTCGCAATAAACAAAATTTTTGCCTCGAAACAAACATCGGCTATTTCATCCAAACAAATTTGCAAAACACTCATATTTGTCTTATTCTCCCTTAAGTTGACATGAGATGTCATCGAGTCGTTTTTTTTACTCTACCTCTGAAGGTATAGGGGACCGCGGTAGCACAGTGGATAAGGTGCTGTGCTGCAAATCGGAAGGTCGCTGGTTCAATCTCAATTGGTGTCATTGGAATTTTTCATTGACATAATCTTTCCGATCGCACTATGGCCCTGGTGTCGACTCAGGCTCTAACATAAATGAGTACTAGGAGTATTTCCTGGGGGTAAAGGAGGCCGGTGCTTAAGGCTGACAACCTTACCACCATCCTGTGCCGTTTTCATGAAATCTAGGAACCTTAACTTCCTGGAACCCTCTGAGCCACTCCAGGCCTGTAACGGGACTGTTTTACCTTTACCTTTACCGTTGCATTTACTACTACTTGACGGCACTTTCTTCAAGAATTCGAAAATCTCTGCCCTTGAAATCTTCAACTAATGAATCCACACACCACATTAAAATTTCTGTAGTATACTCCCCATCTGTTAACGGTTACATTTAGTGTTCGAGGATATCAGTTCTCTGCATAATACTGTTTTTAGTTCAACGTCTTGTTTGTTTCACAGCTTCTTGTGATGGCTTTCGGAATGGAATTTGACAATAACGGCTGTAAAAACACCGAACTGGGAACAAAGAAAACACAGCACTTTATCCTTTTAGCGCCGGAATTATTTTTTCAATTTTAGCACATCCTGTATATAAAATGTGAATAATACAGGAACCAAATACGTTAGAATTATGAGACAAACTGCATTTTGAAGAGAAAAAAACGGAGAGTATATACAATGTTTAAAATATTCAGTGCCTATGTTTGTTGAATAAATATATAAAATGCAACTTTAGAAGTTAGCGGTGCGGTACGACCACTATAGTTGACATTAGGCGTCAAAAGGTTAACCACCACCTTCAGTCACTCCATACTTCGGTGTCCATCATTGCTGAAAATCCCACTCAGGTGAATTAAGAGTTTCAATAACACTATTTTGCGCTTACAGGAACAAGGTTTAACAGCTTAAACACTAAGCATTCATAATATGATGAACACTTCGGTTTATTTTCTAACACGTCGAATTAAACACAACAGAGTGCACATTCTCTGTGTGTGTGTCACTTTCCGCACACACACACATACACAATCACGCGGCTTCGCCACGGATGTGACCGGTGATATGTTGTGAGGGTTTTTCATTTCCGTTTTAATTGGATGTAATTGTTGTAATAATACTGGCTTGATTGCAATCAAACCGTTCGAAAGCATGAAAAGACTTGTCAGAAATATTAATAACAGTAGAGATATTAAGTTATTACCTGCATTTTACTACTTCTTTCTTGTAATGCCGGAATATAACAAATATAAACTGTCTTATGTCATGCTAGTTAATGAGCCTTGCGGGAGCACTGCGGTATTATATTGTTTACTGTTCTTTCTTATTAAATACGACACTCTTTACTCTTTCTTACTCGCATTTATTCTTGCAATGGGTGCTTTGGTGTTGTTAATTTTCGCTTTGATGATTCGCGTTCACAGGAATGACTGTTCACAGGAATGACTGTTCACAGGAATGACTGTTCACAGGAATGACTGTTTCCGGCGCTTCAGAATTATTTATATTTGATATAATTTAGTGCGGAAAACTGAATTTACTTTTAAATTTTTATACAAATCTCTGGTGCCAGCCGACGTCTCTGTTGGTGCCAAACTTAGTACTCGTGCCAGCGATTTCACATCCCTGGCCGTTAGCATCCAAGGTAAATTTGGGTGAAATGTCAATTTGATGGGATTTTTGGAAGACATTTTGCAGCCTAATCGTAGTGCTATTTCGACACTTGTTTGGAGGGACTGGAGAAAACCACAGAGAATCTCAGTTAATAATATAGCTGATGCCCTAGTCGAAATGTTACGCATTAAGTTCCGGCTTGTGAGTTTAAAAGTTGACTGCTACGTCTACTTTAAGTGCCTGTATCATATAGGCCTCTCGTTAATCACTTTTTATGTACAAACAACAAACAAGCCCAATGAACTACAAAACACGCAATTGGAAATTTTGTGTTCTGCGTTATGGAGTACTTTCCAGTCTGCTTTTTTCTTAGGGTGGAATACACAATTAACGATGCAAAAAAGAAAAAGTGTCTATTTCTATTTAAATCTACCCTTAAAAACACCCAAGTGTTGAAATTCTGGAGTCGTTCTGTCGCCATATATTATTTCATTGTAACAGTTATAAATAAGCACGTTAGATGGAAGTGTTTGCTGAGAACACTATGTCTTTACTAAGCAGTCGTGGGGTCCTATGCCTCGGTCGCAAATTCAGGCTCGACGTTTGCCGACAAAAGGGCAATAACACGTCTTATTCTAGCAAGTTGTCTTTCAAGAAGTCTTTCCAGTTCATGGCGTACGTATTCGGAGAAAGTGTGATTTCTTATTACACCTCGTGGATCCTAATGTATAAAGACTGGAGCAATTGAATGATTATTTATGTAAATCGTCTAGGAACTGTCAGATTTTGCCGTGTAAAATTCCAACGGATATACACTATAATCCTAGGGAACAAAAATAGATTAAATGGTTTCCATTTTGTTTAGTAACGACATGACAGACACAGGAAGTTGTCGTATATTTGTAAACGTTTCAGGAGTAATATTAGTGAAACTGCGTACTGGCCGTAGGAAATGTAAATATTTGAAACCCAATGTGGCGCAGTGACGCTGAAATAAATGTAAGGCCACAGTGCCAGCGGAATTAAATGATTATTCAGTTCAAACATATATACGTCATCCTTGGCTTGATGACTCATTTCTTCTGTCATTAAGTATGTGAAAAGGTTCCGGGAGATTGAGTATGTAAGGATTAGCAACATAAGGGGAAAATAACTCTGAGAAGCAAAGTGCTTATTGATAAGCCTGGAGTCAGTCACTACGTTTTCACCTTTTTACGGAATGTGAAGGTTCATAATGTGTTCACCAGAGTTACGCTGCAAGGAAGTAATCGTCACTCTATAACAGGCCGTGAAGGTCCAGAGGGGAGTACAGGTATAGCTCTACTCTTCTTTAACCTTTGCTCTAGGTGGGCGTGGATGGTGTGCGCCACGCCACGGCCGCTCTACCGCCGGGAAAGAGACCCAGTAACCGTAGTAAGAGTTGTGCTGTAATATTTTGCGAAATAAACGTAAGGTTTACTAGAAAACGATTTAAGAAAATTACGCGTGGCGTTACTCTTATTGCGCTTTTGCTGCTACACAAATCTGCTTTTAAATGATAGTTCATTATTTCCTCATACAGCAGTAATATTGGAGCACTCGACGAACAGTGCCTATTATTCTCAATTTTAGCACTGCTGCTAGGATTCAGTGAAGAGCAAACTATCTGGAGCACCAACTTTCACTATTGGCAAAAGGAATTTAATGAAACAAGAACTCCTTCCCAACTACACACACACACACACACAACCGCAATAAAGGTTCAAAGCGCAACGCGAAACGCTTATGCGCAAAACAGGAATGTAAAACGCGCATGTGCCAGGACCAGTTGTGGGTCTTAATATAAATTGGCCCTTAAAATTTTCATATCTTAATGAATTGTGGAACGACTGGACTGTTTTCTTAAAATTATCCTATATCAAGTTCCTTGAAAATTAATTCCTTGATACTCGAAATGTTATATGAATTCTTACAGACAGAAGGACTCCGTGGAGATGCGAACGCCCCCATTGAATTGTAATGTAGATGTGAACGGCCGCACAGTGCAGCTTTCCTCATAAACAGGACGTGGGCCAACGAACGCCGAAGGGGACCATAGTCTTGATGTGAATGAAGGGCTGTCCCCCCGTGGTGACCGACCGCTGTCACCGACTGGTGGCCCTAGGAACGACGAGACGTTCGGTCTTTGTGTGTGTGTACACTTTCGATTATAACTGCTAAGCCGTGTCTCTTTATGTTGCGATGAAGTAATGGCCGTGGAATTTGGAGAGCTCGAAAATATGTTTACGAACATGTTAATTATTTTGAGTGAAATAAAATGCGCTGCGTAATGATTAGCAGCAGCTAAATTACTCAGGGTTTAGAACAGAGCGGGGCCATATTGCAAATCTGTGAAGGACAACGAATCTGTTAACACCTGGACAAGTTCCAATCCTTGGACAGCCCTGCTAATGTAAACTTGAAGACGAATGCTGTGTAATTTAGAACTGTACATCCGGTGGATGAGAGGGAATTGATGGCCTTTCATCAACAAAGCGGTAGTTCGGCCCAAGAAATGCAGGTAGCCCATTATTCAGTTCGGAAAATAACCAAACGTTGTTCCTGTGGCATGAAGATGTATGGAGAAATGGATGTATAGCTCCACGCACTCTTGGACCCCGACTGTAGACTTAGGTGCGTGGCCGGCTGTACCTTCTGGTCGCGTTACGCTCGCACGGGCTCCATAAGCGGTCTGGACGCTTGGGAAAATAGAGCAATGCGTAGGAATAAGTGAAGAGAGGCGAAGCTGAAGTTGGGTGTCGAAACGAAACGAAGACAAGAGAACCACGAACAAGTAGAATACAATAAAACTGTAACTTGCCTCGTATATGAACCAGATGAGAGCTACAGGTCACTGAAGATGTCACGAGCACAAGGCGCCGAAACGTTTGTGGCTTGAAATAATATTATAAACATGTGTGATTAACAGCCACGCCGTATGAGTAGGATCTAGAAGAGTAGGGTTCTTGCCCCTAACGGAGAACACACCTGGTTCGTCTAGCCCTAGTCTAATCTCTGTACTAATAAATGAATCCTGCTATTGCAGAATTTACACAGGCCTGCGTTTATAGTGGCTAGAAGAATGTTTGGGAGATATATGTATATAATTTACTACATAGAGAACAACTACATGTTTCGGCACTTTACATTGGCTATCTTCAGGTTGAGAAATGGAAAAAATGTAAAGTGCCGAAACATGTAGTTGCTCTTTATGTAATAAATTCTATACGTATCTCTACCATCATATAGTTGTGTTAGACAAGTACATACACTCCAATCTAGTTTGATTATAAACACAACGGGGATGACGAACCTTATGAATATTTGGGATTTTGGCCTCTTGAATGAGAACAGTCACGTAGAAATAAATTATACACACGTGAGGATTGAGGTCACCACACGGGCTTGCCGTATTCACAATAATTGTTAGGTAAGTGGCGCTGCAGAGGTCCAGAGTTATTCAGTGCCTGCTGTACAGCTGGGCCACCCTGTCCCCGGAGTCACAAATACGGAGACCTGGAGAAAAACTAGGTGACCAAAGCACGATGTCGGGTTGTTGCGCCATAGAAGAAGGGAGAGAAGAAGAAGAAGAAGAAGAAGAGAGAGAAGAGAAGAAGAAGAAGAAGAAGAGAGAGGAGAAGAAGAAAAAGGAAGATGAAGAGGAGGAGTCAGAATATTTGCGGTTTCGAAGGCCGTGAGGACTGTGGTCCTGTGGTTTATGACACCGTTTAGTCTGGCATGTGTTTACCACACGGCTTCCCAAGCCGCACTAATCTGCACTACCTGTAATCTTGTTTAACCTATGACCTAACAAGGGGAAATGTTAATGAAAAAATGGCTCCAACGTGAAGTTAATTACGTGTAGACGTGCTGTTCAGAGGAGGTGACATGCTGGCGCTGCTGCAAAGGCAAAGACGTTGTTTTCCTTCCGGCTTCGTTTCTAGCAGACCAAAGGTTAACATACACACAACAAGTCGATTATGCTACGCGTTTGTGAAAGTCTCCCATGGTACTTCCAAGAGCGTCAAGTTGCATGCTTGTCTTCATAAGATGCATGTAAGGTGTGAGATTTTCGTAGCTTTAAGGTGAAGGTTCAAGTCTTCTGAGATGTGACGCCGTGTCGATTAGTAAATATTTACTAACTCTTGGAGGGATTGGCTGAATCCACCTTCAGGGTCCATACTCATAGACCCTAACCACTGAGAAATTGCCGGTCCCAGTGGCCGCGCGGCCTAAGGCGTAGGTCTACGGCCGCTCGCCTGCTGAAATTATGGATTCGAATCCCACCGGGGGCATGGATGTCTATTGTGAGTGTCGTATGTTGTCAGGTAGAGGTCTCTGCGACGGACTGATCAGTCGTCCATGGGGAGTCCTACTGACTGTGGTGCGTCGTTGTGTGTGATCTATAAACCTCGTGAATGAGGAGGCTCTGGCCCACTGGGGGCTGTCGCGCCAGAAACAAACAAACAAACCACTGAGAAATTAAGGTAGAAACAATTCGTGTACATACTCTCTTGCCTCCGTTTTCACGGTCTATGTGTATAACTCTGAAGATGGTGCCAGAAAACTCCTCCGAAACTTGAGTGACTATATATCACTTGACACGGCGTCACAAGGCTTTATTATTTCCTTTCGTAATTTTAATGCAAACTTTGTGTAGATGCGATCATGAAATTAAGGCAATTGAAATTGATGGGACATTAACACGAAGAGTACAGGATTTATAAAAAATGTTTGTATGGATGGGTTGCACTACTAAGTATCCGGCCAAGTGTTTCCTTGTGTCACCTCGGATCAGTGGCGTAGCTAGGTTTTCTGGCTCGCGGGGAGGGTAATAACAATTGCCACCCGTAACATAAAATTATTACATTAAAAAAAATCTCAATCATTTATTGAGTATTCCCTTTACTTGGCTGGATAATTTAACATATTGTGATCACACTAAATAATTTTTATTTCAAAATATCTATTGTGCTGCACGTGAATTGAACTGCAGACCGATAGATTCACTGAGAAGAACTTTCTCATTTACTGTAACATTTGCCAGAATATGTCTAATGACTGGTGTAGACACACTATCAACACTTGCAGTGTGCAGTTTTACAGGCAGCCAGTTTCATATTGCAGAACGTGAAAACCATTAGGAAAGTACAATTGATAATACGTAATTCAACTAATTAATATTCGTGTCAGCTTCAATACAGCATCAAAGTGCGTAGTAATTAAATTTGTTTCACCCAGAATATCACTTCATATATATTTGAAATATTTCCGCGTTAAGTATATGTTCTAACAAATTAGCGACAATATATTGCGATAGAGTATATATAATTGCACAGTCTAACACAACTGTTTATTAAGTCAGTACAATTAAAAGATTATTAAATCATTTTTGACAGCGCCATGCTTTGGCTCCTCTTATAGAGCCATTTTCAGGCTGAGTTCTAAAAAGTGTTGTATACAATTAGCAATGCTTTATGGAGTACGAGATCTCGTTTACTTATTGATATATATTACGAATTAAAAAATAATAATAAGGTTTAAAAGTATACTTACTTACTTACTTACTTACTTACTTACTTACTTACTTACTTACTCCATGGTGCAGAGTCCTTCTTGAGCAGCTAACTGGTTTGCAGCTAGTCAAGAAATTCCCCGCAGATCACGGAACCCGAAGGTTCATTACCGCACTCACAAGCGCCCGCCACCTGTCTCTATCCTGGGCCAGCCCAATCCAGTCCATATACCCACATCCCACCTCCTGCAGATCCATCCTAATATTACACCCATCTACGCCTAGGTCTCCCCAGTGGTCTTCTTCCCTCCGGTTTCCCCAGGTGTAAGTAAAAAAATTTAAAATATAGGGAGAATAATAGGTTTTAGAATCGTAAGTTGTGATATTAGTGAAGAATTATTTTATCCAGACTTTTGGCTGTAGTATCGTGGGGTTTTCTTTCATCGGTGCAAATGGTGCATCTTTTGTGTGGAGAAGTAGTGATATTTAGGTCACTGGATGCAATAATGTTGAATGAGTAACTTTTATGCGGAAATGTAGTAATATTTCACTATGGGGTCGCTGGATGAAACCTTGATGTGTCTGCACCTGGAAGCAACTGACAGTGTGACAGTCACAATAAAGTAATGCCTTTTTTCTCTCCTCCTCCTCTTTCCTTTTTGTATCTTCCGTCATTTCTTTCATCGTTGTTATCTTTGTATATTCTTGCCTCTTGCTGACTGCTCTTCTCCTTCTTGTTCTAAAGCATAATCCGAGTTGCTTTACCTCAGATCCTGTGCGCGTGTACAAGAAGAAATTTGCCTTTTTAAGATATGACGCCGTGCACTGTGGTTGACATGTGTCATCAGGGGAATATATGGGCCTACTATGGCAGAACAAGAAGGATGATGCCTGTAAAGAAAATGTCAGATAAAAGTAGTTTAAAGTAGTGTGCAGGACGCAGTGGCTTTGGGCAAGTGTTCGTGGGCACAACAGTAACACTAAAATGTCCGTGAAAGGCAAATACTTTCTTAAAGAGCTGAGCGGCTCTTAACGTCTCAAAACGATATATGCACAGTGGAGGCAGGAGTAGGCTACTTCACTGCTTATAATCTAAGTTTTTCGAATATACCATTTTGTTAGTCAGTGCCTTTTCTGTGGTAAAGAAGAAGAAGAAGAAAAAAAATATGCTGATCCTTACTCCTTGACAGCAGATAAAGTCACAAACGGCACTCGTCTTTGTTCAAAATTAAAAAAAAAAAAAAATTGCTGTTATTGTTTCATACTGTGATAATAATTCTGAAACAAAAACAACGGACAACATTATTTTTGTCCCGAGTCCTGATTGTGCAGTATTCATCTAATTCGTCGAGTCAGTGAAGTTTCCGGTATGCCGCACCGTTTTGTACCGTTACAAAAAAAACACGAATCCAAGTGTGGGTGATATCGGTTTATGTACCTTGCTTTTTTATTCGCTTTACGAATATAGGATTATACTGTTTGATTCGCTCGTTTTGTAAAACCGTTTTGACCCTTTAAATATCTACATTTACGATAATTGTATTTAAAGCCGCATTTCGTGCCGAGCAGTAAAAAATCTCCGTCTCGATCATAAAAACCTATCAGTTAATTTATCTCAGTATTTAACCAACTTGATGCAAAAAATTTGTTTCACAATAAGTTTTATTTCATGCCTCTACATGTTTCGAGCACATGTGCTCATCATCAGGAGGTCAAAACTGCATTACACATCCTCTGAT
>Ga0123353_10007542_pt1 | contig 14732 bp, 15 predicted proteins | sample TergutLab28metaG_3_FD_92763 | JGI IMG/M metagenome (GOLD analysis project Ga0123353, IMG submission 92763) | Labiotermes labralis P3 segment gut microbial communities from Petit-Saut dam, French Guiana - Lab288 P3 | ecosystem: Host-associated > Arthropoda: Insects > Digestive system > Gut ... | reverse complement strand
TTTCTTCAAAACCGGGGGTTTTTTTTCTGGTCTTTTCTTCAGCGCTTTTAAAAAAAAAAAGGTTTTTTTCACCGCTTCCCCCCCCCCCCCCCCCCCCGAAATGTCAACCCCATCTACAACCGCGCACAATCGGCGTACAGACAGATGGCAGGCAAGGTTGGTGAAAATTGTTTGCCTGTGGGATGTTGTGTCGTCGTTCTGGATTGACGGCTTGACCTGCAATGACATTCAAGTGAGATGGGTTATGAGTTTTGAATTCAAGTCACCAACTAACCACTACCTCCCCCCGCTCTCTTGTCGTGCTGGACGTACTCCGCACGTGTAGCTATAATCTGCACAAGCATGAAAACACTTCTGATAACGCCGCAGATAGAAGCCGCTCTGAACCGCCTGGCTGGTGAAATCAGCCGCGACTACAAGGATAAAAACCCTGTTGTCATCGGCATTCTCAATGGCTCTTTTATCTTTCTGTCAGATCTGGTTCGCAGGCTGGACTTTGATATAGAAATCGATTTCGCCATCCTTTCCAGCTATGGAGACAAGACCAAAAGCAGTGGTTCGGTGCGTCTGGACAGGCGTTACACCGCGCAGCTCAGGGGGCGGCATGTGCTGGTGGTGGATGACATCGTTGACAGCGGGCTTACGCTGAACTTTCTTTTCGGACAGATATGGAAAGACCACCCTGCTTCGGTGAAACTGTGCGCCTTGCTGGACAAGCCTTCGCGGCGCAAGGTGCCAGTGGAGATAGATTATCTGGGGTTCACTGTTCCCGATGACTTCATCATTGGCTACGGCATGGATTACGCCGGCAGGTACCGCAATCTTCCCGAAATCTGCGTTCTTGGGGAAGAGGGATAAGAATTGAACGTCACGGCAGCTTTTATCGAAGCGGCGCGCGGCCTGTCCCATGTAGATCTACTGCTGACCAATGCGCGCATCGTCAATGTTTTCAACGGCGAGATAGAGCACGGGAACGTGGCCGTTCATCAGGGGCGCGTTGTCGGTATCGGTGACTACCGGCTGGCGCGTGAAATCATCGACCTCGACGGGCGGTATCTTCTGCCTGGCTACATCAACGGCCACACGCATATAGAAAGCTCGATGCTTGACATAAACCGTTACGCGGAGGCGGTTATTTCGCGCGGCACGCTGGGCGTTGTCACCGATTTGCATGAAATAGCCAACGTCTGCGGTATGCGCGGCATCGAATATATCCTGGATTCGGCGCGCCGCCTGCCGTTCTCCCTGTTTGTGATGGCGCCGTCCTGCGTACCGGCGACCGCTATGGAGACATCCGGCGCTTCTTTGAGTGCCGGTGACACGCGCAGCCTCCTACGACGCAAGGGGGTTATCGGTCTTGGCGAGATGATGAATTTCCCCGGCGTGCTGGCAGGGGACGGTGAAGTGCTGGCGAAAATTAACGCCGCGGCATCCAGTATCGTTGACGGACATGCTCCTGGGTTGGGCGCGTTTGACCTGAATGCCTACATCGGCGCCGGCGCATCTTCTGACCATGAAAGCGTGAGTCTCGAAGAGGCGAGGGAAAAACTGGCACGCGGCATGTATGTCATGATCCGCGAAGGCTCTTCGGAGAAAAATCTGGAGGAACTGCTGCCGCTGGTAAGCGATAAAACGTACAAACGCTGCCTGTTTGTGGTGGACGACCGCAGTTGCGCCGACCTGCTGTACGACGGAGATGTCGATGCCATCGTGCGCAAGGCCATCCGCCTTGGTCTCGAACCGGTACGCGCTGTACAGATGGCCAGTATTAACGCCGCCGAGCGTTTCGACCTGAAGCATGTCGGGGCGGTGGCACCGGGATACTATGCCGACTTGCAGGTTGTTTCAGATATCAACCGCCCTGAAGCCGATTTGGTATTCCGCCGCGGGCGACTGGTTGCAAGAGGCGGGAAGGCGGTATTCAAAGTATCACAGGACGTCCGGCCCACTCCCGGAGGCAGTTTCAACGTCGGCGACTTTGGCACGGAACACCTGAGGCTCAAGCCGAAATCTGCGGTTTTTCCGGTCATTGAAGTCGTGCCCGGGCAAATTATCACGCGCAAACTGGAGACGGAGCCGCCGCTGGATGGCTCCGGTTTTATCGCAGCGGACATCGAACGGGATATTTTAAAATTGGCGGTGGTTGAGCGACATGCCGGCAGCGGCAATGTCGGGGTGGGATTGGTGAAGGGCTTCGGATTTAAATGCGGCGCACTGGCATCGTCTGTGGCGCACGACTCGCACAATATTGTGGCGGTGGGGACCTGTGACGCCGATTTGACGATCGCCATACGGGAGGTTGTGCGGATGCAGGGTGGGCTGGCAGTCGTCTCTCAAGGCAGGGTATTGAAAACGCTGGCGCTGCCGATTGCCGGACTGATGTCAGATCGCCCTCTATCTGAAGTGGCGGCAGTTTTTGGGGAGGTCGGGCAGGCGGCGCGGGATGTCGGGTGCGTTCTTGCGGCACCGTTCGCGGTACTTTCTTTCCTAGCACTGCCGGTGATACCGGAGCTACGTCTGACGGACAGGGGGCTGGTAGACGTGAACACCTTCAGGTTTATCGGGTGAGAGGCCTGATACCCCTATGGGTTGAAACTACCGCTGAACCACAGCCATAGCAGCGCGATGCTGATGCCAAGAATTCCGCCGCTGAAAACCTGTACCGGCGTATGTCCGATTAGTTCCCGCACATCCTGTTGAATGCCTTTAGGCCGGCGGTTGCGTAGCTCCTGTAAAATTTTGTTGAGAATCACCGACTGCTTACTCACTGAGTAACGCACACCGGCGGCATCGTACATTACGATGGAAGCGAAAACCGTGGCGATGGCGAATTCAATCGAATTAAAGCCGACCAACACGCCTATCGAGGTTGCCAACGACGTGACCATTGCGGTATGCGAGCTGGGCATGCCGCCGCTCCTTATGAAAAAACTAAAATCCAGCCGTTTTTCGCGTATCAGGCCGCCGACCACTTTTAATATCTGGGCGGACACCCACGCGGTAATGGCAATCCAGAGCGCTTCGCTGAAAAGTGTGTTCAAAACAGACCTTTCCTGATTTTCGGCAGCGGAGCTGGTGATGTTGGTTGTTGGGCAATGTATCCGCGGCGGCGCGCTCGCCAGTCCTTAAAGCAGCGCACGCCATCTTCATCGCTCAGATTGTTCCAGTATCGGTAGTAATCCGCTATATAAAACCTGGGCGCGCGGGATGTTTCAATGGTAGTTACACTCTGCGCCGCTTTCTCCACGACCTGAATCGCAGCTTCCGACGCCGCCGGAACAGCCACGATGACTCGGGACGGCTGGCGTCGCTTTACCGATTCAACAGCCGCCAGCATGGTGTAGCCGGAGGCCAGTCCGTCGTCAACTATAATGGCGGTTTTGCCCTTGATGAGCGACAGCGCGCGGTTATTACGGTAAGCCAGACTGCGCCGGCGAATGTCCTCTCTGACCTTGTTTATCTGATAGTTGATCTGATGTTCGTCCAGATTGAGCGCCGCCAGCACCGCCTCGTTGAAAATGGTGGTTCCGTCATCAACGACGGCACCGAATCCGCCTTCGGGTCTGAGCGGAATAGGCAGTTTGCGGGCAACGACGATGTCCAGTTCGGCTCCCAGTGCCAACGCGATCGGTACCGCTACCGGCACGCCGCCATTGGGAATGGCCAGCACTACGGCTGACATACCGGCGTACTCCGCAAGTTTGCCCGCCAGTTTGGCTCCGGCATCATAACGGTTTTCGAACAGGGCTGGACGGTTTGGTGTATTCAAATTTTACTCCGTGATAGTTTGTGGCATCAGCCGTTACAGATTTGAAAGGGTGGAGAGTCTCCGGCAGCCGTAATCAACTCATGTCCTAGTCGTAGCAGTTTGTCCGCTCGCGGGTATTCGGCGCTTTTCGTGCGAAGATACACGTCCAGCGCATCGGCAGCAGACAGCGCTTCAATAGCCATTCCTTCCGGCAGTGGACGTGAGTTTTTGCGGATATTCCGGACAATGGAAAAATAATATGCCTCCGAGGCCGCCTGACGCAAACGGTTTTCGTCCAACATGGCAACAGAGTCCTGCGGCAGACTCAACTCCAGACGCACGATATTGCCGCGGATATCATCGACAGCTGGTGTAATCGCCGCCAGCGCTGCTCCCGTGGGGTCAAGGCTCCAGTCTTCAATGCGTGCTGCTATTTTAAGAAAGCGCCTGCCCGCGATGCTGTTAAATTCAAAAGTTGTATGCCGTATGCCGTCAAAATTTTTAATCTCGACAACATAAAAGCCTTTTTCATCATCTTCATCCCCGAAATCCAGCCGTTCCAGACTGCCGCTGTAAACTACCGGCGGCTGTCGATTCAGCACCTGATGACGATGGATATGCCCCAGCGCTACATAATCGAAACACGGCAGGGCGACCGTGCCGGGAAGCAACATGTGTTCCTGCCCAATAATCATAGTATCTTCAGTGCCAGTTCGGGCGCTTTGCACCCAGACATGCGCCGCCAGCACAGCCGGCAGTGACGGGTCAAGGGATTCCGATAGCCGGGCAATCACATCCGCCAGCCCCTGCTGCATTTTTTGGTTGAGCAGGGCAAAATCCATTTCGGCGGAGGCTTCCTGCCCGACAATATTGCTGCGCTTGAGCCACGGTAATGCCACAATCTGAAGCGTTCCGGAAGGGGTTTCGATACGGTGCAGGCCGGGTTTATTGGCAACGGTGACTCCTTCGATAGCAAGCGTATCAAAGATTTCAATGGCGGTTGCGCGTCCGTAGGCGTTGTGCATGTCGTGGTTGCCGGACAGCAGAAAAACCGGTATGCCATGCTGTGAAAGACGTTTTATCCTGCGGGCGAACTCGCGCTGCTGCGTCTGGGAGGGGTTGCGGTTTTTGTAGGCGTCTCCGCAGAATAAAACCAAGTCGGCGTTGTTATCTATGGCATAGTCAATCAGGCGGTCGAAAGAATCTGTAAAATCGCGCAGACGCGTTGACAGCCCACTCTGCGCGTCGATATGCCCGTAAGTTTCGACACCCAGATGCAGATCGGCGAAGTGGATGATTTTCATTCGTGTTTTTGGCGTCTTGCAGGTATTATAGGGAAAGTTTCTCCGCCAGAACCACTTTCAATTCGGCCACAGGTACGCGTATCTGAACCATGCTGTCGCGGTCGCGCACGGTAACCTGCTGGTCTTCCAAAGATTGAAAGTCCACGGTTACGCAAACGGGAGTGCCGGTCTCATCTTGGCGGCGGTAGCGGCGTCCGATGCTCTGGGAGTCATCGTAGGCGCACGCCCAGTGTCGGCGCAGTTCGGCATAAATCTGCTGTGCCAGCGGCGTCAGAGTCTCCTTTTTTGACAGCGGCAGCACCGCTACTTTTATAGGAGCGATGGCGGGGTGCAGGCGTAGCACGGTGCGGATTTCATCCTTGTCCGGCTCTTCGTCGTAGGCGTCACACAGGAATGCCAGCATGGAGCGGTCAACGCCAGCGGACGGCTCGATTACACATGGCACGATGGTTTCTCTGCTCTCTTCATCAAAATAAGCCAACGTCCTGCCGCTGAATTTGGCATGCTGTTTGAGATCAAAGTCTCCGCGGTTAGCAATACCTTCAAGCTCACCCCAGTTCCATGGGAAATGATATTCGACATCGGTGCAGCAGCGGGCGTAATGCGCCAGGCTTTCCTTTGGATGAGGCGCAAACCGCAGATTATCCGATTTGATGCCAAGCTCTCGATACCATTCCATGCGTGCGTTTGTCCAGTAGTCGAACCACTGCATATCCGTTCCCGGCTTGACGAAATATTCCAGCTCCATCTGCTCAAACTCGCGGCTGCGGAAGATAAAGTTTCCAGTGGTGATTTCATTGCGGAAACTCTTGCCCTGCTGGGCGATGCCCAGCGGCAGCTTCCTGCGGGTGGTGGTCATCACATTTTCAAAATTGACAAAGATACCCTGGGCGGTTTCCGGGCGCAGATAGACGACGGCCGCCTGCTCCTCTACTGGCCCCATGAAGGTCTTGAACATCAAGTTAAACTGGCGCGGCTCAGAGAGTGCGCCGCCGCAACCAGCGCACTTCATCTCGTTCAGTTCATCCGCCCGAAAGCGCAGATTGCACTTTTTGCATTCCACCAGAGGGTCGGAGAAGCCGCTCAGGTGTCCGGACGCCTCCCAGACGCGGGGGTGCATGAGGATGCTGGTGTCGATTCCAACCACGTCGTCGCGGCTTTGCACAACACTTCGCCACCATGCGTTTTTGATGTTGCGCTTCATCTCTACGCCGAGCGGACCATAGTCCCAGCAGGAGGACAAGCCGCCGTAGATTTCGCTTGATGGAAAGATAAAGCCTCTCCGTTTACACAGCGAGACCAGTTTCTCCATTTTATCGTTAATTTCAGCCAAGTCCAGCTCCTTACTACCTGTTTAAAATCGAGTTGATTTTCATAAACTGACGCACAAAAACAATGCCAAACACCACGATGCTGGCTAAAATCACTATCAGCGAGAAGAGCAATGCCGAAATCAAATGGCGCTCCCACAGAGCGTATATGAATACGTCCAACATGAGATACGCGATGATGACCTGCGGCAGCAGCACCATGTGACTCATGAGTATGATGAAACCGCCCAGTTCCGCCGGCGGCGGCCCGGTTTTGAGCAGGTTGCGTCCGATACGAATTACGCTTTGCGCGATGGCGGCGGCAATGAAAATTCCTATTGCCTGGGAAAGCATGATCAGCGCCACGAAAACAAACTTGCTCATGGTGGTAGTGGCGGCGCCCTGCGAATCAAAACGCACCGCTATCGGATTGGGGGACTGAAATACGAACAATAGCGCCGTGATAAGGCACAGAACAGCTAAAATCAGCGGCCCGGCGATATAGCTCCGGCGGAACTTCAAGTCGGGCGGTTGTTCAGAGATTTGGTCAGACATAGCACTTCAATTGCAATAAAATTACCAGCTTTAGCCTGCGATGTCAAAGTAATCAGGGAAGCCGTAGCTGTACAAGCCCAACACATATTGGACTCATACAAGAATTTGACCCTCCTGTCTTAAACATGCTACGGTTAAGCCACGAGCGGGAGTAGGCAAAGTGTATTTAGGAGGAGTATCTGTAATGAAACTTCACACCAAATCTGGCCAAAGCGGAATGGTTGGTTGTCAGCTAACTATAACGTAACTGAGTACTTGTAATGAAAAAGCTTGCACCGACTGCATTTATCATTGCCGCTATGTGCGTGCCAGCCATGTTGGTATCTTGTACTGAAGTGGAAATAGCTACTTCCACTTCTACTCCTACGCCAACGACATCCACACAGGTTCCGACCTCAATATATACTCCGCCGCCAGTTACGTCTGGTCGCCCTACTCCTGTTAATCCGAACATAACCATCCCAAATCCTGCCTCGGATTTCACCTATACCATTGACGGCGACAAGGTGACTATAACCGGATATGTTGGTCGCGATGGCGATGTTGTCATACCTGAGAAAATAGAGGGCAAAAGTGTAACATTTATTCACGACACTGCTTTCTATAACTGCGAAAGGCTGACAACCATAAAGATACCAAATGGCGTAACACACATCGGTGGATTAGAGCCGAGAGATGAATTCGTTGGTGGGGGCTGGGGCGCTTTCGCCAATTGCTCGAACTTAGTAATTGTAACGATAGCTGATAGTGTAACCCATATCGGTGATTTTGCTTTCTTCGGTTGTGGTGGTTTAAGAAGCATAACATGGCCAAGCAGCTTAGAGAGCATAGGCTATAGTGCTTTTTGGGGTTGCAGTCTGCTAACCAGTATAACCAGCCCTGATGGTGTGACCAGTATTGACCATGAAGCCTTTTCTCAATGCTACGGATTAAGCAGTATAACCATACCAGACAGCGTGACAGGTATTGGTATTGGTGTGTTTGCCGGATGCCCCAACCTCACCGTCACCTGCCCCCCAGATTCTTACACTCACCGGTATTGTGTGGAGAATGGTATAAAGTTTCAGTTAGCTTAGGGGCATTCCCGTCCAAGGATATCCTCGTCAACAATTTTCGACAAGACTTTTTAGATACATGGTCCGATGACATGTCCGGTATGTTCTGGAATTATACCGTATCTATCGTTGTGTTAAAATGACATTTATGATTATTGAAACACTGACAACTGGCGGCTATCTGTCCAACTGCTACCTCTGCGCTTCGGAAACTACCCGCGAGGGGGTCGTAATTGACCCCGGGGAAGGCGCGGAGATTGTCCTGGACCGCATAGCCGAACTTCGGCTGAAAATTGCATATATCCTGCTGACACACGGGCACCCGGACCACACGGGGGCGGTCAGACGCATAAAAGAGGCCGTCGCTGCACCGCTGGCGATGCACGCCGCCGACGCGGCTTTACTCAGGGACAAGGCGTTGCACGCAATGCTGGGATTCGACACTGTCGCGATGACACCTGACATAACGCTTGAGGACGGAGAAACCATAAAGGCTGGAGAGCTGTCTTTAACAGTTCTGCACACGCCAGGACACACACCGGGAGGCATCTGTCTGCTGGGGGAGGGAATGGTTTTTACGGGCGATACGCTGTTCCAAATGGGCATAGGGCGTACCGACCTGACGGGCGGCAATACGGAGCAGCTTTTCCGAAGCATCCATGACAAACTGCTGACTCTACCTGATTCCACCGCCGTTTACCCCGGACACGGCCCCGCCACCACCATCGGCGCGGAACGTCTCATGAACCCGTTTTTTGCCGGGAGGGATTAAATTTTGCCGAGGTTATCCAGCCTGTCCTCAAGCCGTTTTTGCTGAATTGACAGAGTGAGGTCGCTGCGTGTTTTCTCCAGTACGCCGCGCAGTGCGTCGGTCGTCCTGCGCAGCCCGCCGGTGAGGCTGTCGGGGAAATCCATGGTTATCAGCACATTGTAGATGTCGTCCATGGCTTCCAGCAATTCTTCGCCGCGTGAAAAGTCGCCTTTTCTGAGACTGTCCAGCAGGAAGCGTCTTAGTTCCGAAGCTCCTTCTGCCATGCCGTTAAGGTAGGCGGCATGGTTCACCCCCAGCGCATTCGGTGTCGGGATGGCTTCTCCTGTAACCAGTGCCAGCGTTATGCCGGCTTCGGCGAATTCCTTTTCGGCGTCCCAGATGAAATGGGTGTTTGGCAGTGCCGCACAGCTCGAAAGTTGTGCGGACGCTTCGTCAAGTAGCCGGCGCCCGGTTTCCAGCGACCGGCGCGCAGTTTCAAATTCATGGCGGTGGATGGCGCGGATCGCCTGCCCCGACATTCGAATAACTTCGCGGGAAAGCGGCAAGGCTTTTTCCCTGGCGTTATCCTGTGCAATCAATTCCAGTCGGATCCCGTCCGATATGACATCCAGATTATCGAGTGGTTTGTTCATTCGTGTTCCTCTCTTTGGGCAGTTATTCCTCGCTGACAGCGTTTTCAGTGTGGCGGATACTTTTTATTTTACCGTAGAAGTCTATATCAACACCGATAAAATCAATGCGCCAGTCTGCCGGCTGTGGGTCGCATGTTTGCAGGTAATGCTCGGCGGTCAGAATCAACTTCTGCTTTTTGGATTCGGTGACAGATTCCTCTGGGGTACCGAACCCCAAGCCGGTTTTTGCCCTTACCTCGACAAAGCACATGGTGCCGTCTTGGACGGCGATAATATCTATTTCTCCGTGAGGAGAACGGTAATTGCGGCGGATGATGTTATAACCGTGACTGGCAAGAAACCGGCAGGCAGATTCCTCCCCCAGCGCGCCGGTTTCCTGTTTATTCATTTTCCGCCTGACGGAGCCGGTATTGAAAATGGCAGAAGCTGCGGCGGTGGAGAGGGGACAGCCCCATGGTCTCTATGGCATTCCGGTGTTCTCGCGTACCGTATCCCTTGTGGCGGGATAATCCGTATCCCGGATACCTGTCGTCCAACTCAAGCATGATGCCGTCGCGGATAACCTTGGCGATAATTGAAGCGCAGGCGATTGAATTGCACAACACGTCTCCGTGCGTAATGTTTTTCTGTGGCAGCGCGACTTCCGGCAGATGAAAATGGTCTGTCAGGAGGCCGTCAGCCGAAGGATTCAGTCCAGCAACAGCCTTTGCCATTGCCAGGCGTGATGCCGCGGCGATACCGATGGAATCAATAACGCTGTTGTTTACGATGCCGGTCCCCACGGCTACGGCGGTTTCCGCAATATGGCTGAACAGGTATTTTCGCTTTGCGACGGTCAACAACTTTGAATCGCGCACTTGCAAAAGCCAAGGTGGATGCGCATTTAATGAAAGAATTACGGCTGAGGCAACCACCGGCCCTGCCAGGCAACCACGCCCGGCCTCATCAACACCAGCGACAAAACGGCAACCCGCCGCCTGCAATTTCCGCTCCTCGGTAAAAGTCGGCCCGGGTTTCAGCGTTTGCAGATTCATGGTCGTCGTTACGGCGAAAGCAGTTTGGTGACACGCGTCCAGATAATCGCTGCTATGTCTTTTTTAGGCAGAAGCGCGTCAACCACCAGAAAACGCTGGGGTTCGTTGCGCGCCAGTTGCAGGTATCCCTGCCGCACCTGTTCGTGAAAAGCAAGTTCTTCTTTTTCGAAGCGGTCGCGGCTGGCGGCGTTTTTGCGCGCCAGTCCCTGATCGGCTGGAATATCGAGCAGAATGGTAAACGTGGGCTTAAGGCCTTCGGCGGCCAGGTCGTTCAGCTGTTTGATAATATCCAGATCAAGCCCCCGACCGTAACCCTGATATGCCAAAGTTGAATCGTAGAAACGGTCGCAGATTACGGTCTCCCCGCGTTTCAGCGCCGGGGCAATCACTTCATTCACCAGTTGATTGCGCGAAGCGCTGAAGAGTAGGAGTTCGCCAGCGGCGGACAACTCTGTTTCTTTATGCCATTTGAGCCAGCGCGATATACTCTCGCCCAGCGCCGTCCCGCCCGGCTCGCGCGTTAAAAGTGCAGGTACGCGCTCACGCTGTAGGTGCTGGAGCAGCGCCCGTGACTGAGAGCTTTTGCCGCATCCATCGCCGCCTTCAAAGGTAATAAAGGCAGACATGCTAGCGGCCTTCCCTGTAGATTATGACGTGGCGGTTTGGGTCGCGTCCGACTGAACGTGATGACAGCTTGTTGCGTTCGGCAATCAGGTGCTGCAGCCGCCGGATATAGGCGCTTTGAGGGTTCAGCTCAACCGGGTTTTCGGTATTATTCCGTATTTCTGAAGAAGCCTTTTCAGCTTCGCGCAGGGCATCGCTCATGGTTTCATGCCCGTCGGAGCCATGGGCGCTTTCACGTGGTATAGCCGCCTGCGGATGCATGGTGGACAGCATATGGCGCAACTGCATTGGCGTGTGCGTGCGCAGGACGTATATCGGGACACCGTACGCTTCGGCATCGCGAATTTTTTGAGGTTTGCGCCGGAAATAGCTCTTGGAGGTAACCATCAGCCCGGCGGTGCGCAAGTCATCGGTAATACCGATTTTGAGCCCCATGGCTCTGGCTTCTTCCTCCAGGCGCTGACGGTTGATGCCGAAAAGATACATGCGCGGGCCTTCTTTCCGTCCGTTCTCCTGATGCTCTGTTTTGATGTCGTGCGCGCGCTTTGACGGCTCCGGTTTTTCTATGCGAACCTCGCCGTTTTCCAGCCAGCGGAGTTCGGCGGCGGGAGGCTGTCCCCGCAGGCTTTCATCGATCGCTTCGGCAGTGTCGGGATGCACTGCGACTTTATAGTGGTCTTGGATTTCGACGACGATGCCGAAAGTCGGGGGAGCCTTGCGCTCCAGGATAGTTTTTTGAGTGCCGCGGCGTTTGGCTTCTTCATCCCCAAGTGTGACTGCCTGTATGCCGCCGACAAGATCGGATAAAGTTGGATTGACCATCAGATTTTCCAGGGAGTTGCCGTGGGCGGTGCCGATAAGCTGCACGCCGCGTTCGGCGATGGTACGGGCGGCCGCCGCTTCCAGCTCAGTTCCGATTTCATCTATGATAATGACTTCCGGCATGTGGTTTTCCACCGCTTCTATCATCACGGCGTGCTGGCGGTTGGTGGCGGCCACCTGCATACGGCGGGCATGGCCGATGGAGTGGTGTGGGATGTCTCCGTCTCCGGCGATTTCATTGGAGGTATCCACGATAATCACGCGTTTTCTCATATCGTTGGACAAAACGCGGGCGGCCTCGCGCAGCATAGTGGTCTTGCCGATGCCGGGCCTGCCCAGCAGCAGGACGCTTCTGCCGGACTGTATCAAATCTTCGATGATTTTGGCGGTGCCTTGCACCGCGCGCCCGACGCGGCATGTAAGCCCTACGATGCGGCTTTCACGGTTGCGAATAGCGGAGATGCGATGCAGGGTGCGGGCTATGCCGGCGCGATTATCATCGCCGAAGCCGGAAATGCGCGAGGTGACATAATCAATGTCTTCCTGCGTAACATCGCAGTCGTCGAGGATGGTGTCGCGGTTGGGGAAGCGGGCTTCGGGCGCCCGTCCAAGGTCGATAATGATTTCAAGCAGGCTTTCAATATCCTCTTCACTGGAAAGCGGGGCGCGAATGCGAGGCGGGAGTTTGTCCAGCAGCGCCTGAAGTTCCTGGTTAATCTGATGTCCCACCACTTCCTCCGACTTGCTTTTTTCGGGTATCCTAGAGCGGCACCGATTTCATTGTATATCCCATTCGATGCTTTTAGCAAATGGGTTGGGTTAGCAGTCAGTTTTCAGTTTGGGGTGCCGTTGCTCCCGACTGACAACTGATAGCTGAAGCTGAGGGCGATACCAGAGTACAGGGCGCGTATCAGGGTTGCTTCCGACTGACAACTGATAGCTGAAGGCTTCTTTCACGTCAGCGGCTTTTTGGATGGCAGCCCGCTGCGCCGTGGGAAGTTTTCAGGCGTGGGTGCGATCTTTTTGACGATTACAAGACACCGCCCGTCTGGAAACTCTGGCAAAGCAAGCGGGTGAACCTCGTAAGGGGCGCCTCCGAGTATTTTGAGTGCGCGTTCCGACCCTTTGAGTTCATCGGCGAGCGCGCCCTTTTTTTGCGCGACAAGCAACCCGCCCATCCTGAGAAAAGGGAGGGTGAGTTCCGCAAGAGCTGCCATAGAGGCCAGCCCCCGCGCTGTGGCCGTGTCGAACTGTCCGCGATACTCCGGCAGGTGCGCGGCTTCTTCGGCCCGCATATTTATGATATTGACGTTCAATCCCAGCATGGTGCTAATGTGGCGCAGGAAGGCGCATTTTTTACCGGTGGCTTCAAGCAGTGTCATCTCGATTTGGGGGAAGGCTATTTTCAGCGGAAGCCCGGGGAAGCCGGCGCCGGAGCCGACATCAATGATGCGGTATCCGTCGGCGGGCGGTGCGGGCAGCGCTGCCGCAACTGTCAGAGAATCCAGGAAATGCTTTATCTGAACTTCATGGCAGTCAGTGATGGCGGTCAGATTAACGCGCCCGTTCCAGTCGACAAGCTCGTCAAGATAGCATTGAAACCGGCCGAGTTGGACGGAATCTAACTCGATATTGAGGCGCAAAGCGCTGTTTAAGAGCTGTTTCTGATGGGTGTTCAATGCCTTTGATTATACATCTTTTATACGACAACCTTCATCGGCTGAGTTCATCCAGACAGAAAGATGACACATTGCTGGAGGAACGAGCCTGCGAGTGACGAAGCATCTGGAGGGGCGGTGGATGGTTACGCTCCCCGCCACCAGATCCTTCGGTCGCTACGCTCCCTCCAGGATGGACTTGTACGGGACTGAAAACTGATTACTTTCGGTCGCTGCGCTCCCTCCAGGATGGACTTGATCGTAAATCCATGCTGGAGGAATGAGCTTGCGAGTGACGAAGCATCTGGAGGAGGCGGGGAGTAGTAACTGGCACCCCGCCGCCAGATCCTTCGGTCGCTGCGCTCCCTCCAGGATGGACTTGATCGTAAATCCATGCTGGAGGAGCGAGCCTGCGAGTGACGAAGCATCCGGTGGGGTGGTTGGACGGTTACGCTCCCCGCCACCAGATCCTTCGGTCGCTGCGCTCCCTCCAGGATGGACTTGATCGTAAATCCATGCTGGAGGAACGAGCCTGTGAGTGACGAAGCATCCGGAGGAGGCGGGGAGTAGTAACTGGCACCTCCCCGCCAGATCCTTCGGTCGCTGCGCTCCCTCCAGGATGGACTTGGTCGTAAATCCATGCTGGAGGAACGAGCCTGCGAGTGACGAAGCATCCGGTGGGGCGGTGGATGGTTACGCTCCCCGCCACCAGATCCTTCGGTCGCTGCACTCCCTCCAGGATGGACTTGGTCATAAATCCATGCTGGAGGAACGAGCCTGCGAGTGACGAAGCATCTGGAGGAGGTGGTGAATGATTACGCTCCCCGCCACCAGATCCTTCGGTCGCTATGCTCCCTCCAGGATGGACTTGTGCAATGACAATAAAAAACCGGAATGACATTCTAACCACTGTCATCCAAATGTCACTAAAATACCTGTATACGCACATCAACGTGACATTGGTGTGCAACACTTGGTATAATCGCGCGAAATACATCTTATAGCGTAACAGTCGCGCTTTAATCAGTGTGAAGAATGTTCATGAGGGGTTTGGTTTTATGCGCATAATATCAAAAGCCACACGCAGGTTGCTCGGCATCGTTATGGTACTGGTGTTTGTCATGTCTGGAGGAGGAGCGGTGTATTCCACACCTGCGGCTGTTGCGGCGGCGGACGGCGTGTGGGGAGGGACAGGCACTTCCACCGATCCATACATCA
>Ga0123353_10007540_pt1 | contig 14733 bp, 7 predicted proteins | sample TergutLab28metaG_3_FD_92763 | JGI IMG/M metagenome (GOLD analysis project Ga0123353, IMG submission 92763) | Labiotermes labralis P3 segment gut microbial communities from Petit-Saut dam, French Guiana - Lab288 P3 | ecosystem: Host-associated > Arthropoda: Insects > Digestive system > Gut ... | reverse complement strand
TCCAGCAGCAAGATATCTATCTTGTAAGCCAACGCAGGTGGTGTGGGCAGAAATGTGTATGGGTGTTCGTGTAAAGTATCCATTATGTTTGTCCGATTTTAACCAAAATTAATATGCTGGAGAAATTTCTTTAGCATTTTTCAGTTTCAGACTTCATGAAGACCCGTTCAGCGGTTCCCGCATTGTGACATCCATATAGACGGACAGCGAACGCAATGGGCTATTTGCAGCGATGCAAACGGGCCTAAAAACGTTTTCGTAGCTTTTTTGAACCGAGGGGAACGTTTCTATATTTGATATTATAGAAATGATTGATCTCAGATGAGGTAAAACGCTGTGTATGGAATTTTTAGAAATAAAGCTATATTACTTTCGAATAACCTGCATTGTGCCTATGAGGGGTCATGTCGAATCGGTTTGAATCCTACCGAGATATTCGCATTAAAGCATTTATATGCAAACGCAGTGGAATACTCTGACATCAGAACGTGTACTGCTTTTTGTGATGAGGATTATAATAGCCGATTACACTGCACAACTCAGTAGAATACAAGGAGAACGAAAGATTAAAATATTCAAGGAAAACTGCCGAACAATATAGAAAAAAGAAGACAAAAAAAAGCCCTCATTAATTTCCGCGTTTGAAACTTCGTTTTCCCAACGCATAACTCACGTACTGTACTTCAAACTAAACGATTCGAGTTCAATATCGTACAAAGTCGTGTTTTTGCTGCTGCTGCTGCTACTACTACTACTGCTACTACATGCGATTGTTGGAATATCCCTTAAAAAGGTGCAGTCCCAGTTCACTGTTCCTATAATGCGAGGACACATAAACCCTGCAAATGTTTACCTGCTTACCCAAGTCAAACTTTAAGTTTCAGTTTGGACATAGTAATTTATTTGGTATTAAAGCTCCTTTCAGTGGTCTATCATTACTGAAAATGCGATAAGAGTTCTTCGGTCCCTGGAAATCCCGTAGTGAAATATTAGGTTTACGATTTACTGCACTGTTTCCCTAAACCGTCTAACACGTGGACTGACAGACCCCTAAACAAGTGGGTTTTCCGAGCACTTATTCTCTCTGCCTCAGTATCCAGTACAAAGAAGGGAAATGTAATTCCTATTGGCACGTCTGGACATTTATTTACAAGAAACTATAGAAACTCATGCGAGCCCATACACGTTTAGGCCCTAAGTTTGAACTCTTACTCAATAAACATTTATATTATCATGTTTATGTCGTGTTATTAAAATAGAAGAGTCGTCGTAACACGGCAAACCGAAAATTCGAAGGTGTATTAAATAATTCGTGTTATCACAAATCTCCTCACAGGCAGGTTGATGTACAACGTGTAGAAAGTTTTAACTGAATTACCAGCTGAGGTCTCTGAGACACAAGACGCTCTGGAAGACAACAAACTCTTGTTTACATATTGACTTACCTTACTGACCTTGATGTTCTTTCGTTAATGACGGGAATCTAGTAGTTACAGTTAAAGAACTACAACGAAACATAACCTGTCTTGTTTATTATTCTTTGCGATATTTTGTCAGAGTTTATGTGGCGTAATAACTGATTTAGGTATTTAATGAATTTCATTATATAATGAATAATAGACATATGTGTTTGTTAGTTGAATTGTACCAGCTTCAATTATCTTTCAAATTAATCTTATGTAAATGGTCCACATTTCTTAGCGGCACCGTTTATTCACTACAAGCTACGACCCGACCTGGTAACTGCGCATTTCGTTTACACACACACAACGAGCGTGTTTCCAGCTGTATCGTATTGTTGGGACAGAGTTACAGGTACTTACACTACCTAGACTGGGTAATAATGTTTTGTCGTATTTCCTTTCATGCCCAAAATACTGCAGAAAATGAGAATGCGGTTTTAACGTTGCGTGCATTTGTTTTATGCGACACGCCATTTCTGAAAAACTATGAATTTCGGCTTAATTTTCATGTAGAATAGTGGTTATCGCAATATATGACCAATAAGAAGGAAATGCAATTCTTTCAACAATGTTCTGCAATGTCTGATCTAAACACTCTGTTGTAGGAGTGTGCGGGATGAGGGAGATAGGCAGACACGACCGGTAACGTTACGTATTTTGTACAAGTGACGCACAAAAAGCGGTAATCCACAGTGTTCAACGCAAGCTGCCGAAAGGAAAGTGTCCCTATTTTTAAATAGTATTTCTTTAGCTGCAAACTTGATCGGAGGCATCATGATGTGCTAGAAACGTAATATAATGCTAAATAGTGTACGTCAGCACAACTGTTTTATTACACAAAGTAATTACATAGGCTACATGTTTCGACTATTAATCAGTCATCTGCAGGCCTAGTTTAAACAAACATAAACAAAGGATTTACTCCTACGTCAATAATGAACAATATCTCTTAACTCCAAAAACAACCAGATAATAACGGGACTTGTGTTTGTTAACTGGTAAACACAAAAATACCGTTTTTAAAGAGTTTTTATAAGTATTTTAACTATTTAATTACACAATTTGTACATCACACCTTTCGAGGCAAATATTCTAGTTTTATGCACACCATTGATGTAAACACACTGGGTCCCAATGTGTGCATAGCATCTTGTTACTAAACCGATGACTGATTAATAGTCGAAACATGTAGCCTATGTGATTACTTTGTGTAACAAAACAGTTGTGCTGACGTACACTGTTTTGCATTATATTAGTATTTCTGTAATACTGACCGGTACAAATTAACAACCCCCCCCCCCTGCCGGGCGTAAAACGCTGCTTGGAATATATGCCTTAAACACTTCCTTTCAATTGTTCTTATGAATGATTACTGCCAGTCCGCTTTTATTTCCTTTTGTCATCGTTTTGTTCTTACATTGAACTTCATTCCATAAACCAGAAATGAAAACGTGTTTTATTACATCTCAAGCGCCAAATACAGGGTGTAACCTCCACGGTGTAATCTGATCTTTATGCATCACGATTCCATTTACCACTACGACAAGATCTTGGATTCAAGACGACTCTAATGCTACAAGACTAAACAGGGCAGATTCGAGCGACTTGTGTGCACGGTTATTAGTATGCGTTTTAGACACTTTCGAAAAGCAGTTGCGAAAATACGCCATTATCTTTGTCATGTCCGTCCGTCTGTCTGCATGAAGCAGAGCGGCTCCCACCGAACAGATTTTATTGAAATTTCATATTTGGGGCTCTTCCAAAAATCCATTAACACATTTGGATGTGGGTTAAAATCGGACAGAAATAACAGACACTTTACATGGCAGCTTACAAACATTTATAATATCTCACTGTACTGTTTACCGTAATCGAGACAGCTTTCCCCTGTGAGGTACGGGCTGAGGCTCAGGAAAGAGCTGACCATCTTGAACATAAAAAGAGATCGTGACGGACTCTACACCAGTATTTCTCAACCTTTGTGAGACCGCGGCCCGGTATTTTTTTATTTTAATACGAGGGCCCGGTCCCAACAGATTTACTCGTCTGCTTCTTTCCAAATTTTTTTAAAGTTCATATATTAAACAAACATAAACATAAATAATTAATTATGGCATAATCATAAAGATATTAGTACACTTATGTGTATGGTGTGGCATGTTGACAAATATAAAATTACATTTAAATTGTTTATAAATTCCAGGAGAATCTCTTCGCGGCCCGCCATAATTGATGTTAAGAGCCCGGTACCGGGCCGCGACCCGGCCGTTGAGAAAAACTGCTCTACACTTCCTCGTTTAGGACGTCTCACCCTTTCAAAGATATTATGCTCGATTGTGTGTAAATATTTGCTAAGTACGGAGGGACTGCATGGTACGTTAAGCGTGGGAAAGCACATTTCAGGTACTAGCATTTCAGGTACTAGCATTTTCAGCGTTTTTCTTGAAATTATTCACGAATTTAAAATCTATGAACAACAGAACAAACGCGCTATGTCAGGCCTTGCAGACACTTCATGATATATTTGTGTTTCCCTTTGGATGTCCATCAGAACCGGATTTATGAAATATCAATAATTACGGAAAGCCAAGTTTCGACTCAGGGTTCAGTGTGTTGACGAACTTTGAACAACTAAGTACGATATTACAACATTTCTTCTTTCAGCAACTACACAAGCCATGTTCCTTAAACATTTAACAGCAGGGCATGGTTTAAAAATGTGCCATTCCTATTTGGTGGAAAATATTTCTGAGGAATTTGTGTTTACTTTAAAACCTCACTATTTATGCATTTGATACCGTGCCAACTATCGGGCTGGTGGTGAGTATCACTCAGACTTGTGTGCAATAGATGATGGTTTCGAATCTCTGCCGGGACATATGCTTTTCTGTTTTTTTTTTCGCTGTTTTACTTATCCTCTCCTTAAAAATACGAGTGTAGCACCTCCATTAGTCTAAGACCGCTTCCTTCCAGTTTCTTTATTCAACAGTTTTCTTACCGTCTACGCTATTAGTCTCACGTATTGACTGTAAACCATAAAAGAAACATTTTTGTTTCATGAGCAGTGAACATCACGAAATGCGCTATTTAATGGGGGGTAAATGATCGTAATCACACTGATAGTATTAGTACAGACCTACATCTTGAGCAATGGTAGGAGTGGGGTACTCTTTCGTCTCGAATAGTGATGCCACAGCGCGCTTCTGCACCCGCAGAACCGACGGCGTGTTACCCCAAAAAGTTTTTTGATCACCCTCTTCCCATTGGTTGACCTATATTCGTCACTTTTCACGCAGGCGATCTGTCGAATATTCACAACTAATCCTGTGCGGTTATTCGGTGCCCTGGCGTGTCTTTAAATAATGTCCCTGCGAGCACTTTGGGAAAGAATTCGAAATTTTCGGTCACGTTACATGCTTGCTCTTGGACATACGCCACTCTCAGTTTGAAGCAGTCGCCACATACTTCCTTCTCCTCTCGTTTCTCCTTCTCCTTGTGCCGGACGTATACGTCTGTACCTACTGTTACAATCGCGAGGAGATTCAGTGGAAACAAGACAGCTGACGAGAAAGTGTGGTGTGCGTCTCTGTTCAGCCAAACAGGGCTGGGCAATCTAATGCCGGAATGTCGCGGTGTATAGGAAATTAACACAGTTTACGATAACTTGGTTGACAGTGAACATGGGAATGGATCAAGTGAAAATTTAGTATAGATGCCAATTGTGACCGAAATTTGTTACAAGCACAGTACTGAAGTGTTAACATATATGATTGTGGAAACAATTATAGTTCTTTCTCTTGTACTTTAGTATATAAAAACCAAAGTAACTGATACCGCACAGTTTACGCGCAGAAGTTCTATCGGTGGTCGTGTTGTTGTGTTGTGGATTAGCCTTGGTAGAAGTATTTTCTGGTACAGGTAGGTAATTCCTTCAAAAATAAAATATTGGTTATCCTATGAAGTAAACATTTTCATTTAATCCGCTTGCGTACCATACAGGTGTACCGGTATACACCATTTTGGATAGAAGTGGTAAGTGTTCAGTATAATGGTGTGAGAATGTATTTTACATCAGTGTGTTTCTCCAAATCGTAATTATCCGTTATTTTCGTAATACGTAGTCGTGAATAACGATAAATAGGCACTAACTCGATGTATCAGAGACATTCCTCCCCTTTCATACAAGCAGAAACTTCGATCTCGGGCACACAAACGCCCTAAATAAGACTAAATTAATGGTCGTAAAATAATATACAGAGTATCCTAAAACGGAACCCGATCGTAGAATCTGCCTAAGCAAACTGTGTGCATTAGTTCTACAATATAATGTAAATTTCCGCGTTACAGCGTGTGCTGGAAAAGACCTCTGTCATTCTCCCAGATATGCTGGACACCTGGTCACCGAGGTATTAAAAATGCTTTAAACTTCGTGCACAGAAATTGCCATTAATGCCCTGCTTTTTTTTTGTAAGTTTCATACTTTGTGCGGTGTGTTGTTGTTTGCATTGTCTTGCAGACGTTCCCACAAATACGTCACATGGCGCCGGATCGAGTGAACGAGCTGGCCACAGAGGACGACCAGTTCTGCCACCAAAAAATGTTAGTCACGCGTCCATTGTATTATTGTCTGCATGGGATTAGAGGAGGGCTAGTAGTGCGACGTCCCCGGGCGGCTGACTCCAAGGGGCGGCGAAATGAATGTTAAAGATAAAATTAAAAAAAAAAACACTTAACTTTCTGAACTCAACAAATTTCAGATTATTGAGCCAAGCAAAAGTATATACAATAACTGATATGTTAAATTTAATTTCTGTTACGGGTGGCCATTTTGATTGCTCTCCCAGGGCGCCAAAACAACCTAGCTGTGCCACTGATTGGTTGTATGGGCAGTCTTACCGCCTTGCTGGAAGAACCCACTGTTGTCCCTCCTTACCACATAAACTTCCCAAAAACAGTGAAAGAATTTGTATATTTCACCTGTCTGAAATATTTATGCCCGAAAAGAATATAAAGGCAAATTTGCCCCTGAACAAATTATGAAGGCATATAGGAGAAGTGGGTATTGGGTGAATAGATCACTCATTCCTAATTTGGGCGCTAGATGTAAGAAGGAAGACGGGTCTGATTATTATTGTCGCACACACAGCACACCATATTCCAAAAGTAATGCCATATAACGACACTTCGGAAATTTGGAATTACCTGCCGACCAGTAGCTGTTAACTCTGTGTATTTGCGCAGTAGTTTCAGTAAAGCAGTGCCATGTGTACCTATCCAAAGGATACTATTGGCTCTTTCCCCGCGAATAAGCGGGAAGCTCACCTCTCGCCTTCATCTAGTGTTGCACTTAAGAATGTATGGAGCTTTGCTGCCTACGTTCATGGGTCAGTACATAAACACGAATACAGTTTTACTTTTTAATGTCTTGACGTTTCCGATTAACTGAAGCGACTTCAACCCCATTTACCAGTAAAACAACGCCCATGTATTCGGGAACTGTTATCATCAGCATCGTCTTTTCTTGGTTGGTGTCATCATTGCACGGTTCTCAGTCATTTCGCAATGAAAGAGTACGGTAATGCACTAACAGAATTAGCACATACGCATAGAATGTGGGGCGGTTGGCGGCCCTGTCAGCAATAATTAAATGTTATATGCAGGACTGCATCTTGAAGGCTGTTTAAGATTGTTTCTAGTTCACAGTAGTTGTTGGTACACTTCTTTCACTACGGCATTGCTGTGAATTAATGTTAATTGTAGCGTCTTTGCTATTCGTTTTAAATGTAATGAGAAGGACCTGTAACGTTAGCGTTAAAAAGTTTTTTAAATACCCCAAGAACTGACAAAAACATGAAAAATTGTATGCTGATGTAACAAGACGGGAGAAAAATAGGCACTAAACAAATGTGAAATAAGTGAACACAACGATAATGACGTGGTTGTACGGTCAAAGGCCGTTTCAGGTCACTCGGATTTGTGAGTTCAACTCCCTCACGTGGCGTAGAGGTAAATCCGCTATCTACCGTCTAAGAAATCGTCAAAAATATTTAAAATATGAGAACTTCCAGAATTAGAAGCTCTCTTGCCCAGCGGTCTCAGTCTATCCTGTCACGTATCGCTCGAAAAAAGGGGCTGTGCTTCAAATACCACTTGAGACATGGAAATACATCCGCGTTCTGTACGTGTGCGTACAGAGCCTAGCGAAGGGCATATCCCCCTTTCAGAAAATCCTACCAGATGTCTCTCAACGTAATCCAAAAACAAGACAAAGGGAGGCCTCGGGTCGTATTAGTGCATAGCACCGATTGGTTGGATGTTTATATAAATACGTACATAATTAATTGAGAATTGGATCAGGCCAGAGACCTAGGCATGCCTTGAAGAAATAGACAAAAACCTCTTTAGTAGGAAAAGATTTTGTATCGTACGTTAGAGGAAGACATCGGTTTAAGTCTGCAAAGATATAAACTTGTATCTTGGTTTATTATACGTCATTACGCTCTTTGCACCCTATATTAGGTTACACAGCTACGCGGGACACGTACGGTGGCTGTTCGTTGGTGGGATACACCATGTCAAAAAGAAGCAAGGATGCTTGTCGGAAAGCTACATCCTGAATATGGGGGAAGTATACCCTTCGAAACGTCGGGAACCGATTACCCACTGATGCTGCATCAAATTCCACAAAAACAGATGCCTCGCGTTGGAGTTATTCTAGAGTTCGGTCATAAATAATGTAAACGTTTGACTGATTTCAATGGAGATTTACAGAAACTGCGCAATTGATTTTGAGAATAGTTACCTTACATGTTAATTTAAAAATACTTATTTCTCAAAATCTAATGACGTGTAACAAGTATTTTGAAATTAACAGGTAAGGTACTGTTTCCCAAAAGTTGCGCATAAACCTCAGAAATATAAATAGCAGTTTGCGATTGTCTGCATATACCCAAAGCACCAATCGTCACCATCCCAGCATGCAATTCGTGACAACACAGTGCGGTTGATACCACGTCATTAAGTAACACATAAATGTATCAAGCAGTGAAAGAATGCCAAGAGCGTTAGTAGCAGAATTTGAACTGTAAACATTAAGAAGTAGAACTGTGATTTAAACCCAATTTTTTTACAGTTGAGTCTCTTGTTTTGCCCGTTGGCATTATTGTAGGGAGGAATCGGTATTCGCGCGCGCGCGTTTGTGTGTGTGTGCGTGCGTGCGCGCGCGTGTGTGTGTGCGCGTGCGCGCGGAAGAGGAGTGATTTACTGACTCATCGTGTGGGTTTATTAGCAATGGGGCCTGAACTAACCGCACAATGGGATGTGATATTTGTCTGCCGGCTTGTGTCATCCTCCAAACCGCTTGTATGTTTTTAAAAAAAGTTGTTGTAGGTTTGCAGTTAATTATAGGATGCCATGTTCATTTATTTGTGATGAAGTTTGTGTTGTCCCTCTCCACGCCATGAAGGCATATGTGGGGACAGATGTATGGCCCCACTAATTCGTAACCTCAACTGGATGTTGATAAGTGGTCAGTTTCGCGCCCTGACCGCTACCCGTGCCTGGAATCGATCCACGTATCGTTGGTTGTTCAGCCTGTGACGTCACTACAGCGACCGCGCCATCCCAGCAACAGTGCAACATTGACGGTGGACTGAAACGCAAAAATTTGAAGGCAGCCATTTGTGGCATTATGTTGTAAAACTCACTGAATTAAGTACACACGTACATGATAATATCCTAGGTCTGTCCCTTCTTATAAAATGTGGCTCAAAATAGCGAGAATAACCTAAAACGTTTCATCTTACGCTCTCGTCTCAGCAACAAAAAAAGACAAGTGACAGATTTCAGTCGGTCAGAGAACGTACAGTTTTTTGTTCACTTTTTCTAATTTCAGTCAGCCGATATGCCTGCTCATATCTCCGAACCAATCACAGACTTCGGCCGGAAACTTCTTGGTTCTTGCAGACTGTCCCTTCGCTGGTATTTCAACTTACTGTGATTTTGAGGCACGTAAAATACACCACTCTGAACACAATGAATTGTTTACTAGTACGGAAACTTATCGTTGACAGGCCTGGACTTAAAAAGCTTGTCAGCCCATTTGATACTCTCGGCAGGAAACGGAAGTCGCCGTCCAACTCTTTATGCTCTATTCCGAGGTGGGGAAGGGTAGTTGACGTGTAGCCCATATAGACGCACATGTCTAATTGCGACTGTCGAAATGCAGTGTCTTAGAATGTTTGTTCCAGAATTAGCGTCGTCAGCTAGAAAACCTGAAGATACGTGTTGTATTACGAGATGTGTTTCGAATTTCAGATCGTCTAGAAGAAAGAAAACTTTTTCATGCGTTCAGTAACGAAACCGTTTAAACACGAGAGTACTGGAGATTCAACGAACGTCTGTGAATACAAAAGAAGTGGGTGCTACTTATCGCTTTTGTACGGCATCCCTCATTTTCTGATGCAATGTTAGGATAGGTTTATCAGACGGTCGATGAATGTAATGCATGTGTGTGTATTCCTGTATTACGAAGTGAGTGACTGCTGCAAGGATATAATTCACCTACATCGTTTGCACTCACACATCAGGAAGTGAAGAAATTTGTGTAGCTTAGGCTATGTTTGTTCTTCCTTTCTCAGCCTAAAGCCCGAACATACTGAACTGATTGGGACGAAATTTGATACTTGAAGTCTAAGTAAAGTTTTGTTGGGCGACTTAATTTTGGGCTTATGTCTCCCAGTACAACTCCTGCTTCAATCGAAGCTGCATTGTAACTTCATTGGCCCTAAGAGCGTAGTGGTAATGGTAATTGCTGAAACGTGAAAAATCTGTGTATTGCCCACACAATGTACTTTGTGTCCTTTGTGTGGTTTTGACATAACTGTATGGAGCAGAGTCCTGTTTGATAAGCTACTGTATCTTCATCTAGTCAAGAAATTCCCCGCATTTTATGGAACCCAAAACTTTACAGTATAAACCTGTGCCATCCCACTACACGCCCCAAATCTTATTTCTTGAAGGTCCGTTTTAATATTATCCGCCCACCTACATCTAGGTCTTCCAAGTGGGCTCTCTCTCTTAGGTTTCCCCATCAAAAGCTTGTATACACCTCTCCGGTCACCCATTGCATTCCACATGCCCCGCCCATTCTTGATTTGATCACCCGAATAATATTTGGTGAGGATACAGATCATCGAAGCTCCTCCTTATGTAGTCTTTTCCACTACCCTGTTACCTCGTCTCTCTGAGGCCCCGAATACCTTCCTCAGCACCGTATTCTCAGACACCCTTAGCATACGTTCCTCCCTCAGTGTGAGAGACGAAGTTTCACACCCGTATAAAAGAATGGGTAAAAATTATATTTCTTAATGTTTTAATGTTTGTATTTTTTAATACCAAACTGGAATACAAACGATTCTGAACGAATGGTAACGGGCATTCCCTGAGTTCCACCAAACTGACCGGCACACTAAACGCCGAATATTTCAGTATGCAACTCACCGGTTGATCTTTATAATGGACATGGGCTGAGTTACCTGTGCGGTACGAACTGAATTTTGTATATGATTCATTTGAACGTTAGTCTCAAAAACTGCTCACAGCACGAAAACTTGTTCGTAACTTAAAATATAGATCTCATTAAGGTTTTCACCTTCGAGTGAAATATGTTTTCTGTGAGTATTAGTTGAATGTTTTTACATTCCGAATTGGTTTCGCAGTTGTCAGTTTTATCTGCAATAAACTAATAATATTCAGGCCAAGAAGACACGTGCATAAACCTCAAATAATACAATCGGAAAATAAATCGTTTACAAATTTTCTGTCTTTAGAGTATGATTTCCAGAATCGTCCTGAACTTACTGAAGACATTTATCAACACGACACTTTATAATATGGGGTGCTACACACATGTGCGTTATTAAATAGCGCCATTTCAAGCACATGTCATCGTAAGGAGGTGAGAAGACACGATGGATTTTTAGGGAAGATATCGTAATTTGAAGGTACTGTTCACTGTTCTAGTAGTCCAAAGGAAAACAATTCCCGATAGCCAGTTTGCGACTGAGTATTGCACGCCCATCTTCGTTTCTGATTTTTTTAGAGAGATACACAAGCTATATATGGCGCCGACACTTTGTGATAAGGCCCATGGAGATGGAAGACACATCTTCTCTCGGTGAAGGGGGGGGGGGGGGTTAGAAAACCTAGGCCTGCTATCAAATAGGAAGCTCAAGCAATGTCACATACAAAGAGGTGTGACGAGTTAGGTGATAGTGTATGTGTGTGTGTTTGGTGAGGGATTGAATGAGTGAGTGATATGCGGGAACAAGTGTTCGTCGTGATAATGAAATTACTGGAAGAAGAAGGACATGTGACGAGTTGCTGAGGCCGCGTGTAGTCAAAGATGGGAAGACTGAAAGAAAGAAGTGGATCTACTGTGCGAAATTTAAGGCTTTCGGCACGGTGTAATTGAGTTCTTCGATCTTATATGGTGGTATGATATGATATGATATATTTGTTAACCGCATTTGGGTAGCCACCCGGTGGCGATAGTACAGTACACATTTACACACACGCACACACAATACACAGAACGACACAAAACAAGCAATACATAAAACAACACAAAAAGTTTGGATGAGTGCTGGCCGTGCCCCGTCTTTGCGGGTTTTACCCTGGCATTTGCCTTACAACTGAGGAAAAAAACACGGAAAAACCTCAGTCAGGGTAGCCGAAGAGTGCCAGCAGGGACGATGAAGATACATAAACATACAATAAGAATACATAGACATAACAATAAAAATACATAAATTACAGTATTAAACAGGAATACAACCATATATGCATTAATAAAAAATAGACCCTAAAGAATATGAAAGAATGTATGTTACGCAGCTTCAGTGGGTTGTTTGTGTGTTGCTCCTGACAATTATTTTCGCGTTATTCAGGTAATTGTGTAATGAAAAAGTCTAATTATTTCAACAATAGAACCATTTTGTGTGTTAGTTTGGGCGTTAAGGCTACTGTTCAGCAGTACTGCGTGAAGTTGCGTGTAATTGAACTGGGCGCTTAGCTAGACTGAGCCGGCTGTGCGGCAGCTCGGGGCAGCAAGTACAAGGGGCGGAAAATTGTATATTTAAAGTAAAAAAAAAAAAGACTTTCTGCCTTCAACAAATGTAAAATTATTGGGACAAAACGATATTTAATAATTAATCGTGATTATTTTTTTAAGTTTGTAACCTCCGTAAGGGGCTGCAGTTGCTATCGATTGCCCCGGGCGTCAAAAAACCCTAGCTACACGACTGAATTGAATTAATATGTGTACGTGCACTCATTATCTTCTTATCTTCCCGTATTGTGTCAGAAAGCCTGTAATTTCAGATATACGCAACTTAGGCGTTGTCTCTTACTTTACGTGGAAATGAAACTGGGATTATTTTAGAAGAAGGTAGATGAAGGATGTCTGACAAAAAAGTGTTGAAAATATTCGGGCCGACGATGGAACAAGTAGCAGGAGGGTGCAGAAAATTGCACTGCGTCAGGAGGAGCTCCAGTATTGCTTTTATCTGCCTATGACTAGGGTGATCAGATCACAGAGGATGGGATGGACGGACACACGTAGGAGATACAAAAGCATATAGTGCACAGGCGGAAAGTCTGCAGGGAGGAGCTAATTCAAAAGACCGGGTGGTAGAACGTAAAGAATTGCTGTAGGTTTTACTCAGCTGGCGATTAGGCTTGTGGCTGGCTGTTGTTAACATTTTACTGTACAGTCGGGTTCCATAAACAGCTGAGAATTTCTTGACCAGCTGAGCCAATATCATCTTCTCAAGTAGACTGTACACCATGGAGCTGAAATAATCAAACATTAGTATACCATGACCACTTGAATATTCGTTTGTCTGTCTACCAAATCGCGTATGTGATGTCGAATGTACTGTACCCACGCACTGAGCGTAAGGCACTTTTCACAGAGCCAATTTTGAGTTCCTTAACCATGTCCGTAAAATGTAATATAAATATATTACCCAATGAGACAGAATGGCGCGTATGATGACGTTTTGCCAGGCCCGTAGTTCATTCCAATCAATCAAATATGCTTACTATTCACATCATCTCCTAGACGCATGTTCGTGTTGAATTTGTTGTGTGTGGGGGGGAAGTAGCGGTGGGTCAGGTTTGCTACCAGTACGTCGATTTTCCCGGTCGACATCGTTCCGCGGTACATTTCTTTTATCGACCATCCGCGCCTTATGATCTCAGTAGTTCACAGAGTCGTTAAATAGAAACACCTCTATCTTTGTCTTTGCGACACACATAATTATCCTCCATCTTCTACAATACTGCGTTTTAAATCGCCTATGCTAAATTTATGTGTATTACGCCTTGTATTGTTATGCTGTGACGCTCAATTAAAAAATGTCCTTGAATACCAAGCTCGAAGTGTGGACTGACGCAGAGTGTCCTCAGCATGGTATTACGGAGGTGTGTCGATTTGCTTTGCATATTTTGAACACTGAGATGGTGCATTGTGTTGTCTTCTGAAGGTAGAGTTCCTATAATGTTCTGATCCTCTACCTAAGGAGTTCTTCCTTCTGTATGAATGCGATTCAGGCGCACTTTGAGTTGGAGAAGAAGAAGCCCAGTCGGTATTTTGCACGATGAAGAGGAGGGAGAAGACCACAGGCAGAGTATACCGTATTTTGACAATGGAGATGACCATACTTATTGGTCTGTAAGCTCGTCCGACCGTGCAGTGGCTCAGGTGGTTATAAGCAGGCTTGTCACCACGGAGGCTCTGGTTCAATTTCAGATCAGTTCATGTGGGATTTATGGTGGACGAAATGGCACTGGGGCAGGCTCTTCCCTGCTAGCATAATTTCACCAATGGTACATGCTCATTCATTCGTTCATTTTCTCTTCCATTCATAATCGACACTGTATTTTTTTTTTAAATTGTCAGTGTTGTTAAATATGACACTTGAACATCATTCTGCTTGTTTTATGCCCTTTGAGAGTCGTTCTTAGTGAAATTATATTAGATTTGTTAAAGGGCTTGGAGTTGCATGCACAGGAATACACTGTTTAGAGATTTTGATGTTTGTGTGACCGTGCATCATTGATACAATAATATAAACAGCCAACTACATGCGACAGTAATAATTTTATTAATAACTTCAATCAGCTCAACATGTTTCGGGAGATAATTTCGCCCATCCTCAGGAGCACTAGACTGTGTTTACAGCTTGTGATATAAAGCACCGACGAT
>Ga0123353_10007538_pt1 | contig 14734 bp, 2 predicted proteins | sample TergutLab28metaG_3_FD_92763 | JGI IMG/M metagenome (GOLD analysis project Ga0123353, IMG submission 92763) | Labiotermes labralis P3 segment gut microbial communities from Petit-Saut dam, French Guiana - Lab288 P3 | ecosystem: Host-associated > Arthropoda: Insects > Digestive system > Gut ... | reverse complement strand
TGTTATTTGGTCACCTGAACCTTTGTTTTCCTCACTTGAATTATGCCAATCAAAGGTAGCACCGCCGGTGTAAGTTCCGGCGTTGGTTACCGTCAAGAAAATACCTGCCGTTTCATCGCAGAGAATACCATCGTTATCGGCTACCGGAGTTGGTGGCGCAGGATTCGCCTTCACCGTTACCTCTATCTCTATCACATCATCCGTTATACACTGTCCCGGGGTTGGATAAAACGTATATACATCCGGAGTTCCCAGAGTTGCGGTGGCGGTGCTGATGTCCGTTACAAAACTGCCATACTGATTCTTCCATACTCCGGTTATTGCGGGTATGTTGGTGGGCATGGGGAGCGGTGCGCCCGTCTGTCCTTTGCAGTAGGTCGTTTTGACGTCCTCAAAGTTCGGTATCACCCGCTCTATCACCGTAATCGTTACCTGCACTCTGTCGGTGCTTACGCAGTTGCCGTTTCCGGTGTTTTCCGCCCATAAAGTGTGAGGGGAACCTGAAATGGTTAGTGCTCTGTCTAACGGCACCTCATCGCCGCCGTTAATATCATCGTAAAACAGATAACCGTAACCAATCGTGCCAAGTTGCCCAACATATATCCCCTCGCATACTATCGTGTCTTTAACTACCGGAGGGTCTATGTGTAGCGGATCATCTATCGTAATTACTACTTCTTTTGGGGTATTGCTCGAGCAGCCGCCGCCGCCTAATTGCACAGCGTAGTAGCTATTGCTCGTTAGCAGTTCGCTCTCAGTTAAGCGGTTCGCGTCGCTTAGAGCCTCCACCGGGGAGTTGTACCATACTATTTGTCCGTTCGGTACTACAATATTGGCTATCGTAGCACCGTCGCAAAAACCTTGGTCGTCAATTTCCGGAGCAGGGACGCTTGAATCAAGTGTTATCGTAAATATAGTAGTATCTGCGCTCTCACATGCACCGGCACTGCCGTAGCGGTATATCGCCTTGTAGGTGCCGTTAGAAAGTGTATAAGAATCAGAGAGTTCTTGATCATTATTATCGAAGAACACAATCCCCTTGCTGCCGTCGGTAATGATGTCGGCTACCGTAGCTTCGGCACATAGAGTTTGATTTTCTATGGCAGGCGGAGCGAGTTCGCTGGGTTCAACAATAGTAATAAATACCGGTGTTCTGCCTTCGCTCTCACAATCGTCAGTTACCTGAGAAGCATACAGGATCACGTAGTTTGTTCCTGGCGCGAAACCGCTGATAACATGACCCGGACCTAACGGTATTTCGGTAAGGTTATCGGGTGTAAGATACCAGTTTACATTTGCGCCGTAGGTATCCAAATCACTTATCTGTGCATTACCGCAAAACGTTTGAGTTCCCCGCAGAGTTGGGGGTATCAGTTTGCAGCAATCTTCAATGTTAGGAACTTGTAGCGCATTGGGGAAGGCTGTTTTGGTAAACGCCATAAGGATAGGCAAGTTGGTTTCTCCTGCCACTTCGTATAAGTCATAGTCAAACGTCCATATATACGGATCAACGAATCCCTCAAGCCACCAGTATTGAGCAGTATAGGTGGCCGGCATCTGTGCTTCATCCGGCGTAACATTGGCACCATTTTTTTCATCTTTGTCAATATTTGTAACAGAAGTGAGTGTTCCGTCAAGATAAACTTTCATGCAGGAGTTTGCGTAATTATTAATATGGTGTCCATCCCCGAAGGTACGTCCTGCAACACGTCCCCACGGTCCGGCATCGCTGTTAATAATGTTAATGGTTGGATTGAGCGCAAAGCAATTAGTTACTGTTGTTTCGATACTACCCGGTTTATCGTTGCCATCTAACATCCCTACAATTCCGCCCACAACGGCAGCTCCGGTAATATTTCCGGTAGCAAAACAATGGTCTATTAAACTTCCAAAAGCGGCATGTCCTACTATACCGCCCACGTGGAATCGTTCGCCTGATATGTCGCCGGTAGTGTAGCAATTTTCAATAGCGGTATTTCTGGTGTATCCTATCAAGCCGCCAACACCTACCCACATGGGATTATTTGGGTTGGCGATGCTGCCAACGCCGGCACCAATCACATCGCAATTGGTGTAGCAGGACTGAATTACGTTTTTAGTGTCTGCATCATGGCTTATCGAATGTCCTATCAAACCACCTACGTGGTCGCTTTCGGCGGATACTTTTCCGGTAACATAACAGTGATACACACGGCTGAAGTCGTCGGCATAACCTATCAAACCGCCTACATTTTTATCTCCTTTAACATATTTGGTTTCAGTGTTAAGAGTGTTGATGCCCAGATTATGTATTTGCGCATGTTGAGTATAACCAAACAAACCTTGATTATCTGCTTCTCTGTCAATCCACAGTCCGGTAACGGCAAATCCTTGTCCTTCAAAATATCCGGTGAAATAGTCGGATGGGTTTGCGCTTCCCACCGGAATCCATCCTTCTGTGAGATGCCAGGCATCTCCGCCGAGGGGCCAACCGGCATTTCCTGCCACGAGGGCAATAGGTTGGTTTCCATACCAGTTTTCATATCCGTAGCAACCGAGCCTGCGATCATCCTCATAGCCACTTGGCGCCGGTACGTTTCCGTTTAGTGGTGCGCCGGTGCCATCGCCAAAGGTGCCGGTCTCTCCCTGTATGCCGATATCCTGCATCAGCACAAGTTTTTCATAAAATCCAAGACGTTGGTTAGGTAATCCACCGCCGGTTCTTTCATTTTCTATTAATACATTTATATATGCTAAGTCTGCCCAGTTCCAAATTTGGTAGTAGTTTCCCCGATAGTTTATATCGTCGTTCGTGAGCAGCGTACCTTTGAATCGTGGGTCGAAATCGTTTGCATTAGCGGGAGGTGCGAAGTTCATCAGGGCACTGTTTCCGGTGATGTTGCTTTCAACTCCTGCGGTAATAGTGATGTTTCTGTAGCTGGTTGTGAAGTCGGGAAGTATAACGTAGCTGTGGTCTTCAGTAAAAATCGCGCCGCCGTCGTTGGTAGCAGTGTTTCCGGTAATACTGCCGCCGGTCATATTGAAGGTTGATGCCGATGTAAGATAGATGGCGCCGCCATCGTAAGCAACACAGTTTTGTATTACTGCGTCGTTTTCCATGGTAAGCGTACCGTTGTTATGCACGCCACCGGCATTATCATCACCATCGAGCGTGATATTTTTCAGCGTCAGATTGCCAAGTACGTGGAGATGCCGGTTGTTGCCCAACATCTTGATATAATATTGCTGAGATACCCCTGAAATAACCTCCGAGGCAAGGGTGATAGTTTTACCCGCGGGGATCACCACAGCGGCATTTTTATAACTGCTGTTGATAGCTGCCTTGTTGTAAGGTGGGTTATTATAAAAAGGTGTAGTATTAGCCATATCCACATCGTTGCCATAGTGCAGCACGATGGTGAATACGGTGTGCACGTTCGTGTTACAATAATTTACAGCCTCTGCCAACCAGTGGTGGCTGTTAATGAATACTGCGGGATTCGATTCCCCTTTTACATATCTTATATATGCATCATAGTCGCCCTCGAAAACCCAGTAACGCTCAAGGTCAGGGGTTGTTTCCCAATCGTTCCCTACCCAGTTTACATCGTAGTTGTTATAAGCATACGTAAAAGGTATGTTTTTAGTTGGTGGAGGAGTTGAGAAGGTGGCAGGGTTTCTTAGCCATGGGTAGAAGGGGGTGTTTGTAGTTGTATGTGCTATGATTTGTGCTCCGGTAGATCCTAAGTAGGCAATATCGGTATTTTGCAACCAACATGCTTTTGGTGCTTTGTTGCCGAAAAATGTTCCGCCGGTTCCAGGCACAGTACTTTTTAAATTAAGCAGACTTACCATATAGATACCACCGCCACTGCCTCCGCTACCGTCGGCGCCGAGGGCGGTATTGTTGGTGATAGAGCCGCCGTTGAAAATGATTTGCTCGCTGCCGGTGGCAGCACTATGGATCCCGCCGCCGGTGAGAGCAGCTGTATTGTTGGTGATAGAGCCACCGTTGATAGTGATTGTTCCGGTGGCGTCGGCAGGAGCAACATGGATACCGCCGCCGGTGTTATTGGCGATATTATTGGCGATAGTGCCGCTGTGCATAGTGAACGCGCGGGTGGCATATACACCGCCACCAGATCCGCTGCCGGCGTTATTCCCTCGTATTGCTGCTGTATTATTGGTAATGGAGCCGCCGTCCATCGTGAAGAGGTTTGTTACCGAAAAAACACCGCCACCGCAACTATAGGAAGCGTTGGTGGAGATGTCAAAGCGGTAGCCTGCGGTACCGGCTGTATTGTGGTGAATAGAGGCGTTTTCCTCTATCTTCATTTGAATGCCATTAGCGCCAATATTTATTCCACCACCGCGGTTACCCGCCGTGTTGTGGTGGATAGAGGCGTTGCCGAACATCCTCATATTGGCATTGGTGGTGAGGTGTATTCCGCCACCGCCGTTAGTAGCCAGATTATCACACCTCGCTACATTATGGTGTATTTCGGCGTTTCCAGAGATCTCGAGGATAGAGTTGACGCAGTATATACCGCCGCCGGAGACATCTGTCTTGTTGTATCTGATTGCGCCGCCGGTCATATTTAATTCGCTGCCGGCTGCCATATCTACGCCGCCGCCGCCGGTGGCGGTGGCGTTGATGCCGGTATAATAGCAGTTTTGTATGATCGCACCCTCTTTAATGTTTAAGACGCTCGTAATGTTTGAGATGCTGCCGCCGATGGGATTTTGACTAATCCCTCCGGCATTTTCCATACCATCGAGAATAATCTGTTCTAAGGTGAGGGTGCCGCCAGCGCCTACTGTAATATGTCGGCTGTTGCCGTAAGTACAGTCGCCTTCAGGGGTGTATAAGGTAATGATATTATATTTCGCCTGATCGGGATATCTCGCTATATCGGCAGATTTGATAGTAACCGTTTTGCCGACAACTGTTCGGGGGATGTTATCGCTGTTAATGAAATCTTCGTGTTCGCACAAAACAAGCCGGTAGGGTGTATCACCACCGGTAATCATTTCCTCTACATCTACATCCGAACTCTTTGTATAGATTTCGATGATGTTTCCGGTAGGAATGTTGTCTATGGCTATTTGCAGACGTGTCCAGTCGGGTAAAAGGCACTTATCGCTGGAGCGATAATTAATTTGGTCATTGGTTAACAATCCATCTAAGAAGGGTCTTGTTCCCCGCGTTTCAAAGGCATTGCCGGCGGGACAAGTATATATCTGTTGCGATTTGTTGGAAAGAGGAATATTGGTTGCGTTCATTACGTCGCCGGCAGCTCCTCCAATGTTTGCGTAGGACGAAGCTGAGGGAGCTGGACGGTAGTCGAAATCTGTCGTATAGATCCCGCCGCCGTCGCCTTTGGCTTCATTGTTGTGAATGATAGTGGTATTGCCAATCATCCGGAGGTGGTTGCCGTTTATATATACACCGCCGCCATGACCTTGCTCAATACTGCTAAGCCCCTTCTCCTTAAAACCGATGATAGCTTGGTTGAAGCTAATATCAGCGTTGCCGCTCATTTCTGATGGTGTAGAGCTGAGGAACGCACCGCCGCCGGTGCCGGCTTTGTTGTAGGTTATTTTAGCGTTGCCGCTCATCTTAAACTCTCCAACTCCAACGGTGCCACAATACAAACCGCCGCCTCGTTCAGCCTCATTGTTTTGAATAACGCCGCCTTCCATGAGGAATACACGGCTGTTGCGCACACCGCCGCCAAGACGGCCGCTGTTTTCCTCAATGGTACCGCCTGTCATGGTAAACTTGGCCTGAATATCGTTGGTTACGCATACTCCACCGCCACCATCAACCGCATAGTTATCTTTGATGATACCACCGTTCATAGTAGCTGTTGAACTTACACGAACGCCGCCACCGGTATTGGCAGATTCGTTACCGGAAATCTCCCCGTTGTTCATGGTAAAGGAGGCATTACTTCCACCAGCTATTTTTGTAGCCACGCCGCCACCGCCGGCATTACCGTCAATACCGGTAGTTTTGTTATTGGTGATCTTTGTCAATGCCCCTGTCATAACAAACGATCCGTGTACACGAACGCCGCCGCCGCCATTAATGGCTTCGTTATTGTCAATCACCCCGCCGGACATATCAAAAATACCGTTTGACGCAACAAACACGCCGCCACCGCCGTCCATATCCTTCGTTCCCTCAGCTTTATTGCCTTGAATAGTACCTCCTGTCATCTTCAGGTCGCCGTTGTCGATGAAAAAACCGCCACCACTGCCGCCGGAGCCGATGGCAGATTCAAGACTTGTGTTTCTGGCACGGTTGTTTTCTATTATTCCGCCTGTTATGATGGAGGTTTGCTCGCTCCACTGAAAGATCCCGCCTCCGTTGCCCTCACCGGGGACGTAGGCTTCTGTGATGTTGCCGCTGATGATGCCACCGCTCATGAGCAACTTTGAGTGCTCGAGAAGGCGGATACCGCCGCCACCCATTCGACCGGATTTGTTATTTTTAATCTTTGCGTTCCCTTCCAATTTAAGGGCTTCCACGCCGTCTGGATTTACATCAAACGACATCACTATACCGCCACCGCCGCCCTGATCTGAACTGGTATTACCATAATTGCCGTATTTTGCCGCATAGCCGGGAAGCAGCGTGTCTCCTCCGATAATAGCGTCCCCTTTGAGGGTTACGTCGGCACTTTGACTATAAATACCACCGCCACTACTTCCATAATTGCCACTGATGGCACCACCGCTAATTTCTGCCGTGGGAGTATTCGCGTTCATTCCATAGTTACTAAGTCCACCACCGCTGGCTTCTGCTCTGTTGCCACTGATGAGACCGCCGGTCATAATTAAATTGCCCTCGTTATAGATGCCACCTCCATGAACACTGCTGTAGCAGTGTCGTATCTCCGCACCGGTTTTGATGTTCAAAGTGCCGTTGGGGCCTACATTAATACCGCCGTTGGTGAGGCCGGAGGTTCTACCCTCCCCTTCAAGGATGATATTTTCTATTGTGAAGGGATTGGTGGTGTTTAACACAAGATGCCTGCCATTCCCTGTCATCTTGATTGTTCGGGTAACGTTGGGATCTGTACCTGAAGTAAGTGTGATAGTTCTGCCCGCTACAAAGGTAATTGTTACCGGAGCGTTCAACGTGAGGTCGTCCGCCAGAGCAATAATAAAATAGTTCAGACCGCCAGAACATGCTGACACCGCTTCTGACAAAGTAGACCGTGGCATAACAGGAGTCCCAGTGAGAGAGCCGGGTCTGACTTCATATTGCGCCCATGCTTTTGTTGGCATTAGCGCTAAAATGGATAAAAACATAAAAGCTATCACTATTGATAGCTTAGTTACTAAAAAATTGTAGTTTTTTTCTTTCATTTTGATTGTTTTTGTATGTAAATAATTGTTATTTGCAAATAAATGCGCAAAAGTAAACTAATTTTGAATACTTTGTGTTAAAAAAAAGATTTTTTTTTACGTTTTTTTCTTTTTAAATAGCACCTAATAAACATTTTAATAATTTTGCACCCACTTAAAATCCTGTTTATGCAAAATTTTTTAACAAAATTATTGATTGTAATACTCTTATTTACAACATTATGGGCATGTAAAAATAGACCCACTGAAATTGACCAAAACTTTAGTCGCTATATCACAGGCTACACTTCAGGACAGGTCTCTACAAAAGGAGTTATTCAAATTGAATTGGCTGAAAATCACCCTCAAGCCGCTCTTTTCACAGAAATAAAGGAACAATTGTTTAATCTCTCCCCTTCGATAAAGGGAAAAGCCTACTGGAAAACAAACCGTTTGATAGAGTTTTGCCCCGATCTGCCGCTAAAAGAGAATACAATCTTCACCGTAAACTTTAATTTGGGAAAACTTTTACCCGAATTGGAAAAGAGTTTTCAAACATTCAGTTTTGATGTTTATACTATTAAACAGGAGTTTTCTTTTGAAGAGGTTTTTTATCAACCCATACATGAAAATCAAAACCGTTGGAACACCTTAGAAGTTGAGATCTCTGTTGCCGATGCACTCACAGATAGTGAAGCCAACGCTGTTTTTTCAGCAGAGTTGGAAGGAAAAAAATTATCCTCACGAATAGCGAACTCTTCTAACAATCTATTTTTCAGATTTTTAATTGACAGTCTTGAGCGTGTTTCAAAAGACCAAACGCTTAAACTGTTTTGCAATGGTAAGGCTATTAATTGTAAAGCAACGCAAGAAAAGGAGATTCTTATTCATTCTATAGAAAAATTTGAAATTACTCATACTCAAATCTATTCGCAACCGGAGCGTTGTATTAAAATCTTTTTTACCGATCCCTTAGGGAAACAAGATTTGCAAGGGTTGATCACTCTGACCGGTTTTGAAAACTGCTCTTTCAAAACTAATAAAAATGTAGTAACTGTCTATTCGGAAAAAAAACTTCCTGAAGCGGTAGAAATATCTGTTAGCAAAGATATTAAAAACTTCTCCGGTAATATGTTGCCATATAACTACCTATTCAATAAAATATTTACGCCTACTATTCCGGTTGTAAAAATGTTGAAGAATGGCACCATTCTTCCCGATTCTAAAAATTTGATCTTAGCATTTAGCGCTGTTAATGTGAGCGCCGTTGAAATGCGGATCATCAAAATTTTTGAACAAAATATCCTCTCTTTTCTGCAGGATAACTCTATTGGCGGCTCTGATGAATTGACACGCTCGGGACGGCTGATTGCTAAAAAAATCCTCCGATTAGATCAAGATCGGTCTAAAATATTGACCGATTGGAACAACTACGCGGTTGACATTTCGGCTTTGGTAGGAAAAGACCCGGGTGCCATTTACCGCTTCGAACTAATTATCCGGCAAGAGTTTTCCATCTATCCTTGTAGCGGAAATCAACTTCATTTATCTCAAAATGCACCACTTCTTTACGATGAAGACAATTTTACATTAACCGATGAAGATATGGAAGCATGGAATAGTCCGTACGGTTATTATTCTCCTATTCGCTACGATTGGAACAACTATGATTGGCGGGAACGTGACAACCCTTGCCATCCTACATTTTATATGCAAAGAGAGAAATGTGTGGAAAGCTGCAACCTTTTTGCCTCAAATATTGGAATTATCGCAAAAAAAGGAGAGGGCACCGAAATGCTGATCGCTACACAAAGCATTAGCAATACCGAGCCATTGAGCGGAACCAGAATAAGAGTACTAAACTACCAACTAATGCCCATTGCCACTGGAATAACCGACAAAAATGGCTTCTGTACTTTACAGGTAAAAAGCACCGAAGCGTTTATTGTGGAAGCTACTTACGATAATCAAAAAGGATATTTGAAAGTGAATAATAGCAATGAGTTATCACTCAGTCGTTTTGATATTAGCGGAAAAACTATTCAGAAAGGATTGAAAGGGTTTATTTATGGAGAAAGAGGTATCTGGCGACCGGGAGATGATATTTTTATGACTTTCATTTTGGAAGATCGCCAGAAAAATATTCCAACCGGACATCCTGTTACAATGGAGATTTACAATCCGCAAGGACAATTCTATAAAAAAATAATACAAACACAATCGGTCGGGAATTTCTACGCTTTTCAATTTAAAACTGAAGAGCAGTCGCCTACCGGCGTTTGGTGTGCAGTTGTTAATGTGGGCGGCGCAAAGTTTGAAAAATATTTCAGAATAGAAACGATAAAGCCTAATCGTTTGAAAATAAATATTGATTTTGGGACAAAACTGATTACCCAACACAATTTGAATGTGGCTTTTGATGTAAAGTGGCTTCACGGAGCTGTGGCTAAAAACTTGAAAACTAAAGTATTTTTAAAATTATCTCCGGCAGCCACTCGTTTTAAAGGATACGAGATGTACCATTTCAACAATCCCACTACTGAAACCTACACGTACGAAGAGCAAATTTTTTCGGGTAAACTGAATGAAACCGGACAGGGGCTTTTTTCCCTTCAATTGCCAAAGGCTGAGGCAGCAGCAGGAATGCTCACGGCAACATTCACTACTTCAGTAGAGGAGAGTGGTGGCGGAGAGAGTATGACTATCAACTCCCTACCCTATTCACCATTCCCTGCTTACGTAGGCTTGAATCTGAACAAAAGTAATGATTTTGACATTATTACAACAGATGAGATTCATCATTTTGATGTGGTTTTATTAGATGCTCAAGGAAAACCCATTCCATCAGGTGAATTGATTTACAAAGCCTATCGTTTAAATTGGAGTTGGTGGTGGGATGAAGACAGAGATCAAGGACGGCTCTCTTCTATTGTGAATGGCACCCACACAAAGCCGGTTATAGACCAAAAGATAAACGTTAAAGATGGAAAAACCCGCATCGCTTTTAAAGCAGATTCGCAAGAATGGGGACGCTATCTTATTTTCATTAAAGATCCCAAAGGGGGACACGCCACAGGAAAGCTCATTTTTGTAGATGACCCCTATTGGGGAGGCAGAAGTCGCCACGATGACCCGCAAGGTATTACCATGCTGGCATTTAAAACCGACAAAAATAATTATACGGTGGGCGAAGAGGTGAAAATTACGCTTGGGAAAGCAGGAAGCGGACGCGCTCTTGTCTCTTTGGAAAACGGCTCAAGATCCCTCAAACAGTGGTGGGTGGAAACTAAATATGAGGAGCCTACTTTAATAAAATTTAAAGTTACTGAAGAACTGTCTCCTAATTTTTATGTTCATATTACGTTGTTACAACATCATGACCAAACAGTAAACGACCTTCCTATCAGAATGTATGGCGTTGTTCCTGTTGTTGTTGAAAATCCAAAAGGAGAATTGAAACCTACCCTCTCCATGCCGAATGTGTTGCGAACTGAGAAAGAGTTTACCATTTCAGTGGGAGAAGCCAACAAGAAAGAGATGACCTACACGCTTGCCATTGTAGATGAAGGGTTGCTCGATATTAATAATTTCAAAACACCGAATCCATATTTAGAATTTAACGCAAGAGAAGCATTGGGAGTGAGAACTTTCGATCTTTACAATTCTGTAATTGGTGCTTTTTCAGGAGAGCTAAAGCCGTTGTTTAGTGTGGGCGGTGGAGATGAAATACATAAACCCGATAAGAACAGCCAACGTTTTAAACCTGTAGTAAAATTTTTAGGACCTTTTGATTTAAAGAAAGGAGCCACCAACAAACATACCCTCAAACTACCACCCTATATCGGCTCTGTGCGCGTGATGGTTGTTGCAGGAAATGAATACCCTGCTTATGGAAAAACTGAAAAAACAGTTCCGGTACAAAACCCATTGATGATTTTAACAACCTTGCCGCGGGTCTTAGGTCCTAATGAAGAAGTATGGATGCCCGTCAATCTTTTTGTGATGGATAAAAATATTAAAAATGTAAAAATTGAAGTGAAAAACAGTGAACTGCTTCAATTACAGGAAACTCCTACTAAAACTATTGAAATTAAAGAGGTTGGAGATCAATTGGTATTCTTCAAAATGAAAACAAAAAAAGAGGTTGGAAAAGCGAAAATTACGATAACTGCTACATCGGGAAATGAGATCTCTACTGAAACTATTGATATTGAAATTAGAAATCCAAATCCGCCACTCACAATTTACGAGTCATATATTGTGAAATCGGGAGCGCATATAGAGATTGATTATTCGTTCGACGAGGAGCAGCCATCGAATGAGGTGAAATTGGAATATGCACGTATTCCGTCTATTAACCTCAGCGGCAGTTTGCAGTATTTAATCAATTATCCGCATGGGTGCGCCGAACAGATCGCCTCCCGTGCTTTTGCACAACTCTTCTTGCACAATTTTATGAATCTTACTATTGAACAAAAGCGCAACATTCAGGAAAATATAAATGCATCTATAAAAATGCTCTATTCTATGCAAACCGCAGAGGGCGGAATCTGTTATTGGAGCGGAAGTTCGCAAGTAAATGAATGGGTTACCTCATACGTGGGGCATTTCATGGCTTGCGCAAAAGAACAGGGATACAACATTACCCAATCATTCATCAACAATTGGAAAAAATATCAAAGAAATCGCAGTAATAGCTGGAATAGTGGCAATTACAGTGATGAATTGCTTCAAACCTACCGTTTATACTCGTTAGCAATGATGGGTGAGCCTGATTTGGCTTCGATGAATAAACTTAGAGAGCGCGCCGGACTTTCTCTTACAGCAAGATGGCAACTTGCAGCTTCTTATGCCATTTGCGGAAAAAAAGAGGTGGCGAAAGAGATGGTGCACAACTTGCAAACACAAGTAACTAATTACTCCGCCTTTAATTCAAACTTCGGTTCAAGTGTACGCGATGAAGCGATAATTTTAGAAACCAGCCTTTTAATAGATGATTTTGATCAGGCGCTTGCAATTGCCCGACGTATTTCTAACTATTTGAATACTAATAACTATAGCACTCAGGCAACTGCATGGTCGCTCATGGCTATGGCACGTTTTGCAGAAAAATCCGGTAAAGGAGATTTGCAATTTACGACCTCTTATTTGGGAAAAACCAATAAAGTTCAAACCCAAGATCCGGTTTATATAGAAGAGATAAGTCCGGTAAAAAAATCGGGAAAGATAAGTGTAAACAACAATGGTACAGGAAATTTGTATTTAGGAAGAACGATGATAAGCACGCCATTTGAAGACAAATCTCCTGCGGTGAACCACAACCTGAAAATAGCTGTTGAGTATGTAGATATTGACCATAAGCCTCTTAATCCTGCTCATTTGCAACAGGGCGCCGATTTTATTGTGAAGATACTGATTGCCAACACGAACGGTGCTACAACTTATAATCATTTGGCTTTAACCCATATACTTCCTTCCGGTTGGGAGATTTTCAATACGCGCTTAGGGAAGGAGGAGAGTAGCGCAAATCGGGAATATTCGGAAGGGATTACCTATCAAGATATCCGCGATGATCGTGTAATGAGCTATTTCGACCTTCCCCCCGGTAAAACTATTACCGTTTCGCTACGGGCGCAAGCTGCCTATCAGGGGCGTTTCTTCATGCCGGCAATCGCTTGTCAGGCAATGTACGACAACACCGTGTATGCACGAACCGAAGGGATGTGGGTAGAGGTAAAACCTTAAGAGTCTCAACGGCAGCTCTATATCTTTGCAAGAATTTTAAAAATAATTCTTATAGCCTTTTCAACCACTCCTCCAATTCATTCGGAAATATATCTTTCTCAATTACTTTCTTGTTTTTATCCAATATCATAATTGTAGGAATATTACGGACATCGTAAAGATGTTCTTCCGAAATACGGAGGTCGTAGTTCCAGCCATGCATCCATGTTTTGAATGCTCCTTTATGGAGATAATTGCGCCATAATTCTTCATTTTTCTCAAAATAGATCGTGATTATCTTTACTTTTCCGGAATTAAGAAGATGATAAAGCACTTCCATATTTTTCATTTTCTCGCGAAACTCTCCGCAGGCAGGGCAGTCGGGATTTTGAAAATAAAGGATTAAAATCTCTGCATCAATAGCATACAAAGTGGTTGTGTCTCCGTTATCCATTAAAATATTAAAATCAATAGCCTGTTCGCCGGGCTGGTTTTTAGTGATGAGGTTCAACTCATACACGTATCGAAGTTCGCGTGTTTCTTCTATATCAGAGGTACTCAGTATATCTTTTAACATGGCAATATAAAGCAACTCGTCTCTATAAGGCGATTTGATGCTTCCAAGCTCTTGTTCTAAAAAATCGAAAAAAGCGTAGTATAAATTTCGAGTCTTTTTGCTCTCATTAAGTACTTTAAGAACAATAGGAATTGTAATCTTTGAATTTAAAGGTAACAGTTGTTGGGCAAACGTTTTCAGCTTATTATAAAATACAGGCGTATTGAGCAAACGCTCATCTTCCCATAAAAATGAATCGAAGTGATGTTCAGCTAAATAGGTAAATAATTTTACTCTGTCGCGATAATACTCTTGAGGAGGCGGAGATACATCTATTGAGCTTTGAATGATTGTTGCCAGCAAAAGTCCCTTGTTTTCATTAATTACTTTTTCCTGATAGTTTTTTTTCTCAATATTATTCTGATCAAGTTTTATCAAGAATGTATCAATATAGACTTGCATCATAGAATGAGGCAACTCCTTTTGTTGTATCTGTTGAAATTCTGCATTTAACTCTTTCAACTGTGAATTAAAAACCACCATTTGCTTCATATATGCCCTGTTCGCACTATTTTCTTTACTCCCTTCCACTTTGATATCATCTTTTAAAATAGAAATTGTAAATTTTTGATTTTTTGAATCTGAAATCAAAAATTCAGAAAGAACTATTGAGTCGGCTTCAATAATGTAAATCCCTGCGTCTAAGGGCATTTTATCTTTAATAGTAAGGTCGTTTTCAAATTTTAAAGAAAGAAAATTCGTAAACTTTTTACTTTTAACATGATAAGACTTAATAAAAAGCGAATCTGCTTGAATATTTTCTGTTTTTATTCTAATCTGATAGCCGGTTTGGGCGTTAGCAGAGAAAATACAGATACTAAAAAAAATAGTGAAAAGACGAGGCATTTTTTTAAAAGATTTAAAGATTAATTGTTAATTAGTAGCTCCTTAAAAAGAACATTTTTATGCGGCGAAATAATAAAAATTTTTCTAAAAATGAAGTGTACCCCTTTCTTTGGACAGTTTATTAAGGTTTGTTAGACAATAATTTTTATCATTTTTTCTTTTCAGAGAAGAGGTAATTTCACCCCTTCCCTCCGAAAAGATATTTGATTTTTT